>PVMK01128509.1_pt1 | contig 19372 bp, 18 predicted proteins | sample 1853481 | NCBI WGS metagenome assembly PVMK01 (sample SAMN08533507, study PRJNA380276) | Marine sediment metagenome, whole genome shotgun sequencing project. | reverse complement strand
TTTGGGCCCGCTTGAAAGGTACTCGTTTCCCCTCGATACTCCTCGACACAACGGAGGGTCCATGGCGAGCGGCGCACCCGGAAATTGCAACGCTGAAGAATTGGCGCGGCTCTACGGCCGCTATGCGGCCGATGTCGACAAGGTGTCTCCCGCGTGGCGCGATCTCTTCGGGGACCTCGACGCAAACGCCCGCGGTTGGCTCGAAGACCTTTCCAAGCGCGCCGCGCCAGCGACGCGTGCCCCCACGAAGACGAGGACCACTGCGGCGCGTGGTGATCACCCCGCTGCGTGGGATTCGATGCGGGTAATGATGTTGATCCGCGCCTTTCGCCTGCGCGGACATCTCGAGGCGAATCTCGACCCGCTCGCCTTGGTGGCCATGGAGTCGCATTCGGATCTCGATCCACACTCCTACGATTTCGAAGATGCGGATTACGATCGGCCGATCTTCTGTGACGGACACCTCGGTCTCGAATTTGCCACCCTGCCTGAAATCATCCTCGCCGCGCGAGCGATCTACTGTGGAACGCTTGGTGTTGAATACCTGCACGTTCAAAATCCCCGCGAGCGGCGCTGGCTGATGAGTCGCCTGGAAAGTCCAGCGTATCGCGAGCCTTTCGGGGCGGATCGCCGTCGGGCGATTCTCGAATCGCTGACCGCCGCAGAGACCTTCGAAAAGTTTCTCGCTCGGAAATTCGTCGCCACCAAACGCTTCGGCCTCGAAGGGGGAGAGTCGGCGATCCCCGCGATCGAAGAGATCCTCCATTGCGGGGCGCGGCTCGGAGTCGAGGACGTGGTGATCGGAATGTCGCACCGCGGGCGACTGAACGTGCTGGCCAACATCATGGGAAAACCGCATGAAACGATCTTTGCCGAATTTTACGGATTGTCCTCCAGGCCCGACGAGATTGGAGGCTCAGGAGACGTCAAGTACCACCTGGGCACGTCGAGTGATCGCGAAATCGAAGGCAAGCCCATGCACCTCTCGCTGACACCCAACCCGTCGCATCTCGAGGCCGTCAACCCCGTCGTGCTCGGAAAGGTCCGAGCCAAGCAAGACCTGCTGCAGGATCGGGAACGCAAGCGCTGCATGGGGATCTTGTTGCACGGGGATGCCGCATTTGCGGGTCAGGGGCTCGTGTCCGAAATCCTCGAATTCTGTGATCTCGAGGGCTACAAGACGGGTGGAACGATTCACCTGATCATCAACAATCAAATCGGATTCACGACGAATCCCGTTTCAGCGCGGACAGGACCCTACTGTTCCGATATCGCGAAAGCCAACCAGGCTCCGGTCTTCCACGTCAATGGCGACGATCCGGAGGCTGTCGTCGCGGCGGCTGAACTCGCGATGGAGTATCGGCAGGCCTTCGATGCGGACGTGATCATCGATCTCTTCTGCTACCGGCGTTACGGACACAACGAGAGCGATGAGCCGGCTTTTACCCAGCCCATCATGTATCGGGCGATTGCAGAGCACCCTACAACGCGCGCGATCTACGCGGAAAGGCTCATCGACGAGGGCGTCATTACGCGTGAGGAAGCGGATGCGTCGGTCGCAAACTACATCGATCGCTGTGAGAAGGAGTTCGCCGAGGCAGATCGCTATCAACCCGATGAAGCCGACTGGTTGGAGGGCACCTGGTCGGGGTTGGAGCCCGTCCAGGGTTATGCGGCGCATCGGGGTCAGACCGAAGTACCCATCGAGACGTTGCGCGAGATCGGTGAGGCGCTGACCCGCGTGCCCGATGATCTCGAAGTGAACCGAAAGATCCTGCGACAACTTCGCGCCAAGCGAAGCTGCCTCGAATCCGGCGAGGGAATCGACTGGGGGACCGCGGAAGCGCTGGCTTTTGGATCGCTGCTCATCGAGGGACAACAAGTGCGTCTCTCTGGAGAGGATTGCAGTCGCGGCACGTTCTCGCATCGCCACGCTGCGTGGATCGATCAACAGAATGAAGCGCGCTACCTCCCGCTCAATCACATTCGCGAACACCAGGAGGTGATCGAGATCATCGACAGCCCGCTGAGCGAATACGGAGTGCTGGGCTACGAATACGGCTACGCGATGGCGCGGCCCGGTGCCCTCGTTCTATGGGAAGCGCAATTTGGCGACTTCGTGAACGGCGCCCAGGTTGTCATCGATCAATTCATTGCCGCTGGTGAATCGAAGTGGTTGAGAATGTCCGGGCTGGTGCTTCTGCTCCCCCACGGTTACGAGGGGCAGGGCCCCGAACACTCTTCGGCGCGGCTCGAGCGATTTCTCCAGTGCTGTGCGGAGGACAACATACAGGTCGTCAACTGCACGACGCCCGCCAACTACTTCCACGCCCTGCGTCGACAACTCCACCGGTCGTTTCGCAAGCCCCTGATCGTGATGGCGCCGAAATCCCTGCTCCGGCACAAGAGAGTGGTGTCGAAGCTCTCGGATTTTTCGAGGGGCACACATTTTCACCGGGTTCTCTACTGCGACGAGTTTCCGAGCGAGCAAAGCGAGGCGCGCCAGCTCGTGATGTGCAGCGGCAAGGTCTACTACGATCTGCTCGAAGAGCGGGAGCGGCGAGGTGCCACGGAGGTTCATATCCTGCGCCTCGAACAGATCTATCCATTTCCGAGCGATGCGCTGGGAAAATTGTTCGCTCCCTATCGACAGTGCCATGTCGTCTGGTGCCAGGAAGAGCCGCGCAATATGGGGGCGTGGACGTTCGTCTCCGAATTGATCGAGGAAGTGATGGCCGAGATGGAATTCTCGCACCCCGCCCTTCGCTACGCGGGGCGCCAGACCGCGGCGTCTCCCGCGACGGGTATCGCCGAGCACCACGAGCGCGAGCAGCGCGCGCTGGTCGATGAGGCGCTCACGGTCGGGTTGAGTCCGATCGGCCGGATCGGGAACCGAAAGGCGATGCTGAGAAAGTCGCAAAAGCCGAGCTAGCGGCGAGCGGCGATTCTGTGGCAATCGGGTGAGAAGGAGGAAGATGAGCGTCGATATCGTGATTCCGGCGCTGGGTGAGTCGATCACCGAGGGGACCATCGCCGCCTGGCTGAAGGCGCCCGGTGATGCGGTGGGAGTCGACGAGCCGCTCGTCGAGCTCGAGACCGACAAGGCGACCGTAGAGATCTGTGCCCCGAAGGCGGGTGTGCTCGCGGAGATCCGAGTCGCCGCGGGCGAGGATGTCGAGGTCGGGGCGGTGATCGGAAGGATCGACGATGTCGCCGGTGGGAGCGCCGAAAAACCCGACGACCAAGCCTCGCCGGCTGAATTGCCTCCGACGCCTTCGGTCGAGGCCGCGCCCGCCATGCCTGTGGCGGCCGCGAGGCCATCCCCCTCAACGGGTGAATCGGCGCTTTCGAACGATATCGATCCCGCGGAGATCGCGCGCAGTGGTCCCGACGGAAAGATCACACTCGACGATCTGCTCGCGTTCGTCGGGCTTGCAGCCACGGACCCGACGCGAAGTGGCCCTGCTGCCCGCAAGCTCCTCGCCGACCACGGGATCGACCCGCGTGAGATCCCCGCAACGGGACGCGACGGTCGGATCACCAAAGAGGATGTTCGAAATTTCCTGGCCGGCCGGGCATCGGGTTCCGCGGGCGCGGCGAGTTCGCCCGCTTCGGCTCCGCCGGTCGATGATCCGCGCACGAAGCGCGTGCGGATGACCCGCATGCGCCGGACCATCGCCGCGCGACTCAAGGAAGCCCAGAATACCGCCGCGATCCTCACGACCTTCAACGAAGTCGACATGGGCGCCATCCGCGATCTGCGCAGCCGTCATCGCGAGGAATTCGAAGAGAAGCACGGCGTGAAGCTCGGCTTCACCTCGTTCTTCGTCAAAGCCTGCGTAGCGGCCCTGAAGGAGATCCCAGCCGTGAATGCCGAGATCGACGGCGACGAGATCGTCTACAAGAACCATTACGACATCGGTATGGCGGTGAGTGCACCGAACGGACTGATGGTCCCCGTGATACGCGACTGCGACGCCAAGACGCCCGCGGCGATCGAAAGGAGTCTGGGCGAGTTGGCGGCCAAAGCCCGAGACGGAGCTCTTTCCGTGGAGGAGATGCAGGGTGGAACGTTCAGCATCACCAACGGGGGTGTCTTCGGCTCTCTGCTCTCCACGCCGATCTTGAACCCGCCGGAATCTGCGATCCTCGGTCTTCACAAGATCGAAGATCGCCCGATCGCCCGAGACGGCGAGGTGGCGATCCGCCCGATGATGTATCTGGCGCTGTCCTACGATCACCGCATCATCGACGGGAAGGATGCGGTGACCTTTCTCGTCAAGGTGAAGGAGGGGTTGGAAAACCCCGAGCTGTTGTCCATGAATCTGGAAGAGTCCGGAGGTACCGATGAGTGACCCCGCATACGACCTGGTGGTGGTCGGCGCTGGGCCCGGTGGCTATGTGGCCGCGATTCGAGCCGCCCAACTGGGCTTGAAGACGGCCTGTGTCGACAAGCGCGCTGCGCTTGGTGGCACCTGTCTCAACGTCGGCTGTATTCCCTCGAAGGCACTGCTCCACTCGTCGGAGCGCTACGAGGAGGCGAAAGCGGGGCTCGCCAAGCACGGCATTCGTTTCTCGGGCCTTGAATTGGATCTCGGCGCGATGATGGCCCACAAGGACAAGGTGGTCGCGGACCTCACCAAGGGCGTCGAGTTCCTGCTGAATAAGAACAAGGTTGATCGCATCGAAGGGGCGGCGAGTATCGCCGCACCAGGGGAGGTCGTCGTCTCCCGAAACGACGGGACGGCGGACAACTTGACGACGCGTCACATCCTGATCGCGACGGGGTCTGAGCCCTCGCCACTCGCCGGCGTCGAGGTCGACGAAAAGCGCATCGTGAGTTCGACCGGTGCGCTGAGCCTCGAAAGTGTCCCCGAGAAGTTGATCGTGATCGGAGCGGGTGTCATCGGCCTCGAGCTGGGCTCGGTCTGGTCGCGGCTCGGGTCGGATGTCACGGTCGTCGAATACCTCGATCACATCCTGCCCGGCATGGACCGCGAGATCGGTCGACAGGCGCTTCGGGTCTTCAAGCGGCAGGGGCTCGAGTTCCAGCTCTCGCAGAAGGTGACGGGCGCCAGCGTTGGGGAGCAGGGCTGTGCGCCTGAACGTAGAGCCGGTGGCGGGAGGAGACGCCGGGGAGCTCGCCGCGGATGTCGTGCTACTGGCAATCGGACGCCGGCCCTACACCGAAGGGCTCGGGCTCGAAGAACTGGTGTGACGGCCGACGAGCGGGGCTTCATCGAGGTCGACCATCGATTCGAAACCCGCGTTCCGGGCATCTACGCGATTGGTGACTGCATTCCCGGCCCGATGTTGGCCCACAAGGCCGAAGACGAGGGCTCGATCTGCGCGGAAATTCTCGCGGGCCAGAGTGGCCAGATCGACCACGACCGGATTCCGGGAGTGGTCTACACCTGGCCCGAGATCGCCAGTGTCGGAAAGACCGAAGAGGCGTTGAAGGAGCAGGGCGTCTCGTACAAGGTCGGAAATTTTCCGTTCTCGGCCGATAGCCGCGCCCGAGCAGTGGGCGATACGGATGGCTTTGTGAAGATTCTCGCGGACGCAGACACCGACCGTGTACTCGGTGTCCACATCCCCTGGCCGTTCGCGGGAGACCTCATCTCGGAAGCGGTGATTGCGATGGAGTTCGGTGCGTCCGCGGAGGACATCGCGCGCACCTGCCACGCGCATCCCGCGATGGGGGAGGCGGTGCGGGAGGCGGCGTTGGCGGTCGCCGGGCGGGCACTTCACATCTGATTGCGAACACCGTGCTGGAGTGGAAAATCCCGCTTTAGGGCGAGGCGGTCGCGATGGTGGCTGCGATGTCTATACTCATCGCGGCGAGCGTTCGACTCATCGCGGCGACCATCGCTTCCGTGGATCGGTCTGCTGCGGAATCCGCGTAGCTCGAACCCTGCAGGGGAAACGCCTCTGATCCGTCGGCCCGGACCAATCGCCAACGCACGACGAGCGAAACTTCTCCATCGGTGTCGCCCTCGAATCGGATGACCGCGATCTCCACCATGAGATCGACCTCGATCTGGGTGGGCCAGGGGTAGACGGACACCTGATCGGTCCCGGTCAGTCGCGCGAGGTTTTCCGACAGCACCCTTGGGATGCCCTTCTCCAGCGGCTCCGCCCACTGCGAAAAATCGGCCATGCGTACCCTGTTGCCGCCCGTTCGCGTGACGATCTGCGGGCGATTCAAGAATTCCGGGAGCAAGATGCGCCCGATACCCAACCGAAGGTCGGAGGCATCGTTGCTCGAACCTGCAGGGGCTGCGGTCGCATTCAACACGAAAAGCCGCGTGGTCCGTGTCGTCCCAGGTCCCAGCAGGCAACCCGTCAACAGAAGTGCGATTGCAACACAGGAAAGCAGACCGTGAGTGCGGCCCATCAAGATCCTCCGGGTTTTCCGCGGACCAGAGCGTCTGGGTTCCGCTCGAGGTACTCCGCGAGCAGGCGAATCGAACGCGCGGCCGCGGTCAACTCGCCGAGCATCTTTTCGAATTCGTAGCGCATCGGCGATCCCTCGGCTGCGATTGAAAGCGCCTGCCTGGCGGTGCCGAGGGTTTTCTGGACTTCTTCCAGTGTCTCGCTGGCTTCCGTGAGTGTGAGTTCGACGCTCGTGGAGAGGCTTCCAACCCGTCCATCGATGTTCGAGACGAGCGCCTGAACGTCATCGATGGCTTCGTTGGTGTGGGTGACGAGCCCGAGCAATTCGCCCGAGTTCACGAACTCGTTGACTCCCGTGAGGAGCTCCGCAAGCTCCGGGGAGTTCACCAGGGTTTTTAGACCTGCAAGAACCTGACGTGCGTCGTTGATCATATCCTGAATGGAGAGTGACTCTATGGTTTCGGTGAATTCCTGCATGCTCGAGGGAATCGTCGGCATCTCCGGGAATTCCCCAACCGGGTCTACAAAGCGCGCGGGTCTGTTCGGGAGGATGTCGAGTTGGACGCTGAGTTGACCGGTAACGATGCTTTGGAGTTGCAGCTGTGCGCGGAGTCCCCGTTCGATGAGCTCTGGAATGAAATTGATCTCGGGGATCGTGCCGCCGATCTCGCGAATCCGCCTGCGTTCCAGTTGGAGGTAGACGGGGATCTTCACGGAGAGATCATGGGCGTCGAGCTGCACTTCGATGCGGCGGACCGAGCCCACCTTGACGCCGCGAAAAGTGACCGGAGCTCCGTCGTTCAGCCCGCTGACGGTTTCCGGGAAGTAGGCGACATAGGTGACCGCCTCGGTGAAGAACCGGCCGCCGCCAAATATCATCAAACCCGTGACCACGAGCGCGATGGCACCCAACAGGAACGCGCCAATCAGGGTCGGGTTGGCCCGCTCGCTCACAATCTTCCCCGGTTGAGAAATTGCCGGATCTTCGGATCCGGTGGATTGTCGCGCAACTCCGCGGGTGGACCGATGGCCAGCATGGTGTGGGTATCGGGATCGAAGTACACCGACCGGTCGGCGACCGCGAAAATGCTGTCGAGTTCGTGGGTCACGATGACCATGGTAATGCCCAGACTGTCGCGCAGTTCACGAATCAGATCGTCGAGTCGACGCGCGCTGATGGGATCGAGGCCCGCAGAAGGCTCGTCGAAATAGAGGATATCGGGATCCAGCGCCATCGCGCGCGCCACACCCACGCGCTTTTGCATTCCGCCGCTGACCTCGGATGGGTGGAAATCCCCGAATCCCGCGAGGCCCACGAGCGCGAGCTTGAAGAGCGCGATCTCGCGAATCTCCGAGCGGCTCAAATCCGTGTACACCTCGAGCGGAAGCGACACGTTTTCGGCCAGCGTCATCGAACTCCAGAGCGCACCGTTCTGATACATCACACCGAATCTTCGCATCATCTGTTGGCGGCGCTCCGGACCCGCGCCCCAGAAGCTCTCTCCTTCGTAGAGGATCGCTCCCTTGGCTGGGGCTTTCAGCCCGACGAGGTGACGCAGTAAAGTGGTTTTCCCGCAACCACTGATACCCATCACCACGAAAATCTCGCCGCGCTCGATCGCGAAGTTGAGATCCCGCTGGATCACGAAGTCGCCGTAAGCCATCGTGAGGTCTTTGATCTCGACGATCGGTCGGGCGGTCTGCATAGTTCCCCTATCCGATAATGTGATCGATCACGTTGATGATGCCAGAAGCGATCACGATCAGTACGATCGCTGTGACGACCGCAGAGGTCGTCGCATTTCCCACGGCCGCAGCGCTCCTGCCGCACTGCATGCCTCGCAGGCAGCCGGACAACGCGACGAGGATTCCGTAGACCACGGCCTTGATCAATCCAGCAGCGAAATCGGCGAGGGAGAGGGCGTCGCGGGTTTGGTCGAAGTAAGAAACCACACCGAGGTCGAGCATTCCCACCCCCACGACGGCGCCCCCAATGATTCCCAGCAGGTTCGAATAGAGGCAGAGCAGGGGCATCATGAGCGTCAGCGCGAGTAGGCGTGGCAGAACCAGAAACTCTATCGGAGAGATCCCCATTGTCTCGAGGGCGTCGATCTCTTCGTTGGCCGTCATCGTTCCGAGCTGCGCGGCGAAGGCTGCCCCCGTGCGGCCCGCCATGATGATGGCCGTCATCATCGCGCCCATCTCGCGCGCCATCCCGAGGCCGACGAGGTCTGCAACGAAGATCTGTGCGCCGAATTGCTGAAGCTGAATGGCCCCAATGAAGGCGAGGATGAGTCCGACCAGAAAGCTCACGAGCGTGACGATCGCGACGGCCTCGGCACCGCATTGCTGGAGGGCCAGCGCGAAATCCGAAACGCGAAAATGCGCTCGACCCGCCGCGAGCCGTAGGAATGCGATCAGGACTTCTCCCAGGAAGCCGATGCTCTCGGCCGCGGATCTGCGGCGCTGAATCGCCGCGAGCCCGAACCTCGTCACCCAGAAACCGCGCGCGACGTCGACCCCGATCTCGGTTTCGGGCACGGCTGCGGCCAGATCGAGCAGGCGCCGGACACCTTCGGGCAGACCGGAGCGATCCGCGTCGATTTCGCGGCTCGCAAACAGAGCCAGCAGCCCGCGCAAAAAGGTCGGGAGCGCGGAGTCCCAGTCCGTGATCGCCTGTGTGTCGAAGGTTACGCGGCTCGGAGGCGCGGCCTCCTCACATGCGGCCCGCGCGTCCTCGGTCGATGGCACGCCCTCGGCGAGCGTCCAGCGCCCCGAGAGTCGAATCCGGAGTTCGTCGTTCGGCAATCGACTGAAAGCCATTTGGCGAGAAGTCGGCATCGCGTCTAGATCATTCTATCGCGTCGCTGAGCAGCGAGCTTCCAATCGGTGTCGGCGATTCAGCACTCTGGTTTTCGGTCGAGTCCAATGCCTCGCCCCGCCTGCGTGGGCCGCGGAAGTTTGAAGTGCGCTTCACCGAGCGTCTCGAGGCGCCGCAGAATCTGGGGCGCCATCGGTGCCGCGCTCCGCGTCTTCCAGTCCACGTGCAGATTGATGATCTCGTTGGTCGCCGCCAGGTAGCCCCCTTCCTCGTGCCACATCCGATGGAAGAAGTGAAAGCGCTTTTCATCGAAGTCGAGCAATTGGGTCGTATAGAGAATGGGATCCCCAACTCGCAATTCGCGGAGATAGCAGACGTGGCATTCGAGCGCGAAGCTCGTGACTCCGTGTGATTGCCTGTGCGTTTCGTCGAACCCCATGTGGTCGAACCACATGTCCGTCGCCCAGTCGAACGCGACCACGTAGTAGCCGAGATTCATGTGCTGATTTTCGTCGATCCATTCGGAGCGCACGCGGTCGCGGCATTGGCCGAAGGGAGCGGTCACAGCGTCTTCCACGCGTCATCCCCGGGTCTGCTTGGCAAAGATCGATTCGCTCGCTCGCTGGTGCCCAGCCTGGGGCGATTTGCCGCAGTGGTCAATGGTAGGGCTGCCTTATTGCCGAAAGGGGCATACTTAGTGTATCTCGTTACCCGAGCGCACTGAGTGCCGGCTGTCGCGCGGGGTAAACGGGCGTACCCGTCTGAAAACCCGGTCAGCGGCGCCGCAACCGATCGGGGGATGGGACGTTGTCAGAGCGACAGAAAAACCGGCGTATTCGACTTGGGTGCCGAAGGCCCGTAGGGGCAGTTTTTACGGTGCTGCCTCCGGCTGCGGTCTTTTGCGCGGCGTTCGCCGCATTCTTGTTCCTCGGACTGCCCGCACTGGCGGACGAGATCGAGCCCGAATCCGAGCCCGCGCTCGAATCCGAGCCCCAACCGGAGCCCAAGGCCGCGCCCAAGGCTGTGCCCGCACCCGCGCCCGAGGTGGCGACGGAGCCGGATGGATGGCGGATCAGCCCGGATGTCGGCTGGAAGCACGGCGACCACCGATTCGACCTTCACTTCAATTCGAGGCTCCGCTGGGAGCGCTGGGAGGCGCTCACGAACGACGAAGACAATATCTACGGCATCCGGACGCGAATTGGGGGGGAGTACTTCTGGAAAGATCGGCTCGGGCTCTTCGCCGAGGGCCAGTACGCGACGGTCCGCGATCTGGACAGCAGCGCGAGTGGTGCCGCAGCCCTCTACCGAAGTAACGCCCACAGACCGGGCAGAAACAGTGTCGATAGTTTCCGGGTCCGCCAGCTCTTCGCCGAGGCGCGCCTCGATTCCGAGAACTGGCTGCGGGTGGGTCGCCAAGATCTCAAGAGCGCCAGCGCCGTCAAGTACAAAGAGGGGAACTGGAAATACCTCAAGAACAAGCGCCTCGCCCAGCGCCTCGTGGGCGGAGTGGGTTGGACCCACGGCGAGCGCAGCTACGACGGGATTTCCGTTCGGATGGAGCAGAGCGGGCACGTGCTGCATCTCTACGTCGCGGAACCCACGACGGGCGTGTTCGAAATCGACCGCGGCTACAAGCGCCAGAAAGACGTGATCTTTGGAGGATTTGATTGGGCGGTCGAGCGGGGTACTTGGTTCGACAATACCGAGGTGGATTTCTTCTTCATCGGCTATGCGGACGATCGCGATGCGGACAAGGTTACCGATCCGCCAAAAAATAATCAGCAGTTCTTCGGCAGGATCGAAGTCTACACCCTCGGGTTCTCTACATTGGGCGTCTACCCCGTCGGACCGGGAAACCTCGATCTGATCAGCTGGGGCGCGGTCCAGTTCGGTGATTACATCGACATGACGACGACTGGAGCGCGCAACCTCGATCAGTTCGCCGGAGCTGCGATCTTCGAGGCCGGCTATCAGCTTCCCGATGTCTGGGCGAAGCCGTGGCTCCGGACCGGCGTCAATTTCGCGACGGGTGACAGCAATCAGGGCGACGGCAACCGCAACACCTTCTTCAACATCTTGCCGACGAACCACCTCTACTACGGGTATGCGGATGCGCTGGCGTTTTCGAACCTGATCGACCTGATGGTCCAGTTGAAGCTCTCCCCGCTGCCGAAGCTCGGCGTCGAACTCGCATTCCATCAATTCTGGCTCTTCGCCAAGAATGACCAGCGCTACTTCGGATCCGGCGCCTACGCGAAGCGGTCGTTGGGCTATGGCCGCTCTATGTCGTTCGACTCGTACAATATCGGCCAGGAAATCGATTTCGTGGTGAACTACAAGGTGAACAAGCACCTGGGGCTGATGGCCGGCGTCGCGCATCTCTTCGGTGGAGGTGTCTTGAGCCGTAATCCGGCTTATTCGGATAAGGATGTCAGCTGGGCGTTCTTCCAGGTGGCATTCAGCTACTGACGCCGGCAATTGTGCGCTAATCGGGTGAGCGGGCCGATCCGACCCGCTCACCCGCGTTGCATTCCCGCCGCCCGGGACCGATCTGCTCACCCGTGTCGTATTTCTGTCTCCCGGGACGGGTCCGCCTCATCTCTAACCGAATTCTCGTCGTCCGGGAGGGTTCGCACTTTCGGGTTGCGGCTCCGAGCCAGACTCGACTATCCATACTCCAGCATTGGCCCCGGGCACCTTCCGCCAGGGATGCGATGCGGCGTCTTGTGCTGTTCCGGTTGATGGGTCGAAAGCAGCGGCTTCACGGAGTGAGCGCGATGCAAATGCGAGATTCGGAATTTGGCCGGTTCACCGTCCTGCTCTGCGCTCTCGTGGGCTTCATGTGCGTGTTGCCGTTCATATCGGAGGTGGAAGCCGGAGCCACCACCCTGCGCTTTGGAACCATCCTGCTCTTGCTTGCGGCGGTGTACTCGATCAGCGATCGGCGCTGGCATCGCATCCTGGCGGTCGCGTTGGTGTTGCCAGCCGTAGTTGCACAGATGGTGCCGTCTCTGCTCGGCGAGCATGCGACGTTGATGGTGCGGCTGGGGTTTAGCGCTGTGTTCCTCGCTTACGTCGCGATCTTGATTTTCGTATTCCTCCTGAAACAGGAGCGAGTCTCCGCGGACATGATTCTCGGTGCGATCAATGTCTATCTGCTTTTCGCACTCGCCTTCATGTTCATCCACACATTTGTGGAGGTCGTGAGGCCCGGTTCCTATCTGTACCAGGGTGAGAGCCTCAGCGCGGCCCTCAAGGGACATCCCGAAATCGACGCACTCGCCTTTATGCTCTATTTCAGCTTGGTGACCTTGACGACATTGGGTTACGGGGACATCGCCCCCGCGGTACCCGCGGCGCGGATGGTGTGCTCTCTCGAGGCTGTGACCGGGCAGCTTTTCGTCGCCGTATTCATCGCCCGGCTGGTTTCCCTGCACATCGGCAGCAGGTCGCGGTAAACGATTCGGCGTCGTTTCGTCGAAAGATCAGACTGCGCGACGCCGTTTCGTGGAGCGATCAGGGTGCTAGCATTTCGCGAACTCGAACCAGGAGATCCGTATGAACCGAGTGTTTCGACATGTTGCGATCGGGCTTTTCGTTGGCCAGTTCGCCTTCACCCCGATGTCGCTGGCGGTCGAGTCGTCGACCGAGGATGCCGATCGGGCGCGGATGCAGGCAGAGGCGCGAGCCGAAGACCTCAAAGAGGTGTTGGCTGAGCTGGAACTCGCTGGAAATTTTCTCGCGGCACAGAAGAGCCTCTATTTCGAAGCTGTGCTTGGATACGATGTCGTACAGGCCAACGGCCAGAAGCTCGAGTTCGGCGGTAGCCGCAAGATCACGATGCGTCGCCCGGATCGGGCCAAGGCTCACGCCGAGTCCCGTGAGGTGCCCGAGGGGACGCTCTTTTTCGACGGAAAATCCATTTCCATCGACCTCGCACACGAGAACGCCTACGTGTCGGTCGAAAAGCCCGGATCGCTGGATGCGGCTTTCGATTACCTGGCGGAAGACCTTGGGGTTCCGACGCCGCTCGCGGATCTGCTGTCCAACAACTTCTACGAGGACATCGTCGATCGCATCGTGGCGGGTTTCGTTGTCGGCGAGTCGAAAATCGGCAACACAGAATGCATTCACGTGGCATTCAGCACCGAGGACATCGATGTGCAGATGTGGATCGAGGACTCTGACCGCCCATTGCCACTGCGGCTTGTGATCACCTACAGGGAGGCCGAGGGGAGCCCGCAATTCTGGGCCCAGCTCATGAACTGGAACCTGAAGCCGAAGACGCCGGACAGCCTCTTCGCCTACACGCCGCCCAAGGGAGCCGAGCGCATTCCGTTCGCAGCAACCGTCACCGAGGCTTTCGAGGACGCCAAGGCGAGCAAGGGGGGCAACTGATGCCGCGCAAACAGCTCCGACGAATCGCGTGGGTGGGCGTATTGTTGGGAATTTCGTTGTTGGCGGTCGATGCCGTCGCTGGCCGCGGCCGCGGAGGTGGCGGCCGGGGAGGCGGAGGGCGCGGTAATATTTCGCGAGGCGGGCCTGCGCGTGGTGGCTCGATGCGTCACAGCGGTGTTTCGTCGCACGGGGGATTTGGAGGCGCCTCTCGAAGCAGTCGAGAGAGTTATGGCAGCCGCACTCGACCGAGCACGGGATCGTCGACGCGCCCCAGCCAGGGAGATCGCCGCCCCGCGCAGGGTGGGTGGCAAGACGGGCAGAATAACCGCCCCAACGACCGCCCGGGCGATCGAAACGACCGCCAAGACAATCTCAACGACCGCCAAGACAATCGGAACGATCGCCAGGACAACCGCAACGACCGTTACGATAACCGAGAGGACGCGCGTAACGAGATTCGGGAACACCACGAAGACCACCATGACTATTCGGAATTCTACGAAGATCGCTGGAAGTACGCGGTCGGAGCGAGTCTGACGGCCATGGCATTCCGCTCACTCACCTGCACGCCGACGATCACGATCGTCGGCAGTGTGAGCTACTACCAGTGTGGGCCGACCGGGTACCGGGGTGCTTACTCGGGGGGCAGCACGACGTACGTCGTCATCAACGCTCCGTCGGGGTATTGAGGCCGGGGGTATTGAGAACGCGATCTCGAAGGCATCGGATCGCGCTCTGACGACCGGAGTCGGAGCGACCTTGTTTCTGCGAAGCTGGGAAGGCTGGGTGCGCTTTCTGCCGGCTCTGCTGTGGATCGGAGTCGCCACCCACCAGATCTTTCTCGCGAACACCGCCGGCCTCTCACCGTGGTCCGGCGGCGGCTTCGGGATGTTCTCGACGACCGACGCCGGGGCGACTCGCCACCTACACGCATTCGCGATACGGCCCGGGATCCAGCGTGAGCTCCGAATCCCAGGCGTTGACGGAATGGGAGCGGCGGGTCGTCACGCTGCCCTCGGATGCGAACCTACGCGCGTTCGCCCTCGCGTTGGCCGATCAGCCGACTCCGGATCACGGCCCTGCAACGGCGGTTCGCATCCAAGTCTGGCGCACGGAATTCGACCCGATTGGCCTCGCTCCGATGGGTCGCATTCTGAGATCTCTCGAAGTTTCTCTCGAACCGTGATGGCCAGGCTCGGAAGCGCCACACGCTCGCTTCGTCAACTGGCCCAAATGGACCCGATCGACCTGGCGCTTCGGCTCACCCTGCTCGATCTGCTCCTTCGCCCGATCGGTGACTGGCGCATTCGCCCGGCGATACTCGCGCTCGCCGGTGCGGGCCTGTTGATTCCAGGATGGCTGCGGCAGCCACTTCTTTGGTTTGCATTGGCCGGCCTTACGGCTCTGCGCTTCTGGGTGGATTGGCCGCTGGCCGACAATCACGCCTACCTGATCAGCTACTGGTGCCTGGCCGCTGGCATATCGCTGATCGTCAAGGACACAAAAGCCTGTCTGGCGCTGAACGCTCGGCTGCTGATCGGCCTGGCGTTCGCGCTCGCGGTTCTCTGGAAACTGGTGCTCTCGCCGGATTTCATCGATGGAACCTTCCTGCGCGTGACGATGTTGCAGGACCCCCGGTTTGAGGATTGGACGCTGCTCTCCAGCGGGCTTTCGGTCGACCAGCTCGATGCCCACCGCGCAGCGTTGGAACGGCACCTGGATTCGCCGCCGTTCGAGGTAGAGCCCGGCCCGGGGCTGCCGACACGCTTTTCCCGGTTGGCGGATGTGACGACGTTCTGGACGGCCGGGATCGAGCTGGCGTTGGCGGCAGCCTTCCTCTGGTGGAATGGGGGAGTGCTCTCGCGCGCGCGGCACGCGCTGCTGATTGTCTTCTGTGCGACGACCTACGCGGTCGCCACCGTCGATGGCTTCGGCTGGTTGCTGATTTCGATGGGGGTTGCGCAGTGCGACTCACGGCTCATCAGGACGCGAATCCTCTACGTCGCGAGCTTCGCGCTGATACTGTTCTACCGCGAGGTGCCGTGGGCTCGGCTCGTTGCCGACGCCATCGGAGTAGCCGGACCCTAGCGGGCAAATCCACTGGATTCGCTTGCGTCGTCGCGTGGCCCCATTCTGAGGTCGCGCTCCTGGCCGGCGAATCCTTCGGATTCACTTGCGTCGTCGCGTGGCCCACTAGGGCCACGCTCTTTGGCGTGCTCCGCTTTGGGTCCGGCTGCTTCGATCGGATCAGTTACCGAGACCGCCGAGCGCATCGGCAGCGGCGCCGGAAGCGGCTTCCTTTGCTGTCTCAGTCTCGGCTTTCGCGAGAGCCGCCTTGACGTCGGCGTTATCTGCGTCGATCGATGCCGCCTCGAGACAGACGGGCAGGGCTTCCTCGTATTTGGCAGATGCGACGAGACGGATGCACGAGCTGATTTCAGCCGCGTCGGCTTCGGCCTGCCCACCTGCGATTTCCTCGACTTCGACCATCTCCAGATCGCCGCCAGTCGACGCCGTTGCCGAGACCGGCGGTGTATCCGCGATGCCGCTGGTCGCTCCGGAGTCCGATTCTCCGCTGCCACAAGCCAGCAGACCCACTAGTGAAATTGCGAACCAGATCTTCGACATGACAAATCTCCCCTCCAATTGGCATGGCGAATTTGCCACACCATGGCCCGTATGGGCCCCCCCGTGAAATCCCTACGCGGAAGTAACCCCGACTGCTAGGTTATCACGCATTCGGTCCGGCTGGGATATCATGCCCCAGGCCCGATATGCGGCTGGAACTGCTTAGGGCTTACCCTAGGAAATCCCCCAAGGGTGTTCCCGGCGGGGAGCGCGCCGAGGTAGACCGAGAGTGAATCTCGCGAATTGGAATCCTTACGGGCGCAAGACAGACAGTTCAAACAACCAGAACACCCTGAATGTTCTAATGACTTTGGCTCTCAACGGAGGCAATACATGCGAATCAAAATAGGACTCATGCTGCTGGTCGCCATTTTTGCTGCTGGTTGCACGGCGAAGACACTTCCGTCGCAGCAGGCGCGAGCGGTGACTTCGGTGCAATTCTCCGCCAACGAGTGGCGGGTTCCGAGCCAGGCCGTCGTGATTGCCGACGCGTCGGGCACGACCTACATGGCCGAGACTTCCCCTACGTGAAGGCACTCACCCAATCGTTCGTCAAGGCGATGCCCGAGGGAAACACCCGAGCCAAGGTCTCCGGAAATTACCAGGCCACACTGATCGGTTTCGGAGGTAAGGATCGGATCGTTTCTCCGCTGGCTCCTTTCAACCGGAGTGCGCTCGCCAGCAAGGCGGACAGCCTGCGGATTCTGGGGGACCTTCACGGCTATGGCGGTGAGACTCCGTTTCGCAACGTGTTTGCAGAAGTCGAGGAGGCCCTCAAGAACACGGTGGACGTTGCCGCGGTCGTGATCTTCTCGGATGGTTTGGCGGACGTCGAGAGCGAGGCGATGGATGCCGCGAAATCGCTGGTCGAGAGCCACATGGGCAATGTTTGCTTCCACACGGTTCACGTCGGTGACGATGTGGACGGTGCGCGGTTTCTCAAGGCCGTTTCGGCGCTCACGAGTTGCGGAAGCGCGCGCGAGATGGCGGACGTCTGGGACGCGAACAATTTCATGAAGTTCACCCACGCTGTCTTTGCCGGCCCCGGCCCGGCTAGAGCAACGGTGGATGCCTGCGTGGGCCGGATCGTGCTGCGCGGCGTCGAGTTCGGGTTCGACAAGGCTGAACTCACGGGTTCGAGCTCGGTGATTCTCGACGTTGCCTTCGACCAACTGAAGCGTTGCCCGAAGGTCCCGATGGAGATCGACGGGCACACCGACTCGGTCGGAGCCGAAGACTACAACCAGGGGTTGGGCCAGCGGCGCGCAGAAGCCGTGAAGGGCTATCTCGTGAGCAAGGGCCTTCGCTCCAGCCGGCTTACAGCGCGAAGCTTTGGCGAGACCCGTCCGGTCGCTCCGAACGATACGGAGGATGGACGCCAGACCAACAGACGGGTGGAACTCCACCCGCGGCAGTAACTCGACAGACGGCGGGGCAGCGGAATCCGCTGCCCCGCCGTCGGCACTCCTGCCGATCGTTTTCCGGGCACGGCCCGCCCGTCGCTTTGGCAGAGAATCCCCGCCCGCCGATTTCGCAAGAACGCTCGTCTATCCGATTGCGCCTCAGAATCGGCCCGTCGATTTGCGGAGACCCCGCTTGTCGACATCACGGCGTGGTCCCGCTCATCGATATCGCGGCAGGACCCGCTCAGGTCGTCGCGGATGTGCTTTCGGTTGGTTCGTTCGACGCGCCGTAGAAGATCGCGTAGAGCACGGGCACGATGATCATCGTGAGCAGGGTCGCGAACATCAAGCCGAAGATGATTGTCACCGCCATCGCGACGAAGAACGCGTCCAGTAGCAGCGGGATCATGCCGAGCGCGGTGGTCAAAGCGGCCATCGCCACGGGCCGCAAGCGGCTCGTTCCCGAATTCAAGATCGCGGTGAGCAGGTTGTCGGTCTCGCCGCGCTGAAGGCGGATTTCGTCAATCAGCACGACCGCGTTCTTGATCAGCATCCCCATCAGGCTCAAGAAGCCGAGCAGCGCCATGAAACCGAATGGCTGCCGGGTGATCAACAGGCCCGCCGTCACGCCGATCAATGCGAGCGGAACGCAGAGCCAAATGATCAGCGGCTCTTTGAGCGTGTTGAAGAGCGTGATTGTGATCAACACCATGATCAGCACGAAGATCGGCAGGCTCGCCAGGAGCGGGTCGCGTGCCTTGCTGGTGTCCTCGTATTCGCCGCCCCATTCGAGGAAATAATCCGGGGGCAGTTCCATGCCTTCGATCTGCGGTCGCAGGCGGCTGAAGAGCACGCTCGCGGGCCCCGTCTTCGGATCGCCGAAGACCGTGATGGTTGGTTTGCGATCCCGGCGCATGATGATTTCGTCCTCGAAGCGGGTCTCGAAACCCGAGACGACCTGCCGGAGCGGAATCATCCCCTGCGCGACGGGGCTCCAGATCTGCAGGTTCTGCATGCTCGAGACGTTGGTTCGCTGGGCGTCCGGCGCGCGGAGGATGATCGGCAGCAGCAGGTCGCCTTCGCGGTAGACGCCGACCGAAGCGCCCTGGAACGCCTGGAGCATCGTATTCGCGACGTCGGTCCGCGTGATGCCGTTGGCGTTGGCCTGCTTTTCCGCGAGGACCGGTTCGACGACCTTCACGCGCTGACGCCAATCGGTGCGGATCGCCTTTGCGTTCGAGTCCGCGTGAAAGATGCCCATCGCCTCGTCGGCGAGTTCGCGCAAAATCGAGGGGTCTGGCCCGCTAAAGCGCGCGCGGATCTTGCCGTTTGCACCCGGGCCGAGCTCGAACGGAAAAGCGTAGGCGAGCGCGTCGGGGAGCAGTTCCTCGAAGTCGCGCGCGATCTGCTCGCTGAGCGCGGGAATTCTCGTCGAGTCGTCGACGTCGACGATCAATTGCGCGTAGGAGCTGTCCTGCTTTTCGGGGGTGTAGGTGAGGATGAAGCGCAAGGCACCTTGTCCGACCAGCGAGTTGACGTGCTCGACACCCTCCTGTTGATGCAGATATTCCTCGGCCTTCTCGACGGCGCGCGTCGTATCGTCGATGTGGGTTCCCATGGGCATCCAGAGGTCGATCATGAACTGCGGGCGCGTCGAGGCGGGAAGAAGCTCTGGTCGACGAAACCGAATCCCCAGAGCGAAGTAAAGAACATGCCGATGACC
>PVMK01150426.1_pt1 | contig 19377 bp, 24 predicted proteins | sample 1853481 | NCBI WGS metagenome assembly PVMK01 (sample SAMN08533507, study PRJNA380276) | Marine sediment metagenome, whole genome shotgun sequencing project. | reverse complement strand
CGATGATGGACGGACTTATCGCACGCTCAATTTTGGGCAAGCCCGCTTGTGACAGCACCCGGTCAACGGTGGAGTGGTGAATACCCAATTGAGAGGCGATGGTGTTCACACCCCAGTGTTCAACAAAATGATAGCGCAGTATTTTTGCTTTACATTCCTGATCAATAGCCACGTTGACTCCCCCTGTTTTTACGTCGATAACGTGTCAGTGGGCGGAGAAAGCGGTTCCTGAGGAAGGGGCCACAGGCCCGATGGCAAAAATGGCAATAAATACCTATCTCTAAGGGTACTTTCTCTACCGAATGACACGTTGGGTGCTTATTCGGTGTGGCAGGCAGTAGATCATTGGGAGTATTCGGGGTGGAACCCTGATGCGTTACTTTTTCTCGCTGGCGTTGTCGAAAGTCTTTTTGTCGCTGGGCATTGGTGGCCCGGCCACGGCGGCTGGATTGGTAGGAAACACGAGATCGGCGCAATGATTCTTTACGTGCCTCACCAGCACAGACACCACCACAATACAAATTGCCCCGGTCACAATATCGGCAAATAGTCACCTGCCGATGACAGCGGGCACAATGATAGAGTCGGGCACTGACACACATCGCTAGAAGGCCGATGAGTGCTGGATTTAAACCCGTTCTGGTGAGAGAATTCAGGGATCGTGCACATGCACGGTCTTGGGCATAACGTCAGTCGTGACCGTCAAATCTGTATTGGCGTTATGCCGCTCTCTTCGGCAAGTCCTTCATAGCTATTTTTAGACGAAAAGTCACCTGGTTTACTCGGGCTTGTGCACGGTTGTGTGTCGGCAAGTGATGTGAATGATGAAGTCAGGCAGAAGGAACGGATCTGAGATCTACGGGATCAGCGGCAAATAACCGCGCTTTTGGAGTGGCGTATACATCTGACATCCCACATAAAGTACAGACTAATTATCATCCCTGTTCCAAGAAGAATTGACAGAGTCTCAATCCAATAACCCCTATGAATGAGAGAGATCGTATCCAGTGCCGTTGCTTTAGCTTCTGTGATTACAAAAAGAGCTTGGGCCCAAGCAATCATCGCCAAAGCCGTGAACCCTGCAGCAACTACATATAGTCCCATAGCGGCTATGACTTGAAAGCGTGTCAGCTTGTTACCAACAAAAAATGCGGTCACCAAGAATCCGAATGTAAAAGAAATATAAATTGTAAAACACGTAAAACAAACCGAGGCGGCGGCGGCCGCTGCTTCAATGGCGTCACCTTCGTTCATTGTCTTTCTCCCTGTTGTTATACCACCAACAAGGATAGACCAGTGTCGGCTGTTAGGACATAGCGGCCACCCGCCCGAGGTCGGAGTGTGCAATCTGCGGTGATCTGTTACTTCAAAGAAACTACGGCTGTACCACTTCGGCGGCAATCATACATAAAATACAAACTGACCAGCATTCCGAGAGACAGCAGAGAAAAGATATAAAGCTTCCAAAATTCTGGATTCATCAGCCTAATTTCCGAAAATATCTGAGTCGTGGAAGATAAGTCTGTAAGCAATTCTCCCATCATTTGGTGGCAGGTGAGGCATGTCAATGTTGAGGCCACTGCCGCGGATAAATACAAGCCCGAGACTGCTGTAGCCTGAAACTTTGTCAGTTTTGATCCTGCCACAAACGCTACTAAAAGATAAGCGAAGGTAACCGTCAAATATAGCCCAAATGCTGTAAGAGCAATTTCTATAGAATTTTGAATTGCTTCGACGAGATCGGCTTCGTTCATTTCCCCTCTCCTTCTTTTTATCTGTATTTGCCTTGCGAATGCCGCCTATAAGCTGGCGAACGCCTGCCATGAGTCGTTAATCGCCAATTAACCTAGAATAACCCAAATGTCTCAAAATAGGACATTAGGGACATAGAGGCCATCACTACCACATTGACTCGCAGCTCTGCACGGTGTCAATTGAGTCGGTAGTCGTTCACGTCTCACTCGGCGCAAGTCGCATGAGTCCCGGCTCGAGCCGGCGCAGGTCCTCGCGCAGCAACCGGGCATCCGATGAATACAGGTCATAGTCATTCAGGTCGGGCAACGGCACCAGGCGCATCTGGCTAATCTCGGGTGAGTGCGGCTTGAGTCGTCCGGATGCCAGGCCCTCGCGCAGCGTTGCAAATCCCTGCTGAGGAGAGCACCGGTAGAAAAAATCCAGCCGGTAGGGACCGGGCTCTTCAGCAACATAGGGGATCGCATCGACACGCAGCAGACGAACCGCCGTGATCTCGAAGCCCAGTTCCTCCGCCACCTCACGCCGCAGTGCGGACTCCAGCACATCATCCGGCGACGACGGGCTTCCGGCTCGGTTGGGATCACCGGGGATCGAATCCAGAGACCCACCAGGCAGCCCCCAGGCACCTCTAGCCCGGTAGCTGTGTTCGACCAGAAGCAGTTCGGGGGGCGAGACCTCTTCATCGATCATTACGGCCGCTGCCCCCACCACCCAGCTCCTGGTAAACAGGCCCTTGAGAAAACCGGCCAGGCGCGGGGGAAAAGACCGCCAGATGCGTAGTAGCAGAGCATGGAGCTTGGGGTTTCGCTCGATGATTCGCGCTAGCCAGACAAGCATCTCCGTTCACCCCCCGATATCGACATATGAGTCACTCTACGCCCAATCGAAAAATACTTCTTCGAGTTTACACATAGCCTCAGTCGTTTTCAGCCAGTTTCTATAGTACAACTCATCCGTCCGTAGATAGGACAAGGAGTCATTCGCGGTCAGTAGATTTCGACCCCATGAATGACTGCTTACACCACAAAAGAGACATCATGCTAGGGAAAATCTGGCCCAGATTTCGTCTCCTAATGGCACAAGGTGACAGAGGCCCTATAAAAGTGTTCTGTGCTCGTACTTCAATAAGGCGCTACGAGCCGACGCCTGCCAATTTTACCTTTCGAACCTTCGGCATCCACAAAATTCAACTCTAGATGGTTTTCGTTTTTAGTCACTATCTGTTCCAGCATAACGTAGAATTCAGCGCTATTTTCGCAGTCGATAGTGAGCGGTTTGCTCCGTATGGCACTGTTCTTCTTCGATGTCGAGGCTTCTATTGTGTGATGACCAGACTCGACGCCAATTAAAAAATACTCTTTTGGCCCAAGTGTGCGATATATATAATTTCCAACACGATAAGCAGGTCGCTCAACAAATTCATCAGAATCCTCGATGAAAAGATATATCGCACATTCCTCCTTCGCTGCTATTGACTGCGCCATCTCAAGCGCGGTTTTTGCATCTAAGTAGAGTTCGTACGGATAGAAAAATGATTTTGAATTATAATGCACACAGCGCCCTCTCAATGTGCAGCTATTTCCTGTTCCTTTTTCATACCGATTAAATTTATTTTCATCAAATTCAATAACTAACCAGACAGTGCCACTGAACACCCCCACTACACCTGAAGAAGCGTCGAAGGGGGATATTGTCACTAATGCTCCTTTTTCTTCCTGCGAGGCATACACCCAAACAGAGTTTTTAAATCTCGAAAAATTCGGCTTTCCAAAAACTTCTATTACTTCCTCTGTTGTGCTGATCCCCGACTGCAGGTTCTTAAGGGCTCCTGTGGAGTACGTTTGACTATTTTCTGCAGGAAGAAACAGACATCCACCAAGTAGAGGCAGCGCTATTCCTAGAATTGAGATTAAATATCTCACGATAGCTCTCCAGATGTTACTTTCTGGCTACTCTAGTGAATTGAGTGCATTTTAGGCCAGAGGTTTAGCTTACATTTTCCTATAGTTTACATAAGGGTCTTTTGAAATGGCCGGAAATGGTAATTTTCTGTCGATTGCCCAAAGATATTTCATATGTCTCAAAGTAGGACAAAGCGGCCATATTGATCAAATAATGATCAGCGCAGACCTGCGGGCAGGTGGATGACTGCACCTCAAAGCAATGGGATGGACTCCTCCTCACCTATCGGCATCGATGTGCCAAACTGGTAATTGCACCACCAGTTAACGGTGAAAACGGAGGAGTCCACTATGAAGATTAGTCGAGTAGGTGTTGATTTGGCAAAAAATGTTTTTCAACTGCACGGTGTCGATCGCCACGGTAAAACCGTATTGAAGCGTCGATTGTCGCGCGATAAATGGATAAGCGCTTTGATAAAGTCTGCTGAACCTGACTGTGAGATCGGCATGGAGGCCTGCGGCGGTGCGCATCACTGGGCACGCGTGCTAACGACGAAGGGTTTTCGGGTCAAACTGATTCCGCCTCAGTTTGTAACCCCCTACGTCAAGAGCAACAAGAACGATGCAAAAGACGCTGAAGCGATTTGCGAAGCCATGAGTCGGCCCAATATGCGTTTTGTAAAGGCAAAGACGGTGGAGCAACAGGACATTCAGGCGACACACCGGATTCGTAGTGAGCTGATGTGTCATCGCACGGCGAAGGCCAACCAAATTCGTGGCTTAGTGACGGAGTATGGCCTGGTAGCGCCATTGCAAATGGCTTCTCTGCGAGCAGCCATCCCCCGCTGGCTTGAGGATGCCGAGAATGGATTGACCGATCGGTTCCGCACCCTGCTACACGGACTTTGGGAAGACCTGCTTACATTGGACCAGCGTATTGAAACCCTCAACGGGGAAATCGAGTCCATTGCAAAGAGCGATCCGGTCGCCCAACGCCTTCAACAACTACGCGGTGTGGGTCCCCTGGTCGCGACGGCATTGATTGCCACCGTTGGAAACGGTGACCAGTTTAGTAAAGGTCGCCAGATGGCCGCGTCCGTGGGTCTCACACCGAGGCAACACAGTTCGGGGGGCAAGGATCGATTGCTGGGTATCAGCAAACGCGGTGATACCTATTTGCGTAGCATCTTAATCCATGGAGCTCGCTCTGTGGTCGCCAACGCCAAGCATAAAGATGATCGCTTGAGTCGTTGGGTGACAGAATTGGCACAGCGGCGTCATCCCAATGTTGCGGCGGTAGCCTTGGCCAACAAGACCGTGCGTATGGCCTGGGCAATGATGAATCATGATGCAGACTATGATCCGGAATTTGCGGCGAGCTGATGTAGGTAAGCCACAAGTATGAGAAGTAAGTAGAGAGAGGAACCTTAACCACGATTGCGAAGTAAGCTGAATGATGGCGAACTGGTCGAACCGGCGTCGGTAAAACCTGATAATGTCCATGTGCACCAAGCACGACAAAGCGATTAGGAACTGACGCGCGAATAGCCCATTATGGCCCGGCATCAACGTATGCCAACTTTAGAGGCCGGATATACGTATGCAGTCGAGCCAACTGTCATCAAGCAGGTTACTTGCAAACGAGGAGGAGTCCATATACGGACATTAACGCCTGCCTCAGGCGCGCCGCTTTTTGGCGTCGCTCTGGAGGCACTTGTTATGTTTTTGCATCTCAAAGAGCACTTTCTAAATGTTTGATTCAGAGCCCTAATCTATCTTTTATTGGCTTTCTTTTCCTTTTTTTCTTTACGCTTTTCTTTCAAGGTTTTTTCAGATTTTTTCTTAACTTCTTTTTTCGAATCTCGACCTTTAGACATAATTCTCTCCTTACTATTTGTTAATTATTAAACACCCTTAACCAGATTGTATCTAGAACATAACAGCTACATATAGAGAATTAGTTCCTTTGAAAAACCGATATTCGGGTTTTCATGAGCGCCTGCTTTGAGTCGTTGGAGACGCCCTAGTTATTGTAGACCAATAGTCCGCTGTTAGAACAAAGCAGACATCGCAGCCGCCCAGAAATCACACTCTCAGATGCCGCTTAGTGACATGACCGGACGCTCAGTAACGCCACCAACTGCCGCCAAAGTGTTCTGGCGCGTTTTTTGTTCCGCAAGAAAGGTGACAGACCGAGAGAGTCGGTAGCCTGGCCTTTTTATGTTCATTTCAAGCTCGGTATTTCATCTAATGGAACTAGGAGTTGAATGCTTCTACCAACGCCAGGTGTTCTTGTTATCAGACCCAGACTCTCTAGTCGTACCACCATTTGATGTGCAGTAGGTGGAGTAACTTCGAAATATTTTTGCATGTCTGCTTCTGCCGGAGGGCGGCCATTTAACTTCATATAATTTGAAATAAATGAAAGATATTGACCTTGTTTTTCGGTAAAACTTACATCACCATCGACATCATTCGGCCACTTCATTCTGACTCCTTGTGTGGATACCGCCGCAAGCAACGGTGAGCGTTAGCGAGTCCAGCGCCGCAGGTGCGATGTTGACTTGCCTTATTAGCGGTATTCGTAATTTCGCCGAAATACATTAATGTACAGCCCCATCAGGAGTAATGTTTATTAGATTGTTTTCGTCCATATGAATAATTCCGGCCATTATCTTTTGTCTTGCTTTCGCTTCACCCAGCTCTTCTTTCATAGCCAACCATTCATGATCATCTAAGCCGAGAATAAATCCATCAACAAACAACTCGATTTCCTCATCTGTATAGGGTGTCTTTCTATCATTTGCTGGATTCATCCAGTCAGGTTCCCAGTTTTTATTTTCGCCCTTTTTAATCATTTCAACTACTCCCGGAATTGTGACTGCTGAATGCTATATAGAGAATTAGTTTCTCTGAAAAACCGGATTCAGGGTTTTCATGAGCGTCCGGTTTGAGTGACAGCGGCCTGTCATTTTAGTGTAGTCTATGTCCTGTCCATAGCAATCTTGAACAACTCGTCGGCGCTTACAGGTCCGCTCAGCGCCCGCTTTGTGCTGACCTAGAACGATTCATCTTCACTATGCACTGACAAAGACAAATCGCCATTAGAGCTGTAAGAAACTACAAATGTAATCGGTCTACAGCAAACCTGGCAGTCTTCGATATATTCATGTTCCATATCTTCGAAATCTATGAGCACATCGATGGACTCTCCACAGTACGGGCAGCTGATCGTCCTCTCGCTCAATTTCTCCATACAGGTTCCATTATCTCGCCACGCCGCTACAACTATTATTCAATGCCGTTGATAGCTAGGTTTCGGTAGTTTAACGAACATTCGCAGTGAGTTGCGGACGTCAATCCTATTAGCTAAAGCTTAACTTTATCACCTGCGACGGGCTTAGACTCCATTGGGGCCTCAGTACAAACGAATCGCCTTCGCTTATCGGTGCCGTAGTCCCAGACAGTAAAGTTGCCCACAGTGATGCATTCACTAGCGAACTGATTACGTCCTAGCCCATGACCCAGCCAGAACCCACCCCCAGCAACGATGGAGAGTAGTACGAGTGCGATTAAATAGAACTTCATCTGATGGGCCTTTGTGATCTAGCTACCGCGAATGTAACCCTATTTCTTGGATCGCCGCCAGTCATATGGATTGATCGGACTGGGATCTGCCCACAAGCCCTACCCCCTGGCCTTGGCTTCATCCTCCGCAGATTCATACCGCCCCCGATCTTCCCGTGACTGCTCCTTGGCGTAATACCGGTACCACCAGGCCATCCCCGCCAGAAGCTGGGCATGATTCGCATCAAGCGTCTTTCCACAGCTCGGGCAATCCGCTGGCTGCACCCAGACCTTACCCAGCACACGGCCAGTGATGTCGGCATGGGCCAACGAGCAGAAGAACAACAGTAATAGCGTAGTTCTCAACATCGCAGCTGGCCTGCACTCCACCTACCAACACCTGCAATCCCCTCCTTCCTCCACAGCACCGGTATGCCGTACTCGGACCAGTCCGGCGGATTCTTACTGAAGATGACGCCAAATTGCTTCACGGGATCACTATCGCTTTTCTGGGCATCAACGATGCATGTCCAGTGGCAGACCATTTACCGAAGTGGTTTCGTAGATAGCCAGTATTCGCAGATCACTGATATGACCCTCTGCTGTGGGGACCGGCATGCGCATTCTTCTACGCCAGACTTCCAGGGTTTCGGCTTTTCCAATTGGATTATAGTGTTCGGCTACTTCTGTCATGAGTGGGTCCTTGGTCAGTAGGTGCAGTCTACTACGGATTGGCCACAGCTCCACCCCTTGGATGAAGTGACCCGCGTGATTTGGCTACAGGTGGCGAGCTTCTGTGAATGTCTGCAATGCGCCCATGTGACCGGACGGTTGATTGATGAATAATTCGATCTGTGACGAGCTGCAATGCCCTATAAACGGCAAATTGGTCTAGAATGAGCTGAGGGTCCGCTCATTACTCAAAGCGGACCCTCATGAAAATCCGGAATCCGGTTTTTCAATGGAATCATTACGTATAACTAAGTCTTTGCTGGTCAAGAACTAGCATCTTCAATTTCGAACGCGAAGGAATTAGAGCTAAAAAATAAGGAGAAATGCTATGGGTACAAGACTGATACCAAACGCAATCTTGGCGGTAGTAATGACGGGCAGCATGGCAGCATGGGCAGCGACGATGCCTACGGAGCCTCGCGGCGGGCAGCCACCGGTAGGTTCTGAGCCTTCTGTTAAGAATTTTGCGGATCAGGTTATCTACCAACGTGCGTTCGAGGCCGTGGTCTGGTCAATGCCTGCGATGATTAAGTATGGCCTGCGTCGAGCTTCTTTTGAGATCGGTGGCGGGGACAATATCGTTCTGGCTTGGTCCGCCGGTGCCAAGCCGCTTCTTGAGACATTGACGCCCAACAACACTTCACCCTATGTGGGTTCGACCACAGATCTGCGTAAAGGTCCGGTGGTTCTGGAAATTCCGAAGGCTACTGACAAAGCTATCTTGTTCGGACAGATTGCCGATGATTGGTTTGTCACCATTGCCGATATCGGCCCCATCGGTCTTGACAAGGGAGAGGGTAATAAGATTCTGTTGCTACCCCCGGGCTACGAGGGTGAAGTACCCGCTGGCTATGCTGTAGTGAAGAGTCCGAGCTATATTCTTGATTTTGCCTTCCGCTCCATTCCGCTGCCTAAGGGCACACCGGAAGATGCTTACGCGCTTTCCAAGAGTATCAAGATGTACTACCTGTCGGAGCTGCCCAACCCAAAGATGACTAAATTCATAGATCCACTGAACATGCAATGGTCGACCCTGCCCCGTTATGACGAGCGCTGGTTTGAAGATCTGCACAAGATCATCAATACCAATCCGGTCCGCGAGCGTGACAAAGTGATGATGGGGATGTTGAAGACGATCGGCATCGAGAAGGGTAAGCCCTACAATCCCGATGAGAAGACCAAAAAAATCTTCCGCCAAGCGGCGATCGATGGTTTCTATTACATGTCGGAGGGTTACGTCGAAGGGGTGCCGGGCGAAATGATGTGGCCAAACCGCACATGGCGGAATGTCTTTTACACCGATCCGGAAGGTGGGTTCAGCTGGGATACAGAAGGATTGCTTGATTACGACAATCGGGCAATCCGTAACTGGTTTAACGTGATTTACCTGCCCGCCACGGTCGCCGAACGCCCCGCTACCATGTATGTCGACACACCTCTGGACAGTGACGGCAACGTGTTCCAAGCCGGTAAGACGTACAAACTGATAGTGCCAAAGGATGTACCGGTCAACAAGTTCTGGTCGCTGACAATCTATGATATGGCGACCTGGGCGTTCATCTACACACCTGAAGAGCGTCCAGGACTCTCGTCACGCGACCGAGACAAGATGAAGATCAACGCCGACGGCAGTGTTACTTTGTATTTCGGCCCCAAGGCACCCAAGGGATATGAGAACAACTGGATTTCGACTGGAGGCAAGGTTCCGTTTCCCATGTTCCGCTTCTACGGACCCATGGAGGCACTCTTCAATAAGACATTTATTCTGAATGATGTTGAACTGGTTAAGTAGAACGGTCGGCTAGCAATCAAAGGCAGCGAACGCACAAATGTGCCGCTGCTTTGGGCGTTACTGAGGGTCCGCTAGTGGCACCAAGCTGCCTCCTGGAAGTTATGGTAGGCTGTGTGTCAGCTTCCGGAATTTACTCAATATAGTCGTTTAGATCATGGAGGCATGATGGAACCGAGAATTAGCATGATCACGCTTGGGGTTTCTGACCTAGATGATGCCATAAAGTTTTATGAACTGGGCTTGGGCTTTCCAAAAATGGAGTCGCCACCTGGGACGGCTTTTTTTACTCTAAATGGAACTTGGCTGGGGCTGTACCCAAGAGGTTTGCTCGCAGAGGATGCGACTGTCGCATCTTCCGGTAGTGGATTCAGCGGCATTACCCTTTCTCACAATGTTAATTCAGAGACAGAGGTAAGGACAATTATTACTCAAGTAGTGGAAGCTGGTGCAAAGCTGATAAAGCCACCACAGCAAGTATCTTGGGGAGGATTTTCTGGATACTTCGAAGACCAAGACGGACACCTTTGGGAAGTCGCCTACAATCCACACTTTTGGGTCGGCCCTGAGAGTCAAAATCCCCAACGTTGAACGGCTGCTCCTGGCACCAAGCCGACGCCGGGGAAATCGCGTAAAATGGCTGTCGGGTCGTTACTCAATATAGCCCTTCCGTCCCATTCTCTACGATACTTATAGCAGCTGGCGGGTAGCTGTAAAAAACCCGAAGACAATGAGTAACAATTAAAGGTGAAAATATTGTGAATCCGGAGTATTTCAACGAAAAAGATATCGAACACTTACCAGGGTTGCTGGATGTAAAAGTAACGGAAGTAGATAAAGGGGTCTTAAAGTCAAAGCTGGAGGTTTCCAAAAAACATCTAGCCATAAACGGCTATTTACATGCTGGAACTGTTATTACACTTGCAGACACTAGTGCTGGTTATGGATGTATGGCTAATCTACCAGATGGAGCTGTCGGTTTCACGACTATAGAATTGAAGTCAAACCTCATGTCAACGGCTACGGAAGGTGCCATCTATTGTTCAGCGGAATGTGTTCATTCAGGTAGAACAACACAAGTATGGGAATCTATTGTTACCTCAGAACTTTCGGGTAAAACAATTGCAAAGTTTACATGCACACAGCTTATCCTTTATAAAAAATAGGATTTAACAAAGTCGGCAACAACGACACTCGCACCTCGCGCCGGTTGTTGCGGCGACACTGAGCGTCTGCTCCTGGCACGCAGCAGAAGCTGAGTATTTGAGATAGAGACGGTAGAAATTTCGCTGTGATAAATCTTGAGAGGCCATGTGTTAATTCGTCCTGAAGAAGATGATGATCGTGATGCCGTGTATAACGTCAATGTTTCTGCTTTCGAAACCTCATCCGAGGCCATTCTTGTCGATACCCTACGAGAACGAGCACATCCCGTTATTTCGCTTGTCGCGACCATTGACGCAGAGGTCGTCGGTCACATCATGTTTTCGCCTGTTACCTTGGCGGGGAATTCAAATCTAAAAGTGATGGGGCTCGCCCCGATGGCGGTGTTACCAGTTCATCAAAATCAGGGTATCGGCTCAGAGCTTGTTCGGGCTGGCCTTGAGGAATGCAGGCGAATGCGTTTTTCTGCAGTGGTAGTACTGGGACATCCAGCATTTTATCCTCGCTTTGGTTTCTTGCCATCATCTAAGTTCGGTATTGACTCCGAGTACGAGGTTCCAGAGGATGTGTTTATGGCAATGGAGTTGGAGCCTGGAGCTCTGACCGGGAAAACTGGCAGGGTGAAATACCATGCCGCATTCGACAACTGATAACGAGAACCAGCAATTGAGAGCCATTGGTTGCCGAGCATTCGGCTTTACTGAGCGGCGGCTTTTGGCACATTAGAGCCAAACTTCGGATTTAAATCGCCTCCTGAAAATGTCGGCTCTGTGGTCAGACTGTGTGAAAACTCCGAACCGGGAAATTGCGTCCTCGAGATCTCACAATTTACGCGCACGAGAATCGCGTGATATGGATATACACCCGCGCAACAAAGCGTGATAACCGAGGCACTCAATCTCGTCCAGGAGCGAGCGGCGACCGAGGGCGACTTTATGACCAGCCCCAGCCAGACCTTCGACTACTTCCGGCTGTTCTACGCGGGCAAGCAGGAGCGGGAGCACTTCGCGCTGATGCTGCTGGATAGTCAGCACAAGGTACTGGAATGCACCGTACTGTTCAGTGGCACCATCGACGGCGCCACAATCTACCCTCGCGAGGTCGTCAAGGCTGCACTGTATGCGAATGCCGCTGGGGTGATGCTGGCGCACAATCATCCCAGCGGTCAGCCTGTACCCAGTTCTGCAGATAAGCGCATTACGGTGCGTATCAAGAATGCCCTGGCGCTATTGGACATCCGGGTGCTCGACCACATTATTGTTGGCGACAGCTGTTATAGCTTTGCTCAATCGGGGGTGCTGTGACATGAACCCTGCCAGCGAGCTATGCCCGGCCGACCTCGAACATTCTCAACTAATTGATATAGGAGATACCCATGCAAACCGATTTTGACTTCAACGACATGATCGGCCAGCTCACCGGGCCCTTACTGGATTTCTACCTGTTTAACTTAGAGATTGATCAGCCCTCTCAGCTTCGCTTCGATTACGAGATATTTCTTGATGATGACATGGATGCGGATGATCTCGATGACATATCGCAGCTACCCCACCCGGAAAGATTCGCCAGGGAGTTGCTGCTGAACGATGTACACACCCGAGACTGCGCCGTGGGGCGGGTGGAGTTTGGGCGATACGGCGGGAGGAAGGTTGTGATTGAGCGGAATGCTTCGCCTTTGTTGGTTTATTGGAAGGGGGAGTGATGGGTGGCTGGCTACGTGTTTTCGACGAGCGACCAGTGAAGCTCGCTGTGACCTGGCCACTCCCAGCAATATTTACACCGGACATCCGAGTTACACCAGAGCGACACTCTCTGTACAGCTTTCCCCGACACATGCCCCTGTCACGTTGCCCACCAGCATTACCTGGAGCGTCTCCTCGCAGCCTGCTCCTGTCAGCGCGCTCAACCTGACCAGCGCAGCCCCTACCCCGATAGTGTTACTTCAGGTGCCCGGCCAGAAACGCGGACAACTCACCGTATGTTTGCTGCCATTCCGGTGACCCGGCCACGAAGGCGTACTCCGCGTGGGAAATCCCTTCATACACATTCAGGTCAGCCACTACGCCTGCCACCCGCAGATTGCGGTGAGTCCGCACCGTGTCACTGAGAAACAGGTCTCGGGTTCCGGTAACCAGGAAGGTCGGTGGAAAACCATCAAAGTTACCGTAAACCGGAGAGAGTAGCGGATGCTTCAGGTCCTCGCCGTCGGCATAGAGCAAGGCCGCTGCAGATAGCAAGCCATCGTAGGTTACTAGCACTCGGTCGATACCTTCATTCGTATACAGGGTATCGCCAGTTTTGGTCAAGTCCGCCCAAGGCGTGCCCAGGTACAGCGCGCCTGGAACAGGCAAGTCCAGGGATTTAAAGTAGTGTACCGCGGCGAGTGTCAGCCCACCGCCAGCAGAAGTGCCACCCATGGCTATTACCGTCGGCGTGTAGGTTTTCAGCAGTTGGCGGTACACTGCCGCGACATCCTCTACCGCAGACGGGTGCGGGTGATCCGGTGGCATACGGTAATCGATGGAGATCACCGGCATCTGTGTGAACGCCGCTATCAGGGCGCCCTCAGGTACCCCGGCATCGCCTCCCCTAAACACATAGGCACCACCGTGAAGGTAAATAAACAGACGCTTACTGTTTTCAGTCGAGAGTTCAGTGGGCATCACGCGGTACACCCTTACTCCGGCTATTTCATCGCGGGTGATGGTGACCTTCAGCCTCTTGCCCAACTCATCCAGCGACACCTCCTGGTCTTTACCATGCTGGGCGATCAAGGCCCGCCACTGCGCCTTGGTGGTTGGCTTGAATGCACGCCTCACGGCCGGATCCGGTTGTGCCGCCGCCGCTATTTCAGTCTGTATCTGGTCGCTGGCACCGGCGGGCACAGGGACTTCACGTTCTTTCACTTGCCAACTGGAAGCCGCAATAGCGCTGACAGAAACCACTAGCAGCAGCGCTGTAAAGCACTGGCTCAATACTCGATGCATTGCCTTTTTCTTCCTGTATCAAAGAACCCCTAAGTCAAACTCCAATATAGCAGCTTTCTGCTTCAAAAAAGTACTCGGATATGGGGATGGCTCGAATTTGACCGATGAAAATGCCATGCGGCTTTGCTGACGATTACTGGTGGATATCGGTGGTGTTTGTATGTATTCATAGGCGGAAGCCGCCCTATCGACTAAGCTTAAAGGTCAGCAACCCGTAAGTGTAAACAGGACCTCAATTTATGGACATTCTTCGCACTCCCGACAGCTGTTTCGACGACCTCCCCGATTTCCCCTACCAACCTGTGCCTGGCGAATTAGTAATTTTCAAGTAGAATCAGACTGTTAAGTGTTGCTACGATTCGTTGGCCGAATTAGCCTCCGTCGCCATGAAAGAGGCGATATCCCTGATTTTCTATTTGTTAACCACCCTCGCCAAACTCATCGGCATATCCAAGCACGGTGCACACCTGCCGATTTACATTTAGGTTGAGAATTCTAATCGCCTGTGGTCAGATGGCCCGGTTTTCACTCCGATAGTTTTTTATGACTCTCATTCCCGATATTCAAACCACGGTAGCCCGCAATATCAGCCTTGCGGAGTTGGGGCTGCGTGGCAGCCTCCGGGTGGCCCAGACAATTGCCAAGGTGTCTCCCCGCGCCATGCGCTGGGGTATGCAGCGCAAACGGCCACCGCCCAGGGAATTGCGAGAGCTGTTCGAGGCCCTGGGCGCGACCTATATCAAGTTTGGTCAATTTATCGCCAGCTCGCCCTCTTTGTTTCCCAAGGAGTATGTCCACGAGTTTCAGCAGTTGCTGGACCAGACCTCGCCGATTCCGTTTCGGACCATTTCAAAGATTATTGAAGAAGATCTGGGCAAGCCGCTAGTCGAAGTCTACAGCCATATAGACCCTGAACCACTCGCTTCAGCGTCCATCGCGCAGGTTCATGCGGCCACGTTGCTCAGTGGCGAAGATGTGGTGGTGAAGGTTCAGAAGCCTGGCGTCCAGGCCATTATCACGGTTGATCTTCATAGTGTTTACGTCCTGGTTCGGCTACTGGAGTTCATGTTGCCCAATACTGACCGCGATGCACTGACAGGCATTGTTTCTGAGATGTATCAGGCCATGATAGATGAGTGTGATTTCGTCAAGGAAGCCAGCCATCTGGACGGTTTCAGAGAGTTTCTGGCAACCACAGGTGTTCAGTCCGTGGCGGCCCCCAGGGCTTATCATCAGGCGTCCAGTGCCCGGGTTCTGACGATGGAGCGTTTCTACGGTTGTTCTCTCACAGACAAAGAGTCGCTTGATCGACTCCATCTAGACCCCGCGGCTGCCTTGTTTGAGGCCCTGAACGTGTGGTTTGCCAGCCTGATGGGTTGCGACTTCTTCCATGCCGACCTGCATAGCGGGAATATGTTGTTGCTGGAAGATGGCCGCGTTGGCTTTATCGATTTTGGCATGGTGGGCCGGGTGAGCTCCGAATCCTGGCAAGCGGTATTTGGTCTTTTTAATGGCCTCAGTGAAGAGAACTACCGCATGGTAGCCGAGTCTATGCTGGCGGTGGGCATGACTCGCGACGATGTCGAAGTGGAGCAATTGACCCGTGATATCGAGCAGGTCTTTCGCGCCATGAATGCGATCGATTCTGAAGATCTGGGCTCCAGCAATAGCCTGTCTGCCGACGAGGGTATCAACCAGGTATTGAGCAGTCTTGGCGGGGTCGCAAGCAATCACGGTATTCGCTTTCCGCGCTCTTTCACTCTGCTGCTGAAGCAATTCTTATACTTCGATCGCTATGTGCAAATCCTCGCCCCCGGGGCCAACCTGTTTGATGACGGGCGGGTGATTATTGATTTGTAATCAATTGACTCTCTGGACAGGCAGAAACGTGCCACAGTTGCAGACAAGCTGTTCTTTAGTATGCGGTATGTGAACAACAGGAAATAGAGCTGCACCCTGTGGACCACTTTGCCCAGGGGCATTACCCTACCCACGCTCTGGCCAGATTGCTCACCAGTGGGGCCTGACATGCAGAGAGGAACAGGTGCCGGGGATTACCTCTGGTGATGCTGGCCCGGCCGCTGGCGATTGTGGGTGGCGTATTTACGCTCTGGCTGGCTGACTACACTTTAAACATCTACTCCATGATTGGCCTGGTCTTGCTGGTCGGGCTGGTGTCAAAAAACTCGATACTGCTGGTCGATCTGATCAATCTCTATCGCCAGCAGGGGATGGACGTCGCCACCGCGATTCGTGCCGCATGCCCTCGCAGAATGCGTCCGGTGCTTATGACCTCCCTGACTATTGTCCTGGCAATGTTACCCGCCGCACTCGGCGCCGGCGTGGGAGCGGGACAATACGGTCCCCTGGCAGTCGCCGTAATCGGCGGTGTGGCCAGTTCAACGCTTCTGACCCTGGCGGTCATCCCGGTCGCCTACTCGCTGATGGCGCGCTGGCTGTATATCCTAACCCGGCCAGAACAAGAATAGATTTATTGGTCGGGTGCTCTGTGTGAAGACAACTGCAGCGCCACCAGGATCCGTTGGCCAACCACAAAACACTCGTGGTCAAGGCAGTTAAAATTCACAGCCACCTGGCTCGGCGTGGCCTCACCATGCATCATCCATTCCTGGCCATTAGTAGAGGTATAAATCTGATTCGAATGGTCAATACCAATGAAAGACTCATTGGCATAAATCAACTCGCGCATTGATATTGACGATGAAACTTTCCGCCAACTTTTACCCTTATCGCTCGACTGATAGATATTCTTTCCTTGCCAGGACAGGAAAACACCATTTCCAAACAAAATATTTCTCAGACCACCCGGCATTTGTGCTCCCGTTGAAGAAGAAATCGATGCATGTTCGCCCGGTTCGTCCGGCGGGGCCGCTTCATGCAGGGGAACAACTTGCCAGCGTTGACCATCCTCTGAGGTTAATACAGACAAATCACCGATAATGATGAAGACGCCATCACCATAAGCGGTGCCATACAAGTGCCCAATACTCGGGTCTGCGAGCTCGGTATTCCAATTAACACCATCTGTCGAAGACACAACGGTGCCGTTCAGGCCGGCAGCGACCATTCGATGCTCTCCAGATGTTATACTCTTCAAACTTGACTTGGTAATGAACACTGCTTTCCAGTCCCGACCATTAGACGAGAAAGCGATTGATCCCGAGCGGGTATACTCGCCTCGCCCGACAGCTATCAAGTCTCCCTTATTTGCTATCACATCACGATAATAGCCGTTCGGCTCGATGCCAACTTCCCGCCAGGATACGGCATCGTTGGAAATGATCACGCTGGTAAAATCCGGCGTAATAACCTTTGTATCAGCGGGTACCAGAAGGCCCACAAACTGTTCGTTGTACCTGCGTAATGTGGCAATTTCTTTACCCTTCAACGGAGGGTCGAGCAGAATCCACTGCGTATCATTTCCTTCAAACAATAATTTCTCCAGGGTGATGTTTTGTGGGCCTGGCTGTACGCTGGACGCCGCTCCGATGTCGCTGTTGGTAGCATTGTTGTTCGAGCAAGAATAGAGGAAAGCGACAAGTACCAATGTGGTAAAAAACAATGTTTCCATTCGACCTCCCTAGTGTAACTCGTCACTCATATTGCAACATTCAGCTAGCACCAAACCCTTCTTGCGGAAGAGCCTGGTGCAGTTGGACTAATTACTTACAGTAAATATTGTATCCGGACCCGCCAAAGTAAAAATACTTGCCCCACGACCCGGTACTGGATTTGAGAGCGAGATCGTAGCACCACCTATCCGGTACATTACGGGTTAGAGAAGGCGTCGCCCAATAATTACTTGTCGTAATGTATTTTATACTTCGCTGATAGGCCGCATAACGGTATCCTTCATAGGGCCAGCGACCGCTACCCATATCCGTGTACGTGTGACGGCCACCCGGCTGCCGGTCAATTATCTCTCCACCGAAGGATACTCTAGCGCCATAATAGCGTAGTCCGTTACTATCAAAGAGCGACTGTGGATAGTAGCCAACCCAGGTACTACCATGCTTCAACCACCAAGCATTATTGCTGCCACCCTTCTGCCAGCGTAAGGTAATGGTTTTTTGGTCGCCACCGAGGGAACTATAGGAGCTATATTTGCCACCAATAATTACCGAATTATTAATTTGAACAAAGCCACTACAGGTTAGGTTATAGCAACCGCGGCTACCATAATTGTCCGGGGTAAAGTAGATGAATAGGCGCGCATACCAATCACCGTATAGATCCCTGTATTTTTGCCAGCCAGCCTCAATTGTTTCTCGACTACTTCCAGTTCCCCTGACAACCCACATCTGCGACAGGCTGAACTCGTTGGATCTTTCAGTATACGGGTTCCATAAATTTAACACCGTTTGTGCGCCATGATTGTTAACGTACTGATAGGCGGTTGCGTATTGATGTAGAGAGCTTGCCCCATCCCGAGGAGCCTCTACGGCTGATTCTTTCCCTTTGAGATGGCTGGGGATTTTCTTGCGGAATTCCTCCAACGTCTCAAACCTTTTCATGTTGGCCATTTTCAGGCGCATGATGGGGACTGTTCCCTTATCGCAAGTTTCAGCCGTGGTCATCGACGCGAGCGTATCATCAGTCGATTCATCCGGAGTATCGGTCAATGGAGCTTCAGTGGGTCCATCCATGCGCTTAAGCTGCCCTGGGGGTGTCGCAATCTTATACTCTTTCATTTTTCGGTGTTTTAGCGCAGGCTGTCGATGTATCTTGACACAGTCGATTTCATCGCCGTATTCGGTGAAGAAGGTTTTTTCGACGTCTTCAGGCGCGACGTGCTGGTCGATGAAGCGTCGCATTCTGGCCTCTTCGGCAGCATTTTTCACACGCTTAATATCCATATCTTTCTCAAGGCCATGAGGGATGGCGCGGGACTCACTCGCAAGCTCCTCGCCGGCTTTACCCGGAAGATCATCCCTTCTATGGCTGCTATTTTCACTGTATCCAGCGAGAGCGGTAGCACAGCTAAGAGATAGAGCTAATGACACCGAAACGGATTGATGAAGTAGTTTTTTCATGTTGGTGCTCCTGTCATGATGGTTGTGATTCAAAGTTCACTGGTCTTGTTACTACTATCAAGCAGTGACAACGTAACTGGAGAACGTGTAACGCTCGCCATTTAGGACTTTCTGTTACCCCACGCTGCAGCGCGTCGTGTTACAGGGTTTCCATAGAGGTCTACGCAAGTGTTGTGCCAAGGCTCCCCGGCAGGTCTGGCAGCGGAGGCTACATTATTGATAACAAAGCAGATTTAGGGGCGAATACCGGGAATCGTGTGGCGCAATGATCAGAGCAAATAGTTGCATTCAGCCGAACAGTTTCTCCATGGATGTTTGTTCAGGTACAACTTGCGGTTCGTGGTGACTAATTCAGGGATGGATGTGCTGGAGGAAGCTGCCAGCTAGAGGGTGCCCAGGTGCGCATTAAAACCCTGTGGGTGGCGAAT
>PVMK01118914.1_pt1 | contig 19380 bp, 15 predicted proteins | sample 1853481 | NCBI WGS metagenome assembly PVMK01 (sample SAMN08533507, study PRJNA380276) | Marine sediment metagenome, whole genome shotgun sequencing project. | reverse complement strand
AGAAGGATGCTATTTTTGGGCAGTCTTTTCTCTGTCATTACATTTCCTCGCATCGGTCAATACCTTACTTACCGTGATAGAGAGCGGTACTATCAACTACTACATGGGGAACTGGAGCCCTCCCTGGGGGATAGAGGTTGTTGTAGATCATCTCGGTGCCTTTGTAGTGGTTATCGTATCGTTTATGAGCCTTCTTGCAGCCATCTATGCGAAGAGGACAGTTGAACAGGAGCTGCCTGGGAAGACAATTCACTTCTATACGGTCCTTCTCTTACTGGTAACCGGGCTTTCAGGCATAGTGGTAACCGGTGATGTGTTTAATCTCTATGTGTTTTTGGAGGTTTCGTCCCTGGCAGGTTATGCCCTTATAGCCGTGGGCGAAGATAGGGCGCCGGTTGCCAGCTTTAGATATATAGTTATGGGAACTATCGGGGCCTGCTTTTATCTTCTTGGGGTCGGCTACCTCTATATAGTCACCGGCTCACTTAATATGGCGGATTTAAGTACCTTGCTCCCTGGACTATATGGCAATAGAGTAGTTCAAACAGCTTTTGTTTTTATCTTAATCGGCTTTGGTATAAAAATAGCTCTTTTTCCTCTTCATTCATGGCAGCCTGATGCTTATACGTATGCTCCTTCTGCTGTTAGTGTGATAATGTCAACAGCAATGGCAAAGACTTTCATTTACGCACTAATAAGAATACTTTTCTCGGTATTCACGCTGAATTTCATCACCAATTTCGCGCCTGTTTTCGATATTATCTGCTGGATATCTGCGATTGCCATGATCTTTGGTTCTATATATGCGATACAGCAGTCTAACTTGAAAAAGATGCTTGCATATTCGAGTATAGCCAATGTCGGATACATTATGCTTGGCGTTGGGCTTTGCACTTCCACAACTTTGGGGCTAACGCCTGTATTGATGCATATACTGAACCATGCAGTGATGAAAGGGTGCATGTTTATGGTAGCATGCGCATTCATCCACAAGGCAGGTTTGAGGGATATAAAGGACTTTGTAGGGTTGGGAAGGAAGATGCCTTATGCATGCTTTGCATTCATTTTGGCTGCCCTTGCGATGATAGGGATGCCGCCAAGTGTAGGGTTTATGACAAAATGGTATTTGATACTTGCCGCGTTAGATGCCGGCCAATATATATTTGTAGCCGTGATATTCTTCAGCACGATCCTTATGATCGTTTATTTTTGGCGTGTGATAGAAACCATGTATATAAGGGTGGAAGAGGGGAAGGGAAGTGGAAGTGAAATAACAGTAGACGAGATGCCGATGAGTATGCTCACGCCAACGTTAATCCTTGCAGTTCTCTGTTTCGCCATTGGGGTTGTCTGGCTATCCGGGGCTCCCTCACCCATATTGGACGCAGTTAATTCAGGATTCGGACTGGGGGTGCTGCCGTGACAGTGGTAGAATCCATTAGACCGTTGTTAGCAGTTTTATGCCCCGTTACTTGTGCTCTTCTCATATTCCTGTTCAGGAAGCGACCAAACATAAGGGAGAGCTGCACGATAGTCGCCGGTGTAGTACAGTTTTGGATTATCATCTCAATGGCACCGATTATTTTAGAAGGAAATGTGATCAAGTGCCATCTCCTTAATGTAGGTGCTGGGATTGTTTTTAGTTACAAAGTCGATGCTTTTGGTCTAATTTTCGCTATTACTTCTTCCTTCCTATGGATTCTGGTATCTTTTTACTCCATAGGCTATATGCGGGCATTAAAGGAACACGCCCAAACTCGATACTACTTCTTGTTTGCCTTAGCTATTTTTTCCGCAGTAAGCATAGCAATGTCTGAGAACCTGATTACGTTTTACCTTTTTTATGAGACATTAACCCTGGGAACGTACTGGTTAGTCGCTCACCACGAGGATGAGGAGGCGTTCTTTGGAGCCCGCAAATACCTGACATACTTGCTTACCTCTGGCTGGTGTTTATTCGCTGCGGTGGTGTTAACATATTGCCTTACAGGGACCACCAATTTTGTGGGTGGCGGGATATTGACATCCGATTCGGCGTCCAGGTTCACATTGACGGTATTATTTGTATTATTTGCGTTGGGCTCTATGAAAGCTGCGTGGATGCCTTTTCACTCATGGCTTCCCGGCGCAATGGTTGCGCCAACGCCGGTAAGCGCGCTTCTGCATGCAGTAGCGGTTGTTAAGGCAGGCGTTTTTGGGTTTGGCAGGATCGTATGCTACGTGTACGGGACAGATTTGATGGGCGAGCTTGGACTTGGGGTAATACTTGCCTCTGTGGCGGCTTTTACAATGATAGTGGGTTCTTTTCTTGCTATCGGAGAAGACAACCTCAAAAGAAGACTGGCATATTGCACTGTAAGCCAGTTATCGTACATAATCTTCGGTATGGCGCTGTTGAGTCCTTTTGGCGTGACAGGGGCAATGATTCATATTCCTTTCCATGGGTTCATGAAGATAACACTCTTTCTGTGTGCCGGTGCAATAATAGTAATAGCAGGTAAGACGCAAATAAGCCAGATGGCAGGAATAGGGAGGGCCATGCCTGTAACAATGATCGCATTCACCATAGGTGCGATTGGCATGTGCGGAATACCACCGGTATGTGGATTCATAAGTAAATGGTTCCTTTGCCTCGGAACACTGCAGGCAGGTCAGTTGGTTTTCTTAGCTGTTATCCTGACAAGTTCCTTGCTTGATGCTGTTTATTTCTTCCCGATAGTAAAAACTGCATTCTTTGAAAAGCCGGCAGAAACAACTGGAGGAAAAGTAGAGATAATAGAAAAGAAGCATCCTATATATCTTTTCATGGTCATCCCGTTGGCGATAACGGGAATTTTTTCCATTGTCTTCTGTTTATTCCCTCGTGCATTCTACATATTAGACCTTGCAGAAATGGCGGTAAAAAGTATTTTTGGAGGTATGTGAGTCTCAAGTTGGCCAGTATGATGGTACAAGCATAACGGGGACATAAGCCATGAGTGAGGAAAGAAGCGACGAAATAGAAGGCAAAATGGAGCTTGGTCACGAGCCTGTTCCGCCTTACAAGACACTTTTCTTTATAGCGATTACCATAGGAGTTTTGTATCTGGGCTTCATCCTCCTTAAAACGCTTTGAAGTAAAGAAAGTGAGCTAAAGTTGAGGATAGGCACTCCATAGGAGAGATCGATATGAAAGAAAAAACTGAGGGAGACAAAAAGTATCTTTTTGACAATCCCAGAAACGTAAAGATACTCCTTAGGTCTTTCTTTTCATCCTTGGTGGTTCTGCTGATTCTTGAGTTCTTTGTCCAGAAGCATCCTCATTTCCCTTGGGAAGGGTGGCTCGAATTCTATGCTGTATTTGGATTTGTGGCCTGTGTGGTCCTCGTTATTGCGGCAAAATACATACTGCGGCCCATGATGAAAAGGCGAGAGGATTACTATGATTAATCCGATTCCTCCAGGACTGATTTTTATCATCGGGGCACTACTGGTCCCCTTATTCAAGGGAAAGGTAAAAAGCGTATATCTGCTTCTCTTACCCGTTATTAGCTTCATAAACTTGATCAGCATCCCTATAGGGAACAACTGGATCGTCAGTTTTCTTGGTTATGATCTTGTTTTTGGCAGAGTAGACAGACTCAGTCTCCTTTTTGGTTACATCTTCCATCTCATATCCTTCATAGCCCTTATTTATGCCCTTCACGTAAAAGATGACTTACAGCATGTGGCAGGGCTTGTTTACGCGGGCAGTGCCCTTGGGGTTGTCTTTGCAGGAGATCTTTTTTCTTTCTTTGTCTTCTGGGAGATGCTCACCGTAAGTTCCATATTTCTTATCTGGGCCCGCAGGACAAGGGCATCGCTTGGCGCAGGATTTAGGTATCTGCTGGTTCATGTTTCCGGAGGTCTCTGCCTTCTGGCGGGCATCGTCCTGTATGTGTACCAAACAGGCTCTATTGAGTTCGGGTATATAGGACTAAACGGGCCAGCGACTTACTTTATATTTTTCGGTTTTGGCCTGAATTGCGCCTGGCCCATACTCCATCCGTGGCTGACTGATGCCTATCCTGAGGCAACGATTACCGGGACCATATTCATGAGCGCCTTTACCACAAAATGTGCGGTCTACGCCCTGGCAAGGGCGTTCCCGGGCACGGAGGCCTTGATATGGATTGGGGCGATCATGACCGGATTCCCCATCTTCTATGCGGTCATTGAAAATGACCTCAGAAGAGTGCTTGCCTACAGCCTGATCAACCAAGTCGGCTTCATGGTGTGCGGCATCGGCATAGGGACGCATCTGGCTATAAATGGCGCCATTGCCCACGTCTTTAACGATGTTCTCTTCAAGGCCCTCCTGTTCATGTCCATGGGCGCGATCATGTATCGCACAGGAAAGATCAATGGCACGGCCTTGGGCGGATTGTACAGGACCATGCCGTTTACCTGCATATGTTGCATGGTGGGGGCTGCATCCATCTCTGCCTTCCCGCTTTTTAGCGGTTTTGTCAGCAAGTCGATGGTCATGGATGCGGCTGGGGGCGGTGATATGAAGATCATATGGTTCATTCTGCTCTTTGCCTCGGCCGGTGTGTTTCACCATGCAGGCATCAAGATTCCGTTTTTTGCATTTTTCGGCCACGATTCGGGTATGAGGCCCAAGGAGGCCCCGCTCAATATGCTCCTTGCCATGGGTATTGCAGCTTTCCTGTGCATCTTCATAGGGTCGTTCCCGGGTCCTCTGTACAGCCTGCTCCCGTATCCTGTTGATTATGTGCCATACACAATGCCTCATGTGGTGGGCCAAACCCAGCTCCTTTTCTTCTCGGCCCTGGCCTTCACGCTGCTGTTACTATCGGGCATCTATCCCGGCGAGCAGAGGTGTGTCAATCTCGACTCCGATTGGTTTTACAGAATGGCTGGGAGGAGATTTATGTGGTTCTGCGAGAAACCGCTGGTAGCGTTCGGGAATTTCATTGATCGTAATGTATTGAGAATAGCCCGTGCTTCTAAGTCTTCCTTCAGCGGAGCCGCGCATGTTGAGGAGGAGTTCGATAAATTTTACCATGTGGGACTCACATCCATCCCAACGGTTATCTATAATTGGGTAAAGCACCTTCGGACTGAGGTTGGATACTTACCAATCAATTTAATATATATATTTGTATGTTTTGTTGGGCTCCTCTTTATAATGTTGCTATTGGGGCAGTAAAATGACATCTCATATTCTTCTTCAAATACTATTAGCGCCAGTCATAGCTTCCGTCTTCGTATTCTTAACCAGACACAAAATAGGCAAGCAAGCAGGCTGGATAGCATGTATTACTCTCTTATACACTACTGCTCTTCTTTGCATAGCGGGTCTCAGAGTTTATAAGGGAGAAATAATTCTTGAGAAATACGTACTTGGACCGCAGGTGAGTTTAAATCTTCTGGCCGATGGTTTGAGCCTGCCAGTTGCATTGATAATAAATATAATATGTATTGTCCTTGCATTGTACTCAATACACTATGTGGATCACAGAATAGAGTTGATTTATGGAGATGTCGATAAAAGGACATGGCTTATATATAATACGAGGTTTTTCCTTTTGTTTCTCTTTTTCCCCACAGGTTTTATGGGTGTTTCCTTTTCTACAAACCTCATATCAATGTATTTTTTCATGGAACTATTAACTATTATCCCCCTTTATTTCATAATGGCTCAATTTGGCTATTCCGATTACATAACGCGTTATAAAGTTGCCCTGATGTGTCTTTTCTGGGGAGTTGCCGGGGCAACCCTCTTCCTGATCGGGGTCCTATTAGCTCATACACAGACAGGGAGCTTTGAGATCTCCGAGTTATCAAATCTTGCAGGGAATCCACTTACCTTTTGGTTTGCATTGCTTGTTTTTCTTGCTTTGGCTACCAAGCTGGCAATAATTCCCCTTCATGTTTGGATGCCCTGGGTTCACGCAGAACATCCCACGTGCATAGCGGGATTGCTTGCAGTTTATGCGAATATAGCCGTTTATATAGCTGTTAGGGTTCTCATCTTACCACTCCGTGAAGATCTCAAAGTTTTTTCCATGCCTATTCTTGTCTTTGCTCTGATAACCATGGTATATGGCTCTCTTCTTACATTGGCTCAAACTGACGCGAAACGATTCTGTGCTTGCTCAACTATAAGCCAGCTATCATACTCTGTGTTTGGGATTGGCGCCCTCACTGTTATGGGTATTGAAGGTGGCATTTTTTACTTCATGAGTCACATCTTGGGCAAAGCAATTCTCTTTTCAACTGCTGGTATATTGGTTTATACAGTAGGGGACAGAGATATGAGAAAGATGGGCGGACTCTGGTCTAAGATGCCACTAACCGCTATACTTTGGATGTCGAGTGCACTAATACTCTCAGCCCTTCCTCCCACAAGCGGTTTTGTAGGGAAATGGATGCTGTTTACAGGCGCTTTCCAGGGAATGTATCAAGATCCCATCGGACTTGTAATTGTAATTGTGGCTATCATCTCGACAATACTGACACTTGTCTATACGTTCTTGACCGGGATAAGAATATTCTTTGGTCCATTAAAGCCCGAACTATCAAATGATAAGATTAAGGATCCGCCATTAACGATGAGTCTTCCTCTTCTCGGCCTGGCGGTTGTAGCCTTCATCCTGGGGGTGTATCCTAAACCCTTTTTGGCTCTCCTTCACTCTGTGATAGGTTTATTATAAGTGCATCAATTATCTCTAGTGTTGCGTCCCATGAATAACTTACATATTTCCCAGGGCCGCACAGGACCCACGGAGACGATATTGAAAATCCGAAATTCGAATACCGAAGCACGAAACAAATCCGAATGACCAAAGTTCAAATGACCAAAACATTACGAAACTCTTTAGAACATTAGAAAATTTGAATTTTGGTGATTGTTTGCGGCTGACGCCTTGAGAACAGTACGGATTTCGAATTTCGTGCTTCGAATTTTACACGTTAATTACTCAACGTGCAGATCATGTGAGCTGTGACTTTTGTAAATAATTGCTGGGACATGACACTAGCTCCTGTAGCAAAATACCCATTCCTGCTAAGTAATTTCTTCCTATGTTAATCTCTGATGGCTTTTTCGCTTCAACGGACTGTTGCCCAAAGTAACTAGTAGAACGTTTCGTAAATAACATTGCAATCATGTCATTTCGAGCAAAGCGAGCAATCTTTGTATATCAATGAGTTGATAAGATTTCTCCCTCCGGTCGAAATGACATATTAATAACGAAACGTCCCACTATTTGACAGGATGTGGTTTTACAGATAATATTCCAATCAAGATTTGTATTTCACAATAAGTTTTCCGGCATGTGATAGAAACCAAAGAGGAGCATAGCGCCGTGTCGAAGATCATGATCATTGACGATGAAGATAGTATCAGGAAAGTCCTGAAGATCTCTCTATCCCACAAGGGCTATGAAGTGATAACCGCGGAGGACGGCGCACAGGGAATAGAACTATTCCAGCGAGAACGACCCGCTATCGTGTTAACCGATATAAAGATGCCCGGCATGGACGGCATTGAGGTACTGAGAAGGATTAAAGAGATCAACCCCGAAACCGAGGTAATCGTAATTACCGGGCACGGAGATATGGATATGGCCATCCAGTCACTGCAGCTTGACGCCTCCGATTTCATTACCAAGCCTATTGTGGATCAAGCTTTATCAGTTGCCTTAACCCGAGCCAGGGAAAGGCTGGATATCAGAAGGCAACTGAAGGAATACACAGACAATCTGCAAGACAAGGTAAAGGAAGCAACAGAGGAGCTGAGAGAGAGGTACGAGTTTGAGGGCAACCTGATCCGGCATTCCATCGACGGTATCGTCGCCACCGATAAAGACGAGAACATAGTCACCTTTAATCAAGGCGCTGAGAGAATATTTGGACATTCTAAGAATGAAGTCGCGGGGAAGATGGATATTTCGAGTCTTTATCCACCAGGGATGGCCCAAGAAATCAGACAGAGTCTTTATAGCAAAGAACGTGAAAGAGAGGGAATGAGCGGCTGGAAGGAGACTCTCGTTTTAGGGAAAGGCGGTGACAGTATACCGGTAAGGTTTTCAGGAGGCGTACTCCATCGAAATGGCGAGGTAATTGGCAGTGTGGCTTTCTTTCACGATTTAAGAGAGATAAAGCGGCTGGAAGGCGCACTGATCAAGTCAGAGAGGTTGGCTGCCACCGGGCAAACCGTGGCTGGTCTTGCCGACTGCATCAAGAACTTCTTGTTCGGTCTTGAGGGAGGAGTCTATGTAGTCGATAAGGGACTCAAAAAGGATGATATGCATAAACTCAGCACCGGGTGGGATACAGTGCAAAGCAATATTGGCAAAATCTCCAATCTGGTTCTGGATCTCATCAGCTACTCGAATGAAGATAGGCCTAAACGCGAAAAATGCTCACCCAATGTCATTGTAGATGAGGTGTGTGAGCTTATGGAGTCGAAGGCAAAGGAACACGGCATAGAGATTGACAGGGATGTTGATTCAAATATTGGTGAGGTATACTTGGACGCCAAAGGCATTCATCGCTGTCTGCTTAACCTGGTCGCTAACGCCATTGATGCCTGCATCTCTGATGAAGAGGAGGGTAAGGATCACCTGATACGAGTGACCACGGGCCTTGAAAGTGATGGAGTGCTTACATTTAAGGTTTCTGACAATGGTTGCGGTATGGATGAGGAAGTGAGAAAGAAAATGTTTACCAGCTTTTTCAGCACCAAGGGCTCAAAAGGTACCGGCTTGGGCCTGCTGGTCACCCAGAAGATAGTACACGAGCACGGGGGGACCATAACTGTGGATCTTGAGCGTGGAAAAAGGTCCATTTTTACCATCTGGCTGCCTCGTGAGGACCAAGAATAGAGTGAGCTAAAGTTGAGGACTTGGAGAATCTTCTTTGTAACAGTCGGTTTTTGCTCCTTTAACTGTAGGCACTCGATTGTCTAGTGACAGGATACGAAAAAGAAGCAGTAGATTTACAAAGACATAATCGTTCTATATTGCAGATAGGTAATGCGATGAACTTCAATCGTGCTCAACTTGAAAACGAACAAGATGCCTTGAAGGATCTCATCACGTATCTTGCCGGCTCGGTGTCTCATCTCCCAGAGGTTAAGCTTCAGAAGCTGATCTATATTGCCCAGCTGTACCATTATTCAAATTATGGCGATCTTTTGAACAGGACTCGCTTCTTCAGTCTTAGTTATGGTCCGCATGCCCCAACCATTAGATTCGCGATCAAGGAGCAACTTGAAAGCAATGCCATACACTTGGAGGAATCTCGTACATCCACGGATCCAGTATATTCAAATGTTTGCATGATCATTAAATCTCGTGAACCCGGGGACAACAGGTTGTCTGATCGATGTTTGAATACCATGACAGAAGTAATAGAAGATTGGGGAGACAAGAATTTTGAACACATACTTGACTATACTTCCAGGACTATTCCGTTCCTTTCGACCACATATAGGGAACACATTGATTTGACCTTGACCCGGCCAATACGTGGTTTCAAGACCGCCTTATCGTTGCCGGAAAGAGCCCGGATACATAAGTTTATGGAGGCACCTGAGGAGACTGTTGGTCAGGATATTGCTCATAGTGAATCCTGCCCTATATCCATTAATGAGGTGGCAGAGATATATCTCGCCCTGTGCGGTGACCTCCCCGAGAGAACCCCTTCTCGAGAACATCTGGGATTCAACGCCCCGGCGGTCGTAGCAGCTTTGGGCACTGTAGATGAAAGAAATCAACACACAAAAGAGAAATATCCAACTGATGTTGACATGGCAGCACGATTAACTGATTCTCTGTTGGATTCCATCTGTTTCAAGCACTATAGTGGGAGAGTGGCCCTAAAGACCGGAATGCTTTTCCTACAAAGGTCCGGTTATTCTTTTAACGGAGACGCTTTAGAAGAAAGTTGGCCGGAGGGAAATGATTATAAGCGCCTTAGGGAATGGTTTCGCAGGGTAAGCGTGAAAGCTGATACCGGAAGAAAGTGACGGTGAAAAGCAGCGTTACCATGGTTTTCAATGATTCCATTGCTCTAATTGTGATGTGAACCAATTGGCTGACAGCAGACTCAACCCCAATGTTGCATAAACAACATGGCATAGAACGCCAAACTTAATGTAATATTAAGCAGTTGTGAACTGTATTCTCGGTGAATGACGAATTAACCGGGAGTGACATCCAGAACCTATCTCAGTCCTTATCGCTAACTTAATACCCGGGAGGTCGGCCATGAAGCATTTCATCAATAATAGAGCCGTTTCTATTATCATTACTGCATTCCTTTGTGTGGTTTTCCAGTCTCAGGTTTCCGACACCTTCGCTGAAAAGGCAACGGAAGAGCCGCGCTATGTAGGAATGGAGAAGTGTAAGGAATGCCACCCGGAGGATGTAAAGACATATTCTGAGTGGAAGTACTCCAGAAACTTTCGCATCCTGGAGATGAGGGGGAAGGAACACGACCCGAAATGTGTGCCGTGTCACACTACCGGATACGGCCAACCAGGCGGTTTTGTGAGTGTGGAGAAAACGCCGCATATGAAGAATGTTCAGTGCGAATCATGCCATGGGCCTGCAAGCCTGCACGTAATAGCACCTACGGTGGAGGAGCACCAGAGGACACTAAGCATCCCTAAGAACGTCTGCACTAAATGCCACCGTCAGCATGAGCATATGGGGTATTGAGAAAATGAGTCGAATGACAACATTTTTGCACAAGATACGAGTTAGGCTACGTTTAGGTACCCTAGCAGTCAAGGTGATACTAGGTGTAAGCCTAATCTTAATTCTAGTGATGGGCCTTTTTACTTATTATGACATGGTGAGGCGCGTGAAGTATCACCTTAAACACCAAGAGGAGCGGGCATATGAGATCAGTGATACGGTAATGAGAAGTATTGAATACCCCATGCTCGACGGAGAGATGGAGGACGTGCAGGCTATTCTGGAAAACCTGAATAGATTGAAGGACGTGACAGTAGTAGATCTTTGTGACACCACGGGCACTATCAGATACAGTGGGTTGCCGGCTAACATAGGCAATGTTGACGATTCAGAGGTTACTAAAAAGGCCTTGCGCACCAGTACCCTATTGAAGGGCCTGGAGATGGTAGGCAGCGAAAAGTTACTTCACCACGCTATGCCTATCCCTAATGAAGAAACCTGCCATAAGTGCCATGGAGCTGAAAAGAAAATATTGGGGGTTTTAAGCGTGGGAATTAACTGGACCCCTATAGAAGAGAGGATAGAGGCGCTCAGAAATAGAGAGATTACCTTGGGCATAGTCTCCGTTATAGTTGTAGGTTTTTTCTTAACCCTATTCTTATCCAGATACGTTACCCGACCCCTTGCCACACTCACCCGATTGGCAGATGAAATCAGCCGTGGCAATCCAGGTTTTGAATTCGGCAGGATGCTCAAATGCTGGGAGGTACAAGACTGTGACAAGACTGACTGCCCGGCATATGGAAATCCTGAGGTCATGTGTTGGTATATAGATGGTACACACTGCAAGGTTGAGCCGTCAGGAAGATTCCCAGAAAAGCTGGATATGTGTCGGCAGTGCACCATATATAGAACACATGTGGGTAACGAGATGGTCCAGTTAGCAGACTCATTCAAGCATATGCTTCATCGACTAAAGGTGTTTGAGAAGGAGCTAAGGCAGTCTGAAGAAAAATACCGACTTCTCTTTGACACCAATCCGAACCCCATTTTTATCCTGGATCATGAAACGTTCGGGATCCTAGACGCAAATGCAAGGGCTGAGAGTTTCTACGGTTATTCAAAAGAAGAACTCCTGAAGATGCCTTTTACAGAGCTCGGATACGAAGAAGATGCAGAAGAAATTATGTTGGATTTCAACAATGTCGTGGGACAACAGTCGATCCTTTCTCCCAAGAAGCGGCATCGCAGGAAAGATGGAGGCCTGTCTTATTTGAACATCCATGTATGTCACGCCAAGTATATGGGAAAAGATGCGCTGATCGCTACAACAACCGATGTCACGGAAAGCCTGCAGAAGGAGGCCCAGCTCACCCAGGCCAGCAAGATGGCCACCCTTGGTGAAATGGCGACCGGAGTGGCTCACGAGCTGAACCAGCCCCTAAGTGCCATACAGATAGGGACTGATTTTTTCAAGAATATGGTGAAGCAGGGCCGGGAAATACCAGGCGATGAGATGGTCACAGTTTCCGAACAGATGGGAGAGCAGGTAGCTCGTGCGGTGGGCATCATCAATCATCTGCGAGAATTTGGACGAAAGGCCGAAATCCAACCGGGGAAGGTCGATATCAACCAACCACTGAAAGGGGTTTTTACCCTGTTGAGCCAGCAGTTGAAGTTGCGGGGCATTAAGGTGAGGCTCAACTTGAAGGAGAATCTGCCCCCTATCATGGGTGACAGCAACAGGCTGGAACAAGTCTTCATAGACCTTATCATAAACTCAAGGGATTCCATGGAGGAAAAGCAAAACCGCGCTGGAGACATAGATATCGATAGCACCTTGACTGTTCGTAGCTTCCAGGAAAATGGTCAGGTGGTTGTGACGATCACCGATACGGGCCTGGGGATTTCTGATGAGGCAAAAAGCAGGATCTTCGAGCCTTTCTTTACGACCAAAGAAGTCGGCAAAGGGACCGGTCTTGGTCTGTCAATCAGTTATGGCATTATTAAAGATTATAATGGCACGATCGAGGTAGAAAGCGAAGTCGATAAGGGCACCACTTTCAAGATAACTTTTCCCGCCTGCGAGGAAGAGAAAGGCGGGGTTTAGAGCTATGTCTAAGATTCTAGTCATTGACGACGAAGAAAGCATCAGGAGACTCCTGAAGATCGCCTTGACCCACAAAGGCCATGAAGTGGTAACTGCCGAAGACGGCGAAAAGGGGATTGAAGCCTTTAAGGAGACAAAACCTTCTATTGTCTTTACAGATCTTAAGATGCCAGGCATGGACGGTCTGGAGGTCTTAAAGCAAATAAGACAGATTGAACCCGATGCTCGAGTTATCGTTATCACTGGACACGGTGACATGACATCAGCCATCAAGGCGCTCCAACTTGAAGCCTCGGACTTCATCAATAAGCCGATTACGGACGAAGCGCTTGAGATTGCCATTAAGCGGGCTGAATATATATTGTGGCTGAAGGAAGAACTTAGAGGCTATACCGGTGATCTGGAACTTAAGATCAAGGAAGCCACGCGCGAGTTGAGTAAAGCCTATGATTTTCAGAAAAACCTTATTCAAAGTTCGATTGATGGAATCATCGCTGTGGACAGGGATGGAACCGTCATAGTCTTCAATCAAGGAGCCGAACACTTGTTGGGTTACACTGCCGATGAAGTTATTGGTAAAGTGCAGATGGATACAATATATCCCCCAGGGGGGGCCGCCTCCATTGAAGAGAAACTTAACAGCGAGACCTACGGAGGGAAAGACAGGCTTGTTAATTATGAAGACGCCGTCACATCAAAAAGTGGCGAAGAAATCCCTGTGCGTATGTCTGGAGCGAGCCTTTTTGAGAATGGGGTAGCTTCAGGCTTTGTCTGCTTTCTTCAGGATTTGCGGGAAATCAAACGACTGCATCAAGAATTGATAGAAAATGAACGGCTGTCGGCCATCGGACAGGCGGTTGCAGGCATGGGTCACTATATAAAGAACATATTGAACGGGCTGCAAGGCGGCGTTTACATTGTCAACGTAAGCTTGAATAAGAACAAGCCGCATCTCCTGACCAAGGGCTGGGCCATGATTGAGGGTAACATAAAAAAGATTTCTGATCTGGTCATGAACATGCTTGTCTATTCAAAAGAGCGTGAACCTGATTACGCACTCTGTTCTCCAAACGAGATCGCTAAAGAAGTTTTCGACCTTATGAAAGAAAAGGCCTCACAGTCCAAAGTGGAGCTATCCACGGATTTTGATCTATCTATAGATGAATGCCACCTTGATCCAGATGGGCTCCACCGATGCCTCCTCAATCTCGTCAACAATGCTTTGGACGCCTGTATCCTCGACCCCAGTGAAGACAAGGATTGGACTGTCCTCATGAGAAGCCGAAAGGAAGACGGCGGCGTCAAATTTGACATAGTGGACAATGGTATGGGCATGACCACGCAAGTTCAAGAGAAACTCTTTGACCGGTTCTTTTCGACCAAAGGTGCCAAAGGTACTGGCCTTGGGTTGCTTGTGACTCGCGAGATCATTGATCAACACAGGGGGACCATCTCCGTTGAATCAGATCCTGGTAAGGGCACGACCTTTACCATACGTTTCCCAGATAGGGGTTCAGAAGAAACTCAGAATAACCAGCGCATGAATAGATGACAGGGATGAACAAGAACCTTTTGTGAACCTTCCTGCCAGGGACCATGAAGGAGATTATGAACCCGACCGAAACATCATCACGGCTTCGCATCCTTCTGATTGAAGACGACGAACACGACAGCCTCGCTTTTCACCGAGCCTTTGAAAAGGGTTCCGTCGCCTACGAGATCACGGATTGCATATTGGCCGAGGATGCTCTGCTGCAAGTTCTTGCAGACGCTTCACTCTTTGACGTGGTCGTCATTGACCACCAGCTGCCCGGCATGTCCGGTTTAGACCTGTGCAAGGAGTTTCTTCGTAAAAAGACTCCGTTGCCATTGGTCCTCCTGACTGGAAGAGGGTCGCAAGAACTTGCCATCGAAGCCCTCAAGGCCGGTGTTGATGACTATATCGTCAAGGAGCACGGCCAGGGCTATTTGGAACTGTTACCAGTGGTGCTCCCGGAAATAGTCCGGAAACATGGTGACCGCGTGGCTCGGGAGCGGGCCGAGCGGGCACTGCGAAAAGCATACGATGAACTGGAACAGCGTGTTCAAGAGCGCACCGCCGAAGTGGCTAGGACAACCGAACAATTGAAGCGGGAACTTACTGAACGCAAGCGAGCCCAAGAGGCATTGCGAGAGTCGGAGGAAAAATACAGTACCGTAGCTGAAAGTTCGCTGACCGGCATTTACATCGACCAAAACGGTAAGATCGTATTTGCCAACAAGACATTTGCCGAGATTTACGGGTATTCAAGACCGGAATTGGTGGGTATGGAATCCTGGAAGCTTGTCCATCCTGACGACAGGGCATGGATAGACGAGATGAGAACAAAAAGGCTGAAGGGAGAAGAAGCGGCATCGGAATACCAGGCAAGGGGCCTCACAAAAGACGGTAAGACCATATGGATTGTGCGGAGAAATACCCGAATAGACTACGGGGGAAAGCCTGCCATATTGGGCAACATCGTGGACATCACCGAAAGCCGGGCAAAGGAGGCACAGCTAATCCAGGCGAGCAAGATGTCAACCTTGGGGGAGATGGCAACGGGTGTAGCCCACGAACTCAATCAACCCTTGAGCAGCATACAGATAGGTGCGGATTTTTTCAGGAATATGGCTAAGCAGGGCCGCCAGATACCCCATGAGGAGTTGGCATATGTGTCTGAACAGATGACACAACAGGTGGCACGTGCGGTTAAGATCATTAATCATATGCGAGAGTTTGGACGAAAGGCCGAAATTCAACCGGAGAAGGTCGATATAAACCAGCCTCTTAGGGCCGTTTTTGCGCTGTTGGGCGAACAGCTGAGGGTACGGGGAATCAAGGTCAAGCTCAATTTGGAGGATGACCTCCCCCCTGTTTTGGCTGACAGTAACAGGCTCGAGCAAGTGTTCATAGATCTGGTAGTCAACGCCAGGGATGCCATGGGAGACGAGAGAGCAAGATTGGACGGAGAGACCACTGAAAACACCTTGACCGTTACGACGTTTCAGGAACACGGCAAGGTCGCCGTGACGATAGCAGATACCGGCCCTGGAGTATCCGATGGCCTGAAAGAGAAAATCTTTGAACCGTTTTTTACGACGAAAGAAGTAGGGAAAGGGACCGGCTTAGGCCTGTCAATCAGTTACGGCATTATCAATGACTATGGCGGCACAATCGAAGTGGCAAGCGAGGTCGAAAAAGGGGCCAGTTTCAAGATAACTTTTCCCGCCTGTGACAAGGGATAGTAAAGCTCCCCGCGCTTCCGCGCGGGGCATTCTGGCATGTTTTGGCAAAAACTTTAGTGTTCTTGACAGCAGTCTCCCATACCATTGTCGCTATACACAGATATCCATGACCATGATAATACCATTGCCTTGCAGACGACCGAGAAAAAACAGGAAGAAGGAAGCGTAGTAGGGGGTAGCAATGAAAAGGAAAGTCTTAATTGTGGATGACGAACCGGGGCAAATAGACTTTGCTACCACGCTGTTGGAGGAAAACGGTTACATACCTGTCGGCGCCTCGAATGGCATAGAGGGAATGAAGAAAGCTAAGACCGAAAGACCTGATCTGATTCTCCTGGACATTCTGATGCCCGAACGAGGTGGGATCGGAATGTACCAGGATCTTAAGCATGACGAGGAGACAAGGAATATCCCGGTTGTCATTGTTACCGGTGTTGCCAAGGGCGAAGATGCTGACGAACTCATGATGGGACAGGACCAAAACCTACCCGCCCCGGATGGGTATATTGGGAAACCAATAAACCCGGATGTCGTGCTCAAGCTGCTCCATGACCTATTGTCATAGAGGAATTGACCGAATCGACTTAGTGACCCAAGAACCAGATTCTTGACCGTTTCCCTTCAAGAGAAGCCTTTCCATGGTTGGGTTTCCATTCGTTCTTCATGGGTTGTTCCCCGCATGCCTTTCTACTTTGTGAAGCTTGCCTTGCGGGATTCGTGCGTGAAGCAAGCCGCTCAGAACAGCCTCTACTTTTCCACCCTCTCCAGTTCTCTACGCCTTTCCTTTGTCAGATCCGCCCTCCCAAACTCGCCATCTTCCGGCAACACGACATGAAACTGTGACGTGTAATCAAGTTCAATTCTAACATTCCGCATACGGCATTCGAGAAGGTGTCCCCCTGCCCTTCTGTCCGCTGCAATAAAATGAAGATGATAACCCGGAACATTGATCCCCTTCATGTAGTGCGGGGTCCGAAATCCTACAATTGTGCCTTTTATGTCATAGAACTCTAATATTGACTGATCCTTCACCACCTCAACAAGCGGAGGATACGGCTTATTCTGCCTGGGGACGCTCCTTGTCTTGATATACTCGAACCCCCCTTCTATCTTCACCGCATAGAAAATATTTTCTGTTGGTAACTTACTATCCAGATATTGACTTAACTCCTCATAATTCATTTCTTTATCCAACAGTAAGGATTCGTCCGGTTCAAAGAAGGTCACTACAGCAAATGGTGTCTTTATGGAATCGTCAACAGGATAAGCTGTCCCGTCGACCTTTATTTGATAAAACTCACCATCCAATCCGACCATCTCGCCGTCAAGGCCATTAAAAGTACCCAACCCAAAGTCACCGCGCTTCTTTAACTCTTTAAAGGTGATATCTCCGTCGTAGACGCCGGCAAGGAGGGCATCGATGGTTGACGTTTGAAAGAGGACATCCTTATTCTTTTGCAGACCCGAGCATCCGCAAATCGCTACACTCAAGAATATTGCCGCAAATGAATAATGAATCGTTTTGGTCATTTCGCCCTAAGTTCTCGGCATGTCGCCTAATGTTGAGGATTTTCTGCAAATGTGGGAGTACAACGGAGTGGCAACACAATATTAACCGGTGGTTGACGTTGATTCATCCAGGATACGCATCACTTCTTTCTATGGCGTCCAGGATGTGTGTCAGGTATACTGCATCATCTCGCTTGCTCATAAATCACCTTCACCTGGGCTTTGATGCGATCTTTCAAGTAGGGGCTGATCGAAGCTTCTGTCAACAAGTCCACGCTTCTCCCCAAGGTTTCGGCAAACTCCCGTTCAATTCTGACCAAATCCAGCAGACTCTTCCTTATGGCGAAGCGAACCAAAAGGTCCACATCGCTGTCCTCAGTCGGTTGTTCTGTGGCAAATGAGCCGAATACCCCTAAGTAAGCAATGTCGTTTTGCTTACAAAGTGCAATCAGCTTGGCTTTGTCAATAGTAACGTCTTTCATGATAGTTTCCGTTCTCTTTTGTCTGAGTCAAGAAGAAGCACTCCCGAGCCACCGATGACCATGTAGGGCATGCTTCGCTCAATTCATTCGCCATCCTGCCGAGAAGCTTCTCAAACACTATTTACGACCTTGGCAATCTTAATATCAATCTCCAATCCATCAAGCGGATCCTTCAGAGGAAAGATCCCCAGAGCCACTGCCTCATCATACATTGCATCAACTAAACGGAAGTTCTTCAGGATATCTGGCTTGCTTTCCCTTATCAGGTCATTCTCGAATGTCAGGAGTGCTTCGCAGTTTTTTATCATTATATACCACCACCTCGATTTCCAAAGACGTTCAGGTGTTCCTCAAATGACACCAGAACTTGATGCGGTCCGAACGGATAGGCCCAAGCATCTCGATCTATACTAAATTTTTATAACTATTAGTAACATTTGTCAATTCTTAGTATCTTTAGTCAACTACCACCCGCAAAGCGGGTGGCTTGAATTTTCCCGCATAGCGGGAAAGGCAAAACGCACGCGAGTGCGTTAATCGTTGCGGTTGTACCGGGTGCAAAGCACCCGGTTTGAAAACAACCAATCATGAGCGCGCACGCATCCGTCTGCTTTATCCAGCCGAAGTCGTTGGTTATTCATTCTCGGGATACTCACCACTTCATCACTCTCTGCTTCTCGGTTTTCTCCACATCGAAACTATGTGTTAACTATGTATTATTCCTTACTGCGAGAGTTGTACTCTAGACTAGAGATGCCCGCAATTAGGAGAACTACGCATCTTGAGTTCTGAAATACCGGGTTTTTCCGCTGGAAAAACCTTAACCCACCTGAGCCAGAGGGGGTGCTGAAGTAAAAAATCCCTTGGAATCCTGCTAATTTTGCAGCGACGGATACCTATAGCTTTTTCAGGGTACTCAACTCACCATTTGCTCATCAATTTAGGGGGACTATTTAAGAGGAGGGGTTCTATTTTGGGAGTGTTTTGCTCATAGACGGGGAAAACAGAGCAGTAAAGGCCTAATTGTATGCCCAGATGGGAGTCAGGAGGTTGGTCCTGCGGGCAGAAAAGGGTGTTTATAACATCAAGGTAGGTACATCTACTTACATTCTATCTACGTATATCCACCCTTCACGAACATGAACTGATGCATCGGGTGGGTTGAGGTTGAGCATCGCTCGGTTAACCCTGACGCTGCAAAAGTCGAGGATGCCGCAGATTCAAGGCGTCAAGGGTGAAGCTGTAGTCATTTACCGCGAACTCTTGACAACGCCGGAGATGCGCCATCATAGGCTTTCCCGAAGGGTGAACAACATGGCAA
>PVMK01124955.1_pt1 | contig 19381 bp, 22 predicted proteins | sample 1853481 | NCBI WGS metagenome assembly PVMK01 (sample SAMN08533507, study PRJNA380276) | Marine sediment metagenome, whole genome shotgun sequencing project. | reverse complement strand
CCCACAACAACGCAATGTTTGCCTTTGGTTTCTATATTATATCTTTTTAGCAGCTCCATTATACCCATAGGTGTTGCCGGAAGCAAGCTATGATGCTCCTGATCTATTTTACCGAAATTGGTTGGCGTGAAACCATCAACATCTTTTTTATGATCGATGTAATCAGTTATTCTTTCAACTGATATATGGTCTGGCAGAGGCAGTTGTACAATATAGCCATCAACCTCATCATCAGCATTGAGTCTTTCTATTTCTTCAATCAATCTATCACCAGTAACGTCAGTCTCGAATTTAATAAGTGAGGATTTATAGCCCACTAATTCACAGGCTTTAATTTTACTACGCACATAGGTGCGACTGGGCCCATCATCTCCTACCAATACCGCTACTAAATGTGGCGGTCGCATGCCCTGGTCAGTCAGTTTCTTAACTTCTATTGCTATTTCCTGTTCAATATCAAGTGATATTTGTTTGCCGTCAATCAGTACTGCCATATCTCAATTTTCAGCGAATATATTTCAAAAAAATGACTAAACAGATTTAAACTCAATCGATTTGAAGAACAGCCATGAAGGCCTCCTGGGGTATTTCAACATTGCCAACCTGGCGCATGCGTTTTTTACCCTTCTTCTGCTTCTCAAGTAATTTTCTTTTCCGCGTAATATCTCCACCATAACACTTCGCCAACACGTTTTTACGCATGGCTTTAACAGTGGTTCGGGCGATAACCTTTGTACCAATTGCTGCCTGAATGGCAATTTCAAACATTTGTCGCGGCACTAACTCTTTCAGTTTATCGCAGAGGCGTTTACCCCAATCGTAAGCTTTATCCCGATGCACTATGGCCGACAAGGCATCAACATTATCGCCGTTAAGCATGATATCCAATTTTACCATATTGGATTGTCTGAATCCCATTAATTCATAATCGAGAGAGGCATACCCTCGTGAAATAGTTTTTAGTTTATCAAAAAAGTCAAAAACAATCTCGCTAAGTGGCATTTCAAAAGTGAGCTCTACCCTATCGGTGGTTAAATAAACCTGGTTTTTAATCTCACCCCGTTTATCCAAACTAAGAGATATTACACTGCCAATATAGTCAGCTTTGGTAATAATTTGTGCCCGGATATAAGGCTCTTCAATATAGGCAATTGTACCCGATTCAGGCATCTCAGCCGGGGCATTAATATCTTTTATTGACCCATCATTATATACGGCATGAAATTGCACGGATGGCACGGTAGTAATCACCGTCATATTGAACTCGCGCTCTAACCTTTCCTGCACAATCTCCATATGCAGCATACCTAAAAAGCCGCACCTGAAGCCAAAACCAAGGGCAACAGAAGTTTCAGGTTCCCACACCAGCGAGGCATCATTAAGCTGGAGTTTTTCCATAGATGCCCTTAATTCTTCATATTCTGAAGTATCCACTGGATAAATACCGGCAAATACCATTGGTTTTACTTCTTCAAATCCTTTCACACCTTCGCTGCATGGGTTGTCAACGTGGGTGATGGTATCACCCACATGCACTTCTCTGGCCACCTTGATCCCAGAAATAAGGTAGCCTACATCGCCGGCGCTAATTTCTTTTCTGGGTTGCTGCTTCAGTTTAAGTACGCCAATCTCATCGGCATCATATTCCTTACCGGTGCTTAAAAATTTAACCTTATCACCTTTGCGGATTTTACCATTCATAACCCGGAAATTCACTTCTATACCACGAAATGAATTGAACACTGAATCGAATATCAGGGCCTGTAATGGCTCATCAGGATTACCAGCAGGTGCAGGAATACGTTCTATAATAGCCTCCAGAATATCATCAATGCCGAGGCCCTCTTTACCACTGGCCAAAATTATATCTTCCTTGTCACAGCCTAATAAGTCAACCACCTCATCAGAGACTGCCTCCGGATCGGCTCCCGGTAAATCTATTTTATTCAACACCGGAATTATCTCCAGGTCATTTTCTAAAGCCAGATATAGGTTAGAGATGGTTTGTGCTTCAATTCCCTGGGCAGCATCAACAATAAGTAAAGCTCCTTCACAAGCCATTATTGACCTTGAAACCTCATAGGAAAAATCTACGTGGCCCGGTGTATCAATAAGATTAAGGATGTATTGTTGGCCATTGCTTTCGTAATCCATCTGGATGGCATGGCTTTTTATGGTGATCCCACGCTCACGCTCCAACTCCATAGTATCAAGTAATTGTTCTTGCATATCCCTACTCGAAATGGTGTCGGTTACTTCCAACAGCCGATCAGCCAACGTGCTTTTGCCATGATCAATATGGGCAATTATGCAGAAATTTCTTATTCTATTCACCTAATTCATTCTCTTCGAGCCGCAAAATTATCGAATAATAAGCGTAAGACTATTCCCTGAGCTGTAAGATTTATAACTGAGTATAAAACAATCTTACCAATAGGATTGAGTTTTGCCAATTATGAGCACACTACCGGCAGCGGCAAAGAAAAAGGAGAGCATCGCGGAATACATCATTTATATGTACCAAACCGAAGATCTAATTTTATCCTATGATCTTAATCTTGATGACATTCTTGAATATGTTATTAAGCATATGAGTAGCGACGCTCAGGTGCTTAAGGAACAGCTCTTATGGTACGCTGATCTTATTGAGCAAATGAGGAATGAAAATATCATCAATAGCAAAAAAAGATTGAATTCTACACAAGCATATGTGACCGACTACACGGATTACATGAAATTTTATTAGCTAATGATAAAGTATATCAGAATAATTACGCTAAAACCGAAAAAGATATTCAGCACCATATTGCTCTTTCTGATAATAAGATAGTAAACCCGGTACAAATTTGCCTGAATGGTATTTATGGGATGTTATTACTTAAGTTGAATGGCAAGAAGGTTTCGGCAGAACAGCAATCTATGCTAGCCAATTTTGGTTCTCTGTTAGCACATCTCAGCGAAGCCTATAAAAAGGAATACGCACAATCAGAATAACATTTGCACTTCTTTGTGTTGAAAGATCAAAAATTCATTGCCTTTTTTAATCTGCAAGCGACCAAATTCGTCTGTTCCTTGAATTATTCCGACAAATTCATCGCCTGCCGCCTTAAATTTCCTTTTTTCTCCAAGTCCTAACAGGCTTTGCTGATAGTTTTCCTGCAATGATTTTCTGTCATCCTGTAGCTTGAAGTAATAGGACGCAATACTTGTCATCAGGCTATTCAACATTAAATTTAGCTCGAGCTCCTGATTCGTTATCAATTTAACAGAGGTGGCAGTAATATTATCCGGAAAATCAGTTTGATTAACATTCAAGCCAATACCGGCTACACATGAATCGAAATTATTACCACGCAGCACATTTTCAATAAGCAGGCCTGCTATTTTCTTATTATTAAAAAAATGTCGTTTGGCCATTTAATTTTTACTTCGCCTGGTAATATTTCTTCAAGGGCTTCTTTTATTGCCCAAACTCAAAATAACAGTAATTAGAAATTGCTCATTAGGCAGTAAAAAGGTGGGGCGCAAAATAAGGCTAAAAGTTAGGTTTTGACCCGGAAAAGACGTCCACTGATTGCCAGTCTGCCCTTTTCCAGCAAACTGGTCATCGGTAATTACCACAGTTCCTTCTGCCACATCTGATTGCAACAAGTCTCTGGCAACTTCGTTTGTAGAGTGACAAGATGGCAGATAATGCACATGATTTGTCTGGAATGGTAAGTTGGCAAGAATTTTATACACTATTTTATATAATTTTGCTGAAATCAAAAATAGTACATGAGTAAACAAAATGAGTTACTTAGTTCAGAGCAATTAAGTGAAGTAGTGGTGAAGGGCATGCAGGAGATGAAAGCAGAAGACATTGTACTGATGGATTTACGTAGCGTAAAGAACGCTGTAGCTGATTTTTTTGTAATTTGCTCTGGTAATTCAGATACCCATATTGATGCTATAGCAGAGTCTGTTGACCATGAAGTAAATAAAACGGATGGACAAAATCCATGGCACCGTGAAGGACAGAACAATAAAATCTGGGTGTTACTCGACTATGTTGATGTTGTAGTGCATGTATTTAATAAGGAGAATAGAGAGTTTTATGCTTTAGAATCATTGTGGGGCGATGCCAAAATAACAAGCTACGATGAGGTAACGCAATCAGAAGTTTAATAAGAATAGTTAGATAAAGAAATTTCAATGGCAAATAATCAAGATAATAGAAAAATAACACCTAAGATACCACCCAAGCAAAACTATCAACTATGGATAATTCTTACACTGGTTGTGCTTCTGGTATCGGTATTTTATTTTAATAAGAGCAATTCTGTTATTGAAATATCAGAAAAGAGGTTTGAAAAAATGGCGCTCAGCCACGACGTTGATAAGGTAGTTTTTATCCGTAACCAAAATTATGTTGAGGTTACACTCAAGAAAGAAGCATTACAAAATGCTAAGTATAAGGCTGAGTTGGATTCCAGATCTACTTTAATGTCTGATGCAGGCCCGCATTATAAATTCAAAGTTTATTCGGGCGAGAAGTTCAGTGAGAAAATCGACTCAATTAATGAGGAACTTGGTGAGGATGCAGCACTCGATGTTAATATCGATGAAAGAGGCGATCCTACATCATGGATATTTCAGTGGGGCTTCCTACTATTACTGCTCTTTGGTTTCTGGTTTATGATGCGCAGAATGACCGGAGGTGGTGGTCCTGGCGGACAAATATTTAATATCGGTAAATCTAAGGCTGCCCTTGTTCGATGCTGACAGTAAAGTAAAATTATCTTTTAAAGATGTGGCCGGTATTGAGGAGGCAAAAGAAGAGGTGAAAGAAATTGTTGATTTTCTAAAAGACCCAGGAAAATTTACCAAGTTGGGAGGAAAAATACCTAAAGGTGCTTTACTTGTAGGCCCTCCGGGTACGGGTAAAACGTTGCTGGCTAAAGCAGTTGCCGGTGAAGCCGCTGTACCCTTCTTTACACTATCAGGTTCTGATTTCGTTGAGATGTTTGTAGGTGTAGGGTGCCGCCCGGGTTCGTGATTTGTTTAAACAGGCTAAAGAAAAGGCACCGTGTATTGTTTTTATAGATGAAATTGATGCTATAGGCCGTTCCCGAGCACGTGGGACAAATGCCTGGTGGTAATGATGAAAGGGAGAATACACTTAACTCATTACTTGTTGAAATGGATGGCTTCTCGACTGATTCGGGAGTAATTATTTTAGCCGCCACTAACAGGCCGGATGTGCTCGACTCAGCATTGTTGCGTCCGGGTCGTTTCGATAGACAAATAAGCATTGACAAACCTGATATTGTAGGCCGTAATGCGATATTTAAAGTGCACATGAAGCCACTTAAATTATCCAAGGAAATAGACTCTAAAAAATTGGCAGCAGCAACACCCGGTTTTGCCGGAGCAGAAATAGCCAATGTTTGTAATGAGGCTGCCCTAATTGCGGCACGATTGGATAAAAAAGCCATAGAAATGGATGATTTTCATAGTGCTATTGACAGGGTAATTGGTGGTTTGGAAAAGAAAAATAAGATAATATCACCGGAAGAAAAGAAGATTGTTGCCTATCACGAAGCAGGACATGCTGTTGCCGGATGGTTCCTTGAACATGCTGACCCATTGGTGAAAGTGAGTATTGTACCACGTGGTGTAGCCGCACTCGGTTATGCTCAGTATTTGCCTAAGGAACAGTTATTATATCAAACCGACCAACTGGAGGATGATATGTGTATGGCACTTGGCGGTCGGGCTGCAGAAGAAATCATTTTCGGCAAAATATCAACCGGTGCCTTAAGTGATCTGGAAAGAGTGACCAAAGTAGCCTATAATATGGTTTCCATCTATGGCATGAACGATAAGATTGGTAATGTGTCTTTCTACGACCCGAAAAAGTCTGAATATTCATTTGGCAAACCTTATTCAGAAGCGACTGCAGAAATAATTGACCAGGAGGTAAAGAAAATTATTGATAAGGCGTTTAAGCGTACAAAAGATTTGCTCATGAATCATAAGGAGCATTTAGAAATTCTGGCGCAAGAATTATTAAAACGAGAAGTTATTTATCAGGCAGATTTAGAGGAGCTTATTGGTAAAAGGCCATTTGCTGCGCCTACTACATATGATGCGTTTGTGAATGTAGAAGATGAAAAAACCGAAGACGAAACAACTGAAGAAGCTAAACCTAAGAATGTGGAAGGGACTGGCTCGGTAGAGGCAGAGACTGATACAACTACAGCAGCTAAATCAGGCGAGAAGCTTCAGGATGAGACGATGGCAGAAGAGGATAAGGAAACCAAGGAAACCGAGATTTCATCAGATGACCAAGCCAGTACAGATGAACCTTCTGGTTCAGAGATAGAATCTAAAGAATCGGCGTAGTTATGGTACGGTAGATACTGCTGTGCCTTAATTTAGTATATAGCAAATGACCTTAACACTTAATTTACCAGCGAATAAAAAGGTCTATTTTGCCTCTGATTTTCACTTAGGTACACCCAGCGCATCATCAAGTCTTGAGCGTGAAAAAAGACTAGTCAAATGGCTGGATATGGCGGCTAAAGATGCGGCAGCGATATTTTTACTTGGAGATATTTTCGACTTCTGGTTTGAGTATAAAAAGGCTATTCCAAGAGGATTCGTGCGCTTTCAGGGCAAATTGGCTGAGCTCGCCGACAAAGGGATTGCAATCCATATATTTACCGGCAATCATGATATGTGGATGTTTGATTATTTCCCCTCTGAGTTTGGCATTCCGGTTTATAATGACCCTATAGAATTAGAGATAAACGAGGCTAAGTTTTTGATAGGCCACGGCGATGGACTTGGCCCGGGCGACAAGCAGTACAAGAGGCTTAAAAGGATATTTAAAAGCAGGTAAGTCAGAAGGCATTCTCCATATTACATCCAAATTTTGGCATGGGAATTGCCCATAAATGGTCTAAAAAGAGTCGGCTGGCAAATACCCAGCATGAAGAGGTATTCCATGGCGACAAGGAGCACCTATTGGTTTATTGCAAAGGAACAGGAATTAATTCAGCACCATGATTACTATATTTTTGGTCATCGACATCTTAAATTAGATCTCGAAGTTGCGAATGATAGTCGTTATTTAAATCCCGGTGACTGGGTTAATAATTCTTATTACATTGTTTTTGATGGTACAACATGTGAACTTTTGGAGTTTCAGGATTAGCCTGATTGCTTGCCTATTTTTGGGGCTTAATATTTCTTACAGTCAATCAATTTCTGATTCTCTTTTGGTAGCCGATGAAATAACGGCCTTCTCGCAAGATAGAACCGGCAACATTTTTCTAACCTTTAAAGGTGGCGCAATCACTAAGTACAGCCCATCTATGGACTCACTGATTTCATTTAGCCCTGAAAAATTAGGTGATATAAGCCTGCTGGAAGCCTGGCATGGATTTCAAATATTTGCTTTCTATGAAGAGTTTCAAGAGTTTGCTTTATTAGATAGGTTTCTTACCCGTGATACGCGCTACCGGCTCTCGCAATCTTCGGCTAATTATGTCGACATGTGTACTATAAGCAGTGACCAGAATCTGTGGATTTTTGAAGAAAATCAACTGCGGCTTATAAAACTAAACTTGAACATTCGAACCATTGATATTGAGGTGCCATTAGAATTTGTATTGGATGCAAATGAGCATAAAATTACATTTTTGCGTGAGTATCAAAACTTAGTATTTCTTGTTGATGAATATTCAGGAATATACATTCTTGATAACCTGGGAAATTACCTTAGAAAGATTGTTGCCCCTGGGATAATTAATTGCAGCTTTAGAAATGAGCACCTATTCTATCTGCAAAATAATGAGATTCATGCTATTAATCTTTATCAAGGTAGTCATGAGATAATTAAAATTAACGCCGGGGATTATCTGGGAGTTCTACCACTTGAAAAAGGCCTGTTAGTGGTAAAAAAAGACATGTTGATTAGGTTTCCTAAGGTAACTTACTAAGATAAGCCCAATCAATTTATTGGTTAAACATGGGTTTAAGTAAAATTAGAATAGTCCAAAAAGAAGAAACGCCTCGGTCAAAGGCGTTTCAAAGGTCAAAAACTCAAAATAAATAGGACTAATTATAAAAATTCATCCAATAACAACGCCATAAATATAGTGACTCTTAACTTAAATCCTAACCCTTTTTCAGAAATTTCTTTAATTAATTACCAAATACTGTCCTGACGTCAAACAGGTTAGAAAAAAATTACCCAAAAAAAACTGTCCGATTTCGTAACAACTTCGTACATTTCAGGACAGAAAATCTAATGTTCTGTATAATAAATCAATCTAACCCCTAATTAGGGGGTTGGCATAGTTTTTATACTCTTAACGAATAAATTAACCTGATTGTGGAAAAAGAACTCGGCAAAATACTAATTATCGATGACGATGAGGATGTGCTATTGGCAGCCAAACTTTTATTAAAAAAGCATGCTCAACAAGTTATTATTGAAAAGAATCCCAAAAAAATTCCGTTCCTGCTAAATAATGATACTTATGATGTTATTCTATTAGACATGAATTTCAGCAAAGACATCACCAGTGGTAAGGAGGGATTTCATTGGCTTAATGAAATAATTACTAAAGACCCACAAGCAGTGGTAATATTAATTACAGCCTTTGGCGATGTTGAAATGGCAGTTAAAGCCCTCAAGGAAGGGGCAACAGACTTTGTACTTAAACCATGGCAGAATGAGAAGCTACTGGCCACATTGGCAACAGCATCTAAGCTCAAGAAATCGTATAATGAAGTTGATAGGCTAAAGAAAGCCAAAAAGCAACTTGAGCAAGATATAAACCAACCATTTAAAGACATAATTGGCAGTAGCCCGGCAATGGCAAAAGTTTATAAGCTCATTGACAAGGTGGCTAAGACTGATGCCAATGTGTTAATACTTGGGGAGAACGGTACCGGAAAAGAGTTGATAGCCAGGGCCCTGCATCTTAAATCGATGCGTAAGGACAGCGTGTTTGTTGGCGTAGACATGGGAGCTATAACCGAAACATTATTTGAGAGCGAGCTTTTCGGTCATAAGAAAGGTGCCTTTACTGATGCCAAGGCTGACCGTCCGGGTAGATTTGAAATTGCCAATCAGGGCACGCTATTCCTTGATGAAATTGGTAATCTAAATATGCCATTACAATCTAAATTATTGGCTGTACTGCAAAACCGGGAAGTGACCAGGCTAGGAACTAATACTCCTATTAAAATTGACATCAGGCTAATCTGTGCTACCAATATGCCTATCGAAGAAATGGTTTCTCAAAGCCAATTCAGACAAGATTTATTATATCGTATTAATACGGTTGAAATTCAACTGCCATCGCTTCATGAAAGGCAGGAAGATATCCCTCAATTGAGTGAGCATTTTTATGCTATGTATGCTAAAAAATACAGAAAGGACCTTACTGGTTTAACTGAAGAGGCAATTAATCATTTAAAGAAATATCCCTGGCCGGGTAATGTTCGTGAGTTACAACATGCAATCGAACGCGCTGTAATTATGACCGAAAATGACAAACTGGGTCAGGAAGATTTCTTCTTCTTAACCGCTTCTTCTCAGGAGATGCCGACCGCTGGTGATAATTACAATCTTGATGAAATAGAGAAAAGTGTTATTCACCGGGCTATTGAAAAGCACTCCGGTAATATTTCTAAAGCAGCCAAAGAACTTGGGTTAACGAGGGCCTCGTTATATAGGAGACTGGAAAAGCATGGGCTTTAATAGCTTTAACAGCCAGGTAATACTGCGGATAACCGCCATTGTAGTAACAGGAATACTCCTCTATACCCAATGGGCCGGTAATATATATTTATTTGGCATCCTATTGTTTAGTTTCCTATTGTTTGCCCAGATTATTGCCATGGTTAGATACCTGAATAAGTCTAACGAAGAAATTAAATCCTTTTTTGATTCTATTAAATATGATGATCTTGACCAAAGTTTTACAACTATGGGAAATAGTGAAGCAGCCAATAGATTAAATGAAGAGTTTAATAAGGTTATAGATCAGTTTAAAGATATAAGAAGAGAGAAGGAGGCAGACTTTCAATATATGCGCAATATTGTACAGCATGTGGGCATTGGTCTAATCACCTTCAATAAAGCAGGTGAAATACAGTTGATGAATGCCGCCTCTAAAAAATTATTGAACATCAGTCAGGTAAATAATGTAAAGGAACTTGAAGATATTTCTCCTGAACTGGTAGATGTCTTCTTTAGACTAAAGACTGGTGGCCGGGATCTTCTTAAGCTGCAAATTAGTGGTGATATTATTCAGCTCGCTGTATTTGCCATAGAACTCACTTTGCGAGGCGAAGAATTTAAGCTCATCTCCTTGCAAAATATTCAGAATGAGCTGGAAGAAATGGAAATGGATGCCTGGCAAAATCTGGTACGTGTACTTACCCATGAAATAATGAATTCGGTAACGCCAATATCCTCCCTGGCAGGTACCGTTGAGGTTGAGCTCAAGGATTTGTTTAGCGATGACAAATCGATAACCCAGATAGAGAATGAAGATCTTGAAGACCTCTACCATGCGGTGCAGACCATCCAGAAAAGAAGTCGCGGACTTATTCGTTTTGTGCAGGATTTCAGAAACCTCACGCACATTCCTAAGCCTAAAATTGTTGAGGTTAAAACAGAGGAGATGCTTAAAGAGATTAAAACATTACTTAACTCTGAAATTGCTGATAATAAAATTAACTATAAAACCAAGGTTGAGCCGAATTCAATGGTTATCATGGCAGATAAAGAACTTATTGAGCAAGTATTAATCAATCTAATTAAAAATGCCTTCCAGGCATTTGATGAACAGACCAATAGAATAGTTGAAGTAAGTGCTACCCTTTCTGATAAAAGCAGGCCAATAATTACGGTAAAAGATAACGGTAATGGTATTGATGAAGAAGCCATAGAAAAAATATTTATCCCGTTTTTTACCACCAAGAAATCGGGCTCCGGAATTGGGCTTAGCTTATCAAGACAAATTATGCGAAAGCATCAGGGAACACTATCTGTGAAATCTAAACTTGATGAAGGTACCGAGTTTCAAATGAAGTTTTGATTTGATTAAAGTTTTTATCAGCTTTGCCACAAATTATTAGCCATTTTTTGTATGGATGAAATAGCCAAAAAAGTTGAAGAGATTTTAGTTGAAAAACTAGGCATTGCTTCAACAGAAGTTACTCCTGATGCCAACCTGATTAAAGACCTCGGTATTGACTCTCTCGATTACGCCGAGCTGGTTATGGAGTTTGAGCAAACATTTGATATCAGAATACCAGATAGTGATGCTGAATTACTCAGCACAGTAAATCAAGCTGTTAAATATATTGGCGAAAAAATAGCTGCTAAGAACTCTTAGTATAGTCTTTTCTTATTCTTTTACTTCTTTTTCGTTGGCGTTATACCCTATTACGGTTTTAGTGGCAAAAGCCTGGCTAAGTTTAATTGATTGAGTGTCCAATTTATAGCTCCAGATATGTTCGGCATCATGCCAATATACATGATGCTTAATTTCACCAATTAGCAAAATGTCATCCTCGTAAATTTCCTGACCCAGCTTATCAACAAAACCTGTGTATTGTAGAATTATACAATCATCAATAACAAGCTCACCTTTTTGAAAAGTTACTTTTCCTGGTCTGGTAAGCAGTTTTTTCTCTTTATCCCAAACCTTAAATTTAAACCTGCTAGTCATTAAAGCTGTATGAAAAACCTAGTACAACATAAATTTGATTATGTACTGTGCGGGTGTCAGTAGTTTTTATACCAAACAAAAGTTCTGTCTCCAACGGGTCTGAGAGGTTTACTTGCTGTAGATCACCTTTGCTAAGGCCAAAAGCGTAATCTGCACCCAGGGTTAGATGAGCTTTGTTATTCGACCAAATTACCCCACCGGTTATATGGTACAAGTTCCAGTACGACATTTTTGGTACATACTCATCACTATCTAAAAAACTATCGCTCGAATAGTTGAGGTCAGTTCTTGCCCCACCTAAAAAAGATAAGCCCTCACGAATATTCTTTCTAACACCAATTGCTACATTCAAGATTTGCCGGGCCATATCAAAAGCTTCAAGTGGAGGCTTTGTTAGGAGTGGATTTTCGAAAACCTGAGGTTCACTCGCTATCATTACATATTCCTTAACTGCAGAATTATAAGTTACACTGAAATTCCAGGTGGACTTAAGCCATTCTCTTTGATAACCAATTGACAATTTGATCGGTGTTCGATGAAAAGTTGAAAGTTTGCCCCCATATAAATTTTCAGTAACTGATGGGTCTACTATACCGGGTATCTGAACAGAAACTGTTTGAGAAATATCTCCTTTGCCAATTAAGTCTATGTTTAGCATTGGCGAAGTAATGGTAAATCCAACGCTGCTACTCTGCCACTTATAAACAGCACCTGCTTTAACAATAAAACCAAAGCTTCTAAACCTAAGATCCCTTTGGATTGACGAATGGGCCAGGCTAGCCGTAACTATATCACCTGTTACCTCGCTGGCAGTAGCAGATTGACGCAAGCTAAAGTCTTGTGAGAAGTAAACACCAAATAATGATATTCCTATGCCAAAATTTTTATTTAACTTTTTACTTGCGCTTGCCCCAAGCCAATTTTCACGAATTTTATTGCTATAATCATAAATCCCTTCATAAAGTACGATGCCGGGTGAACTCGATAATATATCAGTAAACATTGTATTACGAACATTGAATTCTATAAACGAAGTATTAACAGTAATCGAGGAGTAGGCGAAAGTCCAGTCGGGTTTCTTCTTATTTTTTACCACGCCACCAATTAGACTAGGAATTACATCAAAAAAGTTTGATTTAACATCAATAGTATTGCCGGCACCATTTTTTATTTGCAAATTGCCGCCAAATAAAGTGGATGTCTCAAGGGTAAGACTTGAGTTCTCGATGAAACTAAGCGCCCCTGGATTATAAAATACAGCGCTGATATTATCCACGCCTGCCACTACCGAACCACCAAGCATGGTTGCTTTTGAACCCACTTCGTAATTTGAGTAATTTGATTCTTGGGCTATTACATCAAATCCTTGAAATAAGAACGCCAACAAATAAATATGTAGAATTAGTCTGTGCTGCATTAATTTGATAAAAATAGTTCAAAAAAAGTGTAACTTGTAAATTCTTACTGCGTCATATAAAATGTGAATTCATCAGTATCTGATCAGATCATTATTAATAATGTTTTGGCCGGAGATACTACTCAATATAATGAGTTAGTTCTTCGTCATAAGGACTATGCCTACTCCTTAGCGCTAAAAATAGTTAATAATACTATGGATGCTGAGGAAGTAGCCCATGATGCATTTGTGAAGGCTTACACCTCGTTGAAAAAATTTAATCAAAAGGCTAAGTTTACCACCTGGCTCTACCGTATTGTATTTAATACGGCAGTTAGTCACACACGTAAGAATACTATTAAAGTTGATGATATCAGTGAAATGATTCATCAACCGGACAGCGGTTATAATAGCAGTGATTCGTTATTTAACCAGGACCGGGAGAAATTTGTTAACGAGGCATTAGAAAAGCTGAAGCCTCTGGACGCAACCTTGATAACTCTATTTTATATGAAGCAACTTAACCTTGAGGAAATTGGCGAAGCAGTTGGACTAAAGGCATCAGCGGTTAAGGTAAAGCTGTTTAGGGCAAGAAAAAAGCTTGCTGGTGAATTAGAAAGTGTTCTTCATCACGAAGTGCATGAGATTTTATAACTTTATGATTAATACTATGAAGTTTACAGAAGAAACAATTATTAGGTACATGGATGGGGAACTCTCCAAGGAAGAGATTCAATCATTCGAAGCGGAATTGAAACTAGATAAGTCATTTGCCGATTTGTACGAGCGGCATATTGCCATACATAATTCATTATTAACCAATAAGGTATTCTCACCCTCGGCCAGCTTTACCGATAAAGTAATGGAATCGGTGGCTTCACTAAATTTTAGCGACAGCAAATTTTTTAATAAAACAAGGTTGTATGTACTACTCTTGAGTGTGATTGTTCTGGCTACTACTATCTACTATATAAGTCTCAGTTCTATCCATCTATTGGTGGTGCTATAACAAATGAAATAACCTTAAAAGAATTCACTCTCAATCTACAGCCCGCCCAGAGATTATTGAGCTCTGATATCTTATTTAAAGTTGTTTTCTATGTAAATGGGCTGGTAATATTGCTATTACTAGATCGCGCCATTCTCAAACCGTATTTTAGCCGTAGAAGGCAGCGATATTCTATGTAAATCTGGCTAGAATATGCTCTATTTGGCCTAGATAACTTCTTCCAAATAAGTTCAAATGAACCAATAAAGGGTAAAGATTATAGATATCTATACGACTATCAAAGCCTGGCTCTAAAGGATAAACATCCTGGTAAACTTCATAAAACCGTTGCTCGAAGCCACCAAAAAGATGTGAAAAAGCAATATCCATTTCTCGATGGCCGTAATATACAGCCGGGTCGATAAGGCAAGGTTGCCCATTTGAGTCTACCATGAGGTTACCTGACCATAAATCTCCATGAACAAGTGCCGGCGGCTCCTTTGGCATAAGCTCGACTATCTCATTTAACGCTAACTCTATCTTGGCCACGAAGGTGGTTGTTACTATCCCATTATTTACTGCCATTTTTACCATGGGCATAATTCGCTGGTTAATGAAAAAAGTTGGCCAATCGTCTGCAAATTGATTTTGTTGAGGTAGGCTACCAATAAAATTATTTACTTGCAGGCCAAAGCTTGTATTCGTCTGCTTATGTAATTCAGCCAGATGAATCCCTAAATTTTCCCAGTAATTTCTGTTTCTACCAGATGATTCTATATAGTCCATTAATAAAAATGCTGTATTACCCTCATTAATTATGCTAATCACCTGAGGTATTGTAAAGGAGCTATTTTCACGAAGTAAAGCCAGCCCTTCGGCTTCTGTTTTGAACATCGCGCCGGCATTTTCTGCGTCATTTACTTTTAGAAAAAACATCCCCGCCGATGACAATATTTTATACGTACTACTGATGGAGCCACCGCCAACCGGGCTTAATCCGCTAACTTCAACTGGTTGAGAAAGTTCCTGCGATAGTATCTCACTTAAGCGAATTTTATTGATAACAGCGTGCATATTAGTACAATGTAATGTTCAATATTGAACAGATTTTAATCTGCAGAATTTTACAAATTATTATATATTCCTGACTATCAATATCTTACAAAAGTTGGCACAGGTCTTGAAGAAACCAAGATAATCAAAATAAGATGGACATTTAGAAGCCGGGATCCCAATACTCCTACAGCAACACTCTCCCGGCTTCTTTTTTTCTTTAGCAGGCTTCGTTATAAACCTATGACTAGTGAATAGAATAAAAAGATTTTTTTGGTTATGCTCTGGCAGTCATTTAGCACTGCTGGAAAAAGTCCCTTCTGAAGCGGCCAAATATGCAGGTATTGGTGCTACCATTTTCTTTACCGGAATTTTTGCTGCCATTGCTGCCGCCTATGCCATATTCACCTTTTCCGATAATTTATGGCTCGCTTCAATCCTTGGTATAATTTGGGGTGGTATGATCTTTAATCTCGATCGCTATATTGTATCGAGTATGCGTAAGTCTAATTCCTGGAAAAAGGAATGGACAATGGCCTTACCCAGGATTTTTCTGGCGCTAATTATATCCTTAGTTATAGCCAGACCACTTGAATTAAAGATTTTTGAAAAGGAAATTAAGGCTGAGCTGACCTTAATGAATACCGAAATTATAAAGGCCAAACGGGACTCAACCAACAACTACTATCAGGGCCTGATTAATTCTCAGCAGCAAGAAATAGACCTCTTACAGGCGGCCATTACTACCAAACAACAACAGCGAGATGAGCTTCGAGCTAATGCTACTGCCGAAGCTGATGGTACAGGTGGTTCAAGGCGACGTAATGCCGGGCCCATTTACCAAATCAAAAAAAGCTGAAGCTGATAAAGTAGAACAGGAACTTGCAGGCCTCCAAGCTACCAATCAGACTTTGATTGCTTCGAAACGTCAAGAAATAGCTTTATCGCAAGAAGGGAAAAATCAGGAATTAGTTGCCATTGCATATCCTGATTATACAGGATTTGCTGCCAGGTTAGAAGCATTAGGCCGGCTTACGGAAAAAAATTGGAGCTTATGGCTCGCCAATATCTTTATTATTTTATTATTTATTGCTATAGAAACCGCCCCGGTAATGGTTAAACTAATTTCTTCTAAAGGACCATATGACTATATGCTCGAGACAGAAGAATACAGTCATGAACTTACCTGGCTGGCTCAAAAAGCTAAGCTTAATACCAAGAACAGAAAATCTGCCAGGCACTATACCGATGAGGAACAGCAGTATATTGATCAATATCTTACATCTAACCTAAACTGAAACCGGCCATTGGCTCCCGATAGACATCGGGACCAACAGCCGGTAATCCAACAACACTAACAACCTCTTCTATTTCTTAGCAATCAGGCCTCCAGACTGAACCATTCTAAGGAATTCATTACGGTAACCATTAGCATCGTCGCCCTTAGCACTCTGGGCCAAGCTAACCACTTGCAGGTAACTGCTCTGACCCTTAAACTCAGAGTCGCGAAGTAGCATACCAAATTCTGCTACGGCAGCGGCCCACCTGAAATTATCAGACGACTGCATAAGAGGCGTATCGCTATCATTAATAACCGCAGAGATAAGCATACTCTTTGTGCCCGTAGGCTGCTTATACCTAAGCTTAACAGTCATTAATTCGTTGCCATGCTTCCTCTTAGAAGTTGGCTTATTTTGCTGATATTTTAAAGGATCAATGCTTCCCGCACCTGCTGCCCCAACTGGAATAATCTCATACATTGCGGTTACAGTATGCCCTGAGCCAAGCTCGCCGGCATCCTTCTTGTCATCATTAAAATCCTCATCATTCAACTTTCGGTTCTCGTAACCAATCAATCTATATGCCTGTACCAGCTCAGGATTAAACTCAACCTGAATTTTTACATCCTTGGCGATTGTAAACATAGTACCACCAAACTCACTAACAAGCACCTTTTTTGCCTCAAGAATATTGTCGATATAAGCATAATTTCCATTACCCTTATCCGCCAATATCTCCATTTTAGAATCCTTGTAATTACCCATACCAAAACCTAATACAGTAAGAAAAACACCGCTTTCCCGTTCTTTCTCAACCAATCTTTCCATACCCGCGTTGCTCGATACGCCAATATTAAAGTCGCCATCGGTGGCAAGTACAATACGATTGTTACCACCTCGAACAAAATTCTCGCGAGCGATTTTGTAGGCTAACTGAATACCTTGTCCGCCAGCAGTTGAACCACCTGCCGATAATTTATTAAGGGCGTTTAATATTGCTTCCTTATTATCTCCTGAAGTAGGCTCGAGGACAACACCGGCGGCGCCAGCATAAACCACTATAGAAACCTTATCTTGCTCCCTAAGCTGCTCAACCAGCAGACTAAAAGCTGATTTTAACAAAGGCAGTTTATTAGGTGCATTCATAGAACCCGAAACATCAAGTAGGAATACCAGGTTACTGGCCGGTAAATTTTCCGTGGCAATTTTCTTACCCTGGATACCAATATGTACTAATCTGTGCTCACTGTTCCATGGAGCTTCAGACACCTCGGTATTTACGCTAAATGGTTCATTGTCTCCTGGTGACAAATAGTCATAATTAAAATAGTTAACCATTTCCTCTATGCGTACCGCATCTTTTGGGGGTTCCTGACCATTATTCAAAAACCGGCGAATATTACTGTACGAGGCAGCATCTACATCTATAGAAAAAGTAGATAGCGGTGTCCTGCTTGGATTATGAAAAATATTATCATGAATCGTCGCATACTCCTCCGTGTTCCAGTTTTGTGGCTCGGGAGCATATACAGGTCGGTGATATGTTCCGTGACGGCTATTATAGGTAGATGCACCCATTACATGGCTCCTGTCCATCTTTTTTTCCTTGGCAGGATAACCGGGAGCAATGGTCATATCCATACTGATTTCCTCTAGATCTTCTAATAATGGAATCATCTGGGTAACCAGTTTGACATCTATGATGGTCTTATTACCAACCTTTATTTGCTTTGCTTCAAATCCAATAGCAGCAAATACTAATATTTGTCCTGATGAAGCTTTAATGGCATACTTGCCATCAATATCCGTTAATGTACCTGCTTTCCTTCCTTGTACAGTAACATTAATCCCCTGTAGAGGTGCTCCTGTTTCAATAGAAGTAACTTGCCCCGGAAATTAACCTTTCCTGGGCAAACCCAATACTAACCCCTAGGGTAAGTAATAACAAAATAGTAATTCTTAGCTTTTTCATTAGTTTCTTTTGTTTGTTTCACCCATATAATGCTTGAGATTATCATATTCCATAAATTATTTTCATTTTTGACTTGATTAATAATTACATGCAGTTTTTTAAAGGGATATCGACAAAAACAACTGACCAGGAGCTTATAAATAAATATAAGAAGACCTCAGATCTGGACTATATAGCAGAGCTCTATAACCGGTATCTTCACTTAATTTTTTCAGTATCGTTGAAGTATTTAAAAGTGAAAGAAGATGCTGAAGATTTAAGTGTTAAAATTTTCGATGTACTAAAGGAAAAACTCCCCGAACAGGAGGTTGGGAATTTTGGTGGCTGGCTGCATACTGTTACTAAGAATCAATGCCTGATGCACTTGCGATCAATATCGAGGGAACAACATAAAGAAGATGAATATGCCAATTTTATGGAAAATGAAATTGCCGAGCATCATAATTATGAAATAGATATAGAAATGGATCTCAGAAAGTTGGAAAAATGCATCAAATCACTCGTAAAAGAGCAAAAAAGGTGTATTGAGTTTTTTTATAAGCAAGAGAAATGCTATAAAGAAGTGGCCAACCTAACGGGATATGAGCTTAAGAAAGTAAAAAGTTATTTGCAAAATGGGAAGAGAAATTTAGAAATCTGTATGGCAGAGTAAAATGGATAATATTAGCTTCAATAACGAAATACACCTCACTTCTGAGGAATTGGCGGCTTACGGGCAGGGTAACCTCAGCAATAGAGAAATGCACCGCCTGGAATTGCATTTGATTAATTGTGAATTATGTAATGAGGCACTTGAAGGTATTGCCAGTATTGAAGAATCTGCCTTGAATAGAAATTTATCTAGTATCAGAGCCCGAACAGAAACTAAATCAAGCATAAGTATTTCTATAACTAACAAACAGTGGATGGCAATGGCTGCTTCTGTTGCTCTGATTGCCGTAGTCTCTATTG
>PVMK01117608.1_pt1 | contig 19385 bp, 17 predicted proteins | sample 1853481 | NCBI WGS metagenome assembly PVMK01 (sample SAMN08533507, study PRJNA380276) | Marine sediment metagenome, whole genome shotgun sequencing project. | reverse complement strand
GCGGGGCATTGCTTTTGGTGGGCCGGAAACGATACGAGAGGTGCAACTGAGTTTTGATAGAGAAAAGACGTGGGTGTCAGCCGAGTTGGAAACACCCCTTTCCCCTTATACGTGGGTCATTTGGAATTATGATTGGGTTGCACCTCAGGCGGGAAAGCATATGGTGGCCGTGCGGGCCATTGATGCCCAAGGAAAAGTCCAGACATCCGAGATTGCCCGGCCGCAACCGGCTGGAGCCACAGGGCTCCATTCTATTGTGTTAGATGTAAACGCCTAAGATACTGTGGGCGGTTTTTTTGCCGTGGTGCGAATAGATAGTTCTTGGAGTTGTTCGGGTGTGACTGAGGAAGGCGCGTGTGTCATGAGACACTGCGCCTTTTGTGTGTTTGGGAAGGGAATGGTATCTCGAATTGAGTCGGTTTGTCCTAAGAGCATGATCAAGCGATCCAATCCTAAGGCGATGCCTCCATGAGGTGGCGCTCCAGATTCCAAGGCATTCAGCAGAAATCCAAATTTTTCGCGCGCTTCGACTTTAGAAATCTTGAGCAAGTCGAAAACTTTTTCTTGTAGGCGTGGGGAATGTATTCGGATGCTGCCTCCTCCTAGCTCAAAGCCATTCAGCACAATATCATAGGCCAATGTTTTGGCTTGTAAAGGCTGGCTGTCTAAGAGCGCGGTATCTTCAGGGTTTGGTGCCGTAAATGGATGATGCAGTGCCACGTGTCGTTGACTGGCCTCGTCATATTCAAACAGCGGAAAATCCACAACCCACAGGGGTTCCCACCGAGTCCGATCCACCAATTGTAATTCCTCGCCAAGAAGTAGCCGGAGCCGTCCAAGGACCTGATGGACAATGGGGGCTTGGTCTGCAACAAAAACCAATAGATCACCAGGATTAGCCGATGGAAGGGCAGTTCGTAAGGCTTCGGTATTTAAGAACTTTGCGATTGATGAATCCAGCTGCCCATCTTCACTGATTTTGACCCAGGCCAATCCTTTCGCCCCAAATTCCTTGGCAGTGTCGATCAAGTTATCGATTCGGTTTCTGGTAAAAGCTCCGCCTTTGGGGATGACTAACCCTTTCACCATGCCACCGCTTTCTATGACGCGACGAAAGACCTGGAAATCACAGGTCTTGGCGAATTGACAAAGATCCTGTAATGGCATATCAAAGCGCAAATCAGGTTTGTCGGTCCCATAGCGACCCATGGTTTCCTCATAAGTAAGGCGAGGAATTGGGTTAGGAAGGTCGATCTGTTTGGTTTCCTTGAAAATCAATCTGATAAGGTCTTCGGTGAGTTGGATGATGTCTTCACGATCCACAAAGGACATCTCAAGATCAATTTGTGTAAATTCCGGCTGGCGATCCAGTCGAAGATCTTCATCACGAAAACACCGGGCAATTTGAAAGTAGCGATCCATGCCGCCGATCATCAGAATTTGTTTGAAGAGTTGAGGCGATTGGGGAAGGGCAAAAAAATCTCCTGGATTCACTCGGCTTGGTACCAAGTAATCGCGTGCGCCTTCAGGGGTGCTTTTAGTCAAAATCGGCGTTTCCACTTCAAGGAATTGCTGCGCATGAAGGTAATTGCGAGTGAGATGCGAGACTTGGCTCCGAAGTTGAATGAGCTGTTGCATCTTTGGCCGACGTAAGTCCAGGTAACGGTGTTCGAGGCGAAGCGATTCAGAGGTTTGCACGTCGTCTTCAATGGAAAAGGGGAGAGGAGTAGCCTCATTGAGCAGATCAAGGGTATGGGCTCGAATTTCAATGCTCCCCGTTGGAAGGTGAGGATTGTCCGATTCCTCAGGCCGCGCGGAGACTTTTCCCGTTATGGCTATCACATATTCATTTCGCAAACGATCGGCAATCGCATGAAGAGGAGCGTTCTCTTCCGAGTCGAAGACGATTTGGGTGAGACCATAACGGTCTCGAATATCAATAAAGATGATCCCGCCATGGTCGCGTCGGCTGGCCACCCAACCAGCCAAGGTGACTGTTTGTCCCACCTGAGTCAGAGATAATTCACCGCAATGATGAGAGCGTTTCACGAGGAAGCCTCTTGCCAGTCTTTATCATGTTCTCTCACGAAATCATTGAAGATTACACTCATGAATACTCCATCGAAAAAATTAAGTTATTTTAACTTTTGGGGTCCGCTGGCTACTGGGGGTGGCCCTTGGGATTTTTAGTCTCGGTTTGCTCGTTTTGGGCGCTGTGCGAGATGGTGTTCCCGAAATTGCTAACAAGTGCCGAAGGTCGTTCGCTTCATTATCGGTTAGGTACCGTGTCTTACCGGGAAGCAGTTTTCCCAGATTCAGTGGGCCAAATTGAATACGTTTTAATCGAATCACGGGATGGCCAATGTGGTCAAACATGCGTTTGACTTGATGTTTGCGTCCCTCATGAATCGTGATTTCAATCCATGAATTGGCTTGAAGTTTCCCAGCTTTTTTCACTTTGGCTGGAGCCGTCTGGCCATCTTCTAGATGCGACTCCACGACGAAGTTGTTGGAGGTGAATGTCTTCCAACACGCCTTTCACTTTTACGAGATAAGTTTTTTGAACGTGATGTGTCGGATGGAGGCAGGCTTGGGCGATATCCCCGTTATTCGTCAGGAGTAACAACCCTTCACTATCAAAATCGAGACGTCCTACGGGAAATAATCGTAGGGATGGTTTGGGCATCAGTTGTTTAATGGTCGGACGGCCATCCGGATCATGTAACGTGGAAAGGTATCCGACCGGTTTATTGAGCATGACAAACATATCAGGGAGCTTTGACTTGAGGTGACGACCATTGACTTTAATATGATCGTGCAGAGGATCAACTTTAGTCCCCAGAGTCATGACCGTTTCGCCGTTGACAGTCACAAGCCCGTGTCGGATATATTCTTCCGCTTTCCTTCTGGACGAGATTCCTGAGCCAGCAATAATTTTTTGTAGGCGGACCAATTGGGTTTCTGAAGCCATCATTATTCCCACTCAATCGTTGCGGGCGGTTTAGAGCTAATATCGTAGACGACCCGGTTGACCCCGTGAACCTCATTAATAATCCGATTCGACATTTTCCCTAAAACGGCTGGAGGGATTTCGGCCCAGTCGGCTGTCATGCCATCGGTGCTGGTGACGGCACGAATGGCCACCACAAATTCATAGGTACGTTGATCACCCATGACGCCAACGGTTTGTATGGGCAACAATACCGCAAAAAATTGCCAAATGCTTCGAGATAATCCTGCATGCTCAATTTCTTTTCGCACAATGGCATCCGCGTCTTGAAGTATCGTTAACCGTTCCGCTGTCACGGCACCGAGAATACGAATAGCTAAGCCTGGACCAGGAAATGGTTGTCGCCAGATAATAGGTTCGGGCAACCCAAGTTCCAAGCCCAAGTGACGTACCTCGTCTTTGAAGAGCTCCCTAAAGGGTTCAATGAGTTTGAGCTTCATGCGTTTGGGGAGTCCCCCCACATTATGGTGGGTTTTGATGGTTGCCGAGGGGCCGCTGACGCTCAGGCTTTCAATGACATCGGGATAGAGTGTCCCTTGAACGAGGAAATTGACGGTTCCCATAGCAGCGGCTTCATATTCGAATACCTTAATGAATTGACGACCAATAATTTTTCGTTTTCGTTCAGGGTTGATGGTGCGTCCCAGTGCGGAGAGGAAGGTTGAACCATGATCGGCAATACGAACGGGCATGTGGTATGAGGAATCAAATGTTTTCTGTAGTTGCTCCACTTCGTCTTTACGCATGAATCCGTTATCGATGAATAAACAGGTTAATTGACTGCCAATTGCTCGGTGAACCAGAGCAGCCGCCACGGTCGAATCGACGCCACCGCTCAGTGCGCAGATGACCTTCCCCTGGCCCACAGTTTTTCGGATATCCGTAATGGCCTGCTCAATGAAGGAGCCCATCGTCCATGTGGGCTGACAATGACAAATATGACAGGCAAAGTTTTGGAGAATAGTTGATCCATGTTGTGTATGGACGACTTCAGGGTGGAATTGAATGCCGAACAATTGTTGAGAGCCCTCTGTCATTTTCATGGCTGCGATTGGAGCATGAGCGGTATGGGCAATCGCTTGAAACCCGGAAGGAAGTTGTTCGATTGAATCTCCATGTGACATCCATACGGAAAGCGAAGTTTTGGCTTTGACTCCCATAAATAAATCATGGGTGTCATCGATGTGGAGGTTCGCCCTTCCAAATTCTCGATTGGGTGTGGGATTGACTGTCCCTCCACAATGATGTGCGATGAGTTGCATTCCGTAGCAGATCCCTAAAATAGGAATGCCAAGTTTGAAAATTTTGTTATCGAGTTTCGGAGCATGGGCCTGCGTGACACTGGCGGGACCGCCAGAGAAAATTAGGCCCTTCGGGTGGTGCGTAAGGATGGCTTGAAGCGAGGATTGGGCTGGGAGAATAACCGAAAAAACGTGGAATTCTCGAATCCGCCGGGCGATGAGTTGCGTGTATTGTGATCCAAAGTCCAGGATGACAATGGTATCATGGTGGGGATGCATAGGCGTAAAGCAGGTTCATAAGATCTGAGTCCCTTTGCGAGGAATCGAGTCTTAGTCAGCCCGATAATTCGGGGCCTCCTTCGTTATAATGACATCATGGACGTGGGCTTCGCGAAGGCCTGCAGATGTCAGTTGGAGAAAGCGGGCTTCGCGTTGTAATTCAGGAATAGTTCGGCAACCGCAATAGCCCATACCTGCCTTAAGCCCTCCGACCATTTGATAGATTAACCCTGACAAATTACCTTTGTATGGCACTCGGGCTTCAATGCCTTCCGGTACGAGCTTGGACGTCTCTCGCCCTTCTTGAAAATATCGATCTTTCCCTCCACGTTCCATGGCGCCCAGTGAGCCCATGCCGCGGTATTCTTTGTAAGTCCGACCTTGATATAACACTGTTTCTCCTGGTGATTCTTCGGTGCCGGCAAACAGGGAGCCGATCATGACGGATGAAGCTCCTGCAGCTAAGGCCTTGGTGATATCCCCGGAGTATTTGATTCCCCCATCAGCAATAAGCGGGATCTGATGTTTTTTTGCGACAGTTGCACAATCCGCCACGGCCGTGAGTTGTGGAACCCCCGCCCCAGAGACCACTCGTGTTGTACAAATAGATCCAGGACCAACACCAATTTTAATAGCGTCTGCTCCAGCATGAATGAGGTCTTGGGTCCCTTCCGCCGTTGCCACATTCCCGGCAATCAGCTCTAGATTTGGATGCTGAGATTTAATTGCTTTGACCTTGTCGATGACACCACGGGAATGGCCATGAGCCGTATCGACTACCAAGACATCAATTCCAGCTTTCATGAGTCGTTCTAAACGGTCTTCCACATCCGGCCCGATTCCCACGGCGGCCCCCACTCGTAGGCGTCCAAGCTCATCTTTACAGGCAAACGGATATTTAATCTTTTTTTGGATATCTTTGATGGTGATCAAACCTTTTAATTCAAATTGGTCATTGACCACGAGTAATTTTTCGATACGATGTTCATGAAGGATCGTTTGAGCTGTTTCTAGACTGGTTCCTTCCGGAGCTGTCACAAGCTTGTCTTTGGTCATGGCTTGGCCGACCTTAAGGTCCATACGGGTTTCAAAGCGGAGATCACGATTCGTTAATATCCCGACCAATTTTTTATCTTGCGTGACAGGGATCCCTGATATCCTGTATGTGGCCATAAGGTGGTGTGCATCGCGGATGGTATGTTCAGGTGAGATAGTAATGGGAGAAAGAATCATCCCACTTTCAGACTTCTTGACCTTATCCACTTCTGCAGCTTGGCTATCGGGAGGAAGCGCTCGATGAATAATTCCAATCCCACCTTCGCGGGCCAAAGCAATGGCCAAGCGCCCTTCCGTTACCGTATCCATGGCAGCACTGACCACTGGGATGTTGATGCAAATATTTCGCGTGAGTTGTGTGGACGTTTCAACATCGGTGGGAACGATATTCGAGCGTCGCGGTGTTAATACCACATCATCAAATGTCAGTCCGAATCGTAGTTGTTGTTCCCACATGATTGTTAACTTTCGGTCGTAAGAATGCCGTAGGAAATGTTAGGTGCGGATCACAAAATTAAAACAATTGCATCATCATAAATTTCTTGAATAATGCAGTCAATCTGCAGGTTGGAAAACTTATTTTCAATCTTAAGAATGAAAAGCTAGGAGATAAACAACGTCACTTCGTCGACAATTGCTGTGGAGAAGTTGACGTTGTTTTAGGGCTTGGGCAACCGGTGTGGAGGAAGCCCAAGCCTGATACCTATTAAACTGACATTGTGGTTCCAGTGAAATTGGCTCAATAGCTTTCGATAGCTATTCAGCTGCTTCAGGAATAAATGCCAATGCTTCTTCTTCTTGGAAGTGATCTTCAGCTTCTTCTGCTGGCATAAATTCCTGAACCCGCATGTTGCCGCTATCAACCACAAAGACGTGGCCGCGGCTATCGACCCCTAAGCCATATGGAAAGTTGAACTGGCCTTCATTGGTTCCAAACCCACCCCACTGGGTAATGAAATTTCCATCCCGATCGAATTTTTGAAGACGCTGATTTCCTGTGTCACTCACAAAAACATCACCGGCTTCGTCAATGTTGATACCCCAAGGTGAACGAAACTGCCCAGGTTCTCGCGCTTGGGCACTACTGGCATGACCTGGTCCAATACCTCCTCCCCACTTTGTGAGCAATTGAGGAAGGACATTGGAGCTGGTATCGAATTTTTGTATCCGGTGATTGCCCATATCGACAACATAAACCGTTCCATCTGTTTGATCCACAGCTATGCCTCTGGCAAAATAAAATTGGCCATCGTTATTGCCAAAGCTGCCCCATTGCATGATGAATTCACCGGTCTCATCAAACTTTTGGATGCGGAAATTGGCACTATCAACCACATAGAGATAGCCGCGAACGCGATCAACGGCCACACCCCATGGGGCATTGAATTGGCCTTCTCCATTGCCGCGTGAGCCTAATTTCATCATGTAATGGCCCGAGTTTTCCGTCGAATTTTTGGATGCGGTGATTGCTGGTATCCGCAACGTAAACATTCCCACTTGCATCGCAAGCAATTCCTGTTGGGTTATTGAAATTGCTGTTCGCTGACCCGAAATTTCCCCATAAGAGAATGAAGTTGCCGTTTCGATCAAATTTTTGAATACGATTGTTTCCGTTATCCACCACAAATATTGATCCTTGTCGATCAATCGCCATTCCAAACATGGGACTAATAAATTCACCCCCATGCAGAAGGGAGGCCCCACGTCCGGGCTTGCCCCATTGGGTTACACAGATATAACCTGAGGTGTTGAGTAGGATATTGGCGCTGGCAGGCACCGAGACGTTGCTATTGGCGTCTTTGAACCAGACATACACCGTTTTCGTACCATCCCCAGGAGAAGTGGTGAATGGGATGGTGGCACCGAATTTAAGCTCCGGTTCGACCTCAACCCACCCAGGCATCGTGGCACTTGGTGTCATGGGATTTTCAGAAATGAAATAGGCGGCGACACCGCTATCCACGTCTTTGGCAGAAATCGTGGTAACCATATCCGGACTATTGGTCATATGGGAACCATGGTTCAGAACAATATCAGGGTTTTGCGGGGCAGCAATGTCGATGAGAACGGGAATGGCAGTTTGTTCATCAGAGAGTTGGCTCTCGGCTTCATCTTCTGTCACGGCGGTCAGGGCATAAAAGTATGGCGTGTCATTGGTCAAGCCGTTATGAATATATGGAGTGGTCACTCCTTCAATCTTTGTGGAGGTGTCAATAGTGAGGTTGGGGTCAGTGCTGAAATACAGGTTGTAGCTCACGGCACTGGGAACTTCTAACCAACTCAGGATGTTTTCGGTGTCTCCAGGCTTGACTGCTAGATTAATTGGGGCGGCAAGGTCAGCTGTTGCGGGTTTTTCTTGCTTGCCGCGTTTCAATTCTTCTTCAGTCGGAGCGAATTTCGTTAATCGATGATTACCACTATCAATCACATACACAGATCCTTCTTTATCTATGGCAATGCCGGAAGGGAAATTCAGTTGGCCTTCTGTTAACCCCCGATTGCCCCAAGAGCAAAGATATGTGCCATTGGGTTCAAATTTTTGGACGCGGTGGTTTCCGCTATCTACCACATAGACATAGCCTAGTGGATCGCATGCCACTCCCCAAGGAGACTTGAATTGGCCGGGAGCGCTGCCTTCTTTCCCCCATTTCAAAAGGAAATTTCCACGCGAGTCGAATTTTTGAATGCGATGGTTTCCTTCGTCCGCCACGTAAATATTGCCAACAAAATCCACTCCAAGACCGCGAGGGTAAAAGAACGCACCATCGTATCCGCCATCACGTCCCCATGTGAGAACGGCAGACCCATCGGGGAGAAATTTTTGTACGCGGGCATTGCTGGTATCCGAAACAAACAAGTTGCCTTGAGAATCAGTCGTGATTCCCCAAGGAACATCAAATTTCCCAGCTTCGGCCCCCCTCCAGGCAAAACCAAATTTTCCCCAGGCATTGATAATATTGCCTTCTGAGTCGAATTTTTGGATTCGGTTGTTGCCGCTGTCTGCAACGTACACGTCTCCCTCGGGCGAAGTGCCGATGCCACGTGGGTAATAAAAACTTCCTTCCGTCGAATCGGGTTCATCTCCCCAGCGGGCAAGGAATTTCCCGGATTTATCAAATTTTTGGACCGAATGATTATCAGTATCTCCAACGTAGATGTTCCCGTCTTTGTCAACGGCAATGCCTGTTGGCGATTTAAATTCTCCGTCATCAACACCTTCGCACCCGATTTGCATGACCGTAAGGTACGGTGAGGGAATGGACATGACTTCTTCTGAAATTGGACTTTCTCCCCCCTCCGTCACGACAGTGATGGCGTAGTGATAACAAAGATTATTTGCCAAATCATTGTGCACATAGGGAGAGGCCACTCCTTCAATGCAGTTGGCGGTGTCTTTTTTGATGTCAGCTAGGGGAATGAAATCTTCTTGTGAAGCAATAGGCCGAGCTAGGTCGCAGGGTTTAATTTGTACGCCTTTTGTGGTCACGAAATATAAATTGTAATAAAGGGCTTGAGGAACCGGATCCCAGGATATCGTGGTTCGACCGTGATCAGGAATGGCACGAAGATTAGAAGGAGCTGGAGGGAGTTGGTCGTCTTGGCTTTGTCCGGCACCCCAGTCTTCGCTCTCATTTTCAATTGCCAGGATACGTAACTGTGGCCTATGTCCGAAAAATAAGGTCTGTAGAAATTTTGTGGTCATGCTGTTCCCCTAATGTAAATAAATCTCACCGTATTTTGTTTGATTTTTCTAATGAATACAATAACTTAGGTGTGAAGTCTATCAGGGGAAAAAGCGGGAAGTCAAGAAAAGACACACAGCTGTAGAGACATGCGCAAATCTATTAACGGAATTCTTAAGAGTCGGTTAAGACCATTAATAATTTTGACCTGGGCAGGGGAATTCGTTGCGTAAAACCAGGAATTTCCTGTCAAATGGAAAACTTAACCAACTCATACCGAATAGCAAACTGAAAATAACCCACAAGAATTAAGAGGGTTGCTCAATTTCTGCTTTGGTGACATTGGCCGCTTGAGGGCCTTTCGCTCCTTCTACCAAGTCGAATTCCACAGACTCCCCCTCTTTTAACGACTTAAACCCATCTTCTTGAAGGGCAGAATAATGGACAAACACATCCTGTCCACCTTCAACTTGAATAAAGCCAAAACCTTTTCGGTCATTAAACCATTTAACGGTTCCCTTACTTTTCACGTTCGTTCCTCCCTTGCGGCCAGTGAGCAAAAATATTTTAGAAGATGATTATGTAAGGATGGTATCTACTCAAAAAAGAAAAGCCGAAAAAGGCGCTGATTCCTCTTTCGGCTTCGAACATCGTAATCTTTCACTCTTAGTACCTTTACAGAAACGAAAAAGGATTTAGCATAGTTTGAAAAATCTGTCAATAAATGGCAGCATGAAAATGTTCCATGTAGGATGTTTCTTTACCCTTTCTTCTGTGACAAGCTGGGTGAGTTGTTGATGGTTCTTGAGTCTCTAGGCTTATTTTCCCTGAATTCCACCTTCTGCCCACATTTTTTGTTCCGTCCAGTGCGTTGATAAGACTTCTCGACCGGCACATTTTTCTGGAGCTTCTCCCACCGTTTTGGACCAGTCTGGTCGGGCTCTGCTTTATCATTTTCACGAAAGAAATGTTACGTCTGGTAGATTTGGTGATATCCCGAGGGATCAGTCTTTCTTCCCTAGGTGCCATCGTCATGCATCTACTCCCTCCTTTCTGGTCCTTACGCTGCCAATTGCTTGTCTGATTGCGACGATTTCAGCCTTTAATCGAATGTCGTTTGATAACGAAGTGATTGCCCTGCGAGCGGTGGGTGTGAGTTTTTGGCGTATTAATATTCCCGTGGTGGTGTTTGCTGGGTCGGTATTTGCTTTAACCATGGTGTTGTCAGAATGGGGGCAACCCTGGGCGAGTGTGTCCTTAAAAACGCTGGCCTTAAGCGTGATTGAAGATGAAATGACGTTGGGGGTGGATTCCGGTGTTTTCAATGAGCCGATTCCGGGGCTCATGGTGTATGTCCCAAATCCTGAGCAGAATTCAGACCATAAAAAAGGTGTGTTTATTTCCGACCAACGGGATCCGGCACAACCCTTAATTATTGTGGCCCAACATTTTCAAATGTTGAAACAGAACGAGCGCCGACAAATGGGAATTCGTTTATTTAACGGGGCCATTCATCAGATTCCCAAAGATGCCTCGGCTTTTCATCGCATCACATTCAGGACTTATGATTTTTGGATACCGTCTCCGTTTCGATCTGCCAAAGCTAAGGCTAAGCGGAAAAGTTATGAGGAACTGCTCGAGATGTTAGAAGCTTCGGGAGGCAAGGATTCCGGTACACTCCGACGGCTAATGGAATATCATAAGGATATCGCTTTCCCTGTCAGTACCTTTGTGTTGGGTCTTTTGGGTGTACCGATTGGCATTGTGTCGAAACGATCGGGGAGGGCCGGGGGATTTGCCATTGGTGTGTTGGTGATAATCGGATTTTACATGTTCAATGTTTTGGGAGAATTTCTGGTGACCACTGGATTCGTCGTTCCAGTTGTGGGGGCATGGTTGCCAAACGTCCTTTTGGCGTTAATAACCGCAGGGATGTTGAATCAGGCTCGACAACAATGATGTGTTGTTCGTCTCAGAAATAAGATCATGAGAACAATTTTTTGGTATGTCTTGGGAAAGTTTGGCCGAAACTTTCTGCTCTGCATGGCTACGGTGTTGACGGTTTATTTAATCGTCGATTTTTTTGAAAAACTACGGAAATTTTTAAAGTACGATGCCGACTTATCCTTAATATTGAGTTTTTTTGCCTATCGAATTCCTGAGATTGTGTTTTTACTCGCGCCACTAGGAGCATTAATGGCTTCAATTTTAACAGTCGGGGGGCTGAACCGGACTCGAGAAATTACGGCCATGCGGAGTTGTGGATTAAGTTTTTATCAGATTGCGATGCCGTTTTTAGCTTTTGCCATGTTTGTGAGCGTTATGAGTTTAGGTTTGACGGCGGTGTTTATCCCTTTGGCGAACCTGAAAGCCGAATATGTGAAATCTGTTGCAATTATGCAAAAACCAGAAGCCCTGTTGTCTGCTCCTGATGGTCTCTGGCTTCGTGTGGGCCAGACCCAGCTTTTACAAATTGATTCGGTGCAACAGGAAGGTAGGCACGTAGCCGGTGTTCACTACTATACCTTGAGCGACCCATTTCGTCTCTCCGAGATTGTGGAGGCAGAGCAAGGGTCGTTTATCCAAGGCGAATGGATGATGGAAAATGTCGTGGAGCGTCAGATCATGGGTGATGGTCGAATAGCGATTAAGGAGCAGCCTCATCGAAGTATTGCTCTTCCGCTGACACCTGAAGACTTTCAGAATTGGTTGTCGCAATCTCCCAAACATATGACCCTCTATCGATTATCCGATTATATCGAACGAATCACGCAGAATGGGCACAATCCCCAACGCTATTTATCTGATTATTGGGCGCGTGTGGCCTATTCGATGGTTCCTCTCGTCATGACTTTACTTGGGGTTTCAATTAGTTTGCGTGGAACTGGCGTACGAAGTGCCGGAGCGGCAAAGGGGGTGGGGCAAACCTTAGCGATTGGTTTTCTATTCTGGGCGGTGCATTCAGTTGGAGTTGTGTTGGGGCAGAATGGGGCGGTGATGCCCATTGTCGGCAGTTGGATTGCTACCGTGATGTTCTTTATGGTCGGAGCCAACCTGTTTCTTAAATTGAAATAAATTTCCCTATTTGCGGTCGAATTAAAATAGGGGTTTGTTTTTCGATAGTTCGCAATCTATGAATTTCTATGTTTTTCCCTCAATCACGCAAGTTTTTTCCTTAATTCCAAAAAGGACAGGCCCGATAAGATCAGCACAGGGAAGAATCCAGATTGAAAATGTTGAAAAAGGGGCTATGGTGCAACCGATTCAAAGAGTTCAGGATCAAGGAACGAGAAAATCTAGGCAAGAGGTGTTCACAATAGAATAACTCATTGGACAGGTGACAAGGGCAAACTATCCGCGAGGGTAGGGCGCAAAGCCAAGAGACCCTGAACGAGTAAGGCGTTCATGGTTAGTCTGGTTACCGAACTGTATGTAGTCTGACTGCGTTCGTTCATGCGCCCATTCCTCGGAATTGGGCGTTTTTTTTGGTCCGAAATGAAAGGCCAGATTATGGACGAACACAGACAACATTCCAATGTGCTTGCCGTAGAGTCTGCGGTCACAGCTTCTGTTTGTACGGAGACGAAACCTCAGGAGTTCGTGGGCGCAGAAACATATTACTCGCAGCTTGATCAGGAGCAATTGACAGCGCTTCTGCAAGAATTTTTTCCAATAATTCGTCGTATGGCTGGAGCTATGGCTCTTAAGAACCCGTTTTCATTAGACGTTGAAGATTTAACAAGTGTCGGCGTTATGGGATTTTTGAGTGCCTTGAAACGATACGATCCGAGCCGGGATATTAAATTTCGCACTTTTGCGGAATATCGGATTCGCGGCATGATGTTAGATGAAATTCGTGCTATGGATTGGGTGCCTCGATCGGTTCGAGCCCGTCGAGAGCAAATTCGACAAATCGTTGATGAGCACATTCAGAAAAATGGGACTTCGCCCTCCGTTGAAGAATTGGCGAAAGTGCTAGGGGTTTCTCAGAAAGAGCTTGAGGGGGTCTCGGCATGTGATCCAAGGCTTGTGAGTTTGGATGAACCTGTTGGCCATGGGGAAGATGGATGTACGCTACGGGATGTGTTGCCGGATCTCGAACGTCACGATCCATTTATTGCATGTGCCGATGCGGAAATGAAGGCGGCGTTAAATGCTGCTTTGGTGACCTTATCGTCTCGCCAACAGGAAGTCTTGCGACTCTATTATCATGTGGGAATGACCATGAAGGAAATTGGAGGCCGATTGGGTCTCACGGAGTCAGGGGTGTGTCGAGTGCATTCTGGAGCGCTACGGCAATTACGTACGGAATTAGACAGTATTGAAAACGGAAGTCAGAGAAAAAGCCGCCCCAAAAATTTGCGAAAGGCAGAGGTCGTGCGCCTCTAGTTAAATATGGTGTCTATTGAAAAATTCATGCTCTCCGATTTTAGCGACCTTTTGGTACACCTCTGCCCAACGTGGTGTGTTGACTAGGGTTGGATTATAAAAGAGCACTGCTCCATTCACGACATTTCGCCCATCCTGTACCAGTTTCCACGCCAATAAACTTTCTTGCATTTTGCGATTGCTGGGGTTAAACCTGACCTCTTGGGGCGAGCGTCCAATCCAAGGCTCAAATTGTTTAGCGCGAAGCACTGTGCCTCTTATCGTTCCATCACTGTGATATTTATGGTTCATTCGATTGCGAATGACTGCGGCTACCGCCATTTTCCCCGCAAAACTTTCTCCTCGTGCCTCAAGATAAATTGTCAGTGCGGCGAGAATATCATCGCTGTGCGGTAACACAGGATTTTGTGAATGGCTCGTAAGTGTGGATGAGTTCTGGGAATGTGAAGATAGTGCCATGGCCATATCCCTAGAATTCGCAGGAGTAGGAGACAAGGGGAAAAGAAGACAGAGCGAAAAGGCTCCAATCCCCATGAACGTGCTAACATTTAACAGTGGGAAGTGACGTTTTATGAAGATGTGCATAGATAGAATGGGACTCATCGTTGGTTCCAGTTAATGAGATGATTTACCCTTGACTCAAGTCTATTCGAGAAACCTTCTTGGTGAGGGAAGCCTTCGCAATCGGTATGCCATCCACTTATGGGAATTGGAGAAGGTGAGTGTTTGCGCTGATTAAGAGTGGTCGTGTGAAGTTTAGGTAGGAATCTAATTCAGCTTTTTATTTGCCTACGAGTTCTGTGAAGACAAAATGTCGTCATTCGGCTACACAAGGAAGTGTGAAGCATGATAATATTTCGAAGGATGGAGTCCGTAGCTCATTGAAAATATGGGAAAATCTCACCCGTGGGAAACTGCAAAAAATTATGACACCTTTTGTAAACATTTCAGGCCCTAATGGGAGAGAGTGAGTTTTTTGCTTGAATAGTGGCCATGGAGAAACGCGATGAAAGAAAAATATTCTTTAGAACGCCGTCATTCATGTGTTGTGCGTTGTAGTCTGTTCATTCTTCTTATTGGTCTCTGGGGACTATTAAATGGATCCCTTAGTTTGGCAGAGACTGACCAAACTCAGACGATTTTGAAGGCCGATTTAGCTCGTGCAAAGGTTTTTTTAAAGGCGGGTGATTATCGACGAGCGGTAGAGGCCTGTCAGCGAAATATTGATCACAATCCTTCTGTAGAAGCCTATGTGTATTTGGCCTATGTGTATCAAGCGATTGATGGGTATCTGGCCTATTTGGCAAAACAGGAAGATTATGTCAAAGTCGGACAATTATCCCTCAACCTGACGGCGCGAGAGGTGATTGATATTATTGATCCACCAAATATCATGTCTCGAATGGCACAAGAGTTGATCCACGAAGGATTGCGTCAGCAATTTGATATTACGTCTTCCATGGCGAACCGTCTCAATTCAGTACGTACTGATGAACTATGGTTACAGCAAACGGCGTGGCGGGAATCTCAACCCAATTCCTGGTGGGCTGGTGTGCCTAAGGTCTGGCAGTGGTGATAGTCTTCTTCAATGGATAGCAAAAGGCGCATGGGAACGTTCAAAAGAGAAATAACGTGTTGTTACAAGCTGAAGAAGCCTAGCGTGAGTTGACAGCTCACAGAAGGCGGTTTTAGGATGCCTCTATTGTTTATTTCCACATTCTATCTTTCCAAGGAGGCCGTCCGTGTCTGATCTTGTAGCCATAGCCGATACATCGAATTGGGATGGGGAAGTCATGAAGTCCACGGATGTCGTCATGGTAGATTTCTGGGCGGTGTGGTGTGGCCCTTGCCAAATGGTTGCCCCCATTGTTGAGGAACTGGCGCAAGAGTATCAGGGCCGTCTCAAAGTCATGAAATTGAATACCGACGAAGCTCCCGAAGTTGCCGGACAATATCAAATTATGAGTATCCCTAGTATTCTCTTCTTCAAAGAGGGGCAGGTTGTTGAAAAAATTGTTGGGGCACGACCCAAACAACAATTTAAAGAAATCATTGACTCCCTCTTATCCCAATCCTCTGCAACGGCCTAATCACGAGGTGCCTTTCTGAGATAAGGGATCGTCACGAGGGGGCGATGGCTTGAGTCAGACTTTTCGATCGTTTGAGGAAAATAGTTGGGCTATTGAACGAAAAGGATCGGAAGATCTGGCCAAATCCAGCACACCCGCAGTAGATCAGTCTTATCCCGGACAGGCTTCTAGGGCGGGTCACTCGGTGCGATGCTAACCGAGCTGCGCATTTCCAATTTCGCCCTCATCGACCAGCTTCATCTGGGTTTGCCAGCCGGGTTTTTCGTGTTAACAGGAGAAACCGGCGCCGGGAAATCCCTCCTTATTGATGCGCTGCTGTTGCTCGTTGGCGGTCGAGCGTCTTCGGATCACATTCGGTTTGGTGCTGACGAAGCCTTGTTAGAAGCCTGTTTTACCCTTCAAGAATCCCACCCGTTGGTTTTACAATTACGCCGGGATGGTTTTCTGCTCCCCGATCAACACGAGATCTATATCCGACGTATCTTGTCACGTTCCGGGAAAAATCGGAGTTACCTGAATGGACAGTTGGCGCCGTTACAAACCATTCAAGATGTTGGACAGAAATTAGTCGACATTCATGGCCAGCATGATCAGCAGTCTCTTTTGTCTTCGAAAACACAACTTGAACTCTTGGATGCGTATGGAGGCTTAAAAAGCCTGGTTGGAAAATTCCAGAAATCCTATGAAGAATGGAAAGAGAAGCAGTTGGCGTTGGAGACTTTGCGGCAGCGGCTTCAGGAACAAGTGGCTCGTCAAGATATTCTTCAATTTCAATATGAGGAATTGACAAAAATACAATTGCAGGTTGGTGAAGAAGACGCACTGAGTCAGGAGTATCATCGGTTGAAGCACAGTGGGCGGCTGGGAGAATTGTCCAATCAGTCGTTTGAGACGTTATATGACGGAGAGCGTTCGGTGTTGGCACAACTTCAGGAGGTCACGAGCTGGGTCCAGGAACTTGGCCAGATTGATGCCCAATGTCAAGCGTGGTTGCCGCATTTAGAATCCTCTGCCATTGCCCTGCAAGAGGTCACTCAACATCTTCGAGATTTTCGTTCACAGACAGAATCCGATCCGGAGCGCATGGAGGTTATTGACAGTCGCTTGGCCGGATTGCAGCGACTGAAAAAGAAATATGGAAAAACGATTGAAGATTTGGTGGAGTTGGTGCAGAGCCTAGAGGAGGACCTGACCTTACTTCAACAACGTGACGAGCAAGTGGGCAACCTCCAAGCAGAAGTGGCCAACAGCTTTGAATCCATGGAAGCTTTGGCAAATGAATTATCCACCAAAAGGAAGAAAGCGGCCAGACAATTGGCAAAGCAGATTCGGCAAGAATTCGAAGGGCTCAAGATGGGGACGATGCAGATTCAGGTGAACCTTGTCCCGAGCAATGACAAGGTTATGTTTGGACCTACTGGCATGGATCGTCTTGAGCTGCTGCTTGCTCCTAATCCTGGTGAGCCACCCATGCCTTTGAGCCGGATTGCATCGGGTGGGGAGTTGTCTCGTATTATGCTGGCTTTGAAAACGGTGTTTGCCGGTAATGATCAAACTCCTGTTGTCATCTTCGATGAAATTGATAGTGGAGTTGGAGGAGAAGCCGGAATGGTGATGGGAAAACGCTTGCGAGAATTAGCTCACTATCATCAAGTCTGTTGTATTACGCATTTACCTCAGATTGCTTCACAAGCGCATGCGCAATTTGTGGTGGAGAAATCAACATTGGACGACCGAACCCTGACGATGGTCCACGAAGTCACCGGAATTCAACGAGAAGCCGAAATCGCCCGCATGCTCGGCGGCGGGACGGTTACTCCAACTATCAAACAGGTTGCTGTGGAAATGTTAAAAAATGGGAACAGGGACGAAAGGAGCAGTCGTTCTAATAAGAGATCTACGAGTACAGCCTCAAAAAATCTAACCGTTCTTGACCTTGTTTTTTCACCTACCATCAAAAATCGCTCAATTTAGGTGTAAGTTAACGGCCTAACAAGCAAAGCAACGCTACGATCCGGCTTTCCAGAAAACGACGACGGCCATGCGTTTTGAGGCGAGCACATGATCCCACCAAAAATATTCGGTGACGGAGTGAATGCGATATGGCGTATAGGATTTTCAAAGAATGTACTCTTGTCTGTCCATATAATTTGTATTATTATATACATATAAAATAGAGATAAGTTATGTGCAATTTTATATAGGGTGTATGTCATGAAAACCACGGTTGAGCTTGATCAAAAATTACTCCGTAAGGCCAAGCAGGCGCTGGGAACTCAGACCATCAAAGAAACTATTCATGCAAGTTTAGATGAGGTGGTCAGGCGGCGGAAGCTCCAAACCTTAGCTGATGCCCTCGGGACTATCCCCTTGGACCTAACCTTGCCGCAATTGAAAGCTCAACGGAACAAGCGGACGACACATGGTTCTGCTTGATACCTCTGTCTGGATATTTGCCTTGCGCCCTTCAGGGTCTGCGAAAATTCAGTCGCGTGTCAGGCCCTTGATCCTCAATGGTGAGGCGGCTCTTACCGATTGGATTATGCTCGAACTCATGACGGGCTTACGGAAAGAACAGCGGGCTGATAGCCTTTTGGAGTTTTTTTCTCCACTCTCTAGATTATCCTTTCATGAGTCATGGTGGGCAAAAGCCTGGAAGCTGGCGGCTACGCTCAGGCAGAAAGGGATCTCTCCTAGCGCAGCAGATTGTCTCATCGCAACTACCGCTCTTGAACATGGTCTTGTCTTGTGGCCTTGCGATAAAGACTTTGAACACATCAAGCGCCATTCTTCTCTGAAAACGTGCAGTCTGATGGAGTATATCGATCCATGATTACTATAATCGTTTGCCTGTGCATCCCCCCTGGGCTTTTTTAAGCAAGAACAAAATTACTTATTAGCCGTCTGTGTCCGAAATCGCACTTTTTCAAGCACCTTCCTTTCCAAGTGTCCCTAAGTTGAAAGAACAGTAGGAATCTAGAATTCCGGCAAGCCGGAATTATTCTGTGTGGTCGTGGGTGAACCGTGGATATCGGGAGTCGTTATGACTGCGGGGCTTTCCAGAAGAAGACCACGGCCATGCGTTTTGAGGCGAGCACGTGATCCCATCCAAAATATCCGGTGGCTGAATGGATAAGATCAGATTTATAAGTCACCAGACGGTTGAAGACATACGGCGCTTCTAGAATTTCCTCGAACATAGTGGGATCCATTTCTCGTGAAACCCCTGGCACTTCATTGAGACTTTCGAACTCTTTTGGACAATAGTTGCCATCTGGCGATTCTCCGGGAAGATGCAGACGATAAAATGAGGTGCCGCTGTGGGTTGTGGGGGGGCTAGGATGAAGATACAAGACGGCCGCATAATCGCAAATTCGGGCCGAATCTACATGGGGCCGTGACACTCCTTCTGAACCGCCGCATATCTGAATATGATTATGCCCTGAAATTCCAACTTCAGAATCGGTTTGTGGCGTAAGGTTTGAGACCTTCAGGTATTTTTTGACGCAGTTTTCGATAGTGTGGACTTCATTGGTGGTTAAGGCTCCCGGTGCACGTATGCCGGGCCAGGGTTCTGGCCGCCATGGAGAACCTAATGTCCAAGTGCTGAATCCCATGCATCGTTGAGCGATCTCTA
>PVMK01131880.1_pt1 | contig 19386 bp, 17 predicted proteins | sample 1853481 | NCBI WGS metagenome assembly PVMK01 (sample SAMN08533507, study PRJNA380276) | Marine sediment metagenome, whole genome shotgun sequencing project. | reverse complement strand
TGAATGCAGCATCGTAGGCTTGTGGTTGGCCGACCGGCAGCCCTTCGGCTCTTGCCAGGCCGAAATAATACTGTTCCAGTTTGGCCAATGCCTGCTCATCGATGTCGACATCGAAACCATGTATGCGCAAATTTGCAATAGTCTGACTGGCACAAGGGAGCGATGAGCCATGGGCAAGCGGGCCAACAGCGACATGCAGAGCATCGATACCGAGTTCAGCGCCGACCATGTAATTGAATTGCGGCAAGCCGATCGTACAGTGAGAATGAAGCTCCAGAGGCAAGGTTCCAATCTCGTTTTTAACTGCAGGAATCAGGGTGCGGGCGCGTTCCGGCGTAAGCAGGCCGGATGGATCTTTGATATAGAGACAGTCGAAATCTGCCGAGGCAGCGATTTGACGCGCACAGTTGGCATAGAACGCATCACTATGCACTTCACTGAGCGTAAAGGTTAGCGCCGCCATGTTTTCAGCTTCGCCTTCTTCTTTTACGATTTTTGCGACCTGCAGGATGGCATCTATATCGTGCATCGGGTCAAGCAGGACAAAGCGACCAATGCCTGCCTCCATGAGTTTGCGATATGCCAGGCGCATAAAATCATGGTCTGCAGTCTCCCAGGAAATAAAACGAAAACCCGTAGAGATAAACTGCAAAGGGATAGTGGGCATAGCCTGGTGCATCAGCCGAATTCTGTCCCATGGATTGTCCTGGTGATATCTCACCGCGACGGCCATATGGGTGCTGGATGTAAAATCGATGGCTTTGAAGCCGACGCGCTCTATCAGTGGGGCGGCTTGCATTATCTGGGCGGTATCAAGGCCGGTCATGCTCCACAGGCTCTGATTACCGTCGCGAATACTGACATCTACCAGCTCGATGTCAGGCATGTTGTTTCCCGCCGGTCCGGGCGGCTTCCAGTGGGTTTGTTTTCAGCATCAGCTCAATAAAACCGGTATCCACACCGCCACTCATGAACTCGGCACTCTGCATGATGTGCTTATGTAAAATGAGGTTATTGGCTATGCCTTCTATGTGGCAATTGCCGAGAGCCTGCTGCATATCTTTAATAGCTGCTTCACGGTTTTCTCCCGTCACGATCAACTTGCCCAACAGGGAGTCATAGTAAGGAGGGACAACAGAACCACTTTCTATATGCGTATCCACACGTATGCCAATGCCCGCCGGAAATAACGCTTTTCTTATCTCACCCGGGCTGGGCCTGAAATCATGCATGCAATCTTCAGCGTTGAGTCGACACTCAATTGCGTGGCCATTGAATTGTACGTCGTTCTGTTTAAGGCCCAGTGGTCTGCCTTCAGCAATACGAATCTGCTGCGCAACCAGATCAATTCCGGTGATGGCCTCGGTGACGGGGTGTTCCACCTGGATTCGGCATTCATTTCCAAAAAATAAAATTCTTCGCGCTCACCGTCGAGCAGGAACTCGACGGTTCCCAGTCCCTGATACGCAAGATGCCGACCAAATCTAACCGCGGCGTTTTCCATGGAATCCCGCATTGCAGATTTGACAAGCCCGGCGCCGGGGCCTCTTCCACAAGTTTCTGGTAACGGCGCTGGATAGAACAGTCGCGCGTACCAAGATGAATGACATTACTGCCATCGGCCAGTATTTGTACTTCGACGTGGCGACTCCGGGCAACATAACGTTCCAGATAGATTCTCTTGTCACCAAAGGCGTTGTCTGCTTCGGCCATGGCCAGATCCATTGCCTGAGTCAGCTCTGCTGCGGCATGTACAATTTTCATCCCGCGGCCACCGCCGCCTCCAACTGCCTTGAGCAATATCGGCCAACCTAATGTTTCTGCCAGTTGAAGGGCGTCTGATGCGTTTTTAACAGGGCCTCCCGGTACAATGGGCAGGCCAGCGGCTTCGGCATTGTCTCTTGCCAAAAGTTTGTCGCCAATCGCTCGCAATTGAGCTTCGGACGGACCAATAAAGACGATGTTATTCTCGGTACAAGTCCTGGCTATTGCAGCGTTTTCCGACAAGAAGCCGTAGCCGGGATGGAGCGCATCGGCGGCGCATGATTTGGCGCCGTCTATTACCCTGGTAATATCCAGGTAGCTCTGAGCCGACGGAGGAGGGCCGAGTAACACGGTCTGATCGGCCAGCCGTGCCGGTGTGGAATCTTCGTCTGCGGTAGATACGCCGAGGACGGTCTCAATACCCAGTCGCTGACAGGTGCGAATAATACGAGCAGCGATTTCTCCGCGATTTGCGATAAATACGCGCCTGATCGTCATGGAGAACCCGACTTAATCCGCATCAATAATTGCCCATTCTCCACAAATTGCGCGTCTTGGGCGACTATTTCTCTTATCTCGCCACTCATTGCTGCAGGTATGGAACTCATTAATTTCATTACTTCAACAATAGCGATGACGGTATGCTCTTCGACTTCACTGCCAATATCGACGAACGGTTCGGCACCCGGTTTCGGCGCGCGATAAAAGGTTCCGACCATCGGGGCACGAATATCCAGCAAATCCGGTTCGGTAGCCGGCGGTTCTGATGCCTGCGTCGTCGCTGGCATTTTATCAGCCGGCTTCATAGTACCCGGCTGTCCGGTATTTTCCCGTAAAGTTTTTAGGGTCTGGATTTCCTGGCTCCAGCCTGTATTGTCTTCGCTGCGTTTCAGGTAAAGATTGAAGCTGTCAGTTTGTAAATTCAGTTCGTCATAGGGGGAGTTGTCTAATAGACGCAAAATTTCCTGGACATCTTCGTAGCTCAGGCTCACGACTTTTTCTGCCCCCCGAGGACCCTGAAAATATGGTCAAACGGCTTAGCGGCGGGTGTCGCCACCGGCGCTGACACCTTGCCGGCCCAAACGGTTTCAGGGCGGCTTTGCAGCAATGTAACCCCGGTACTTTCCTGGCCAATCGCCCATTCGATATCCTGTGGAATACCGTAGTGCGATTCCACCTTTTTGGCGATATCGACGAGGGTGTTGATTTCGGCGTCGCTCAGACACGCCTGGTTTTGTCGGTCCGATGCGACCTCTCTTTCGCGTATGCCTCCCGCATCTACGGGCACATGTTCAACACTCTTACAGGCGATTGCGCGGTCTGTGATTTCGCCGGTGACTTTATTCACAACAAATTTATCAGGTGTGACTTCTCCGCTAACAATGCTTGAGCCCAGCCCCCAACTGCCTTCAATCGTCACCACCGATCGATCTCCGGTAGTCGGGCTGCGGGTAAACATGACGCCGGAGCAGCGGGAATCGACCATACGTTGGACGACAACACCCATCGCCAGTTGATCTTCCGGAAGTTTTAAACGCAGTCGATAACTGACGGACTCGGGGCTATAGAGACTTGCCCAGCAACTGCGAACCCATTAATTATATCTTCCGTACCTTTGACCCAAAGATAGGTATCTTGCAGACCGGCAAAGCTCGCATCTTCGCTGTCTTCGCTTGTCGCGCTGGAGCGTACGGCCACTGGTGTATCACCCGTGTTTACCAATTCCAGATACGCTGCCGTGATTGCTTCCTGGATAATGCGCGGTATCGGAATCTTGTCAATGTGCCTTCTGATGTCGGACGTGACCCCGGTCACCCGACCAATATCGTCCGGATCGAGTTTCTCAATAAGAGACACGATGCCGAGCTGCTCATTGGGCTCCTTTATAAATTCGCGAAAAGCGGCAGTGGTAACAACAAAACCATCTGGAATTGCAATATTTGCCCGCATGAGTTCGCCGAGGCTGGCGCCTTTGCCGCCGACGCTGGGCCTTTCTTCCAGACCGATATCCGCAAACCAGTATATAAAGTCTTTCCGGACCTTACTCATAAGTAAAAACTTCTTGGTGTTAGTGTTAGTCGAGCAGCGTGACGATACCGCGATCACCGTCGACTCTCAGGCGTTGTCCGCTCTCGATTCGTTTGGTTCCCTGGCCCGTGCCGACCACGGCAGGCATGCCATACTCTCTCGCGACAATGGCCATATGCGACATTGTGCCGCCTATGTCTGACACCGCGGCCGCGATTTTGCTGAACAAGGGGCTCCAGCTTGGATGAGTTATTGGGCAAACGAGAATTTCACCTTCCTGAATCTGTCCGAAGTCGCTAATATTACGGAGAACGCGCGCCACACCTTCGACGACGCCCGGAGAAGCCGCATAGCCATGGATCTCATTTTCCACGACGTCTTCTGGATGCGCTGCCCAACTTTGCAGGGTCTCGGTGGTGATGCCCCATAGCATCTGCAGTGCCGGATCTTCAATATTCTCGGGCATGGGTCCGATCGCCGGGGGTGCTTGCCACTCCGCCAATACTTCCAGCATGCGCTTACGCTCGGCAATAATGGGCTTCCAGTAATCGCGATTGGATGGAGAGGAGCCGGCAGCCCAGCTGTTCATCACATTGGCCAATGACTGTTCAATTTCCGTGTAGTGCAGATGAAAAATATCCTCCTGGTCATCTAAAACCCCGTATCGGACGAGTAATGCACCGAAATCCCGAAATTTGTTAAAGAAGCACGTGGTTAGCCAGTGCTCACAATAAAACTTGTGATCTTCTACATACGGAAATACCAGATGACAGACCGCCAACATCTGGTCGAAGGCAGCTTGCTCGTCCTCAGTGCCCAAGAGTTTTCTGTATTCGCTGACAATACGGGCCCTTTCCTGTTTCAGTTTTTCCGTCGGACGTTCCAGGGATTCCCCCTGCTTTACTAACTCAATGTAATGAGGCAGGGCAGAGAGTGGTACTCTCAGGTCATCATTCCAGCTACGCTCATAGTGGTAAAAGCCATCGCCGATTGAAATGTTAAACCAGGGATCACGTGCCTCTTCCAGCGCCTTAAGCCAGCGCTTGCCGGCTTCGCCTTTGGCTTCTACCGCAGGCAGGATGACTTCCGGGTTGCCGTCATCTGTAAAGACATCATCTATACCCAGCTCGACCGCGAGTTTGGCGAGCTTCTTCAGTTCATCATCCGGCCGGAACATCAGTACGTCAACGCCGGCAACCATGCGAGCAACAGTTTGATCGGCAATTTCGGGAAACGCTTCTTTGCAGAATTGAAAGAAGACCACGTAAGCACCGTAACCCAGCATCAGCATTTCGAAGTGGTGATGCCACATCACCGAATACTTTTCTATGGTGCGGTTAAAAGCTACGCGCACATTGTGATTCTGGGCGATACCTGTGGCTCCGGTCACGACAGATTCGTCATCGAACTCGGGCAGATCGGGTATTTCAATGGCAATCATTTCCTTAATCAGCGTGCCCATGCGCCGTTCCCATTGGCTATATATTTCTTCCCAGTTTTCGTAGTAGTGGCCGGCGCGCTGCTGAAATACCTCCAGACGTTTCTGAACCTCTCCAGGGTCTTCCACCGTATTGGCCGTGATGTAAATACGCCCGTTGATGACCCGATAGTCAATACCCATGGCCGTTGGAAAAGCGAATACGCGAGTGACAAAGGCTCCCATCGCATGGTAGGCCGCCTCAGCGGTGATCATGTCAAATGCAGACATGGGTTCGGAAAAATGCATCGCGTCATAAAACCAGAATCGCTCGTCATCTTCCGGCTGAACCCGGGTGAAATAGGGATACATGCTTTGCCAGTTTTCTGCACCGGCAACATCTCCTATCTCCGTCGGTAATGGGAAAGGATTTTTACTCACGTGGTTTCCCCCGTTAAAATTTGAGTTTACTGCAGAACGTCGTTTGCGATCCAGCGGCTGATTGTGATCTTATCCGGCGAATGAACTGGCATGCCCTTCTCAATAGACAATGCGGTCCTTGTCTGTTGATCTCGGATGTTTTTTACGTTGCTCATGGGCTTCGCCTGAGTGTTTTCCGAGTTCCCATCCGACCTCGCGCAGGTTTTGTTCCGCCCAGTCTATTGATTCCTGGTCAGTAACGGTTGCAATGGCATTATTCCAACGATTGTACCAACCGGCCAGGCTGATTACCGAGAGCATTTCGACGATTTGCCGGTCGGAGTAGTGCTCACGTAAACTCGCAAAATGTTCGGGCTCAACCTGACTGGGTACAATCGCAGCATCCCGGGCGAACCTCAATACCGCCTTTTCCGCAGCAGAGAATTCCTCCGATTGTTCGAATGTCCAGATGGAGCGAATACGATCCGGATCGACTCCCATCAAGTGGAGCGTGTAGGCACCATGAGACTGACAGTGCTGGCACCCGGAGGCGACACTTGCCATGGTAAAAATCTCGCCTCTGAGTTGCCGGGAAAGATTGGTTGGAGAAACCATTACCTGGTCTACCAGTTTCAGGAAGGTCTCCATCAGTTCCGGCCAGGCAAATATTTCGAGATTCTGCCGGTCCTGATAATCTGTCTCTTTCATATGTAGCTGTCTCCTATACCACCGTGAATTAATTAGTTGTACCCCGGACGCAGTGGGGGCATAGGCGTCGATGGCGGTAAGTGGGATTATCTCCGCGGCGCGAGGTGAAGGGGCCATCGGTACCGACAAGGCACAACTCGCGACAATCAAACATATCGAAAGCCGGTATCTCACGCCCGGTGTCTGTCGGCAGGAATAATAACACCGGGAGCATAGCGCCCAGTTTTAGAGCTGGACGCTATCTCCCGGTTTTCCCCCATCATCTGGCCAAAAACGCTATAGATCAGCAGTCTGATCTAGAATCTCATCACCCCTTGCAAACCCCAAAGGGCCGTGCCCTCATTGGCGACACAGGTGACGGTCCCGCTGATCGCGGCGAGATTAAAGTGATAACTGCAGTACTTGGACTCCAGCAGATTTTCACCGATCAGCGAGACTTCGTAACGCTGGTCGTCACCAAAGATATAGGTGGCCCTGAGACCCAACAATTCCTGCTTATCGATCTCGTCACTGAGGTCCTCTTCCGCCAGGCTATTCTTCGCTGCTTCCCGATAGGCGTAATCTCCACCGATACGCAGCAGGTTATTACCTATAGCAATATCGTAGAACGCCGCAATATTGAATGAAGTGGGAGGCACCTGCTGCAACTCATGCCCCACTTCGTCGGACGGAATATCGCTCGCCTCGGTAACCTCGGTATCCAGCAAGCCGAGGCCCGCAGAGACATAAAATGCATCGGTCGGCGCCCATCTCACCTCGAATTCCACACCCTTGACCTCTGACTTGGGTGTGTTTGAAAATGCCGGCCCCGTCAGCGGGTCTACGAAGAAGGATTGCTTGTTATTCCACTTGTAGAAAAATGCAGAGACGTTGAACTGCAAGGTGTTGTCGGCAAGCGTGGACTTGAGACCCACTTCATAGGCGTCGAGGGTCTCCGGTGTCGAATCCGCCAGCGGAAAACCGGTTTGTGGACCATGCAGGAACTCAACGTCATGCCGCCCGGAACGGAACCCCCGCGAGTAGTTGGCAAACAGCATCAGGTTCTCGTTCGGTCGCCAGTCAATTCCGAGTACACCGCCCCATTCCTCGGCATTTAAATCGGGTCGGTTGGTCAGGTTCTGCCCACACATCCGGCCATTGCTGGTACACACGGGAGAGGCTATTCCCGCAGCGATCTGCGCAGCAGACAGGGCCCGCATCTCTTCCACACCATAGAATGTAGTGACGTCATTCCCGGTCAGGTCGGCGATACCAACCTCGTAGGAAGACATCTTCTTGGTGTCATTGGTATAACGAAGACCGACCGTCAACGTAAAATTGTCGCTGATGTCAAAATTGGTATGCACGTAGGGAGACCAGACTTCATTTTCCATGGTGGCAATACTGAACGACATCACATCGCTGAATCCGGCACCCAGGAAACCACAGCCAAATCCCTGTGAGACACCCCATAACCCCAGCGAACCGCCGGTCACAATCGGCGGGCCCGGTGGGACACCGACAGGCAAACACAAGGGCACAACGGGCGAGGAAATCAGGTTGGCCGCACCAAAGCGGATTTGCTGACCCAATACCGCATCTTCCTTGAAATAGTACAGACCAGCGATCCAGCGAAAACGTTCGTCCTGCGGAGAGGTCAATCTGAACTCCTGGCTGAACTGCTCGAAATCCTGATCCTGGTCGATGGTGATGTTGTCTTCAAGTATGCCGCTGACCGTTGAAGGCGTGGCGTTGCCGCTTCCGCTCGAATCCACTGTGAATTGCGTATCGCTTTCATCATAGGCGGTGATAGAGGTCAATTCCGCCCACTCCATATCGTAACTTATTTTTAAAAAGGCCCCGAAGGTATCCATGTCATGCCGGTTGTCTCCGGTGGGCCTGACCTCATTCCAGTTCGGCGAACTCGGCTTGACACCATGTCCGTTGAAGGTGTTGTAGTCGACCCCGTCCCATTCCAGTTGCGTATTTGCCAGTGCCGGTCCGACGAACTGGCCATTGGGAAGAATCCGCGTGCCGATAATGCGTATCGGGTCTACTTCACTGTCTTCGGTACCCCAGTGTGCATTGGCGGTCACTTGCGTTTTATCATTGGGTTCCCAGGTCCAGGTACCACGCAGCGATTTGCGGTCCTTTTCGCCATAATCCTGCCCGGTGGAAATGTCATCCCATAGCCCGTCCCGGTTAAACGACTTGCCGGCGATACGAATTGCCGATGTATCCCCGGTCTGGAACGTTCCTGCCGCCTCCACCTCGATACGATTGAAGTTGCCGACAGTGGCCCGGACATAGCCATCCGTTTCACCGCCTACTACGGGCTTGTTGGAAATGTAATTGATTGCGCCGCCGGTGGTATTACGTCCGAACAACGAGTTCTGCGGGCCACGCAGAATCTCGACCCGTTCCATGTCATACAGGCCCACCGATGTCATATACGGTGAATTGATCGTGACCTCGTCCATGTAGATGCCTACCGACCCCGGCGAAGCGGCAAAGAAGTCACTGGTGCCGATGCCCCGTATCTGTATCGCCCGGTTTGCCTGATTCTGGCCCGACAGGTTGACGTTTGGCGCCAGCTTGATGATCTGGTAGGCCTGGCTGACATTCAACTCATTGAGTTGATCACCGGTAAATGCCTGGATCGATATCGGCACATCCTGCAAGTTCTGCTCTCGCTTTTGTGCCGTTACGATAATTTCCTCGAGTTGCGCATTGACTGCCACAGAATATCCCATGCACAGGGTTGCAGAAATTATCAGGGACAGGGTTCGTTTGAAAAAAAGCGGGTGGATTCTCATCTCTCTATTCCTCCTTTGATGTATCAACAGATTCAGGCTGTTGTAATATGGAAAGTCAGGATTGACTCCACTTCCCTACAGCAGTCATCTAATTGCATACCTGAACGATTTTTTTTATCGTGTCCTAAAATATGCAGAAACAACCTTATTATTATAGTATGAATTACGCCAGTCAGTTCGATTTAATAGGAAATGGTCACGGGCCATTGATTTATTAGCTGTAATTTAAACCGGGAGAAATACTCAATGACAGATATCGCCCCCTACCGTGCTGACCAGGTCGGCAGCCTGCTGCGGCCGGATCGTATCAAGGAAGCACGCGAGGCCCATGCCGGCGGACAGGTTGGTGATGATGAACTACGCAGCATAGAAGACGACTGTATTCGGGACGTTGTCGCAAAACAGGAGTCCTGTGGGCTGAAGGCCGTGACTGACGGTGAATTCCGCCGGGCCTGGTGGCATTTCGATTTCCTGGCAGGCCTGGATGGCGTGGAGATAATCGATACCGAGGAAAGCCTGCCGTTCCAAGGTGCCGCGACCAAGCACAAGAATATCGGGGTAACCGGCCGGGTAGACTTTACCGATCACTACATGCTGGACCATTTCCGATTCCTGAAGGAAACCGCTACCGTTACGCCGAAGATGACCATTCCCGCACCCTCGGTGCTGCATTTTCGTGGTGGTCGCAAATCAATCAGCAGCGACATCTACCCGGATATGGATGCGTTCTTCAGCGATACAGCGGAGGCGTACGGAAAGGCGGTAACCGCTTTTTACGATGCAGGATGCCGCTACCTGCAGTTTGACGACACGGTATGGGCGTACCTTTGCTCTGAAACAGAGCGTGAGGCCGCCCGTGCTCGCGGTGACAATCCGGACCCCCTGCCGGAGGTGTACCGGGACATGATCAACAAGGCCCTGGAGGCAAAACCGGATGACATGGTCATTACGACCCATGTCTGCCGGGGCAACTTCCGTTCCACCTGGATATCGGAAGGCGGATACGAGCCAGTGGCCGAGATCCTGCTCGGTCAGACCAACTACGACGGCTATTTCCTGGAATATGACAGTGATCGTGCCGGGGGATTTGAGCCCCTGCGTTTCCTGCCGGAGGGCGATAAGCGGGTGGTACTGGGGTTGATTACATCAAAATCCGGAGATCTTGAAAACAGGGATGATGTATTGGCACGCATAAACGAAGCCGCGGAGTTTGCCCCGCTTGATCAATTCTGTTTGAGCCCGCAATGCGGTTTTGCCTCCACCGAGGAGGGCAATATCCTGACGGAAGAGGCGCAGTGGAACAAGTTGAGGTTCATTGCCGATATTGCAGAAGAGGTCTGGTAACCACATCCGTCATTCCGGAGTTTTTAATCATTGACTGGATGCCGGATCAAGTCCGGCATGACGTTCAGACAGATGTGGGACGACAGTGGAAATCAGGGAACAGGTACTCGTTGAAAAGGCCAGGAGCAATTATGAAAGTATTTGAAGTAGTGGAAGGCAGCACTGGTTTCGATGGCCTCAAACAGACCGAGAGGCCAAAACCTGAAGCTGGCCCGAACGAGGTGCTGGTTCGAGTACGGGCCGCCTCCCTGAACTTTCGTGATCTTGCCATCGTTACCGGAAAATATTTTACCGGCCCCGTCGCACGTGACACGATTCCCCTTTCCGACGGTGCCGGCGATGTAGAAGCCGTCGGCCCCGGGGTGACTCGATTCTCAGTAGGTGATCGAGTAATGGCCACGTTCAATCAAGGCGACCCAATGGCCACGCTCGGCTCACCCCTCGACGGCCTGCTGACGGAGTATGCCGTATTCAACCAGGAGGGACTGGTGCCGGTTCCGGAGAACCTGTCGTTTGAAGAAGCGGCGACATTACCCTGCGCAGGCGTCACCGCCTGGAACGCACTGACAGAAGGTAAGGTGGTGCGACCCGGGGATACGGTAGTGACGCTCGGCACAGGTGGTGTTTCACTGTTTGCGCTGCAGATCGGCAAGGCAGCCGGCGCACGCGTGATTATCACTTCGTCCAGCGATGAAAAGCTTGAGCGCGCGATGGCACTGGGCGCCGATGAGGGTATCAACTACGTCAGCACACCGGACTGGGAGCAGGCCGTTATGGATCTGACCGGGGGCCAGGGGGCCGATCATATCGTTGAACTTGGCGGCGCCGGGACGTTGCCCCATTCATACCAGGCCGTCGGCCGGGACGGTGAGATTTCACTGATCGGCGTATTAACGCGACCGGACGGAGATTTGAGCCCGTATCCACTGCTGTTTAAAAGCGCTAACTTACGCGGCATCTTCGTCGGTCCGAAGCGTCTCCTGGAAGGATTGTGCAAGGCAATCGCCGTCAATAAAATTCAGCCGGTTGTAGACACGGTATTCGAATTCGATGCTGCCCCCGATGCCTATAAATACCTGAAATCCGCAAAGCACTTTGGTAAGGTCGTAATCCGGATTTAACAAGGTCAGGAATTGGAGGGGTGCAGGTATGACGACATTTGTATTGGTACATGGCGCATGGCACGGGGCATGGTGCTGGGACAAGCTGGTTCCGGAGTTGGAGCGGCTTGGACACAGGGCGGTCACGCTCGATCTGCCCGGCGCCGGGCAGGACAATACACCGGTCGAATCCATCACTCTGGACAGCTATGCTGCCCGTGTTACTGAGACACTGGATACGCTCGACGAAAAGGCTATCCTGGTGGGCCATTCAATGGGCGGCATGTCCGTCACGGCCGCCGCGGAGCTGAGACCGGAGAAAATTAAGACACTGGTGTACCTCACCGCGATGCTGCCCCGCAACGGGGAATCCCTTTTTGACATAGAGGGCCGCAACGAAAATTCATCGGTGCCGGAGGCGATCGTACCCTCCGGAGATGGTCGAACCGCCAACGTGCTCCCCGACCGGATAAAAGACCTGTTCTATCATGACTGCAGCGACGAGGATATCGAGTTCGCCATGGAACGGCTGTCGCCGCAACCGATGGCCATACTCGAGGCGCCTGTTTCCCTGTCAGATGAAAACTTCGGCTCCGTGCCCCGCTGCTATATCGAATGCCTGGATGACCATGCCATCGGGATTGCGCTACAGCGTGACATGATCAGCGCCTCGCCCTGCGGGCAGGTATTGCAGATAAACACGAGTCACTCGCCATTCCTGTCAAAACCGAAGGAACTGGCTGAACTCCTGTCACAAGTAACCTGAGGAGGCACTATGCCTGACGCTCACTCCCCGCCACGGCGATCATTTTTAAGGTTGGTCGTAGCCCATGCGCTGGCCATTACACTACCGATAACGCTGCGCTCAGGAAAACTTTTTGCGGCAGAAATTGCTGACGATGAGAAGGAAGCCCTCCTGCAGATGGTCAACGGACTGTACCCGCTCGACGGCTTATCCGATGCTGTCTACGAACGTGTTGCCCGGGCCATCGCGGATGATATCGCCTCCTCGCCCGAGAAGACCGAACTGGTGGAGCAGGGGCTGGCCGAACTTGAGACATCTGCTTCTGATGGTAATTGGGGCCAACTTGACCAGGAGCAACGAGAGACAATTCTTGAAACACTGCAGTCCGGAGAATTTTTTGGCTACGTGAAAAATCAAGTCATCCACCTTCTGTACAGCGACCCGGAGGTCTGGAAGTTGATTGGCTATGGCGGTTCCTCGATTGAGCATGGCGGATATATAAACCGTGGGTTTGACGATATCGACTGGCTACCAGAGGTGGGTTAGAACCATGGCAGACGCGACTGAATACAAGCTCGACAATGATGACGTCGTTGTCATCATTGGCTCCGGCGCCGGCGGCGGTACGCTCTCGAGTGCACTGACGCAAAAAGGCATAGACGTTGTTTGCCTGGAGGCGGGGCCCAGATTGGGGCTGCAGGACATCGTCAACAACAATGCCGCCATGTTCGGCAAGCTTACCTGGCTGGATGAGCGTATCAGCGAGGGCGACACCGTACCCGGTCTGCCGCTGTGGACCTGCAAAACGGTGGGCGGTACAACGATGCACTGGACGGCGGCCTGTCCCCGCCTGCAGGAGTTCGAGTTCGCTGCCAGGTCTACCTACGGTGATATCGAAGGCGCCAATCTCGCTGACTGGCCAATCCCTTACCCGGAAATGGAGGATTACTATTCAAAGGCGGAGGCCCTCCTGGGTGTAACCGGTACCAATGGCATACCGATGTTGCCGGGGAATAATAATTATCTTGTCATGGAGGCCGGCGGCAGGAAGATCGGCTACGAGGATATAAACACCAACCACATGGCCATCAATCCGGAGCCGAGAGATGGCCGGCCGGCTTGCCTGCAAACCGGCTTTTGTACCGCCGGATGCGTGATCGGCGCCAAGTGGTCAACCCTGTATACAGAGATACCGAAGGCGGAGCAGACCGGCACTTTGAACTGCGCCACGAGTGCATGGTGACACGGATTAACACGGACACGTCCGGGCTTGCGCATCAAGCGTTGAATATATCGATGGAAGCGGACAGCAGCGGGAGCAGAAAGCGCGCCTGGTATGCGTTGCGGGCAATACGGTCGAAACCACGCGCCTGCTCCTCAATTCGGGTGACACCCGGTTTCCGGATGGCCTGGCCAATTCGAGTGACCAGGTCGGCAGGAACTACATGAAACATGTGTTCGACGCCGTGTTCGCCGTAATGCCGGGGAAGTAAACATGTACAAGGGCGCACAGATTGCGGGCGTGGTACGGGACGAGATTCGCCATGATCCCGGCCGCGGGTTTGCCGGCGGTCTGCTGATGCACACTCTGCCCTTCGGTCCCGAAACCTTCATGAACCTGGCGATGCAGGGGGAGTGGGGCCAGAGCGCGGCGGAAGTCATGGATCGCTACCGTAACCTCGCGGGACTGCTCGTCGTTGGTGAAGACCTGCCCGATGAAAATAACCGGATCTCGCTGCATGCCACCCGCAAGGACCAGCATGGCCTGCCCGTACCGATTGTTAATTACCACCTGCATGAAAACTCCATTGCGATGCGGGAGTATGGGAAACAAAAAGCTCACGAACTCTATGCCGCGCTTGGCGCCGAAAGGATCATGGACGGAGCGATGTTCCCGGCCACCCACAATATGGGCGTGGCTCGCATGGGTGAAGACCCGACGACCAGCGTCTGTAATCCATGGGGGCAGACACACGACATCGATAACCTGTTTATTTCTGACGGCAGCCTGTTCCCCACGTCTGGCTGCGCGAACCCGACATTGACGATCATCTCGCTGGTACTGCGGCAGGCCGATCACATCGAGTCGGAGCTCAAGGCAGGCACGATCTGATGGTATGAATATCGACGAACTCGTTGCCATCGATGTTCATGTCCACGCAGAAGTCTCCATACGTGGCACGCAGGATGATGACAACCCGTTTGAGGATGCCGCCAGGGAGTATTTTGGGGACAAGGCGCCGCATCCGACCATCCCGCAGACCGCCGAGTACTACCGTGAACGCAAGATGGCCTGTGTTATCTTTTCCGTTGCGGGGGAGCGGGCCCGGGGCATCAAGCCGGTATCCAACGAGGAGGTCGCAGAGCTGGCGGCAGAGAACAGCGACGTCATGATCCCGTTTGCCAGTATCGATCCGCTGGGAAGCGTCAACGCCGCGAAGGAGGCACGACGCTTAATCGAGGATTTCAACGTGCGAGGATTCAAGTTTCATCCCCAGTTCCAGGAATTTTTCCCGAATGATAAGGACGCCTATCCGCTCTACGAGGCGATCGAGGAGGCGCAGCTGCCGGCATTGTTCCACACCGGCCACTCCGGCATGGGTCCGGGCTGCCGGGAGGTGGTGGAATACGGTTGAAATATGGCAACCCGATGCCGGTGGATGATGTCGCCGTGGACTTCCCCGGCATGCCGATCATCCTCGCCCACCCTTCATGGCCGTGGCAGGACGAGGCGCTGTCCATCTGCCTGCACAAGAAACAGGTCTATATCGACCTGTCGGGCTGGTCGCCAAAGTATTTCCCGCCGCAGCTCATCCAGCACGCCAACACACAGCTCAAGCACAAGATACTGTTCGGTTCAGACTTTCCGCTGATCACACCGGACAGGTGGCTGGCGGACTTTGAAAAGGCAGACTTCAGGGACGAGGTGCGGCCGCTGATACTGAAAGAGAACGCAGTAAAACTGTTCGGCCTGGGACAGGATAGGTGGGCAGCTCAAAAGGTAGCGCAACCGCGCCCGGCTGCTTCATTTGCAGTTTGCCCGACAAGGTTTAGACTTGTCCCGATGAATTCAGACAACAATCCATTAAATCGCAGACGATTCCTGAAGTCGGGCTCCTGCTTGCTGGCAGCGGGCTCAATCTGCACGCCCTGGGCTGTATTTGCCGGGGAGCCCGGCGCCCGGATCGTCCAGGTGAAAGCGACCGCGGTTCGTGTACCTTGTCAGCTTGATATCGGGCCGGTGCAGCGGGAGATCATGATGAGTGGCGTCGTGGTAGAGATCGAGACTGCCGACGGCGAGACAGGGCATGGCTGGACATCGATCACCAACAGCGAAATTGTCGCCTCGGCGGTAAACGATGTGATCGCTGCGGAGATCATCGGCATGGATGCCACGGCCTACGAGGCCATTGCAGAACGAATCTACTGGCTCGTGACCCCCCGGGGCCAGACCGGCCACGCGGTACATGCGCAGTCGGCCATCGACCTCGCATTGTGGGACATCATCGGAAGCGCCTGGGCCAGCCGGTTTGGCGATTACTGGGTGGTGCGCGCAGCTCGGTGCCGACCTACACGACGTTCGGATGTCCTGGATGGACCGCGACCAGCTCGCGGATGCCGCACGTTACCTGGTCGACATCGGCCAGCACCGCCTGAAGATGGTGGTCGCGGCCGGCAGCTACCAACGCCAGCGGGACGGTGAATCCATCGATGAGATTCTCAAGGAAGACAAACAGCGAATTCGAGCCGTCCGGGACGCGGCCGGATCGGATGCGCAAATTTACATCGATGCCAACCATGGGCTGGACGGATTCCACGCACGGCGTTTCGTTGAGCAGATCAGCGAGTTCGATGTCGCCTTCTTCGCGGAGCCGCTGCGTGGCAACGATATCAACCGCCTCGCCGACCTGCGAAGATCGACGTCCATGCCGATTGCCGCCGGGCAGAACGAAGGACACCTCCGGCGCTGGCGCGACATGCTGGTGGCACAGGCGGTGGACATATTGCAGTTCAATGTCTGCATCGGCGGCGGTTATACCACCGCCATCAAGATTGCGGGCATGGCCCATGCATTCGGCGTGCCCATTGATAACGGCGGCGCCTGGCCGAGATTCAACATGCACCTCCATGCCGGTGTCGCCAACGGCGGCATGACCGAATGGCATATGGCCGCGGTCGCCCTGGAGCGGGCACTCTATAACGAAACCATCGAACCCGAGGGTGACATCCTTAGCCTGCCGGATAGCCCCGGCGTCGGCTTCAGCCTGAATCGCGAAGTATTGGCTGATTCGGCCGTTGCGACGGCATAGAACCAAAAACTGCCCATTCCCATCACTTAATCGAATTAGTTATATGTACCCTAATTTAATTATTTCGTTATTCTGGCGAATGTCCACTTCTGTCCGGGATAAATCGTTGCCTGGCGAAATGCATTCGTCATTGCGGCGAAGGCCGCAATCCAGGGGAAATACCCCGTAGCGACGCTCTCTGGATACCGGCTTTCGCCGGTATGACGAGGAGGCATTTATTAATTCTCGAGCCAGATAAAATGACTAATACCCTTTATTCAATAGAGACAGCCTTTCAACGACTCACCTCATCTTCCCGCACGGCGTTCAGCGTGGAGCGCCGGGCAATCACGGGGTCGCAGATAACATCACTTAGTGGCCCTTCACGTGGTACCCGGTGCCAGGTTATCCGGCTCTCGTAGGGTTCTGTCAGATATACAGGATCCTCCAGGACGTAGTCGACGACCAGGAGTGACCCATCGTCATTTACGCTGTAGCGTTCGGTGAAGACTTTCTCTGTGCTCGAGGGAATATCCGCCCCGTTACCATTGGGCTCATACCCGGTAGCAAGGCCTGCCCGCAGGGCAGGAAAATTGGTGCTCGTGATCACGAGAGTATTGCCATCGAAAGTGGCCGTGCGGTGCCCGAACTCCGGCAAGGATGTGTTCGGCTCCGCAGATCCAACGGTCACCTCTCTTCGGAGGTCCTGGTACTCCTGGTGCAGGGTAACATTGTTCCCATCTACCGTGATGTCGTAGTTGTAGGTAAGGAAAAGGATCGAAGGAAGATTCGGTGGTACGCAATTCATCGCCGGCGTATCACGGGGATCGAACGCCGCCCGTGCCGCCAGGCCCGCCTCGTTAAGCGGCATCGGCGAATCCGTGATGACCTGCCCCTCGATGTACGTAACCCAGCGGCCGGTGAACCGATCTAGACCGGCAACCTCCTTCCTGATATCTGCTATGGCGTTCGTCGGGGGTCGCCGAAGGGTTCTCAGCACCTCGAACTCCTGGCCATCTGCGGTGAGATATTGTGCCCCGAACATCAGCAGCTTTTCCGGCTTCCTGCTTCGCGGCCCCCAAACAGTAACCGGATCGCCAACCCGAAGGACGTCTTCCGTCAGATTAAGCCTGCTCAGCAATGCACGCGCATGTGACTCGACCGTCCAGTTTTCTATACTGCCACTGTCATTTGTCACGTCGACCGAAATAAATGAGTGCGGGCTACGGAGTTCGAGCTCAGTTATGGTCCCGCTGATCTCAACGATATTGCTGCTGTCATAATGGGTTGCAAAGGAATGATGAGCCCTCGCCGGAGATAGAATCAAGAGCAACATCGGCAGGCTTGCTGTAAGCAGTAATCGCGATTTCATATTCATCCCGGTGGTACCCTTGTTTCGGCGATTATATCACTCGCAATGCCTAGTCCTTTGCATATGCCATTCGGGGTGGCATGAAATTCTGGACAGCAAGAAATCGGACGACTATTCTTAATGAATTCATCTATCCTGCCGGCATCCGTATTATGAAAGCACCATTTGTCTCTCTGACTGTTATCACTTTGTGTATCTTTACATTCTCGTCATCGGCCGAAGAGATCATGGACTCTTCCGCGCTGGCGACTTTTCCCAACCCGCCTGCCGATCATGTCATCGCCTACGGGGAAGGTGCGTTGCAGTTCGGAGAACTACGTTTACCCGAGGGCGCAGGTCCGCATCCCGTGATGGTGCTGGTGCACGGCGGGTGCTGGCTGGCTGAATTTGATATTGCCCATATCCGCAAGCTGGCAGCGGCATTTACTGCGGAAGGCATCGCCACCTGGACCCTGGAATACCGCCGTGTGGGTAATCCCGGAGGCGGATGGCCCGGTACGTTTGATGATGTCGCGAACGGTACTGATCATCTTGTAAGCCTTGCCGAACAGTTTGACCTCGACCTCAACCGGGTGATCGTAGCCGGGCACTCAGCAGGCGGTCATCTTGCTATCTGGCTTGGCAACCGACCGGATGAATGGCCGGCCGAAATTCAGGTCAAAGGCGTTGTTGCCCTCGCGCCGGCGGCGGACCTTGCCTACCTTCACGAAACAGGGGCCTGTGACAATGTCGTCGACAGACTCATGGGCGGTTCTCCGGTAGATTACCCGGACCGATATGGACTCGCCTCGGCCACAGCAAGGTTACCCCTCGGTATCCCCCAATACGTCGTCCTCGGTGAACACGATATGGACTGGTCACCGGTCGGGCACCTCTACATTGAGGCCGCACGAAGTGCGGGTGATGATCCCAACGTCACTATCGCCGGCGAATCGGGACACTTTGAGATGATTGACCCCGATTCATCTACCTGGCCGCTGGTGCTCAAGGCCGTGAACGCCGCAATCAATGGGAATCCGTAATGTTCTATCTAAGGTGATAATTGCGAGTTCAGTTAGCTTGTCTCGCTAATGGCCTCCCCACTACACCGCATAGATCACGAACAAGTTCGGATCAGCAAGCTATTGAATCAGGCCAGACTGCATCGTTTGAAAGGGGCCGTAGCTTCGATGTGAAATGACGCAGAGATTCCGGTTCACGGATGATTTCCAGGCCCGGCACCCCACTAACATTTCCAATCAATTCAGCAAAGCATTCAACAATGTAGTCAGCATGGGCCTGCGTATACACGCGGCGTGGCATGGCCAGCCGGACCAGTTCCATGGGCGCCGGTTTTTCACTTCCATCGGGCTGCCGGCCGAACATGAATGTGCCAATCTCTGCCGTTCGGATTCCACCGGCTAT
>PVMK01125216.1_pt1 | contig 19388 bp, 21 predicted proteins | sample 1853481 | NCBI WGS metagenome assembly PVMK01 (sample SAMN08533507, study PRJNA380276) | Marine sediment metagenome, whole genome shotgun sequencing project. | reverse complement strand
CTCGGTGGCGGTGCGGCCATTTGGCGGTATGAAGAAAAAACGTACATGGTATGCAGCTGACAAGAGTGGTTTTCATATCCTGCACACCCTTTTCCAGACGTCCTTACAGTTTCCTTCCATCAAGCGCTACGATGAATACTTTGCACTTGATTTGCTGCATCTTGACGGCAAGTGCCAGGGTGTCGTTGCCATGGAAATGCGCAGCGGCCGCTTCTTTCATTTCAACTCACCGGTAGTTCTTATGGCCACCGGTGGCGGCGGCCAGGTCTTCCCGTTCACCACCAACGGTGCGATCAAGACCGGTGATGGTATGGCCATGGCCTATCGCGCCGGCGTGCCGTTGAAAGACATGGAATTTGTTCAGTACCATCCAACCGGTTTGCCTGGTACGGGAATCCTGTTGACGGAAGGTTGCCGCGGTGAAGGTGGCATCCTGGTCAACAAGAACGGTTATCGATACCTGCAGGATTATGGCATGGGCCCGGAAACACCAAAGGGTGAGACGGTACTCAAAACCATGGAACTTGGACCACGCGACCGCTTGAGCCAGGCCTTTTGGCACGAACAGAAAAAAGGCAACACGGTGGAAACCCCCTGGGGTGACTGCGTGATGCTCGATATGCGCCATCTTGGTGAGAAAAAAATCAATGAACGCTTGCCGCTGGTACGGGAACTGGCCTCGTCCTACGTGGGCCATGATCCGGTTACGGATATGGTGCCGGTGCGCCCCGTCATTCATTTCATGATGGGTGGCATTGATTGCAACATCAACGGCGAAACCCGGATGCCCGGACTGTTTGCCCTTGGTGAAACAGCCTGCTCCGGTCTGCACGGCGCCAACCGGCTGGGTTCCAATTCCCTGACCGATCTGCTGGTGTCCGGAAAGCTCACAGCAACAACTGCATGCGAGTATGCCAAAACGGCCGGGGGGAAACTCCGATGATCCCGCTTTAACGGCCCAGGCTGAAAATATCGTCAAGGGTATTCGTGAATTGCTGCTGAAGAGTGGTGGAAGCGAATCCATTTCCGGTATCCGCGGGGAAATGAAAAGCTCGCTGGAAGCAGGTGCCGGCATTTATCGCGATGAGGAAGGCGCCATGGCTACCTGCGAGAAAATTGCAGAGCTCCGTCAGCGTTACAGTGGCATAGAGGTCTTTGATAAGAGCAACGTATTTAATACCGATCTGCAGTCTGCGCTTGAACTGCGCAACATGTTGGCAGTGGCTGAGACGATTGCCGAAGCTTCCCTGCAGCGCCGTGAATCGAGGGGCGCACACCAGCGCCTGGACCATGCCGAGCGCGATGACGTTAATTTCCTGAAGCATTCAGTATGTTTCCGCCAATCGGACGATCGCCCCCTTGTCGAGTGGTCGGACGTGACCATCACGAGCTCCCAACCGGGCGTACGTGACTATTCAGGGGATAAAAAATGATTGGCATCCGGCAGATCGAACTTGAGATCATGCGCTACGATCCTGAAAAGGACGAAGAACCCCATTTCCAGACTTACTCGGTTCCCTGTAGGGAGGACTGGGCCATACTGGATGCAATTAACTATGTGAAAGACGAGCTCGACACCACGCTGGCCTATCGCTGGTCCTGTCACATGATGGTGTGTGGCAGTTGCGGCATGATGGTCAATGGCGAACCCAGCCTGACCTGCAAGACTTTTATCCGCAACCTGCCGGACAAGGTACGTATCGAGCCGTTGGAGAATTTCCCGATCGAACGCGACCTGGTAGTGGTGCTGGATGACGTGATGCAGAAACTGCACCAGGTCAAGCCCTACCTCATCCGCAAGGATCCGCCGCCAAAAGATAAGGAATTCACACAGTCACGCGCTGACCTGTCTAAATTCAAGCAACTGACGATGTGTATCAACTGCATGTGCTGTTACGCCGCCTGTCCCCAGTACGGACTGGACAAGAACTTCATCGGCCCGGCAGCATTAGCACTGGCCCATCGTTACAACCTGGATTCCCGTGACCAGGGTAAGTCCGAGCGACTTAATATCCTGGCGGATCACGACGGTGTCTGGGAGTGCTCTTTTGTCGGGGCCTGCTCCGAGGTTTGCCCAAAACAAGTTGATCCCGCTGCGGCTATTCAGCAGATGAAGATCGAGGGTGCGATGGAGTGGTGGAAACAGAAACTGGGAATGACGGGAGACAAATCATGAGTCGCCGACCATACAACAGGCCAATGTCAACAACCACCTGGTATATGCGTAACTCGCGTTACAAGGTGTATGTGATGCACGAGTTGACCAGCTTTCTGGTTGCCTTCTATACCTTCCTGACGATTTTCGCGCTGGCGGCACTGGCGTCGGATTCGGCGGAGGCCTGGAATGGTTTTTTAGCCTCGCAACAGAGCACTGCAATGGTCGTCTTTCACGGCCTGGCATTGCTGTACTTCCTTTTCTTCCAGACATTCCCCTGGTTCAAACTGGCCCCCAAGGCCATGCCGATCTGGCTGGGTGAGAAAAAACTTCCCGATATATTCATCGTAGTCGGTCATTACGTGGTCTGGGTCGTACTCAGTGCCATTATCTTTTGGCTGGCGGGAGTAGTTTAATCATGGCAATCGCAAAGAAATCTGTAATTTGGCTCCTGTTCGCTGCCGGTGGTACCTTGACGGCATTTGTTTTTCCCGCATTGATTGTTTTATTTCTGCTGATTGCCACTGGAAATGTTCCGGAAGGTCTGCAATTTGAACAATTTCACGCTTTTGCGGCGAGTTTGCTTGGCAAAGCAAGCTTATTCATCGTACTCTTCCTTGCGTTGTGGCATGCAGCACATCGCCTGAGAGTCGTGGCCCATGATTTTGGGATAAGAAAAGATACGCTGGTTGCCAATGTCGTCTATACGGTAGCCGCTATCGGTTCTGTGCTGACGGCTTTTTATTTAGTCGGAATTGCTTAAACCTGGGAGAGGGAATATTCAGCTGCCAGACCACCCCACACTGGCAGCTTAAAATTATATGAATGACGATTCGAGACCACTAACAGAAAAATACAGCTACGAAAATGACGCTATCGATATCCCGAATACAGGGCAGGAAGCCGTTCAACTGAATCCCGTAACGGTTCCCGACATTCCGGATTATTTGCAGGATACTTACTGGTGGGCATATCTGCATCCAAAGTCCTTCTGGTTCTTTGAGCGTGAGTGGGTTGTTAACCTGATCCTGTGGGGCAATATGAAAAAGCTCACCAATGCGGTGCTGGACGAAATGGAACTCCAGCCGCATAGCAGTGTGCTGCAGGTGGCCTGCGTCTATGGTGATTTTTCAAACCGGCTGGCGGCACACCTGGGAAAAACTCAATCCTGGCTCAGTGTTGTCGATGTTGCACCCATACAGATTCAAAACGTCGAGAAAAAGCTGAAAGATCACAACAACGTATCCGTTTTTCACCAGGATTCCACGGCCCTGACATTTACCGACAACAGTCATGATGAAACCATTGTGTTTTTCCTGCTGCACGAGCAACCTGAACACGCACGCCGCAAAACGGTTGCGGAAGCTATCCGCGTAACACGCCCGGGTGGCAGGGTCATTTTTGTCGATTACCACGGACCGCGGCGCAGCAATCCCATGCGTTACGTAATGAAGCCCATCCTGGCTATGCTGGAGCCATTTGCAATGGATTTGTGGCGTGAGGAATTACCTGTATTTATGCCCCCGGAGATCAAACCGGAACAAATTTCTTCAAGTTTTTATTTTGGCGGTCTCTACCAGAAAGTGGTACTGGATCTCTGATACTGACCGGAAGCCTCCTGTTTCAGCAATATGCATCCGGCGGATAACCCACTCGTTTCACACCCGCATAAAAAGGGGCCGTTAAAAGTTCTTTGGTCTAAAATTCGAAAGGCCGCAGAGCCCCTGATCGACAGTTCCCTGGCATTACTGCCAATCGTGCTGGTCATCGCCTTTTTTCAATTGATCGTACTGCGCCAGCCCATACCCAATATGGGACAGATGTTGTGGGGTGGCGTGCTGGTGCTGGTAGGTCTTGCGCTGTTTGTGCGCGGATTGCAAATGGCACTGTTCCCCATCGGCGAGGAAATGGCTTACAACTTCGTGCGTAAAGGCAACCTCTGGTGGTTGCTGATATTCGCATTTACGCTGGGTTTTGGCACCACGGTGGCAGAACCTGCCCTGATCGCCATTTCAAACGAGGCAGCGCGTATCGCCGCTGCCGGGCAGGTGATCGGAAATTCCGCCGAGGCGCAGAGCCATTACGCCATCAGCCTGCGTTTGACGGTTGCGCTGGCCGTGGGTATCGCCCTGGTCGTTGGTGTCTTCAGAATTCTTAAAGGCTGGCCCGTGCAGTACCTGATCATCGGCGGTTATTTTGGTGTGGTGGCCATGACCTTTTTTGCACCGCCCGAAATCATCGGCATCGCCTATGATTCCGGTGGCGTGACAACTTCCACGGTGACCGTTCCGCTGGTAGCAGCACTGGGTATCGGCCTGGCCCATACCATTCACGGTCGCGACCCCTTGATCGATGGTTTTGGCCTGATCGCCTTCGCCTCGCTAACACCCATGATATTCGTCATGGCATTCGGGATGCTGTACTGATGGACGGCATGGTCGGTTTTGGACAAACGCTGCTGACCATGCTGCGTGATGTCTTGCCCATCATGGCAATTCTGTTCGGTTTCCAGATCCTGGTTTTGCGCCGTTCGATTAAAAACCCGGCACGAGTTGCAATGGGTATGGTCTTTGTTCTGCTGGGGCTGACCCTGTTTCTTGAGGGGCTGGAAATTGCGCTGTTTCCCATTGGACGCCTGATGGCCCAGCAATTGACAGCACCGGAATTTATTTATGATGCAGAAACTGCTGTACTGGGATCTGTGCATTGGCTGGATTATCTGTGGGTTTATGTTTTTGCTGCCGCGATTGGTTTTGCAACCACGGTTGCCGAGCCCGCGTTACTGGCAGTTGCCATCAAGGCAAACCAGGTTTCAGGTGGCACGATTACCGTCCGGGGTCTGCGTTATGCGGTGGCAATCGGTGTGGCGGTGGGTGTGGCGCTCGGTGCGTTTCGCATCGTCACCGGTACGCCGTTGCACTGGTACATCATCACCGGCTACGTGGTGGTCATCATTCAGACAACATTCGCACCCAAACTCATCATTCCGCTGGCGTATGACTCTGGCGGTGTAACCACATCAACGGTGACCGTGCCGCTGGTGGCAGCGCTGGGCCTCGGCCTGGCCGAAACAATTCCCGGTCGGAGCCCGCTTCTTGACGGCTTTGGCCTGATCGCTTTTGCCAGCCTGTTCCCCATCATGGGGGTTATGGGTTACGCACAGCTGGTCGAATGGAAAGCGCGGCGTTTGAAACGCCGTAACGAACAGGAATAACAACTGTAAAATTTGAGGTATCAACATGCACTTTAAACTTATTATTATAATGACAGAGGACGAACGCACCCAGAAGATACTGGATGCCGCCCGCAAAGCCGGTACCACCGGATGTACCGTGCTCAACCAGGCGCGTGGTGAAGGCATCAAACCGGTAAAAACATTTTTGGGCCTGAGTATCGACAGCCAGGTTGATGTCATCCTGATGCTGGCTGAGGAACATATGAGCCGGGAAATAATGGAGCAGGTAGCCATTGCTGGCGAGTTTGATGAAACACCGGGAACCGGCATTGCTTTTCAAATTGATGTTGAGGATGCAATCGGGGTTCGGCACCAGATACAGGCACTGACCGGTGCCGTGGAGGACAGATTATGAAACAGCTGGAAAATGTTATTCGTGTACGCGATGTAATGAAATTCGAAGTGGATGTTGTTGACGGCATGTTAACCGTTACCGAAGCGTTAAAATCCATGAAATACCCGGATACGCGCACTCTGATCGTGGACAAAAGGCATGATGATGACGAGTATGGCGTGGTCATGTTCCGTGACATGGCGAAGAAGGTACTGGCCCGTGACCATTCACCCAATCGTGTAAACATCTATGAAATCATGTCAAAGCCGGTGATATCCGTTCACCCTGACATGGATATACGTTATTGCACGCGCCTGTTCGACCGCTTTGGCCTGTCCCGCGCGCCGGTACTGGAAAACCACAAGATCATCGGCCTGGTCAGCTATACGGATATCGTGCTGAACGGCCTGACAAGGGAGATGGATTAGTCGGCCAGACCTGTCTTGTAACAACAGTCGGCCACAGCAGTCACTCATCGGTTCCTATAGAGCTGCACTGCTATCCTGCTGCCGAGGCATTTTCGGCCGCATCCTCAAATATCTTGACCCTCCGCTGTACCATTGCGGCGAATTGCGGGCGCCAGTCGGGATTGTTGCGGCTCATCCAGTCGCGAACACCGCGGCGCCTGATTAAGTAATCCAGCATGCGTTCGCTGCCAGCAAAGTTGGCCGGGTCATTGCCGTATGTCAGCTGCCGAACGTACGCGCCCTGCAATGCCGAAAACACATTACTGAGAATCATACCAAACCTCATTTTCTCGCTGTCGCCGAGATCTGCGTAGGACTTCAAGCCCCGCGCGTACAACTCCGAAACGTCAGAATGTAAGATAAATATTTCGCGAATGCGATTGCCGGCCTCTACATTTCGTTCGAATGCTGCAAGTTCCGTGGATTTTAGACTCATCGATAGCTCGTTCGTATTCTGACGAATCTGAACAGCCAGATATATGAGCGATGCGACCACAGCAACTGCACTGACTATCTCGGCGATTGCCGCCCACTCCTGAATTGACATGACTTAGTCCTCAAAGGTAGTTTCTGTTCTTTCATTATTGACCCGAATATCTGCACCTCTAGCGAATCATCAGACGGCAGCTTTGGGTCATTTCCTGCCCATTAGACTAACTATAGGCCAATAGCGACCCCACAGAGGCCTTGTTTCGCACACTGCCCGATTTTCATTCTTCCAGTAACTTCATCCTGCTGAGAAGCTCAATAAACCGCGGTTCCTCGCGAAAGCCGGCGGGTGCCAATTTCAGGTGATCAGCAGTGCCGACGTTCCAGAACACCGCGTTGGGAGATCGCTCATCGACCGTTCTCTCTGCCCAGTCGAGCGCCAATAACGACTCTCTGTTGGCAAGATAGGTGACAGCAACGCCAAACGGGTCTTCGATTCGATTGTCCTTTATCCCCTGGTTGATTCTTTCAACAACCTTCTGCAGGAGTTCATCCTCTTCGGTCACTGCATAGATCCACGCAAGCCAGCCCTGCAGAAACGCGGAGCCCCATCCTCCCGCTAGTTCCTCCGTGTGCTGAGCCAGAGCGAGAGCCTCGGCATGTTCACCTTTGAGTGCGTGTGCAAGTCCCTTCTTGGCGTACCCCCAGGTCCATGCAGGGCGGAGTTCGATAATGGTGCCAAATACTTTTACCGCACCCTCGAAGTCGCCTTTGAACAGTTTCGCAAGACCGGCTGCATGCAGAGCGCTTATCGCAATGGGGTCTATTTGCAGCGCGCTATCCGCCATCTCTATTGCTTTGTTGAATCGAGCAAGCCCCGTAAGCAGGTTGGCGTACCGATAATAGGCAATCGAGGTGCTCGGCCCCAGAGAGATTGCCTTCTGGAATTCCGCTTCCGAGCCCGGCCAGTCAGCATCGAAGAACATACGAATGGATGCCAAAGCTGTGTGGGCTTCGGAGAGATCAGGGTTTAGGGCGATGGCAGACTGAGCGGCGGTTCTGGCTTCGCCAACTATTTCCGCAGACGGGGATGCCGAGAAAAACGCCTTCACGATCATAGCGTCGGCGATTGCCGCATACGCCGGGGCAAACGAGGGAGCAATTCGGGTTGCCTCCCTAAGGTGTGTCAGTCCCCGATCAATCTCGCCGGCGGTGGAACCGTCGGCCAGGAAGCGTCCCTGGAGATAATGTTGATAGGCGTTCGGGTCGACACTGTCTCTGCCACTTCGATGTGCCGGATGAGTTGGTAGCTCCAACCGAAGCGCAGCGGCAATGTCAGACGTAATCATGTCTTCGAGCTTGAGGACTTCGGACATCGGCCGAACGAAGCGGTCACCCCACAGCTCCCTGCCGTCACGGGTATCAACCAGCGTCACGCGCACAATGAGGTTGTCGTCCTGTCGCTCCAGGTGACCCACAAGCAACCTCTCGACCTTGAGTTGACTCCCAATCTCCATGGGATGGTCGGTCCGATCCCGAAGGGCAAACGCCGATAATCTCGAAATGACTCTCAGGTCGGAAATGCGCGACAATGTGTTGATCAGGTTCTCGGCGATCCCGTCACACAAGTAATCAAACTCAGAACTCTCATTGCTTGTAATGAAAGGCAGCACCGCAATGGATCTATCTCCGTAGGAGTCCACAATCGCTTCAATACGTCCTTCCTGTCGCGCTATTTCGACCTTCGATTGATCTCTGGCTGGATCCAACACAAACTTGTCGAACGCGAAGTAAGCCAGGGCCAATGCCAGCACAACCAAGATGACACGATCCAGTTTCTTGGCGGTGGTTTGGCTTCTTGATTTTTCGCGGTCAACATCCGCATCTCTCTTCAACCCTTCTGGGGTAATCTCGAACACCCAGGCAAAAATCAGGCTTGGAATGAAGGCAATAGCCAGAACTACTACTACCAATCGCGCGGGTGTATCACTGAAGCCAAATAATGGAAATATGGTCTCGGCAACCTGGATGATCAGCCATGCCGCGACAATATAGGCAGCTCCTACTCGAAGGACGTTGCGACGCTTGAGTTCATTGAGAAAAGACAACAGTTAGCTCTCCTATACCCGATGATGTCATCAAGCGTACTCGTTTAGATGGAAAATGCAAAATATAAAAAGACGCCGTACATAAATGCACGGCGCCTGGTCGTTTACAGCTTTCCGACGGAAGTCAGTCACTGTACACGGGAGAACCTCCCTCCCCATATTTACTCCTGTACTATGCGCTCGCGAACCTTAACGTAAGCTTAAATTAAATTTCAGCTTGGCTTAAGGTTGGACTGGTTATCCTTCAATTGACGGAACGGTTTTACGTCATAACACGAGGAGAAAGAAATGAAAACCAAACTCATGGCCGCACGTCGTGCGGCGAGGGTCACTTACGCATTACTTATTTTCAGCTTGCTGCTGTTTCCAGCTATTGGACAATCGGCTAGCAAGGCCACTCAATTCATTGAAAAACCCACACCGGTCGAAAAAACGGGCCCAACCGAGAGTTCACGTTTGATTGTAGAAGCAAGCCTGCAGACCCCCCGCGATTTTATTGAACACGCCGCGAGCGAAGAAGTCGACATCCACGATCTGTACTTCGAACTCCGAGCATACGAAGGAACTAAAACCTGCTTGATGTGCCATGAAAAAGAAGGCATTGAGATGCTGGATTCCGGCCACTTCAAATGGGAAGGTAAAACTGACAATATTGTTGGTCTTGAAGGCGAAATTCACGGCAAGAACGACCTGATTAACAACTTCTGTATCGCGAACGCGACCAACGAGCCACGCTGCACCCAGTGCCACGCTGGTTATGGATACCGCGATGCAAGTTACGACTTCACGGATCCAACCAACATTGATTGCCTGGTCTGCCATGATCAGTCCGGCACCTATAAAAAAGCTCCAACGACAGCCGGGTTACCCGATCCGAGCGTTGACCTGAACGCGGTCGCCCGCAGTATCAGGATCGGAGTCGAACCGACACGTAAAGCCTGTATTGGTTGTCATGCAAAAGCCGGTGGCGGCGACAACGTCAAACATGGGGATATCTCTACTGATCTGATTGCCACCACACGCGAGTTTGACGTCCATATGGGTGTTGATGGTGCAGACCTTACCTGCACCAGTTGCCACGCTGCGAACCACGATCCGAAGAACGGCAAGGTGAATCACGGAATCGCAGGGATGTCGCTGCACTCGGTCAATGAAGGCGAGATGAAACAATGTTCAGACTGTCACGGTGGTCGGGACGGAATTCACGCAGAAACCTCTGTCGAGCCATTGTTTGCCGGAGGCTACCATGACCGGCTCGCATGCCAGGTCTGCCATATACCGGCGATTGCACGTAAAGTGTCTACCAAGGTTGAATGGTACTGGTCCGACGCCGGCCAGGACATTAGCCCGATTCCAGTCGATCCGGAAACTGGCCGACCCACCTATAACAAGAAGAAAGGTACATTTGTCTGGAAAAACAATGTCCGGCCCACGCTTCGTTACGCAAACGGAAAATGGAACCGGATGGTGGTAGGTGCCAACGACAAGTATGACCAGGAGCCGATCTCACTGGGCAACCCGATTGGCAGCCACGACGACCCGAATGCAATGATCTACCCATTCAAACTCATGATTGGCAACCAGCCTGTTGATCCGGAAACGAAAACTGTCCTGGTTCCACATCTGTTTGGCAAGGACGGCGGTCCGAATCCCTATTGGGGAAATTATGACTGGACCGAAGCATTGATTGATGGCGCGGTTTATACCGGTCAGGATTTCAGTGGTACGTATAAGTTCGGAGATACCACCATGCTGCTTTCAGTGAACCACGAAGTCGCACCGGCAGAAAATGCGCTGGGCATGGGAAGTAATTGCGGGGACTGTCACGGTACCGATTTCATCGATTGGGATGCACTCGGTTGGACAAAAGACCCGATGGCAGGTGGTGAGCGTGTTTCCAGCGCACCCGTCCAATCCATCAGTTCTTCTTCGGCCGAATAACCGTAAGCAGGAGAGTATAAGCGTTCGACTCCACGTAGATTTCAGGAGACACGGCGGCCCGGACATTAATTGCCCGGGCCGCTTTCGTTATTGTTAATGCACATAGGATTATGTGCCACGCCCCTCTGGCCAAATTCCCAACCGTAATTGATCAAACTTCAACTTGAGATAGATCAAGTAGAAGTGGATTCAACTCACATTCCGGGTTCCCGTACCTGCCTATATATTATAAAATACTAATATTCAAAAAAGACTAATTGGATTTAAGTTGGGAACGATATGAAAACACGAAAACGTAACTGGTTGCCTGGTTTTGTGGCGATACTTTTCCTGATTGGAATTCCAGTCTGGTTTTTTACCCAAGCCGATGATTCCAACCTCGATACGCCCTGGGAATATATGCCGAAACGCGCGGCCCATGTGGATCACAAGAACCTCTTCGACGGTCTTGGTGAGTTGACCACGGGTCCCGGAAGTCACCGCTGCCTGTCTCACCTGTCATGAAGAGTCTGGTGAACAGATGTTACATACAGCCCATTGGAAATGGGAATCCGAACCGGTTGAGGTCGAAGGCCGTGAAGGTCTGTTTACCAGCGGCAAGAAGAAGTCCATCAATAACTTCTGCATCGGTATTCAGGGTAACTGGGCAGCCTGCACGGCCTGCCATACGGGTTATGGCTGGGATGACGCAGATTTCGACTTCGAGGATGAAGGCAATATCGACTGTCTGGTCTGCCACGACAATTCAGGCACTTACCGTAAGGGATCTGCCGGCCTGCCACTGGAGGGTGTAGACCTGATGGCCGCAGCAAAAAGTGTTGCTGTTCCCACGCGTGAAAACTGCGGTGGCTGTCACTTCCGTGGCGGTGGTGGCAACGCGGTTAAACATGGTGACCTGGATGAAAGCCTGTACTACCCCACCGAAGGCATTGATGTCCATATGGGGCGTTACGACTTCCAGTGCGTGGATTGTCACCAGACCGAAGATCACGTGATTGGCGGTCGTTCAACCACCGTGAGCCTGGACAATGCGAATCAGATCGCCTGCACAGATTGCCATAACCCGAAATTGCATAGCGATGATCGTATCAATGCACACACCGATACTGTTGCCTGCCAGACCTGTCACGTTCCGGAAATCGCCGTTAAACAGGCCACCAAGACCCATTGGGATTGGTCGCAGGCCGGCGATGATTCCAGGGAAGAAGATACGCACCACTACCTGAAGATCAAGGGCGAATTTATCTATGAAAAGGGCCTGAGACCTGAATACCGCTGGTCCAACGGCCTGGCCGACCGTTACCTGATGGGTGACAAGATCAATGTCGGTGGCACAACCGCGTTGAATGAGCCAAGGGGCGATATCCGTGACCCCGATGCCCGTATCTGGCCGTTTAAGATTCACCGCGCCAAACAGCCCTATGACACCGGATACAACTACCTGTTGCAACCGGTGACCTCGGGTGAAGGTGGTTACTGGAAAGATTTCGATTGGGATAATGCTTTCCGTCTCGGCGAGGGTATAACCGGAAGGCCTTACAGTGGTGGTTATGATTTTGCTGACACAACAATGTTCTGGCCTTCAACCCACATGGTGGCAACCAAGGACAAGGCACTGCAGTGCCAGGCCTGTCATGCAGAGGACGGCAGGATGGACTGGCAAGCACTTGGATATGATGGTGATCCCATCCTGCAGGGTAGTGTAAGTCGAAGAAGAACCGCCAATGATGGGGATGCGGGTCATGAATAATCAGAGCAAAAACATGAGAACATTTATTCTCGGCGGACTTCTGTTGGCAGTATCAAGCCTGTCGGCATCAGCCAATGGATTACACCCTGAAGTACCGATACTCGATGCACAGGGAACCCTCGTTGTGGAAAGCGGCTTGCCGATGTCAACCATGGCCAGTTGTGGTGGAGATTGCCACGAAACGTCTTACATCATGGGCAGTAGTGACCATGCGGATGCCGGCGCGAGCCAGTTGGGTATGGGTGAAAATGCACATGGCTGGCAGCAGGGTTCCGGTTATTTTGGTGGCTGGGATCCCATTGCATACGATACCGACGGACTCACAGCATCGGGTGATATGGACCACGAAGCCTGGTTGAAGCGCTATGGGTCAAGGCATGTCGGTGGTGGCCCCGTTGCCGGTCTGGTCGAAATGGATTGTCTGCTTTGTCACACCAGCATTGATAATTCCGCACGTGAAACTGCGCTCGCCAATGGTGATTTTGCCTGGGCCAACTCGGCCTCGTTGTCCTCTATGGATGCGCTGGTCCAGCAGGATGGCCAGTGGTTATGGGATGTATCAAAATTCCAGGCCAACGGTGCGCTTAACGATGGCTTGCTCAATATTCGCAAACCCCGCGATGAAAACTGCGCACAGTGCCACGGCATGGCTGAGAACGGTCTCGAAACACCTCTCACCATATCAACGGATCAACACACACGGCACAATACGGATCGTACCGGGCAGATCATATCACCGCAGAAATTGCTCAATAGCGGATTGAATATCTCCGGTAAAGAAGATTTGAACTACCCCTTTGATGTCCACACCGATCGTGTTGTCGGTTGTGTGAATTGCCATTATTCCTTAAACAACCCGGTGTATTTCAGGCAGCGCGAAGAAAGCCGGCCGGCGCATCTGGATTTCGATCCGCGTCGTATGACCAGTTCGGAATACCTCGTCCGCCCTTTGCATCAATTTGCCAAGGGTCAGTCCACATTGGGCCTGGCGGCAGCGGACACTCAAAACAGTCTGCGACGCTGTGAGTCCTGTCACAATGCCGAAAACGTACATGAATGGCTGCCCTACAAACAGCGGCATTTCACCTCACTGGCTTGTGAGTCCTGCCACATACCCAAGTTGTTTGGACCCGGCTTGCAGTCTGTTGACTGGACCATGCTGGACAGTGAAGGGCAGCCGATCAGACAATACCGCAATGTAACGGGTGATCCGGTAGCGGTTGATAGCCTGATCGAAGGCTTCAGGCCGCTGATCCTGCCAAGGGCCAATGCCGATGGTGAGTACAAGCTGGCGCCATTTAACCTGGTAACAGCCTGGTACTGGACCGCCGGTGATCCGGCTGTACCCGTAACCAGGGAGCAGCTCGAGAATGCGTTGTTTACTGGTGGTGGTTACCATCCGGACATCGTTGCCGCAATGGACAGTAATGGAGACGGCCAGCTGACCGATGATGAACTGCATCTGGATAATGAGGCCAGCGTTGATGCGGTCAAATCACGCCTTGCAGCAACCGGTTTGAGTGGACTGCAAATTAATGGCGATATCACACCGTTTTCAATCAGCCACAATGTGGTCAATGGCCAACGGGCAACCAGAGACTGTTCCAACTGTCATGATCGTGATTCCATACTGGCGGCACCTTTCACGCTTTCCGACTACACACCGGGTGGAGCCTTACCGCAAGGAATCTCCTATGCCGGGGTTGAGCTTTCCGGTGAAGTAAGCGCCGGTGTTTCAGGTGATGCTTTGGGTGGTGCAAGTTTTATCCCGGATACCCGCGAGGCAGGCTTTTATATTATTGGCCTGGATGGTGAACGCTGGGCGGACCTGGTTGGTTTGTTGATGTTCCTGGGTGTGGTGCTGGGGGTTACCGGCCACTCGATTGCCCGCTACGTATCGTCACGCGGCAGGGCACCGGTTAATCACGAATACGAACGTGTGCATATGTACGACGCTTACGAGCGCCTGTGGCACTGGTTACAAGCCAGCGCAATCATGATGTTGCTGTTCACCGGTCTGATTATTCACAAGCCGCATTTCTTCGGCATGTTCAGCTTCCCTTACGTGGTAAGTGTGCACAACGTGCTTGGCTTTGTTCTGCTGATCAATGCCGCCCTGGCACTGTTTTATAACCTCGCCAGCGGTGAAATACGTCAGTACCTGCCCAAGCCCAAAGGTTTCATCCACCGCTCCCTGGCCCAGGCCATGTACTACAGCCAGGGTATTTTTGCCGGTAAAGCCCATCCGCTGGAGAAATCCAAGGATAACAAGCTCAATCCGCTGCAGCAGATCACCTACCTGGCAATTTTGAATATCCTGTTGCCGGCGCAGGTGATCACCGGTGTTTTGATCTGGGGTCTGCAACGCTGGCCCAATATTGCCGCTGAGCTGGGTGGACTGCCGATGTTGGCACTGGTCCACACGTTGGTAGCGTGGACATTTGCTACCTTTATCGTTATGCATGTGTACCTGACAACTACCGGCCATTCACCGACCGCGGGCATCAAGTCCATGATCGGCGGCTTTGATGATGTAGAGAAACACACGGGCGGCCCGGCCTCGGGCAACCCACAAGGAGAGTCACAATGAGTCAAATATCCAGGGCCAAGCCCTATATGAACCCCTACCTGGCCGGCACCATGCTGGGTGTCGTGCTGTTCCTGGCATTTTTAATCACCGGATCCGGCCTGGGCGCTTCAGGCGGCCTGAACCGATTACTGGTTTCTGTGCAAAACACGGTCAACCCGGAGCACATTGACCAGGTGGCTTACCTGTTGAAGATGGCTGGCGGCGATTCCAACCCGCTGGATAGCTGGATCGTGTTCCTGACAGTAGGAACGATCTTTGGTGGATTTATTTCCGGCCTGATCAACAGGCGGGTCAAAATCGAAACCAACAAGGGACCGCAAATCAGTAATGGTACCCGTTGGATCATGGCCTTTATCGGCGGTGCCCTGATGGGTTACGGCGCACGCCTGGCCAGGGGATGTACCTCGGGTCAGGGTTTGTCGGGCGGTGCCGCGCTGTCGGTCGGCAGTTGGGCCTTCATGTTTGCGGTGTTTGCCGGTGCTTATGCATTTGCTTACTTTTTCCGTAAGTTCTGGAACTAAGGAGGATTATCATGGCTACTTTCCCACTTCCTCTCGCAGACCTGCTGGGTCACTGGGGTTCTTACGCAATTTACGCGATTGTTGGCATTGCATTTGGCATGAGCCTTGAAGGCGCCGGTTTTGGTAATTCAAAACTGCTGGCTGCACAGTTTTACTTTAAGGATATGCGTGTATTCAAGGTGATGTTCACGGCAATTATCGTGGCAATGACCCTGATATTTCCTATCCTCCGCACTTGGAATACTCGACTACAACCTGATCTGGGTTCCACCCACATACCTGTGGCCCGGTATCGTTGGCGGCCTGGTCATGGGCGTCGGTTTTATCATCGGCGGCTTTTGTCCGGGTACATCACTGGTGGGCCTGGCAACCGGCAAGCTCGATGCAATCGTGTATTTGTCTTTGGTGTGTTGTTTGGTATCTACCTGTTCGGTGAAACCATCAGCAGTTACGCAGTGTTCTTTGAAAGCTCCTACATGGGTCGCTTTACACTGCCGGAATTATTTAATGCCAATTATGGCACCGTGGTATTTATCGTCGTTGTCGCAGCGCTGTCGCTTTTTGTAGTCTCACAGAAAGTCGAGGCCGCGGTCAACAAACGGCCGGTAGAGAAATTCCCCACCTGGAGCAAACCGGCAGCGGGTGCACTGGTTGCAATGGCAGCGGTAGTGCTTGTCATTGGCCAACCCACCAATGCTGATCGCTGGGAGAAAATAGCGCTTGAAAACCAGGCCAAACTGGATAATCGCCAGGTGCAAATTGCACCTGCTGAATTGTTGAAGTCCATGAATGATTCAAAAATCAAGGTTATTGCGCTGGATGTTCGTGATGAGCGTTACTACAACCAGTTCCACCTGCGCAGTGCCGTGCACGTGCCACTGGACAGTGTCCAGGGGAAAAGCCAGGGAATTCCAGTTTGAGCTCGCCAACACCGTTTTCGTTATCATGAGTAATGACGAAGTTGCGGCCACCGAGGCCTGGAAGATTCTGAAGGCTGAAAGCGTGCCAAATATTTATATTCTTGAAGGCGGAATCAATAACTGGCTGTATACCTACGCCGGTAACACTTTGAGTGATGAGGACAAGGTCTCGAATCGTCAAGCCGATCAACTGGCTTACCGGTTTAACGCGGCGACCGGTTCCCGCCATCCCTGCGGCTGAGCCCAACCCGAATATCCTGGATCTGGAATATGAGCCCAAGATAATCCTGGAGTTGAAACGTGCACCTACCAGTGGTGGTTGTGGTTGATATGTTCAGGAGAAGGTGAGACCGGGAACCGGTCGAGAGGCTGGCCTGGGCCATGAACGGTACGCCGCGGGCGCATGGATGCGCACGACTGCAGGGACGCAGGAGGCAGAGCAACGCAGGAGCAGTTGCCGAGGAGCGGCGCGTGTCAGGTTTGCATGGCATATCAACTACTGGCTCTATAAGATCATACCATCCGACCCGCATCAGGCTCAGTTCTGTGGATCTTACTTCCAGGTTTTTCAGTCTGGGTCTGGGTATCCAGATCAATGACAGCGTTTTTAATTTGTATTGAGTCCAGCAGGTGAGAATTGTTGTCAATTATAGTGCGTGCCCCCTTGTCTCCTCGAAGCTCCTTGAGTTCATTGAAACAAGATAACGGGAAAATTACCGGTGGCATGTTGATGCCCTCTGCGTTGGCACAAACGATCCGTTCCGGATCACACTGCCACGTCTCTGCCAGTAACTGCAGGTCTGAAACCTGTATCTTCCATTGATCGCACAGAAGGATCATCAGGCCGGTGGATTCCGGGCTGATCGCAGTTGCACCCAGTGCGATAGAACCGCCCATACCGTTGCACCAGTTTGGGTTGTGTATCCAATTTACCGGGGGTTGCAGAACTGCGTTTTTAACGGCTTCAGCGTTGGCGCCTGTGACCACGATGATTTCGCGGGGATCCAGTGAAAACGAAGTATTGACCGCATTTTGAAGCAGGGATGTGCCCTTGTACTTCACCAGTTGTTTTGCCTGGCCCAATCGCTCGCTGGCACCCGCAGCAGGAATCAGTATGCTCAGTTCCGGGTGGCTCATTTGCCAATCATTATACGTTTGCAGAGGTCAGCATACTGCCGTCGCGCCGGTTCAGAAAAGCATGGATTTCAGCAATGATGGACAGTGCGATGGATTCGGGCATTTCTGCACCGATGTCCAGCCCTGCCGGTCCGTGTATATGAATATCCGGAGCGCCGATTTCGTCGAGCAGGCGGTCGCGGCGCGCACGCGGCCCCAACAATCCGATATATGAAACAGCAGCAGCAACGACCTGCGACAGGTATGAGCGGTCGTGTCCCAGGTGATGGGTCATCAGGACTGTCGCATCGATTCGGGCAAGGTCAATGACAGCGCTGAGTTCATCTGCTTGTAGTACACGGACCTCACACGAGGCCGGGAACCGGTCGGCACGGGCATAACCGGACCTGTGATCAACGATGAAACAGTTCCCAGCCCATTTCCACCGCCAGGCGGGCAACGGGCAGGGCGTCATGACCGGCGCCGCATATCAGGATTGCGGGCGGCGGCATGATGGGGATCAACAGGACATCTACTTTGCCTTGGCTGGTGTCGATGCTGTCCTGCCAATAACGCCGGGACATGTCATGTCCGCCGGAAAACAAAGATCCTTCCGACGAGTGCATGCTTTGCATTAATTCCGGATCACCTGTGCTGAATTCAGCACCGCAATGAAGGGCGAATGCACCGGCCGAAAAATCAGGGTCACTGCTTGATGTGACAAGGCTTAACAGGCCACTGCTTTTGGCCTCCCATGCCTGATCAAGGGTTTCGAGAAAGCCAAACCCCGTGGTGCCATCCAAACGTTGCAACATCAGGTGAATGACACCATCGCAGCCGAGGCCAAGCCCCCAGGCAAAGTCATCACCATGGCTCATGTCATAACAGACGTTGCGGGTCTTTCCGTCGACTAATACCTCTTTGGCATGTGAAGCAAGGTCGGCTTCGAGGCAACCGCCGGAAATCAGACCATGATAACTGCTGTCTGCAGCGATCAGCATCATGGCGCCGGGCTTGCGGTAGGTGGAGCCCTCGGTGGCAATAACCGTACCCAATACCAGCGCTTCATCAGCTTGATGTTCGTGATAAAACTGCAGTAATGCGGATAGGCCCAGATGCATGGGTGCAGACTACCAATATGCGTGCTTCAATTCTACAAAGTTGGGTATATTTACCAGCCACCACCGCCACCGCCGCCACCACCGCCACCTGAGGAACCGCCGCCGCCGGAACCGGAGGAGGACCCGGGTGGTGAGGACGAAGAGGCGATGGCAGAAGAAAAACTGCTGCTGAATTCATTGCCGATGTGGCCCAGTGCGCTTAGCCCGCTATGGCTTCCTATATACCACGCGGGGTGATAACCACCCCTTTCAGCCAGTTCTTCGGGGAACTTACCTGCGAATTGATCACACCAGTTGTTTTCTACGCCCAGTGCAAACGCGAAGGGCAAAAAGGTTTCAAAGACCTCGGGGGTCAGTTGTGGTGACTGCATTCGATCGAGACGATCCCGCTCGGCGGTATCGAGGTACATTTTGAAGCCTTCGATTTCATCCATGATAAGACGGCCGGCAGGTGTGGGTGCCCGCATCAGAAATACAAATGCCAGGTGCATTAGAACACTCAGGATTGCGAATAAAATCCACACCGGCGGACCGCCGTTGAGTTGGGCTGCGATGAAAACCGCCACGATCGTTATCAGCACAGCTGGCAGGGCATAAACTGAGTTGAGGTTGAATAGACGCCCCATATGTTCGGCTTTAAGTGCCTTCTTCAGAACCTTCATGGCCTTCATGAAGGCCTTGAAATTCTTTTGCTCAAGTTT
>PVMK01121911.1_pt1 | contig 19388 bp, 18 predicted proteins | sample 1853481 | NCBI WGS metagenome assembly PVMK01 (sample SAMN08533507, study PRJNA380276) | Marine sediment metagenome, whole genome shotgun sequencing project. | reverse complement strand
CCTTTGATCTGCCGTTCGAAAGCAAAGGCTTCTTCATGAGTGGGAAATTCCCCAAACCAAACCAATTTAACTGGTCGTCGTGAATGGGTGTAAGACTTCGGTAATACTCCGGTTTCATGTTCCGTAATCCTCTTTGAAAGATCAGTTGTTTGACCGATATAAAAAGAATCATCAGAGCAACGAAGAATATAAACGAAGTAGCTACTCATGATCACATTGTACAATACAGAATGTTATCTAGGAATATACTCGGATTAGATCGGGAAGAAGATGGAGATATAAGTTTAGTTTAATACGCACTCTTCGACTTCTCTGCGTTCCGCTCAGAGTGCTTGATATCGAGGCATGCTGAGCGGAATGGTGTGGTAAGCATTTGATCATTGTTGGTAAATAAATGCAGCAATCAATCTGAATATTTTGGGAAAGAAAATGAAGTCGAAGCATGTCCATTGGTGCCAAATTTCAATTTGATAACCATAATCATTAAAATAAATTGGTCATTCAAGAAAATAATTCAGTTTTCTGTGTCCCTCTATACTTTTTCACGCCTTTCTCTTTCATCCTGCACAATCTGGTGAAGAGTGGGCCATTTCAGCCAACATGCTTCGACTTCGCTCAGCATGCTTTCTACAGGAAACAAAAACAGCCGGAGGACGAAATCCTCCGGCTGTTTTTTTCTCTACCAATAAATTTACATCAACGCATCTACCATTAATGCCAAAAATAAGAAAGCAAGGTACATACTGGAATGTCGATACATCTTCCAGGCGACCTTGTTGCCCTCACCGCGCCAAACTCTCCAGGCCGACAGAAGCAGGAGCCCACCCAGCACAATCGCGGCCACGAAGTAAATCCCGCCGCCCAATCCGAACAGGGGCAGCACTAACGTCAATATCACCAGCTCGATGGTGTACAGGAAAATCTGCCAGCGGGTTTCTTTCTCACCGCGCACCACTGGCAGCATGGGAACACCCGCCCGGGCATAATCATTTTTGCGCACCAATGCCAGCGCCCAGAAGTGCGGCGGCGTCCACATGAAAACCACTGCAAATAAGAACAGGGCAGGCACATTCAGGCTGCCGGTGGCCGCTGCCCAGCCGACCAGGGGCGGTATAGCACCCGCACCGCCGCCGATGACAATGTTTTGCACAGTAGTTTTCTTTAACAACATGCTGTAGAGCAGCACATAATAGATGATGCCAGCCAGGGTCAATAAGGCCGCCAGGAAATTAACCATGGCCACCATCAGGTAGAACGAAGCCAACGCGGCGGCGACACCAAAAGCCAGGCCCTCGCCCGGCGTTAATCTACCCGCAGGGAGCGGTCGCTGGGCAGTGCGCTGCATTTTGTGATCATCATAACGATCGATGTACTGGTTGATGGCTCCTGAACCCCCTGCTGCCAGGAAACCGCCCAGCATGGTCCAGAATACCAACGATAAACTCGGCCAGGCTTGCGCGCCAACCACCATGCCCGCGAAGGTGGTCACCAACAGCAAAGCCACCACGATCGGCTTGGTCAGCAGCAGGTAATCCTTCAGCAGTACTTTCAGGTCACGATCCTTCCAGATTTTGATTTCGGCTGCTTCTTCTTGCGCAGTACGGTTCGCCAACCCGACGAGCGAAACCTGGATGATGAAAGCCACCCAGACAGCTCCAGCAGTGATGATATGCAAACTGATCAAATAAGGGGGGTAAGCCTGCGCGGCTTCCACACTTCCCATCAGCGCCTGCGAGAAAAACAGGACGCTCGCGGCAGTCGTAGCTACCAGGATTGCGGTCTGGCTGCGCTGGGTGCGCCAGGCCTGGACCAGCAATCCAGCCACCATCAATGCAGTACCCATTGTGATCAGGCGGTGCACCAGGTTGATCCAGCCCAAAGAATTATGCGGGATAACCCCATCACATAGCGGCCACCCCTGGCAGGCAGCGCTGGCCCCACTGGCAGAAACCAGGGTGCCGCTGATGAATAAGAGCATGACTGCAATCAGTGTCCACAGGGAGATGCGCCCAAATGGAGATTTGTAGCTCAACCGCAGGTCAAACCCTTGAATTGCATCGCCTTGCGCTTGATTTCGATTTGACAGCCAGGTTGCCAGTACAGCCGCAAAAACAGTCAAACCAAGCACCGCCAGCGCCAGGGCGAAATGAAGGGCGCTGAGCAGCGGCTGTTCGCCCAACCCGGCGATCAGGCGACCCAGGAAAATTTGAGCAGTCATCAAGGCGACAGCCGTGACTATCGGGTAGAACAACCAGTGAATATGGCGATACTGCTTCCAGGCAACGACCAGGGATGCGATCAACGCGATTCCTGTCAGTGCAGCCAGCAGGCGGTGCAGATATGGTAGAAAGGCCGGGCTGTCAAACGATTCGACCAGGCTGCCCGAACATGTCGGCCAATCCAGACAGGTGTTGCCGGCAGCGCTCACCCGCAAAATCACACCCATCACGAGCAGGCTAAAAGCCAGGGTTGCAGTGACCAGCAGCAGGCGACGGAAGGTTGGAGAAATTGATTGTGGTGGTTGCATCATGCCTGTTCGTATCCTTTGGAATCTGGATCTGATCCTGTTGTGGATTTGGTACCGGGTTGGGTATAGGGTTTTGCCGGTCCAGAATTTTCAGCCTGCCCCTTTTCTTCCCTGCGAACATAAAACGGGTAGCCGATGCCTAATATGGCTGCGAAGATAAACCACTGGAAGGCGTACCCCAGGTGGGAACCCTCACTGAGATCGAGCTCTAGCTCAGAGCGGAATGGTAAGGACTGCTCACCTGAAGCTGGTAATGCAGCCAGGTAAACCGGCAATATCTGGTAAGGAAGCTGCTGGGAGATATCGCTGACATTGATCCAGTTCCATGCTTCGAGGCGAGCTTCACCAGGAGCAGGGACCTGGTCCGCCCTTCCACCGATGGCCGGTTTAGATTGCGACCGGCGAATGATACCTTCGATCTGTACCCGGTCTGCATAATCATATTGGCTGAGATTTCCACCCGTGAAATCTTCGTACGGAATCCAGCCGCGATCGACAAGCAGCGCAGCTTCTGTGCCCTCGATCATCAGGGGCGTCAGCATGTGCACCCCCAGGCGACCCTGCCAGTCCTGGTTTCTCAGCACCACCTGGCGCTGATGGTCAAATTCGCCGCGGACCAGTGCTGTGCGGTATTCCATGCTGTACAGGTCGCTCTCCAGGTTTTGAGCGGACAATTCCAAGGGGTTTTCCGCAAGCTGGGCTTCGACGCGGGTATTGAAAGTCCTGCGCTGGTCCAGGCGGTCGAGCTGCCAGATGCCAAGCCGGATCATGACCGCCACCGCAATAAGGACAAATATTGTGGTCTTCCACCATTGGCGGCTGAATAATCTCTCTATAATCATGAGCTTGCGTCCGGCTCGCTGGTCTGCAGCTTGACTTTGGGTTCCTTATTGGGATCCGGGTTGAGCGGCCACAGCACCAGGCTGTAAATGAAGAAAAACATGGTCGTGGGTGGAACTGCGAAGCCCAGCCCAACCACGCGCGTCTGCCAGGTAGTGGCCTGCTTGACGTTCAAACCCAGGTAGCGCGTGGTCTTGAATGAACATGAATAAGCATAGCGCTGGGCAGCGTCCAGGACCAGACTGGCCTTGGTCTCGGGTGGGATCCACAGAGGTCCCAACTGGTGATCGATCACATCATCATTCCTGACCACCAGGGTATCCCCTAACACAAAGGTCATCTCATCCGGGATGGCGGGAATAGGTTCGCCTGCCTCCACCTTGGCGGCAGTACCTTGCGGGATCACCAGTTCAATCTCCTGAGGTGTGCGGTCGGTGTCGCCGCGCAGGAAATAAAAAGCCACTTCGCTGCCGAACCAAACCAGGGCCAGCGCGGCCGCGAATGTGATCGCCAGCCTGACCAGGCCTTTCTTGATTGTTGAGCGGTTAGAGTTCATTGCAAATTGGCCATCTTTCTACTATTGCAGCGAAACCAGGTGGCGCACGTCTTCTGTGATCAGCTCGTTTTCAGTGCCGAATAAGTAGGTGAGGCGTAAATTTCCATCTGCGTCGATCACATACACCCTGGAGCTGTGGTCAACCAGGTAGTTTTCAGAGCTGCCTGCCTCAGCCTTGGCCTGGTAGACCCCGTAGTCAGCCCAGACCGGCTCGAGTTCGCTGCGCTCACCAGATAAACCGATGATCTCAGGGTCGAAATTGGTCAGATATTTTCGCATGCGCTCAGGGGTATCACGTTCCGGATCGACGGTCACAAAAACGAAACTAACTTTATCAGCGTCATCCCCGAGCTTCGAGCGGATCTGCAGGAATTCTGTCAAGGTCACCGGGCAAACGTCCGGGCAGCCGGTATAGCCAAAGAACATGACCACCACCTGGTCAGCCAGCTGGCTGAGCTGGAAAGGCTGCCCGTTCATATCGGTCAATACGAACTGGGGGGCAGCAACGGCCGGTTCGATCAGCGAACCCTGGAAAGTGTATTCACGCTGCGGTCCCAGGATCAGGATCATGGCAATCAAGCCCGCCAGGACAGCCAACCCGAAAATCAAGATATTGCGTGGTTTCATTTCAATCCAGTTCAGGCCTTACAGATAACAGCATCAAGAATTTGACTCCGGCTTATACCGCTACGCCCATCAGGTAGAGCGCCGGGTAGAAGAACACCCAGACCACGTCCACGAAGTGCCAGTAAATAGCTGCTGCTTCAACCGGGAAATGGCGCTCTTCAGAGTAAAGACCGCGTTTTCCGTTGCGGTAAACAATGTAGAGGAAGATCACCCCGGAGAAAACGTGCAGGGCATGCATGCCGGTCATGGTGAAGAAAACGGAAGCCATAGCATTCTCACCAACTGAGAAGGGTGCGGTGGGCCACTCAAGGCCGACGACACCCACCAGGAAGAGAACACCAAGGATAATAGTGACCAATATATTGCGGGAAAAGCCCTTAACATTGCCATGGCGAATGTCCGTATCCGCGCGGTACATGAAGAAAGAGCTGGTCAGCAGCACCAACGTGACCACAAATCCCAACACCTGGTTGAGTTCCGGTCGCTCACCTGCGAAGAGGTAGAAGCGGCTTACCAGAAGACCTGCAAAAACAAAGGCATCCGAGACGATGAAGAGCCACAGGCCTAAGCGGTTCGATTCAGATTTAAATTTGTAGCTGCTGTGTGTGTCTACTTGGCTGGTCATGAAGTCTCCTCCTCAGCCACGCCAAACAGCTTTGTGACGTGCATGAAGTAGTAAATGATCAGGGCAGCTTTGAATATCGCGATCCCCCACAGCGGCCAGTTCCAATCGATTGCAATATAACCAATGAAAAACTCTCCGATTGTCAATGCAATGAGCAAGATGAAGACTGCAGCCCCAATATTGCGGTCCTCTTTATAGCCATTACCATTTTGATCTTCTTGAGTCTTATTTTCTGCCATCAATAATTCTCCTAAAATTGAGCTTTGTTCATTAATCCAGTCTTCAGTCCGCAGGTTCCGCTTCGGAAATTGCTGTACGGGTACCACCACCCAGGGAAGTGTATTCAGAACCCTCCAGGCCGTAGTCATATGGATCGCCGGTGACAACGAAAGGTTCGTCATAATTGTGACCTTCCACCGGCATGGGAAGCTGGAATTCCGGTGAGCGGGAACGCCAGGGGTTCTGTACTGCAACCTCACCCCGCTTGATGCTCACATACATGTTGTACACAAAGATCAGGATGCTGGCTCCCACGGCAAATCCAGCGATGGAGACGATCATCTGCTGCATATCCACACCTAACCCGGGATCGTAGTCGGCAATCCTGCGGCGCATTCCGATCAAGCCTGACTGCATCTGGAACAGAGATTGGAAGTAAAAACCGATCAGCATCAACCAGAAGTGGGCTTTACCGAGCCGTTCCCTGTACATGCGCCCGGTCATCAAGGGAAACCAGTAATAGACCGCAGCGAAGAAGGGGAAAACGTAGCCACCGAACATGGTGGCATGGAAGTGACCCACGATGTAATATGTATCGTGGAGGTGCAGGTTAGTGGCGACGGTTGCATTTGGCGGTCCCGTCAAGCCTCCCAGGAGGAAGATCGAGATGGCACCCAGCACGAACAGCATGGGGGTTTTGAATATCAATTTTCCGCGCCAGATGGTAGCCGTCCAGCTGAAGAACTTGATCCCGGTCGGCACTGCGACCAGCAGGGTCGAGTAAGTGAAGGGCACCCGTAAATAGCTGGCCATACCGGAAGTGAACATGTGGTGCGCCCAAACCAGGAAACCTACCAGGGCTATCGCCATCGAAGAGACTGCCACCCACTTGTAGCCAAAGAGCGGTTTGCGGGCGAAAGGCGGCAGCAGTTCACTGATGATGCCCAAACCAGGCAGGACAAAGACATATACCGCAGGGTGCGAGTAGAACCAGAACAGGTTCTGGAAGAGCAGTACGTTGCCGCCCTGGTCCGGGTTGAAGAAATCCATGCCGAAGATGCGATCAAAGAGCACCAGCTGGAAGGAGAGACCGATCAACTGGGTGGCGGTCAGGGCAATGATGGAAGTCGCCAGCACCGACCAGACGAAGATCGGCATGCGGAACCAGGTCATACCCGGCGCTCGCATGCGGATGATGGTGGTGATCAGGTTGACGGCGCCAAGGATCGAGGACAAGCCGACCAGATACACGCCCAGGAAGAACATGGCAAAACCAATTTTCGCCAGGTTAGCGCTCAGTGGTGGGTATCCCGTCCAACCTGCATCGATGCCGCCTAACAGAATGGTGCTCAGCAGCAGGATGATACCTGGTATGTTGATCCAATATGCGAAGGCATTCAAGCGGGGAAAAGCCATGTCGTTAGCGCCGATCATCAAGGGCACCAGGTAGTTGGCCATAGCGCCCACACCCAGCAAGATGCCGCCGATATTCACGATGCCGTGCAGGCTGATCAGGGTGTTGAAACCATCCGGGGTCAGGAATTGGAGACCCGGCTGGGCCAGCTCGGTGCGGAAGATTAAGGCAAACAATCCCGCCACCATGAAAACCAGGATGGATGTTAAACCATATTGGATACCGATGATTTTGTGATCAAAAGAGACGTGGATATATTTCTTCCAACCGCTGACCCTTGATCCCAGCTCCGCCTCCGCTGTATCTTCACCCCTGGTCCACTTGAGCCAGTCATCCAGCACACCAGTGCCGTACATGAAGGTCATCGATCCCAATACAGCACCGGCTACCAGCACAGGCTCCGCATTCCAGGCGGGTAAACCCATCAGCAAGCGGATTGCAATGGTGATCAGAATCCCAACCAGGGCTCCGAAGACCATAAAGATTAAACCTCGTATGAGTGATAATCGATAAAATTTCATCCCTTCCTCCTCGTTACCTACTGCAAGCTCTCAATAAAAGCGATCAGATCATCGATCTGCTCGTCGGTCAGGTCAGCGCCGATTCCCTCCGGCATGATGTTCTGGTAGCCCTCAACAATTTGAATGCCAGGATCACGGATCGATTTGATCAAGTACGCCTGATCGACCACAACCGACGATCCATCGCTGAGCATTTCAGAGATTCCAAACACGCCCAGCCAGGTCGGACCGGCGAGTGCGCTGCCATCGCTGCTGTGACAGGCAGCACACCCATACTGCTGGGCTACTAATTCACCACGTACAACCGGATCATCAGACACTGTTCCAGTCTGTTCAGCCACCCAGGCATCGAAATTAGCCTGCGACAGCACACCTACCGGTGCCAGCATGGCATAATGCTCACGCCCGCATAATTCTGCGCAGCGCACCTTGTAATCACCAACCTCGATCGGGGTAATCCGCAGTTCCTTCTCGAAACCATCTCCAGGCAGCAAATCCTGTTTTACCCGGAACTCCGGGATCCAAAATGAATGGATCACATCCGTGGATGACATATTCAGCAGGGCTTGCTTGTTTACCGGCAAAACAAGGTCAGTCGAGATGATGCCGTAATCCGGGTACTCAAAACGCCAGGACCACTGCGATCCGATCACTTCAACCCGTAATGGTTGCGGATCGGGGGCTTCGACCTTTCCTAAAATCGCACTGCCATAATAAGCCAGGAAAAGAACGAAACCCAACGGGACAAGTGTCCAGGCCACCTCAAGCTTGGTATTACCTTCGATATGGGGACCATCAGTATCATCGTCCTTGCGTCGGCGAAAGAATATTATGCTGTATAACAGGAGCCCGATAATCAGCGAGAACAGGATCGTGATGGCAATAAAATCAAAGCGGAACAGCCTGTCAATCGGGATGGCCTGCAGGCTGGCCTGCTCGGGAAGCAGCTGGATATTATCGAGCAGGAAATACATTCCCGCCATCAGAAGGATCACAATAATTGCGGCAACAATAAAATGTCTCATGCTTTCTCTCCTCTTCGGTTTTTCAGGGAGCGGGTCGGGTTCAGTTGGGATGTCCCCGGTGGTCTCCTGGGCATCCGACCAACCTTCCAACCAATCGTCTATCTGGGAGGCGGCCATAGTGCGCCGGTCGTAGACGATGGCCTGGTCTCCACCCTCTTTCAGCGAAAATAGAACTACCCTTAATCGGCTCTCACCCTCCACAAAGCGCGCTAAAAACTCCTCCCGGTTGACCTGGTCGTCGTCATAATCAACAATTACCAGGTCCGGGTGCAAATTCTCGATTTCTTGCAGGGCTTCGTCAATCGTGGAAACGATGCCAACGACATCAGTATCCATCTCCTGCCGCTTATCAAGCAAGCTGTTTATTCCCTGTGCAAATAAGGGGTGGCTGGAGGCAATCAGGATGCGCAGTGGACCGCTGTGTGGATTTTGGGTCATAGAAATAAGGTTTGTGAATGCGTACTTTACCTGAATACTAATTTACCAAATCAGGTCTTAATTGTCATACCCCCTTGGCGTGGAAAAGGCAGTATTTTAAACGCACAAAAGGGTGATTTGAATAATCACCCATTAATCATCGACTGAATGTTGAAGGTTATTGGCGAATTATGCCCAGTTGAATCGCCCTGCTGACGGCTTCAGCCCGGTTGGAAGCTTCCAGCTTCTCAAGGATATGCCTGACGTGTGTTTTAACCGTGTTTTCTGAGATGAACAATTCTGTGGCGATTTGTGAGCTGGTCATGCCCCTTGCCAGGCACTTGAGTACGTCCATTTCTCTCTTACTGAGGGCGATATCCGGCGGAATCCCGTGAGAGCTGCTCACGGCTTTCAACACGCGGCTGGTAACTTCCGGGGAGAGCACCGATTTACCTTCGGCGACCAGGTTGATCGCCCTGCGCAGTTCCTCCGGCTCAGCATCTTTAAGCAGGTATCCATCCGCGCCCGCGGCGATTGCACCAAAGAGGTCTTCGTCATGCTTCGAGATGGTCAGCATTAGAATTTTTGGCGGATCATTTTCTTGGATGGCTTCAACCATTTCAACACCCCCCATGACCGGCATGTTTACGTCCAGCAAAACCACGTCGGGTTTCTTTTCATCAATCACCGACAGTGCTTCTCTTCCATCCCCCGCTTCCCCGACGATCTCGAACTCGGAGATCGTGGTAAGCAAGCTGACCAATCCCGCCCTGAAGAGACCGTGATCATCCACAACGACTATGCGAATTGTTTTCACGATATGCTTTCTCCCGTCGGGACCGGCACCTGGACTTTAATGATAGTGCCCTCTTCCGGCGCGCTGATGATCATGAGATCTGCCCCGATCAAATCAGAGCGCTCACGCATCCCTTGCAGCCCATACTTGGACACTCCTGGCAGCTCATCCGGGTGGAAGCCCCTGCCATCGTCCCGGATCTCAACCAGGAAGATTTCCCCAACCTGGTCGTATTCGATCCATGCCTCGGAGGCCTGTGCATGTTTTCGAACGTTGCTGAGCGCTTCCTGTATGATACGGATCAGCTGTACTTGAATTTCGGGGGGCAATTTTTCTGCTGCCGGGGTACCTTCCAGGTTCACCTTCAAGCCGGTATTTTCCTCAAACTCTATACTGGTTTCCCTCAGCCAGCTTTCGAGTCCTTCACTGCCGGGTGAAATCCGCAGGTCATCGATCGCCTGGCGAACGTCAAGATATGCATCTGAGAGCACTTTGTAAGTCATAGACAGGCTGTTCTGAAGTCGATTGATATCCCTGGCAGCCAGGTAATTTTCCATCTGGGCAGTCTGCAGTTTCAAGAATCCCAGGGTTTGGGCAATTCCATCATGAATTTCACGCGCCAGGCGAGTCCGTTCAGTCATGATCGAATTAAACTTGATCTCTGCCTGTAATTCCGCGTTGCGCACAACAAGACTGAGCTGCCCCGCAAGATTCTGCAGCAGCGATAAATGCCGTGAGCTGAACTTGGTCGCATGTGTTCTGCCTGCCAGGATCACCCCAAAGGAAGGCTCATCCGAGATAACCAAGGGTGCACAGATCAATGACCTTAAATCTTGAGCTGAGCCCGGTTCACCTTCCACATCACCCAATAACAGCGGTTGTCCAGATTTCTGCACCCCTTCGACCACCCCCTCAATCAGTGAGCCGCTTGATTCGGGGTAATCGCCAATACGAACATTTTGTTGATGCGGTTCGTGATCACCAATAATATAAAGCAACACGAAATCCGCCCGCAGGGTTTCCTTGACATTTTCCAGGAATTCCAGCTGCAAATCCTGGATATCCGCCTGGTGTCTGATCTGCTGCAAGATGATCAATTCACGTTTTTGGGCTTGCAAGCTCTCCAAAACCAGTGCGGTTTCATCGAGCAGTGTCTGCAGAAAATCCTGGGTATCTGAATCGAGAGATTTTTCTTCAGGCAGGTATAAATTTAATATCCCAAATTCTCGTTCTCCACGGCGCAGGTGCAGGCAGTAGATAGTGGAGGGCGTTGAGAGGTCAGTATGGTTAAAAACCGGCAGTTCCACCAGGGGACAGGTATGTACAAGTGATCCCGTTTGCTGGCATGTTCCGCATTTGTGGCGAATCTCGGGAGAAGCCAGGTATTCCACCCAGGAATCCATTAAGGCTTTAGGGATCTCTCCATGGCTGATGGCGGTCAGGGGCTGACCACGGTCATCAAGTGGAACGACTGAAGCTCCAATGGCGCCAACCAGCTCAACCATCACGGTTAGCAGTGGTTTCAGAACCTCGTTTTCATCATTGGCTTCCACAAATTTCTGGCTGAGCTGGAAAATTGCCTCAGAGCGCCGGCTGGTGCGCGCAGCTTCGGATTCAGCTTCTTCGATTCGCTGCCAGTTCATGGCCAGTTCCTTCTGCAGCTGATTAATTTGTCTTACGATGTAAAAAATTATCCCGCTGACGATCAAAATGAAAAATATGCGCAAAACGAGATTATCTTGAGGCCATAGCCAGGTCAGACCCCCGATGATCAGGAACACGAGAAGCAAAAATCCCCCAGCCATCCTGATAATGGATGGCGACCAGGTTGATCCTCTGGTTGGCCTCCGGTTTGAGTTCACAATCCCCATTTTACTCGAGTTCTGTCAAATTATTCACAAAGTTCAGAATTTTGAACCTTGAAGCCGGCGAGCAGCCTTGAAAATTATAAAACCACCATCGTACGCACATAGGAGATGATCTGCCAAATACTTTCCTCATCCAGCAAGCCCTTCCAGCCGGGCATAATCGAATTGAAAGGCTTCATTAATCCACCCTCCGAAATGCGCCAGAACATGTAGGAGTCGCCCATATTGGGATGTCTCAAGGCCAGGTTTCCCGGTTGGGGATCAAGACCACCGGAAGCAGGCCCATCACCCTCACCGGTCACCCCATGGCAAGCAGAGCAGTTTGCCTCGAATAAAATCTCCCCCAATGCGACCTGATCTGGATCATTAACATAAGGATTCCTTAGCCCAGTGTACTCTTCCGGCACATCAGGTCTTTTGGCTGGTTCCTGCTCACCAAAGAACGCGGATGGGGTCTCTGAAGCACCGCAAGCTGCCAGGCTGAGTGCGATGATGATCAAACAAGCAAATACGAGCAGCATCCTACGGGACATCTAGGCTTCCAGTTGCTCAAGATCAGCCAGGATCTCCGCGCTGTGCGCGGCAGGTTTTACTTTCTCATAGACCTTCGCGATTTTGCCATCCGCTCCAATCAGAAAGGTTGTGCGCAAGACACCCTCATATTCGCGGCCGTAATTCTTCTTCAATCCCCAGGCGCCATACAGCTTGAGTACTTCGCGCTCCGTATCCGCCAGCAATGCAAAAGGCAGATCATGCTTGGCGATGAAATTGGTGTGGGTCTTCGATGAATCCGGGCTGACACCCAGGATAGTCACACCTGAACCCTGGTAAGCCGAATAATCGTCCCTGAAACCGCAGGCTTCTACCGTGCATCCTGAGGTATGGTCCTTGGGATAAAAATACAATACCACCGGGCCGCCCTGGTACTCGGAAAGCGTGTGTTCGCGACCATCCTGGTCTGGCAGGGTGAAATCGGGTGCTTGTTCTCCAACGGATAACGACATATTGAGCCTCCTGAAAAATATATTTTATTTACGTGTTTTTCGATTTTAATGCAGTTCTGCGACAATCTTTCCCATCTGGGCGACATCATAACCGGGGAGCGTCTCCACCATGCGTTTGAATTCGGGATCGGCAAGCAGCTCTATCAGTGGTCTCAAGAGTGGGGTTTCAGCGTGCACCTCTGGAATTATCAAATCATAACGTTCTTCAAACAAAGGAATAAACTCTACATCAAGCGATTGGGTGACGGCCTCGATAGCGATACCACAATCTGCCCTGCCTGATGAGACAGCAGCTCCAACCGTCAGGTGCGTATATTCCTGCTGCTGGTAGCCCTGGATATCACCCGGTGTTATGTTCAGCTTCCCAAGGTGGTAGTCAAGGAGAACGCGGGTGCCTGAGCCGCGCTGGCGGTTGATAAAAGATATCTCCTGCCGCGCCAGATCAGTCAAACTTCGGATATCCTTTGGGTTGCCCTCTGCACCAGCAATCCCTGCGAACGTCCAACCAGGGTCACAACCTTCACTGGCAATCCAGGCAGGTACTGCTGGATGTAGGCGAGGTTGTATTCGCCTGTCTCCGGGTCTAACAAATGAGCCCCGGCCAGGTGGGCCTCACCCCGGCTTAAGGCCACCAGTCCGGCAATACTACCGACATTGGCGGTCGCCAAGCGGCGTCCTATTTGGAATAGGAACTGAGCCATAATATCCAGGGTCATATCATGCGATCCTGTGGCGAAGATGGTGCTGTCGATCTCCGCTTGAGAACGATAAAGGCTGACTTCCACTTCCGCGCCTGCTGGTTTGCCCTGGGAACCACGCGGCAGTAATGCCAGGCCATCCGCCCGGGCAAGTGAGGAAATCACTCCGGCACCACGCGACAGCGGGGCAGCTAAAACACGCTCACCTACACGGCCCAGCGCCACGCGCACATAATCATCATCCCCGGCAGGCGAGGTGATTTTCCTGGTCAGGGTGGCTTTGATCTTTTCCGGAACATCTGGTGGACTACCCAACCACTTATTAAGCAGCGGGGCAACGAAAATCTCTCCCGTTAAGGCAGCAGATACTGGATAGCCTGGAACCCCAATCACCGGGGTGTATTTCGTGGGACCGCCTCCACCTTCAGCCTGGCTGGTTTCGATCATGCCCAGGATTACCGGGTGACCGGGACGCACCGCCACGCCATGAACGAATACTTCACCCAATGCACCGACCACCTGGGCAGTGAAATCTTCCGATCCAGCTGAAGAGCCTGCGTTGACCAGGATCAAATCGTGATCTTCAGCTGCTTTGGAAACCGCAGCGTAAATATGATCGAAGTCATCGCGGATGATTGACAGCCGGGTCGCCTTCCCCCCCCACTCCTGGACCTGGGAGGCTAAAACCAGGGAATTAAATTCGATAATCTCGCCTGCGGAAAGCTGACTGCCGATTGGAAGCAGCTCGCTCCCGGTGGGCAATACTGCCACCCTGGGTCGCCTGGCAACAGTTACGGACGAACTTCCGCTGGCCGCGATCACTCCCAGGTCGACCGGACGCAGAATCTGACCTGCGGGTAGCACCAGCTGCGAGGCGACAATGTCCTCCCCCATGGGGCGCACATGCATCCAGGGGTTGACCGCCGCGCGGATGCGGATCGTATGCGGTGCACTGAGCTGCTGGGCGGGCTGGCCTTCGCTGTCCAGGGGTTCAGCGTGTTCAATAGGGATGACTGCATCCGCTGATTCGGGTAAAGCATCCCCGGTATCAACGTAAATCGCCCCTTTATTAATCTGCAGTGTCACCGGCCGGGTGGGCAGCGCGCCCTCTGTGTCCTGCGCCATAACAGCGAAACCATCCATGGCAGCCGCGTGGTAATGCGGGGATGATATCTTTGCCCACACCGGTTCGGACAATGTCCTCCCGAGAGCGGCTTGATCCAGGGGGATCGATTCGGTACCCAGCCGGCCCCACAAACCGGCTTTTGTTAAGTGATTTTCCAACCGGGAAAAGGCTTCCGGCAGGGGGATATCTTCAAGATACATAGCTCTTATTATCCGGCTACAATGGTGTGTACGTTCGCCTTGGCGGCACGTAGCGTCCAGACCACGGTAGCAATTCCTTAAAATCTTCCATGTTCCCTTCGCCCTTAACCTCACAGCGACTTAAATTATAGAATGCCAATCCCAGTATACTAAAAATGAAAATTCTCCTGAACATTTAGACAGCTGGCAATTCCAAAGATAAATGATTCTGATTAAGGCAGTTTTTTGACGACAACCGGTTGCCAAGCATTAAAACAACCTGACATGCACGATTTCCCCGGCATTAATACCGGTGGAATGAGCTGGGATATGCAGCAAACCATCAGCTCGCGATAAGGTGAAGATTAGATTACTTTTACCAAATATGGGTTCTGCAGAAAAATTACCTCCAGCTTGAGCCAATTTAACCGGCACCCAATCCTCTCGACCTGCACTGGAGGAAAGGTTGATGGTCACTTTCGCCTGGACCATTGGTCGCACACGTTCATCCTTTATCCCTGAAAGAAAATCGATCAACGGCTCGACAAACAGGGTGGCGATCACCAGGGCACTGACCGGGTTGCCTGGTAAACCGATCACCGGCTTGATCCTATCGCCGCCTGGTGAATGGTTGGCGGCCAAAATGGTCGGCTTCCCGGGACGCACATTTACCCCATGCACGATCACACCGGGTCCTCCCAGGCTGTCGATCACCCTGGCGGTCAGATCCCGGTTGCTGGCAGATGATCCGGCGGTGATCACCACCAGGTCGCACTCCAGGACTGCCTTTTCGGTAGCAGATCTCAGTGGAGCTTCCTCATCCGGGACGATGCCGTAATTACGTGGGGTGGCACCAGCCTTTTCGACCAATGCCGCCAGCGTATAGGAATTGATATCCCGGATCTGGCCAGTTTTTATGTCTGTCTCCGGCGGCACTACTTCGTCACCACTGGAGATGATGCCCACGATTGGTCTCTTGGCAACCTGCACACGGGTAATGCCCATTGCCAGCAGTCCCCCAATATCCGCAGCGCCAAGAATTTTACCAGGGGGAACAACAACCTCACCTTGCTGGATATCCTCGCCAACCTTAATTACGTTCTCCCCCACCGCGGCCGAGCGCAGAATTTCGATCTCCCCGGGCCTGGCGACCTGGGTATTCTCCAGCATGACGACCGCATCAGCACCTGCCGGCAGCATTCCCCCGGTATGGATCAGACCGCAGCGGGCCGGGGAAAGGGAAAAATCTGCTTCCTGCCCCATGCGGATTTCACCAACCAGTTCGAGGTAAGCCGGCATGGAATCGGAAGCACCATGGGTATCACCGGACCGGACGGCATAGCCATCAACCGTGCTGCGATTAAATGTAGGCAGCGAGTGTGGTGCAAGTACACCCTGGAGAACAACACGCCCCCGCGCAAGCCTGGAATCAATTTCTTCAGCTGCAGGTTGAAATCGAAGTTGTGCAAGGAATTTTTCCAGGGCTTCCTGGGGCGGCAATAAATCGATAAATTCAGGCATGGGGTTTTAATAAGAGATTTCTACAGCTGTTTACCGGGTCCAATAAGTAAAGGCGAGCAGATAGGTCACACTTCCAAACAGCACTACCGCAGTAAAGGCCATGGTGGTCCAATTTGGTTTGCCCCCTGCAGAAATGCGCCGCATCTGCCAGATCTGCAGCAGCCCGATCGGAAGCGGGATAAAGGCTGGCAGTACGATCGCCAGGGGCAGCCTAAATGTGGCCGCGAGACCCAGCAGCAAGAATGCGGTTAAAATCAGCATATTGTGAAGCACCATGCCTCTCTCCCAACCGACCCGCACCAGCAGGGTTAATTTCTCATACTTTAAATCGTTTAGATAATCCGGGAATTCAAATACGACCATCATCGCCAGGTGCAGCGCGGTCAGGGGAAAGGTGCTCATCACCAGCAGGCGGTGCACCTCACCCGTTTGCAGCACAAAGGCGAAGATCGGCACCAAATTTGCGACCAGGACCGATGTGGTGAGCTCACCGTAACCGGTGTGTGCTAACCTGACCGGGGGAGTCGAATAAAAAAAGCTGCCGGCAAAGGCCAGCACCACAATTGTAACTATCAGCGGTGTCAGCTGCACTACGCTGATCAGGACTACGGTCAAGGCAGCTAAAATGGTTAGCGTTGTGAGAGCAGCCCACATGACAGTTTCCTGCGACAGCTTGCCCTCACCGACCGCCCCGCTGCCCCCGGAAAAGGGGGTCCGGTTGGTATTTTTCTGATCTGCGGGAGCGTCGAAATACTCGTTCAAGTATTGGGCGCTAAGCTGCATCGTGGTGACATAAGCCTGCCCGATGAAATACAGGCTCCAATCGATCGGGGTGCCTAAATAGCGGGCGATTCCGACCCCCAGCCCATACACCAGAGCTCCCCCCAGCAGGAACAGGGGGCGCGAAAGAAGCACTACCAGGCGAATTTTGCGTATCATCGTTCAATTCCTCAGGGATCTATGGGGAAACCGGCATTTCGCCAGGACTGCAATCCACCCTGAATAGGATTGGCTCGAGAGTAACCATTTTCCAGCAATACAAATGCCGCACGGGCACTGGTTTCTTCAGCTGGTCAGGTGCAGTAAAGGATGATCCAATCACTTTGGTTCAGCTCTCCCAACCTTGATTCAATCTCGCTGAGTGGGATTGAAATCGAACCGGTGATGTGGTCATCGTCATAATAGACCTTGTCACGCACATCAACCACAACAGCCTGACCCGAATCAAGCGCGCTTTTGGCGCTCGCAACATCTACCCTTTCGATCTGGGGAAAAGGGATCTCCGGGCCGGAGTTGTTAACCAGATCGGGTTGATCACTTCCGGAGAACAGGAAAACACTTGCCACGGCTCCGATGAGTATAATAACCCCGACAGATATAAGCAACAGTGGCCACAGCGGTCGTTTTTCAGTCTTTCCCAAGCTGACCTCCTTATTTTTCATCATACCATAGAGGAGTAATTTTACCCCTTGAAACGATCTTTTATCCGCTGCAATTATTAATATTTTATATATATTTGTTATCTCAAAAGACCCAAAATTTCAAGTGCCCAATATAGAAAAATTTCTTCCTCGATCTGCGCGAAATTTGTAAAATGTGAAGGTTAAGAATTGTTTATAATTCTGTCTCGTCAAGGACAGGTTATGATATAGTTCCGTCTGATGAGAAGCCGATCTTTTCCAGCCCTGCGCTGGGTATCCCTGTTTTTAATCTTGGCTGCGGTTGCGGTTTTTGCCCTGCAGCTGGTCAGGTTCAGCCGCTTTCGAGTGAACTTTCCAGCCGGCATGGAGATTGCGGAAGTTCCTGTCGGCGGCCTGGATCGCGGTGCCAGTGCAGAGCGCCTGTTGGAAGTATACTCAACCACGCCTGTTGAGCTGCATTACGGGGAAGAAATTATCCACCTGTCCCCTGCTGCAGCAGAATTTGAACTCGATTTGGAGAGCATGCTGGCAGCCGCCGATCTGACCCGCAGCCAGCAGCCATTCTGGATCGAGTTTTGGAACTTTCTCTGGGGTCGCAGCATTGAACCTGCTTCGATCCCGCTGGTCGCCTCAATCTCAGAACCGCGCCTGGAAAGCTACCTGGAAAATGAGATCTCCCAGCGTTATGACCAACCACCCCTGCCCCCGATCCCCGTGGTCGGTACAGTAAATTTTCAACCTGGGGCCCAGGGCACCGCATTAGATATCAACCGTTCCGTGGACTTTATCGAAACCGCGCTGCGCTCACCATCCAAGAGGGTCGTCGATCTGCCGCTGTCGCGCACCAACCCACCCAGGCCTTCAATTGGCAACCTGGAGATCATGCTAAAGCAGATCGTGGACATCGCTGAATTCGATGGGCTGGTAGGACTTTACCTCTCGGATTTGCAGACCGGCGAAGAGATCAACTTCGCCTACAGCCAGGGCCAGGACTTTTCAACCAATCCCGATGTGGCCTTCACCTCTGCCAGCATCATCAAGATTCCCATTATGGTCTCCGCCTTCCGACGCCTGGAGGATGATCCAGACTCAGAAACCACACGTTTGATCGAGGAAATGATCGAGAAATCCGGCAACGATCCCGCCGATTGGTTGATGGAGCGCGTCATCGATCCTTTCACCGGCCCCCTTGGTGTCACTGATGACATGCACACATTGGGTCTTGATAACACCTTCTTGGCCGGGCAGTTCTACCCGGGTGCACCGCTGCTGTCAGTTTTCGAAACCCCGGCCAACCTGCGCACGGACATCAACACCGACCCGGATATTTACAACCAGACCACACCCTCCGACATCGGTATGCTGATGGAGGACATCTACCAGTGCACCCAACGCGGTGAAGGCAATTTGCTGGCCATATTTCCAGGTGAGTTCACCCAGGAAGAATGCCAGGCGATGATCAATTACCTGGGCAACAATCAAATTGGCCTGTTGATCGAGGCTGGGGTGCCCGACGGAACCCCGGTGGCGCACAAACATGGTTGGGTGACCTATTTCGGGGTGATGAACACACTGGGTGATGCGGGAATCGTTTATACACCCGGGGGAAATTACGTGCTGTCGATATTCATCCACCACCCGGACCAGCTGGTCTGGGACCCGGCATCGGAATTGGTGGCGTTAATATCCGAAGCGATCTACAATTATTTCAACCAGGTTTCTGGCTGACCAGACCCAATCAATCGTCTAATCCACATTTTTTCTTCAATTAATGTGTTGAGACGCCTCGGTCGGATAAGAATTTCCCCCATAGAGACGCCTCGGTCGGATAAGATTTCCCCCGTAGAGACGCCTCGGCGAGGCGTCTCTACAGATAGGGTTCATCTAATATTCGAGGATAGGAGGTGATAATGAGGGCTTCAAAACCAGGCATTGGCCTGCCGAAGATGCACGTGGAACCGGGTGAGAGACGCGTTTTCCTGCCAGAATTTATCGCCGAGCTGG
>PVMK01152978.1_pt1 | contig 19395 bp, 23 predicted proteins | sample 1853481 | NCBI WGS metagenome assembly PVMK01 (sample SAMN08533507, study PRJNA380276) | Marine sediment metagenome, whole genome shotgun sequencing project. | reverse complement strand
GTCGGTGCCATAATTATTATCGTTGTCTTCCGCAATGAAATTCGCCGGGTACTGCAGGCCAAAAATTTAAAATCCATCCTGTGGGGATTATCTTATAAATCCGCCATTACGCCGACAGAAATTATTGCCGACAGTGTGTTTCAAATGGCGAAGCGCAAGTGCGGGGCATTGATTGTTTTCCCGGGAAAAGAAGACCTGAGCGATGCGGTGCAGGGGGGCACCCCCTGGAAAGGATTGATCACCAAAGAGATGATAGCCAGTATTTTTTGGCCGGATAACCCGGTCCATGATGGCGCTGCTATTGTTCAGGGAGATCAGATTACGGTTGTCGGTGCCATTTTGCCTTTATCTCATCGTGATGATTTACCGTCACATTACGGCACCCGGCATCGGGCCGCTCTGGGACTGGCGGAAGCAACCGATGCCCTGATCATTGTCATATCCGAGGAAAGAGGTGATGTGCTTGTCGCCAAAGGCAACCGCCTGCGGGAGATTAAGCAAAAACAGACCCTGAAAGAAAACGTCCAGGAACATGTGGGAACTGCGGCCCTCAAGAAAGGGGCTGTCAGAAAGGAAGGTTTTGAAATTACGGTTGCTGCCATGTTGTCCGTTGTGTTTATTACCGGCATCTGGTTCAGTGTTTCCAGAGGGCAGGATACGCTGGTTTCCCTTGATATCCCGGTGGATTATATGAATCGGGCGGGCGGCACCGAAATTGTCGATACCTCGGTGAAATCCGTTAGCCTGGTATTAAGTGGATCGGGTGCTTTGGTTAAATCGATCACACCGGATCAGGTCAATGTTCGTCTGGATTTGAGCAATTCCGTCATCGGTCCCAACTCTTTTTCCATTACGTCTGATAACATTTCGTTGCCGCCCGGAATATTGCTGCGCGAAGTGACACCGCCTGTTATCGATGTCGTTATTGATGAAAACCATAAAAAAAGAATTGCCGGTGCAAATCGATTGGGTGGGCAAACTTCCCGGCAATTTGATTCTGATTGATTCTGTAACGGATCCCGAAAAGGTTGAGATTGTGGGTGGCAAGCGCATTCTTGAAAAAATAGAGACGCTTTATACCGAAAAAGTGCTGCTAGACAATTTGAGCGGCAAAGGCGAAATTACGGTCAACCTGGTCCTGAATCCGGCGTCTTTAAAAAGCGCATCGGGTTCTAAGGATAAGGTCACGATTCAATATTTGATTCGAAATAGAGAGTAGGTGATTGCGGATTGGGGATTTCGGATTTTGGATTGCGGGCGTATTAAAAGTTTAGAAAATGAGGTCTTGAGTCTGATGACCGTTCCTTTTTTGATGACGGCCGGGGTATTGAGATTATTTTTGATCGACACGGCTTCTTTTATGGTGACGTTGCCTTCAAAATAGACATCGCCTTCGATGTTGAGGGATTCGCAATTCACCAGAGAAGGTAGCCCTTTCTTAAAACGCTCTTCCAGAAGGTCAATTTTTCCATAAAAATTCGGATCCAGTCTAACCTTGATGGTATCCGGTCTGTTGGCCGCAATTCGCTTCGGGTTTATCTGCAGGGTCTCTTTTTCCCCAACACATAACAGTCTGAACGCAGCGCCAGAAGGTCATTGCACGATTTAACCGGGAAAAATCGGGATCGTGGAACCCTGACAGCCGTGGTGCCCTCAAAAAGAGAAATGGCCGCTCCCATGGCGGTTTCAATCTGGAATACCGGCGGACTGCTTTCATTTCTGGGGTCCACGGTTTTAGGATTGAGGATCATTGGAAGATGAATGGTGTGTTCTTTTGCAAACAGCGCTTTTAATGATTCTATATTGATCCAGATGTTATTGGTGTTGAAAAAGCGGTAACGGGAAATATCCTGAAATGCCGTTATTTCATCTTGGGGGCATTGGGCGGCCTCACGTAAAATAAGTCTTCCGTTGTGATGTCTGGCCAGATGCCCGCCTTTAATGTCAGCCGGGGTTTTTTCAGCCACTTCCATCATAAACGGGAATTGGTGTTCGGCAAAATAACCCAGCAGCGTCGTTTCCATGCGGGCTCCGAGATTATCCAGGTTGTGGATAAACGCATACTGAATGCCGTTTTCCAGCAGGATTTCAAGCATCCCGGACGTACTGAGGGCCGTAAACACATCGCCGTGGCCCGGCGGGTTCCACTCCAATTCCTGATTTTGCGGCCATGTTGCCGGGGCCAGATCCTGCTGCCGGATTTTGGGAAACCGGTGTTGGATAAATTGGTGCGGTGTTGGGGAAGGTTTTATTTTGTCCAGGGCCGCCAGGGTTTCGTCATGGGTTTTAAAGCTGTTCATTAAAACCAGCTGGACCCCGCTGTTCTCAGCCTGCTTTAAGATGATTTCAAGAAAGGTTTTTCCGTTTTTGGCTTCAATTAATGACTTGGGTCCGGTCAACCCCATGGTGGTTCCCAGACCGCCGTTTAAAACAATTCTTACGGAATGCTCCAAAGCGCGTTGACCGGCAGCGGCATATTTTTTTAAATTTTTGAAATTCTCTATTTCATGGGTTTCAACCGGTTGAATCTCCCGATCGTACACCAGGCCGGTTTCACCGGTCAGCACCTGATTGTAGTAATAAGCAAATGTATCTATTACCAGAGGCTGCAGTCCTTCATTTTGCATCTTTTCGACAAATGCGGGCAGATTTCCAACAACCTCCGATTTAGGCATTTAAATCTCCATAGTCATTTTTTGAGCGATGGTTTATTGGAACGCTAAATAACAAGGTGTCAGGTGTCGGGTGTCAGGTGTCAAAAAACTGAAAACAGATGACAGAAAACAGAGGACAGACAAGGTGTATCAGTCTCCGGTTTTAGCTATCTGTCTTCTGTTGGCTGGCCTCTGTCCTCTGACAAAACCTGACACCTGAACACTGACACCTGAAACCTATTATGCGACGGGCACAATCCACCCCAGCGGGTCATCGGCTTTGCCGTATTGGATGCCGGTGATGGCGTTGTAGTATTTCCGGGCAACCGGGCCGACTTCGTCGCCGGCAATGGTAATCACCTGGTCACCGTATTTAATCTCCCCGACCGGAGAGATAACCGCGGCTGTTCCGGCACCGAAAACCTCCTGAAGTTTTCCGGAAGCATGGGCCTGCATTAACTCATCGATGCTGATTTTTCTCTCTGATACTTTATCGTTCCAGTGTTTGGCCAGTTTGATAACTGAGTTTCTAGTGATTCCCGGCAGAATGCTTCCGTTTAACTCGGGGGTGACGATTTCATCCTCTATTACAAAAAAGATGTTCATGGAGCCGACTTCTTCAAGATATTTTTGCTCAACGCCATCCAGCCACAACACCTGAGAATAACCTTCTTTGTGAGCTTTTTCAGCTGCCAGAATGCTGGCGGCGTAGTTGCCGGGGGTTTTGGCTTCGCCCACTCCACCGCGCACCGCCCGGACATAATCACTGGTTACCTGAATTTTAACCGGATTAAAGCCTTCCCGGATAATAGGCGCCAACCGGTGAAAGGATAATGAAAAAACGATAGGTATACGAAGCCCGCACGCCGATATACGGATCCATCGCAATAATGGTGGGCCTTATGTAAAGAGAGGTTTCCGGTTGACCGGGGACCCAGTCCTTTTCGATCGCCAGAAGCTTTTTGAGCACATCAAGGGCAAAATCCTCGTCGATTTCAGGTATGCACAACCGTCGGCAGGAACGATTCAAGCGTTTGAAATTTTCCTGGGGTCTGAAAAGCTGGATATTTCCGGAGTCGGTTCGGTAGGCCTTGAGTCCTTCGAAAGCGCCCTGGGCATAATGCAAAAACATGGTGGACGGTTCCAATGCCATAGGAGCATAGGGCTCTACGCGAAAAGCGTGCCATCCCTTATCCGGAGTGTAATCCATACTAAACATGTGATCGCTGAATATGGTTCCAAAACCGAGCTTGGATTGGTCCGGTTTCTCTTTTAATTTTTCAGCCTCTGTTACGGTCAATTCCATGGGGTCCTCCTATAGGTTTAAATCGTTTTTTAAATGGATATAGTATATTTGCATGGTAAATCAAGAATTAAGTTGTCTTCACGATAAAGGTGTCAAGGGTTCAGGGTCAGGGGTTCTGGGTTTCTGGCAGCGAGCCTGCGATGAGTCGTCAGTCGAGGGCAGCTGACTCAGGTTTCATCTGCATCTGGCCTGATACCAGTCCAGTAATAACCTCTGAACCTGAACGCTGAAACCCATTTGAACGCTGGTTTATTGACATCGACGGCCGCCTCATATATAAGCGCACACTTGCGACTGAGGACCTGTCTTTAGTTGCCAGAACGGTTTTTATGAAAGGAATTTAAAATGAGCGATACCGATCGTATGGCCAATGTCGAACCGGTTCGACTTGGCCCGGAAAGTCAGTTTAAATTTAAGTGTCATCCCGGGATTGAATGTTTCACGCAATGCTGCCGGGATATTAATATCATCCTGACGCCCTATGATATTATTCGGCTTAAAAAAAAGCTGGACCTGTCTTCCGAGGAATTTTTAGCCATTTACACCGAGCCGCAACTGCTGGAAAAAACAGATCTGCCGGTGATTACCCTTAAGTTTCTGGAGGAGGAAGATAAAGATTCAGACTGCAAATTGTGTCCCTTCATCAGAGAAAACGGTTGTCTTGTTTACGCTGATCGGCCGACGACCTGCCGCTATTATCCACTGGGTGTTGGGTCGCTAAGCCACAAAGAAGATGCGGATGGAGAGGAGTTCTATTTTTTTGTTCATGAACCGCACTGCCTGGGGTTTAAAGAAGACAGACTCTGGACGGTTAAGGAATGGCGCAAAGATCAGGGGGTTGATATTCACGACGAAATTAATGCGGAGTGGACCGATTTGCTGGTGCGAAAGCGGTCCTTCCCGCCCAATATGCAGCTTACCGAACAGACCAAAAAGATGTTTTTTATGGTCAGCTACAACCTGGATAAATTCCGGGAGTTTGTTTTTGAAAGTTCGTTTTTGGACCGTTACGAGGTTGACGAATCCGTCCTTAACCGGATCCAAGATGACGAAATCGAGCTGCTGAAATTTGGTTTGAAGTGGCTTAAATGGCTGCTGTTTAAGGAAGGTGATTTCAAACTGAAGCCTGGAGTCGCTGATTAATAAGTGTCTTGTCTGAATTATTCAGCACAGATCTGCTTTGCTCAAACAAATAATTTGGGGATTGAGGAATTAAGTACATGTTCAATGGCGATTTTAAATCCCTGAATTCCCCAATCCCTGAATTCCTAAATTATTATTTTTTAAGCTTTAATTATTTGACTGTTTAACGAAGATCAATAATCTTTGTAGGCCAATCCTTCCCAGGACTTCTCATTTTCCAGGCGCTCGCCAATATCCACATTAAAAAATTCCGCCACCGGCTGCAGTATTTCAGGGGCGGTTGCCTGCACCCTGCGCACGGCATCCAGGACGGTTTGCAATCCGTTTTGGGTCATTTTACCCAGCGGCTGCCGACACGCCCCTGAAGGCATGCCTAAAAGTGACATCAAGGCTTTATAGGCCAGCGGGTTTCTGGCACGGCAGGACACTTCACCATAAGGTGTTTTTTCCGTTGTTTTTACCGTTACCAGACTGAAAAGAGGTTCCAGTTTCTGCATCAGGGTTTTGGCTTCGGACTGCTGACCATCATTTAGCAATTGAACCATTTCCGTGATGGCTTTCGGGGCCACGTTGGAGGCCACCGAGATAACTCCGGCGGCTTTGATCTGAGGGGTCGTCATCATTTCGTAAGTCATTCCATCATCGCCGGATAAAATCATAAAATCAGGCCCGCAGCATTCGCGGGTGCGCTTCATGTTATCGATGCTGGCAGTCGCTTCCTTTACGGTCCTGACATTGGGGTATTCTTTATACAACAGGGCCAGGTCCTGCGGAAATAATTGGGTTCCCGTCCGGCCCGGAATGACGTAAGGGATAATGTCAAGATCTTTAAAGGCAGCGGCTATCGGGGCAATGTATTCTTTTCGAATTTCAAGGGAGCTGGGACCATTGTAATACGGCTCCACCAGCAATACGGCATCGGCCCCGACTTCGGCCGCATGTTGGGTTGCCGCAAGCGACTCAGCGGTATTGTTGCTTCCGGTGCCGGCAATGCACAAGCACTTGCCGTTGGTCTTTTGGGCGATCGTTTCGGTTACCTTATTATGTTCATCCCACGTGAGCACCGGGCTTTCCCCGGTGGTTCCGACTGCCAGAATGCCGGTAATGCCGTTTTGAATCTGGAAATCGGCCAGTTTTTCCAGGCCTTCGTCGTCAACAGCATTGTTTTTAAAAGGTGTGATGATTGCGGTATAGCATCCTGCTTTCATGATTGCCCCCTTACGCTTTACGGTAAGCACATTTTGCTTTATCCTAATATTTATAATGTTAAAACGGTAGTTAAAAGGCAAATTGATGTCAAGCAAAAAAGACGGGAAGGCTCAAGAGGGCTTGAAAAAGTAAGAATAATCCTGTAATAGCATGGAACTGGTTTTAAAACTCTCATCAAGGAATGAATCGTATGACAAAAGCCAATAACGCGGATGAATTTATCGCCCAGCAACGGCAGGCCATCGCTCAAAATCCGGAATGCGGCAATTCCCATTACAATCTGGCCGTCGCTTTAATGGGGCAGAAACAATATGATGAAGCTGAGAAACATCTCTATGAAGCCATTGAATGCAGTCAGAGCCTGGCCGAAGCTTATGTGGCCCTCGGCGGAATATCTTTACAGCGCGGCGATCTTGATGGCTGCCTGACGCACAATCGATCGGCAGTCAAAGCCAGACCCGGTTTTTCCGAAGGCTGGGGGAATATTGGATTTATCGAACTTCAAAAAGGAAACATCGACGAGGCCATCAAGGCGCTCGAAAAGGCAACGACCTTTAATTTCAGGTATGTTCAGGCCTTTGCCAATCTGGCCAATGCCTATTTAATCAAAGGCATGATTGCTGAAAGCATCGAAGCCAATTTGAAAGCCTTGAAGCTTCACCCTGATTTTGCACCGGCCCACAACAATCTGGCCATCGCCTATCTCGAAAAAGGGGAAGCCAAAGCGGCCATCGAACATTGTGAGCGGGCCCTGGAGCTGGGATACGATGTGCCGGCCGAAATACTAAAAGAGATCGAAGAGCTCAAAGAATCAGAAGACAGAAGGCAGAAGACAGAAGACAGATGACAGAAGGCAGGATACAGAAAACAGTGGACAGAATAAAATGGATATATTCCGATTTTCTGTCTTCTGTTCTCTGTCATCTGACCTCTGTTCTCTGAAAGAATATGCCCCCCTTTTCCTTTTTTCATATCCCACTCCAAAGAACCCGTCACTGAAGCCAGCCTGATATGGCAAGCGCCCATACCCCTGAGGCTCGATGCCTTGCTGAAACATGATGGGAACGGGGAATCCGTGAGTCACGCAGCTTATTTTCAGGCGGCGCAGTCTTTTCTCGAAGCCCATTCTTTTGAAATAATTGCCCGGGCGGCTTCCCGACAGCTGGGTCGTGATGTGAAGGCAGCGGACATCGAGGAAATCCATATTTACCTCGAAAAACACGGTGAATTTTATCATCCCGCCCGAATCGAAGCCGTCGTTTGCCAGAAGCGGCTTTGCTTTGTACTCAATGTCGCCATTTCCGAAACCGGCAAACGCTTCATCGAAAAAGAATACCATCACCTAAACCGGCTGAATACTGAATTGCCATTTCGCTATTTGCCGCAGGTATACGGATTCGGCCGGATCCCCGCATCAGATGGATCGAATTTCGCTATGTTTTTGGGCCAATGGTTTGATGGATACCATGAATTCCATCTTTCGATGGATCCGGCCGATAAAAAGCCCAAAATCATTGTCTGGGATGATTCCCGCGGGAGGTTTTTTCTTTCAGCCGAGCAGACAAAAACGCTCTATGCCCAGGCTTCTAAAATATTGACCTGCTACTATAACCTGGAATCTTTTGAGCAGATATTTTCCTGGCATCATGCTGCCGGGGATTTTGTTGTTGCGACTGAAAATGGCAAGCTCGAATTAAGACTGGTCAGTGTTCGGCAATACGGCTCCCATTTTTGGAAATCAGAAGGATACTCAAGCCGTCCGTAGCGATCCGGAACTGATGTTACAGGCCCTGCTGGTTTTCTTTTTAAGCCTATCGATTCACATGCGCCTGGACCGCCTCGAAGGGATCGGGGAAATGGTATGGTCGGATAAAGCTGCCGTTGAAGCCACCTTAACCGGCTTTTTGGAAACCCTGTCAATGAAACCGGATACACCATCGCTGCCGGATTCTGCGCTGGCCTGTTTTATCGCTTATCTCGCAGCCTGCACCGACGCGGACCTGCTCTATCTGTCAGAGGCGATTGTTAAGCGGTACAACCCCAAAATGCCGGGGCTGACGGTCATCAAGAAAAATTTAAGCGAGCACGTTGAAACGCTGTATGTCGCTATCCAACAATGTTGTCGATTTCCACTACCTGAGGGGCTCTTTTTTTCAGCGGCCACAAGATAAAGTATAAGCGTTTTTTATGACGATTTTTGTGGCGTTAACCCTTTGTAACGATCCTTTTTTATTGACAAGCCTAAAGATTAATTCTATATGGACTCTTTTGATGATTCCTAAAATATATAACCGAAAATATTTGAAATAAATTCAGAAAAAACAGATTGAGAGGGGGTGAATTCAGCAAATCCCGGGAGGAGAAGATGATTTTTATAGTTAAAGCGAAATTATTAACTTAAATGGAGGTAAATAATGGCAAAACATAAAACCCCGTTGTTGGACCAGCTTGAAAGCGGGCCGTGGCCGAGCTTTGTGTCTGATCTCAAGCAGCAGGCCGAAGTGAGGGCAAAAAATGAAGCCAAGGTAGATTTTCAGATTCCCCAGGATGTTGTGGAAGACCTCCTGGGAATACTGGAGCTTTCCTTCAAACACGGCAGGACCCACTGGAAACACGGCGGCATTGTCGGTGTATTCGGCTATGGCGGCGGTGTTATCGGCCGGTATTGCGACCAGCCCAAAGCGTTTCCGGGCGTGGCGCACTTCCACACCATGCGCGTAAACCAGCCCAGCGGTAAATTTTATACTGCCGAATACCTGCGGCAACTCTGTGATCTGTGGGATTTCCGGGGCAGCGGTATCACCAACATGCACGGATCCACCGGAGACATTATTTTTCTGGGCACCACCACTCCCCAGCTGGAAGAAATCTTTTATGAAATGACCCATACCTACAACCAGGATCTGGGCGGCTCCGGTTCCAATCTGAGAACACCTGCGGACTGTATTGGTGCGGCGCGTTGTGAATATGCCTGCTATGATACCCACGCCCTTTGCTATCATCTGACCCAGGAGTACCAGGACGAGCTGCACCGGCCGGCATTTCCCTATAAATTTAAATTCAAGTTTGACGGGTGCCCGAACTGCTGTGTGGCATCCATTGCGCGTGCGGACATGGCTTATATCGGAACCTGGCGAGATGATATCCCCATCGACCAGGAAGCGGTCCAGGCCTATATCGGCGGCGAGCTGCCACCCAATGGCGGTGCCCACTCCGGTCGTGACTGGGGCCCCTTTGATATTCAAAAAGAGGTCATTGATCTGTGCCCCACCAACTGCATGTGGCTGGAAGACAACAAATTGATGATCGATACTAAAGAGTGTAACCGCTGTATGCACTGCATCAATGTCATGCCCAGAGCCCTGCGGATCGGTGAGGACAGAGGTCTTTCCATCCTGGTCGGTGCCAAGGCCCCGATTCTCGACGGTGCCCAGATGGGCTCCCTGCTGGTTCCCTTTATTAAAGCCGAGGAACCCTATGATGAAATCAAAGAGATTATTGAAGGCATCTGGGATTGGTGGATGGAAGAAGGCAAGAACCGGGAGCGTCTCGGTGAGCTCATGAAGCGACAGGGCTTCCAAAGGTTACTCGAGGCGACCGGACTAAAGCCCGATCCGCGGATGGTTTCCGAGCCCAGATCCAACCCCTACATTTTCTGGAAGGAAGAGGAAGTTGAGGGCGGCTGGACACGTGACATCAACGAATTCAGAAAACATCATCAGAGATAGGGGGAAAAAACCATGGCATTTGTATCATCAGGTTACAATCCTGACAAACCGATGGAAAACAGAATTACTGACATCGGTCCGAGGAAATTCGACGAATTTTATCCGCCGGTAATTGCTAAAAATAAAGGGACCTGGCTGTACCATGAATATATCCAGCCCGGTGTTTACTACCACGTGGCAAAATCCGGCGACAAGGTTTTTACGGTAAGGGTCGGCGGTGTCCGGCTTATGAGCACCACCCACATCCGTGAAATCTGCGATATTGCCGAAAAACATTGTGACGGCTACCTGCGGTTCACCACCCGCAACAACATTGAATTTATGGTGGACAGTGAGGACAAAGTAAAACCACTGGTGCAGGATCTTGAAAGTCGCAAGTTTGACGGGGGGAGTTTTAAATTTCCCGTGGGCGGCACCGGTGCCGGTATTACCAACATCGTACACACCCAGGGCTGGATCCACTGCCACACCCCGGCTACGGATGCATCCGGCCCGGTGAAGGCCACCATGGATGTGCTCTTTGATGATTTCAAGGATCACAGACTGCCGGCGCATCTGCGGGTGTCTCTGGCCTGCTGTCTGAACATGTGCGGAGCGGTGCATTGCTCGGACATTGCGATCCTGGGTTACCATCGCAAACCGCCCCTGCTGGACCACGAATATTTGGACAAGATGTGCGAAATCCCGCTGGCCATTGCCGCCTGCCCGACGGCGGCGATTAAACCGGCCAAGATTGAGATCGAAGGACAAAAAGTCAACAGTGTGGCGGTAAAGGAAGAGCGCTGCATGTTCTGCGGCAACTGTTACACCATGTGCCCGTCCATGCCGCTGGCCGACACGGAAGGCGACGGTATCGTCATCATGGCCGGTGGCAAAGTGTCCAACCGGATCAGCGCACCCAAGTTTTCCAAGGTAGTGGTCGCCTTTATTCCCAACGAAGCGCCGCGCTGGCCCAAAACAACGGAAACCATTAAGCAAATCGTCGAGGCCTATTCAAAAGGTGCGAATAAATACGAGCGTCTGGGTGAGTGGGCCGAGAGAATCGGATGGGAGCGGTTCTTTGAGAAATGTGAACTGGAATTCACCCACCATCTGATTGATGATTTCCGCGATCCGGCTTACTTTACATGGCGCCAGACCACGCAATTTAAGTTTTAAGCGCTAAATCAAACCTGCAGGGGGCATATCCCTATGGGTGCCCCCTGCATTTTGCTGGAAAGAGGAAAATTATGGCTCTGGATTACGAGGAATCAAAAAATAAAATAGTCGAAAAACTGCAAAAGAAATTAAAAACCAAGTCCAAATTTTATTTTAATGATCTGGCCAAGATTTTAGAGGCCAAAGCCCCGCGAGGCCAAGAAGGTCATCAATCGCATGATACACGGAAGAGGTTCTGGAATACTGGTCCAGCGGCAGCACGTCATTATACGGACTTAAAGGTACCGGAAACAGGCGGGTCGCCGAAGACGAGGACTAGAGCGGTATGATCGGGTGCCATAGGCCGGGTCCCTTTTTTTCCTGATTTTTGAACGCTATCAAAACAGGCTTCGGATGCATCAAGATGGCAAGCTTGCTCCCAGGATTATGGTTGCCGCCCTGCGCGGCGGTTCGGGTAAGACCATACTTTCCATCGGACTGATTGCGGCGTGGAAAAAGTGTAATCGGTCCATCGCACCGTTTAAAAAAGGTCCGGATTATATTGACACGGGCTGGTTGGCCCTGGCGGCCGACCGGACCTGTTATAATCTGGACACCTTCCTGCTAGAGACACCCCCACATTTTACAGTCCTTTCTAGCGCACACCCGCAAAGATGATATTGCCGTCATCGAGGGCAACCGCGGGCTTTATGACGGCATCGATCTGGCCGGCAGTACCAGCACGGCTGAACTGGCCAAATTGTTGCAAACCCCGGTTTTGCTGTGTGTGGATTGCACCAAGATTACCCGCACTATGGCGGCGGTCATTTCCGGCTTAATTCAGTTTGATCCGGACGTGATGATTAAAGGGGTCGTGCTCAATCGGGTGGCGGGTTCCCGCCATGAACGCATATTGCGCGACAACATCGAACATTACTGCGGTATCCCGGTACTCGGCGCTATTCCGAAACTGAAAACCCAGATTTTTCCGGAACGCCACATGGGATTAGTGCCCCACTCCCGAACATGACTGGGCCGGTGAATCGATTGATATTGCTGCACAGGTCGCAAGCGAACACATTGATTTAGACGCGATTTATGAACTTATCCAGGATCTGCCGCAGATAAAGCCAGAAGACAGAGGACAGAAGACAGAGGACAGAGGACAGAAAACAGAAGTCAGAAGTCAGATAACCAGCGCTGAAGCCGACAGGCCCAGAATCGGCATCATTAAGGATTCGGCTTTTCAATTTTATTACCCTGAAAACATCGATGCCCTGGAAGCCGCCGGTGCCGAAACGGTTTTTATCAGCCCGTTGGCCGGCAAAACATTGCCCGAACTGGATGCGCTGTACATTGGCGGCGGATTTCCGGAAACCCATGCCCAAGAACTGGCTGAAAATAAAAGTTTCCGAAAAGAGCTGAAGGCAATGGCCGAAGACGGCCTGCCGATTTACGCAGAGTGCGGCGGTCTAATGTATCTGGGTGAAGAACTGGTTCTGGAAGGAAAATCCTATCCGATGGTTGGTGTTTTGCCGCTGACCTTTGATTTTTATCCCCGGCCCCAGGGGCACGGTTACACCGTTGTGACTGTGGAAAATGAGAATCCATTCTATGAGGTCGGCAGCGAGATCCGGGGGCACGAGTTTCACTACTCCCGGGTGTGAAATGGGAGCGGTGATGAAAAGGATCTGGTTTTCCGTATGCAAAGGGGGGTCGGAATTACCAAAGATAAAGACGGCATCTGCTACAAAAATGTGCTGGCCACCTACACCCATATCCATTCCTTAGGCACGCCGCAATGGGCACACGCTTTGGTTCGAAACGCATTCGCCTATCAAAAAAAGAAAACGACTTCGTAAAAAGCCCATCCGCTGATTTTCTCAACATGATTGTGACTTATGCATTCTGGCTTAAAAAATAAACAATTAGGTGCTGAATTAATTCAAAAAGATATAATCGATCTACATTCTTTTTGATTAAAAACTGGAGAGAAGGGCCGGCATCGCGACATGAAAAAAAAGGCATGCATCGCAAGCAACGATGCATGCCTTTTTTAACTTATTTCGCCCGTATTATTTTTTCTTTTTCGGATGACACTTGGTACAGGTTGTCGGAGCTTTTTTGGGCTTATATTTCTTGTTGAACGCTTTGTGACAGTCTCTGCAGTTTATATGAAGGGCCTCGGCGTGATATTCGAGCTTCACTTTTTTCTGTTCGGCTTTTTTAACTTTCTTTTTGCGCCATTCCTTCTTGAGTTTTTTGGGCACTTCACTAGGTATCTTGTGGCACTCAATGCACTTTTGAACATCATCCCCTTCTTTCAGGTCGGAAAGCGGCTTGTTGTCTTTATCGTGGTGACAATCGCCGCAGCCATTTTTATAAAATTCCGGATATTTTTCAGCATACTCCTTTTGGTGTTTTCCCATGTTCGAAATGAACAACCCCTTTTTTGTGCACCTTATAGGCCGGGTCATTCAATTCGATCACCTCCGGAATTGTTTTGGCATAAATTCCGGCAGCAACAAATAAGGCAGCACAACCGACAATAACCAAAACCAGCAAACTTTTTATTCATGGATCTCTATTCCCCTCCTTTGCTCAACGGTTTTCCTTTATCCATTATCCATTCTTTCTTAGCTTAACCCTATTTTTTATCAGGCAATAATCATTCTGTCAATCACAAACAGCAGGTTAAAAAATCATGTAACGTATTGGAAATAATGATATATAAATTTGTCCGTCAAAACTTAATAAACTCGTAAAAAGTCTGCCAAGCTGTCATTGCGAGCGCAGCGAAGCAATCTCTATCAATCCAAGTCTCTGAAATCATGGGATTGCTTCGTCACTTCGTTCCTCGCAATGACCGGCGATAGCACTTTATACGAAATCATCAAACATCATTTCAGATATATAGTCGTTTGAAACGAGATTTTACACTTCTCCCATAAAAGACGCGCTTTCGGTTAAAAAAGACGACAAACGACTTTGTTTCAGGATGGGTTTTACAGTAGGACCCTGTGTCAGGCTGGCCGGAATCTAAGATGCACTCTGCTCAGCTTTGTCTTCCTCAGCCTCAGGCGCCGGCTTTTTTTTACCGAAAAACCGGGCGCCGATAATACTGATCTCATACATCACCATCAAGGGAAGGGCCATCATAACCTGGGTGACCACGTCGGGCGGGGTTAAGATGGCTGCGCCGGCAAAAAATAACAGCAGGGCATATTTGCGGTTTTGTTTCAGAAAGCCCACCGAAACAATTCCCAGGCGTGCCAGAAGCGTTAAAACTATCGGAAGTTCAAATACCAGCCCGAAGGCCAATAACAGTTTGGCCGAAAAAGCCAGGTACTCTTTCATGGATGGCAGGGGCCGGATGGATTCGGTGGCGAACCCTAAGAAAAACTTAAAGCCCCAGGGAAACACAATAAAATACCCGAACAGCGCCCCGGTAATGAAAAAGAACGCGGAGAGGATAACCACCGGAATCATCAGCCGACGTTCTTTTTTGTACAGCCCCGGCGCGACAAACATCCAGAATTGATACAGGATGACCGGGCTGGCCAGCATCAAGCCGGAAAGGAGCGCCACTTTCAGATAGGTGAAAAACGCTTCAGGCAGGCCGGTGAAGATCAGATGATCACCCTTTTCCATCACTTTTGCCAGCGGCCGGGACCAGGATATTAAACAGAATCTCTTTGAAACCGTAAGACGCCGCAAAACCAACGCCGAGCGCAATAAAGCATTTGATCAGCCGGCTCCTGAGCTCTTCGAGATGAGACGTAAACGGTATTTTATCTTCCTCAGCGATCATCTTTTCCGGATCCTTGGTGCTGTTCCTTTTTCTGTGTTTCAGCGTTGCTTTCTGATTCTTCTTCTGATGCGGTGGGGTCGCTGTCTTTTAATTCATCAAACGCTTGTTTCACATTTTCTAGTTTGTCCTCTTTCTCCTCTTTAACAGCACCTTCGGCGTCTTTGCCTTTCTCATCAACATGGCCTTCAGCAGATTTCGACTCATCGGGACGTTTAAACTCAGCGGTGTCTTTCTTCAGGCTTACGGATTCTTTGATATCTTCACCCAGATCATCGAAGGCCTTTTTTACATCAGACAGATCCTCGTCAATCTGGATGGTTTCCTTAAATTCATTGGTTGCTTTTTTAAATTCCCGCATTGCACGGCCCAGCGATTTGGCCAGATCCGGCAATTTTTTCGGGCCGATTACAATCAGCGCAATTGCCAGCAATAACAGCAATTCGGGCATGCCGATACCGAACATTTTAAACCCCTGGTGATCTGTTTTATTGGTTTAATTCGTTTAAAAAACGAGTAAAAAGGTTTTAACTACTGGTTTCGGCTAAATGTGTCAAGGACAACCGGCTACCGGATGGATCCTTCAAAGCATCATCTATATGAAGGTCACTTTATTAAAATCCGAAATCCGAATATCGAAATCCGAAACAATATCAAAATTCAAAATAGCAAATGACCAAAACATTAAAAAAATTGGTATTACCGTATCAGTGCAACTGGGAACAAAATTGTTTTGAATTTGGAATTTTTAGTATTTGGATTTGTTTCGCATTTCGTGCTTCGTGCTTCGAATTTGCCAAAGGTTTTTAACCCGCGAGTTACTATATCTCACCCAATAAAAGTGTAACGGCCGATCTTTGACAGCCGCATAAATTATTTTGGCCGGTCCGGTTTTAAAATCAGAAAATACAGTTTACCGATATGGGCCAGATGGCCGGCGGCAATTTCGGCATAGGGCCCGTTGCCCCAGAACAGATCGGCCCGTCCCGGTCCCCGAATAGCGCCGCCGGTATCCTGGTTGAGCACAAAGCGGCCGCAATCCGCCCAGCTATCGATCTGCCCGGCGCCGTTAACCACCGGTTTTTTTGTCTGGATATATGCCAGGGCAGCCGGCGGGAACAGGCGTCTATCCAGTGCGACGGATCGGCCCGGCGTCAGCAATACATTCAGATAGCCAAGGGGGCCTTCGGACTCCAGCTTGAAAAAGACATAGCTGGGGTTGTGATTTAAAACCGCTGCCATTTCCTGCGGATGGGCCTGTAAATAAGAACGGATTTTTTGCATGGACATTTCTTCTTTGGGTATTTTTTGCTCTTCGATTAAAAGCCTGCCGATGCTGCGGTAGGGTCGACCATTGCTGCCATGATAATGCACATTGAGCACCTCTCCGGTATCCAGAAAAACTTTGCCCGAACCCTGTATCTGCAAAAAAAACACGTCCACCGGGTCTTTAACCCAGACCAGCGGCGCGGCTTTGTCGACGAGTACGTCTTCTTCCTCGATTTCCCGACGGTCATAGTATGGGACGACGGTTTGCCCGGTGTAGCGACCGACAATGCTTTTCCCTTTGTATTTTTCATTAAAGACTGAAAGATCAATTTTCATCAGATCTGTTGGAAGGGCGTAAATCGGATACGGATATTCTGCGTCCGCATGTAAACGGCCGCTTAAATGGGGCTCGTAATAGCCGGTAAACAAAACTTCGCCCTTTTGATTTCTGCCCACCGATTGATAAACGATGTAATTGGAACGTATGAATTTTTTTAATTCCTTGTTGGAGGGGTTCGTTCGGATAAAATCCAGAAAATGCTGCAGCGATTGCATCAAATGGCCGGCGTCAAAGCGGTCTTTGCCAAATTGATAGGTTCGGTCGGCCGGCACCCGTTGCAGGTAGACCAGACTTTTTAAGATACTGTGTTCCAATCCGTCGAGTTCCAGATCATCACTAAAATCCGGGTAGGAAAAAGTGGACCTGCGGACCAATGCCAATTCTTCCGGGGGCTTTTTAATGGGGGCCGGACATCCGGCGATTAAAACCGCGAGGGACGGCTGTAAAAACCAGGGCGTATTTGGAATAAAGCGGGATGCTAATTTTCATCGTTTTCGCGTATTCAATCGGTTTAAAATCCATGGGGTTTAAGTTTGCTTTTCAAAGGTCCCGGATATTCAGCGTATTTATCATTGTTTTCGAATATACGTACCGCTTTTGCCGCCGGATTTTTTTAACAGCTGGATCTTTGAGATTGTCATTTCTCTATCATGGGATTTACACATGTCATAGATGGTCAGCGCCGCAACCGAGACCGCGGTGACGGCTTCCATTTCAACGCCGGTTTGATCAATGGCGCGCACCGTTGCTTCAATGCCCATGCAGCTTGCAGACGCATCCGGAGAAAAGTCAACCTGGATATGGGTGATATTCAAAGGATGGCACATGGGGATGAGTTCCGAGGTTTTCTTGGCGGCCATGATACCGGCAATCCGGGCGGTCTCAAGGACATTGCCTTTTTTCACTTTGTGATTTTGAATCAAATCGAATGTTTCCGGATTCATATGGATCGTCCCGCCGGCGACTGCCGTGCGAACCGTCGGCTTCTTTGCGGTCACATCCACCATCCGAACCCGGCCCTTTTCATCTATATGGGTAAATTTAGGCATGCTCACCCCTTCTTAATTTAATTAACCACAAAGACCACAAAGTTCACAAAGCAAAATTATTTGCGCTGTTGCCCATCCCTAACCCATCTCTAATACCCAGCCTATTTAACCATCTCCTCTGCGCGTTGTAAGTCCTCCGGTGTGTTGATATTAAAAAAAGACTGCAGGTCAGGATCTATTGCGCATAAAACTTTTTCAGAGACTGTTTTGATACGGCTCTTTCGAAACGCCTTTTTGATTTTTAGTTTGTTCTGCTCAAGATGGTGCTGCGCCGGATTTAGACAGCGTTTGGAATAAGCCGCGCAAAGGGGTTCGGATCCGGCGGAGGTTTCGGGCATCACAATATCGATTTGGGCTTCAATTTTTCCGATAACGGTTTCAACCATTTCCTTTTTCAGAAAGGGCGTGTCGCCAGCCGATATAAACGCAAACGGGTTTGTCATATAAAAGAGGCCGGTATGAATTCCGGTCAGAGAGCTTCGAATCGGGAAAAGGTCCGATACAATCAACAAGTCCCATTCCAAAAATTTTTGGGGGCTGTTGGTTACCAGAATGATTTCTTCAAACAGCTCGCTGTAAATATCATATATCCGATCCAGGATGCGGACCCCGCCCACCCGCAGGAGGGCTTTCTCCGTGCCGTCAAAACGGGAGGCCAAACCGCCGGACAGGATGACTCCGCTGCAGGGAAATTTGCTTTTTGAAGGCATGATGTAAATGAACTTAGTTCGCTTCGCTCACAATTGGAATCATGGAATATTGGAATTATGAAATGATGGGTTTAAAAAACAAAACACAAAGCGCAAATTGTTGCATTGCAAGCGGCAACATTTCAGCTTAAGAAAAAAGCGGGGCAAAATCAAGGTAAAATCAGGGGGTTTGCATAATTGCTATTTTCTCCTATAATATATATCTTGATCCAAAAATATATTATGATGTAGTTACATGATAAAAAGGGTTTCATTTATTTGAAAGATCCAGGACTCCAATACTCCAGCACTCCAACACTCCAATTTAAGAGCCATGGGCGTACACGAGCATAAAAAAGAAGCCCCCCGATCCGTTACCTTGGGCATCATTACGGTCTCCACCACCCGGGCATTGATCGATGACACCAGCGGCCAATGGATCCGTGAACAGGCTGAAAAAAAAGGGCACAAGATCGTTTTTCATCAGGTGATCCCCGACAATGCTGTAAAAATAGCCGCCACACTGCAAGATGGGATTAAAGAATCAACCCCCCAGGTGATTCTTTTGAGCGGCGGCACCGGGATTACGAAAAAAGATGTGACCATTGAAGCCGTCAGCCCTCTTTTTACCAAAGAGCTGAGTGCATTTGGTCCCCTGTTTGCCAAACTCAGCATGGAAGAAATTGATTCCGCCGCCATCATGTCCCGCGCCACCGCCGGTGTTATCGGCGACACCGTTGTGTTTTGCATGCCGGGCAGCCTCAATGCTTGCAAACTGGCCTGCACGCGGCTGATTTTCCCCGAGCTGGGTCATCTGGTCAAACATGTCAGAGATTAGATATTTGGAGGAGGGTATCCGCCTATTTCTTCTTTGCCAGGTGTGTATCGCGCAGGCCTTTTTTGTAGATTTTTCCCGATCCGGTTTTGGGCAGCTCATCTAAAAAAACGATGGATTTGGGGGCCTTGTAAGAAGCCTGATATTCTTTGCAAAAGCCGATGATTTCAGCCTCGGTGGCAGTTTCACCTGCTTTGAGCACCACGGCGGCATTCACCGCCTCCCCCC
>PVMK01136758.1_pt1 | contig 19397 bp, 13 predicted proteins | sample 1853481 | NCBI WGS metagenome assembly PVMK01 (sample SAMN08533507, study PRJNA380276) | Marine sediment metagenome, whole genome shotgun sequencing project. | reverse complement strand
TCGATGGGGCCGCACCGGTTACGGACCCCTACATTGGAGGACTGGGTGCGACATCCGGTGGCGCCGGCAATTTTGAACCAATTGCGTTTGGCGCCGGTACGACGATCTCCGACGATTTTCTCGTAACGCCACCAGATGATCATTTTGCCGGCTATCTGGACGATGTTCGCATTTACAACCGGGCATTGAACTTGGCAGAGGTCCAGACGCTCGCCGCATGTACGCCTGGTCTCGACCTCGTCAAGCGTGCATTTTTGCTTGATGGCACGCCGATACCGACCGGCGCGACCATTCCGAGCGGTATGGAATTCAAATTTCTGCTGTACATCAACAACGCGAGCGGTGCACGCACCGATGTCAGCGTGCGCGATGTACTGAATCCGGCCTTCCAATACGAGCCCGGAACCATACGGGTAGACAACTCGGTTGGCAATTGCGCGGCTGTGGCCTGCACGACCCTGGAAGAGCAGGGGATTTTCGCCGCAGTGAATGCGGCGGCGCTCAGAACGGACCCGGTGGACGGCGATGTTGCGAGCTACACCGGCGCGAGTTCAAGCGTAGATGCCGGTAACGGTACCGAGGCCAACCTGCAGTTGGACATTAATGCCAATGCGGTCTGGGCCATCTCGTTCTCGGCGAAGATGCCATGAGCCGCAGCACTTACATGAACACGATGACTGAGGAGACTGAGGAGCAATGCTTCTGACTTAGCCAAACACATCAGGGGGAAGCAACACCGATAAGGGCTACTCCGTCGAAAGGCGGAGATCGCAAAACCGGTGGCCTAAATCCGCAGAGATACGGCCAACCGGTTGCCGAAGTGACTTGTGAGCACTGAGGCCTGCCCGAATTGGTGTGGCCTTTTTTTTATTGAACGGGGTGAGGACCCTCTCAAATAGGAGAAAACCTGATGAAACGGCAATTTGGAAAAACCTTGCAGCATATCGCTGCGTTAACCCTCGGAGTCTTTCTGGTTCTGAGTTCCGTGGCAGAGGCCGCGCCCAATACCGCACCGGTGATGTCGCGAGCGATGACGCTGACCTGCACTGGGCAACTCGAACGCCTTTGACTTGTCCAGCACGGGCTCAGTGCGCTGACGCTGGTCAAAACGGCGTTCCTGACTGCGGGCGGCGCGCAGCTGTCCGACTAGCGACACGGTTCCGGCAGGCACGTCCGTCGACTTCATGATCTACATCAACAATGCGTCGTCGGTGGCGATCAACGACGTCAGTATCCAGGACGTACTGGACGCGGCATTCACCTACCAGGCAGACAGCATCAGGATCGACAACACGGTCGCAGACTGTGCGCCACCTGTGACGCGGCTCGAAGCGCAGGCTCGGTTACGCTGCCGCAGCAAGATACTCACAGCGGCCCTGAGCGACGGGGCTGATGCGACGATACCGCCAGCTACGACATGCACGTCGACGGTCGATGCCGGTGACGCGAATGTCGTCGAAGCAACGCCGCTGGATGTAGCGGCTAACACCGTTCTGGCCGTCGTCTTTACGGCAACGTTGGACTAACGGAAAAGTGTTGAAACTGCCGTTTCACGCATGACGCCTGGCGGGCGCGGCCTCTGATGGCCGCCGCCCGCCGTGGCGTGATTGCGTAAGACGCAGTACGCGAACCCGTTAGATGGTACCGACATCACCAGCAATGGTGACATCGATGCGCAGCGGAATCCGGTCAGAAGAATCGTGATTACGCGCAGACGGTGGTCACCACATCTCAAACACAGGCGCAAGTCTGTGGCAGTGCTGCGTGCGCCACCTCGCACCAGCTCGCATCCAGGGCAAAGAATTACCTTGATACGTAAATGCCGACAGTCGATGGCGTGGTTAATGCTGTTGTGCTGGCTCCTTAGCGGACCGGCAGGCGTTTATGCGGCCGTCAACTCCGCCACGGGCGGCATTGGTGGCATCAATAATGGCACCTTGATCGGCGGCGACGGTTCAGGACCGGCGCAAATCGAGATCAACTCGGTGCAACTGACACTGGCTAAGGAAGCACGGGATCTCGCAGGCAATGTACTGGCCGCGGGAGCGGATGTTGCGCCGAACCAGGAAATCTACTTCGTACTGTACGTCGATAACATCACCGACTTTACCGCCTATCGCCTGACGATTGAGGACGCGATAGACGAAACCCAATTTACCTATGTTGACAACAGCGTGGAGGCGACGACCGTTGCCAGCGGATCGAATACCGTCGCTCGCTGGGCAGGCATATGGACGCCCCTCAGCGACGCCCTCGGGGCGCCGGACGACCAGGCATCTGTGCTCGACAGTGGCGCGCCGGCCGGCCTCGACAAGCTGACAGCCGGGGAAGTGGCAGGACAGGCCAACACGCCTCTGGCAATACCTGCCCAGACACAATGGGCAATTCGATTCCGGGTGAGGGTCAACTGATGCGTTGCCTCATCCGTCAATTTGTTTTCTATGCCACCGCCTTGCTGATACTGCCGGGTGTCGCGGCGACCCAGGTCTTGCAGAATTCTGCCAGCGGCGAGCTCAATGGTCAGAGTCTCAACGTCTCGCAGGCCACAGTGACACTGACACGGTTCGCCGGGGTCGATGCTGTCAATTCGACGGTAACAGTCAACCCCCCGATCGTAATGGCCGACGGCGTTGCCTCGAGTACCGTTACCGTGACCCTGCTCGACGCCGCCAATCAGCCGATGCCCGGCCGCACGGTGTCGCTCGCCTCCAGTCGCGGTGCGCTGGATATGCTGACACAACCTTCGAACCCGACCGACGTCAACGGCGTGACGACCGGCGAGATCCGATCCGTGACACCGGGTAACGCACAGGTGCTGGCAACGGACGTACTCGATACAGTGCTGCTCAACGATCAACCGAATGTACTTTTCACGCTGGGCGAAGTCCTGCTACTGACGAAGACCGTCAGCCCGGAGCGGGCCACGGTCGGCGACGTCGTGACTTATACGATCGTCATCCAGAATACGGTCACGAGTACGGTCGGCGACGTGCGCATCATCGACGAGGCGTCGCCGGTGCTTGCTTACCTGCCCGGCACGGCACGCCTCGATGGCAACGTCATCGCTGATCCACTGCCCGGGGCCGCCGATGGTGTTTGATATCGGCGATGTACTGCCACTGACGGATGCCAACGGTAACGGCGTCGCCGACCCGGGCGAGGGCGGCTATTACAGCTTGTCGTACACCATGATCGTCGGTGCCGGCGCGAGAGTCGGGTCCTACGGCAACCGCGCCGTCGCGGTCGATATCTGCGACACCTGCACGATATCCATGCCTGTGAGTGTCGATCTCGAGATTACCGGAGATCCGATATTCGACCTGGGCACCGTCATCGGCAAGGTCTTCTATGACGTGGACGGTGACGGCTGGCAGGACCGCGGCGAGCCCGGCATCAGCGGTGCGATGGTGGCGCTGGACAGCGGCACCTATGCGCTGACCGACGCTCACGGGCGCTACCACTTCCCGGCCATCGAACCCGGCCAGCGCCTGGTCAAGCTGAATCTCAACAGCATCGCCGGCAATGCCCATGCCTCCGGCGGTGACAAGAAAGTCCTGAGCGTCACGCCAGGCTTGCTCGCCAAAGCGAATTTCGGCGTCAATTACGGCTTCGAAACTGAATCCATCGGCCGTGACGCCGAATATGGCGTCAGCCTGAACGGCGTCAGCGACAAGCTGCCGGACCAGATTGAGGGCAGCGCCAGAAACCTGAGCGCCGTTGTCAACGGCGTGCCGCTGAAGTTCGCCGGTGTAAATGTCTCGCTCCTGGACGCGGACAGCAACGCCATCATCCACATGGCGGAAGTCGGCAAAGTCGAGCCATTGCGATTCGTAGTGGAGGGGACGGCTCCCGGGCGGTCGGTCAAACGATGGACGCTCAACATCTGGCATGACGGGGACACCGTTGTGAAAAGCATCACAGGCAAGGGTGAGCTGCCGGAGCGGGTGGTTTGGGATGACATCACCGAAATACAGAAACTCCTGAAGCCGGGTTTTGTGTACGTCTATCAACTGGAGATCGAGGAACCCAACCTGCGTACGACAAGCAGCCGCGGCATGTTCGGCGTTAATCGCGACACCGCCGTCGCACTAAAACTCAGCGGCGGTGCGTTCGTGATCAACTCCGCCGAGCTTACCGAGCAGGCAAAGAGCCTCCTTGGTGAAACAGCGGAGATCATGCGCGCGCATGCGGATGAGGTTGTGCAAATCAACGGACACACGGACTCGACTGGTTCGCGCAGCGACAACCAGAAACTTTCGGAATTGCGTGCGATGGCGGCGTTTAAATATCTCGTCAATGTTCAGGGACTTTCTCCGAACCGATTCATCGTCAAGGGCTTTGGTGAGGATGAACCCATCGTCAGCAACGATTCCGATCTAGGCAGGCAGATGAACCGCAGAGTGGAGATTGTCGGCGAGTTGACGGAAATCGAACGCGCACGCCTGTACCGGACCCGGACGAATGAACTGCGTGCAGTCATGAACGGCAAGACCATGCAGCTGGGCACGCATGGACGATTCAGTGGCCAGCTTGATGGTCCGGGCGTGGATATGGTCGACCTGCAACTGACCGATGAGATCGGCCGCGGCATCGATACGACGATTGCATTGCCGCTGTTGCACATCATCGAGCCGAGCGGCATGGAATTCCGGCCGTTTGCAGAGGGTCAATCGTGGAGCCGTGAAACCGGCCTCGTGCCACCCGACGCCACATATACGTATCGCCTGCTCGCCAAAACGGATATCGGTAATTACGTCGAGCTCGACAGGAAAGCGCTCGAGGTAGATGCAACCGGGAGATTCGAGGCGCAACTGACGTTGCAGCCGGGACGAAACGTATATGTGCTGAGTGCCAGAAACGCGCAAGGATTCGTGCGCTACGCCAATGTGCAAATCCTGGTCAAGACAAACAACGACGGCGTACCGATACTCACGGTGGAGCCGATTCCCAAACTCGTCCTGCAATTGCCGCCGGAAGGCATCGCCATGCGCAACGCTAACCTGGTCGTGCCCGGTTACACGGATCCCGGCAACTCCGTCAAGATCAACGGCCAGTCCGTGGACGTGGACCAGAACGGTCATTTCTTTACCAGGCTGCCGCTGCAACCCGGTACCAACTCAATAGTCACGGTCGTGACTGACAGTGACGGATTCACCGGCAGCATCCAGCGCGATATTGAATACACGGGCAATGCCCTGTTCATCATGGCGCTGGCCGACGGCAAAATCAGCCAGATTACCCGGGAAGGCAATCTGCAGGCCGCTGGCGCCGAAAGTGCCGATGAGATCAGGACCGAGGGCAGGGTTGCGCTCTATCTCAAGGGAACCGTGCGTGGCAAATACCTGATCACGGCCGCCTTCGATACCGGTTCCAGCGAGTCCGACAAGCTGTTCAGCGACCTGGACTCGATAGAAAACGAGCGACTGGTCACCAACCTGGATCCCGACACGATCTACCCGGTTTACGGCGACGACAGCACGCTCGTCTATGACAGCGAGTCACAGGGCGCGCTTTACCTGGCTCTGGAAGGCGAACAACTCGAGGCCGTCGTCGGCAACTACGCGCTGAACTTCACCGACACCGAACTGACTGCGTATCAACGCACCTTGCATGGCGCCCGTGCCGCGTGGCGCTCGCAAGGCAAGACCGCCGGCAACGAGTCGAACACGGAAATCGAAGCGTTCGTGGCGCAGGTCGATCAGGTGCCGGTGCGCGACGAGATATCGGCGACCGGTGGCTCCCTGTATTTCCTGAGTCAGACCGACATTATCCAGGGCAGTGAACAAGTGTCGCTGCTCGTGCACGACCAGCGCACCGGGCTTCTATTGCAGCGGATAACGCAGCAGCGGAATGTGGATTACAACATCAAGTACCCGGCAGGACGAATCTGGTTCACGCGGCCGATCTCGACCATTATCGCTGACGGCACATTGATCGGCTCGAACCTGCTCGCCGGCAACCCCGTAACCATCCAGGTGGATTACGAGACCCGTGTCGATGGGCTCGACGCCGGCATCAGCGGCGTTCGCTTCAAGCAGCGCTTTGCCGATGGGCGTTGGCAGATCGGCGGTATCCACGTTGAAGATGACGGCGGATCCGGCCAGTACACGCTCGACGGCGTCGACGCAGAGTTCAAACTCAACAATGCGCGCATCGTTGCCGAGTACGCACAATCCGAGGGCACCGATTCCCTGGTATTCCGCAGCATTGACGGCGGCCTGCAGTTCTCACCGGTGACGGCCGGCACGGCGCAGGACGGCGCAGCCTACAAGTTGGCAGCCGAATTTGATGCAGGCGCCTGGTTCGGTGAAGCAGGTCGCCTGCTCGGCAGCGTGTACTACAAGCAACTGGATGCCGGCTTTGTTTCCAATGGCAACTTCTCTCTGGAAGACAACCGCCAGTATGGCGCCGTACTGAACTACAAACTTAACGACCGCAATTCCGTTCTGCTGCGTCTCGACGACCAGCGCCTGGGGCAGAGTACGGCGTCGACGCAGACGACCCTGAACTGGCGCCACAGCCGCGACCGCTTCGTCATAGAAGGTGAGTATCTCGACCGGCAGGTCAGCAACGCGATGTTGAGTGAATCTGCCGTCGCGCTGCGGGCACAATATGACTGGACAGACAGTTTCTCCGTTTCGCTGGAACACCAGGAGTCGATCTCCGGCAACACGGGAACACAGTCGGCTGCCGGTGTGGCCTACACGTTCAGAGAGAAGCTGCTTGTTTCCGGGCGTGTCGTGATGGGACCGGACGGTGACGCGTTCCAGGGCGGCGCCAGTTGGGATACGCCGTTCGGCAGGTTTTACGCGCAACAGCAACTGATCGGGCCGGAATCGTCCGATGGTTCCGACAGCACTTTGCTCGGCGCTGAAGCGCCGTTCGGCGCAGGTGGCACTGTGTATTCCGAATACCAATGGGACCGCAGTGGCGAGCAACGCGGGCTTCGGTCGATTACAGGCATCAGGCGCGACTGGTCGGTTACGGATGGGCTGTCGTTGCTCGTTTCCGGCGAACAGACAACGCTGCAGGCGCCGGGCGGCGGTGAAAACACACTGAATGCACTGATTGGCGGCGCCAGCTATGACCGCAACGGCATCAAGCTGAGCACACGTAACGAATGGCGGCGTCAGCGCGGGATCAGCTCGCTCAATCAGTTTGCCACGTTCAACCACGGCGAACTGAAAATGTCATCCGGATTCACGCTGCTGGGCGAGTATCGCCAAAGCACGTCAGACGACCTGTTGCAGCCGGATCAGGCGACCGACTTCCAGGAAGTCAGCCTGGGACTCGCCGTTCGGCCAATCGATCACGATCGCTGGAATGTGCTCTTCAAATTGTCACACCTCGATAGCGAGGCGACTCCGGCACAGGTTGATCCCCGCTACGACGACAGCACTGCTGACGTCATTTCGACTGACTGGTCGGTGCAGTTTCACAGGCGCATCGAATGGGTCGGCAAACAGGCATTCAAGAAGAAGCTAACCGAACTGGGCGGCTTGGGTGGCTTGGGCGGTCTGTCGGGTATTGAAACAAACACATCTCTGAGCATTCAGCGGCTGAACTTCGACATACCGTGGAATTTATCCCTCGGCACGGAATACCGGCGGCTGTATCAGAAAGAAGCCGACGACGTCCGTTCCGGGTTCCTGGGCGAACTGATGTGGAACGGCTTCGATCACCTGGGCGTGGGTATGGGATACAACTTCACCGATTTCTCCAGTGATCTCCGCTTTGACAGCAACTACTCCGAGTACGGCTGGTTCCTCCGCCTGCAGGGCAGGTACTAAGGAAAATTAACGATGACGATAAACGAAGCAATTCAGCACTCTGACGATAGCAGCGATGCCGAAGACGATCGCCGCCAGGCCAGGTTCGTGTGGCTCTCGGAGACCGCGTTGGTGGCCGGGACTGTCCTCATATTTTTCGCGTTTCTGACGGTATTGATCAGGGTGTACTTTCCGGAGGGAACGTCGCTGATGGTCGACCCCGATGCGAGTGTACTTCCCGACCTCTCGTGGGGCGATGACATAGAGCTCGACATCAATACCGAAAATGGCGTGGTGGAACAGTTGTATGTCGGCAGGATTCTCAGAATTCAACGGCGCGTGCAACATCGCGGTGCCAATACCCTGACGTGGAACGCCGCCAACGTCGGCGACAAGGTTGTGCGTGATGATGCCGTGCAGACTTTCGCCCGCTCCACCGCCATTATGGAGGTCAATAAGAGTAGCCGGTTAACGATCGGCGAAAATTCCCTGATTGTCTTCGATGAGCGGGAAAGCGAATCTGCCCTGCCGGACCGGAACTCGGCGCTGGTCATGGTCAACGGCGAATTGTCCGGCAAGCTTTCCGCCAGTGGCGCATCGTCCTTCCGCTTCGGCGTCGATCTGCCCAACAGCGATGTCACGCTACGACCCCGAAAGGCCGGCGAGGACATCGAATTCCTGATAACCGTCAATGACGATAAATCGACGACGGTCAATGTCCACGAAGGAACGGCGAAGGTCGTCGGTCGCGATGGCATACACAAGACGATCGGCGAGCAGCAATCCGTCACTATCGGCTCGTCCGGATCGGAACTTTGGGTGACCGAGCTCTCGCCGGCCCCGAAAATCACCGGTCCGGCGAACGACATGGCCGTGACCTACCGTAACGTGCCGGCGCAGATTGACTTCACCTGGAACGCAATCGCCAATGCTGACGGCTATCACATCCTTATCGCCCGGGATCGGGAGTTTTCCGACCGCGTCGTCGACGACGATGTAATCGGCACGACCTTTACGCACGGCGCGCTGGGTGCGGGCAGTTATTACTGGTATGTGCGCAGTCGCGTTGGCTGGTCGCAAAGTGACCGGAGTCCGGTGCGTCGATTCTATGTGACGCAGGACCTCGTTCCGCCGACGCTTGAACTGGATCCGCCCCCCGACACCATCCAGGCCGGTCCCTGGCGACTGCACGGACGCACCGACGCAGACGCGAACGTTTTCGTCGATGAGATACCCGTCGAGCATCAGGGCGGGCGCATCGATCATCCTGTCGAATTAAGACCAGGCGCCAACGTCATCACCGTCACGGCTGTCGATGATGTTGGAAATATTAGCTATGCCCCACTGTTAATAAACGCGAAGTGATAAGACCATGAACAAATTTTCATTCCCCATTCGATTAAAAGTGCTGGTTGCCGTACTGGTGATACTCATGCTGGTCGTCGGTGTCATTACGGCGACGATGGCAAACCTGTTTCATCAGGACAAGACTGCTTACGTACGGGACTTCAGTGTCGCTGTGACGAGCAACATGCGGGCCGAAGTCGAGACGATTCTGGCGAGCCACCTGAGTGCTGCCGGGGTTCTTGCCGAAGTGCTGCTGGCAGAGTATATGGAGCCGGCTACCAAGCAACAGCTCGTGAAGCCGATTTTTGTCGCCTACCCGGCCCTGCTCGCCCTCGTAACGACGAGCGCCGGTGGAGAGCCGCTGTCGCTGTACAACAGTGCCGCGCTTCGCGATGCGGGTATCGAGCCGGATGAGTTGCACAAGCTGCCGTCGCATACGTCGCCACGCGAAGAAGGCACAGTCCGGGTGCACGGCGCCCTTAACGACAGCGGCACGGGGGCTGTGACCCTGACGCTCGGTCACCGGCTGCCAGGCGAGGAAAAAGACGTGCCCGTTGTTGCGATCGTCTCTCCTGCAGATCTCTCACAGGTATTGAGCCGCGGCAGGCCGTTTGACTCGGTGCTGGTCGATCCCGATTGGCACCCGGTGGTGGCGATGGGCGACACTGACAATGCCGTGGACTGGGCCCGACTGGCACTGGAGAGTTTCGAGGGTGTCGGTACGAGCGGGGGTTTTGAATATTCAGCCGACGGTCATGATTACATAGCGGCCGTCGCAAAAACGTCGATCGGGGACCTGACCATCATTACGCGAATATCCGCGACTGCCGCCTATCTGACCGCGAGCCAGCTCCTTGACGATCTCGTCTTCGTGGGCCTGGTGATCATCCTCGTTGCTGCCATCTGTGGTGACATCGCATCCCGGCGAATCACGCGGCCGCTGGAGCGACTGTCAAATGCCGTGCGCAAAATTGCCAAGGGTGATTTCGATGTCAACGTCGCAATCAAGTCCAGCGACGAAATCGGCGGGCTGTCCACCTCGTTCAACGACATGGCGGCCGAACTCAAGGAGCGTGAGGCCTCGTTGAAGAAGGCACAGTACGCCCTCATTCAATCCGAGAAAATGGCCGCGGTCGGCACCCTGAGCGCAGGCCTGGCTCACGAGGTCAAGAACCCTTTATCGGCCGTACTGGGCTATGCACAGCTGTCCAAACGCAAACTGACGGATCCGGATGCGCTCAAGGGATACCTGGACACGATCGAGAACGAAACCCGGCGCTGCAACGAGATCATCGGCAACCTGATGCAGTTCTCGCGAGTGGAAAAAGGTGAACACAGCCAGATCTTTGTTAACGATGTCGTCAGTAAATCCGCGGCCATCGTCGATCACCAGCTGTCTCTGGCAAAGGTTCACGTCAGTTTCGAGCTGGGCGACAATATTCCCGCTATTTCGGGTAACGCCAATCAGTTACAGCAGGTGCTAATGAACCTGATGATCAACGCGCAGCAGGCCATGGGCGATGGCGGCGGCAAGGTCGATATCGTAACCTTCGTTAATGGTGAGTCTGTCATGATAACGGTTCTCGATACCGGGCCGGGCATCGATGAAGACGTTGCGGCGAAGATATTTGAACCTTTCTTTACGACAAAACCGGCGGGCGAGGGCACCGGCCTCGGTCTGTCGGTAACATATGGCATTATTCAGGATCACGGTGGCGATATTTCGGTTGAGCGGGCCGAGAGTGGCGGCGCGAAATTCGTGATTAAACTGCCCGCTTCAAACTGAGCGCACTGTCACTTTGGAAAAAGCATCATGAATATTCTGATTGCAGACGATGAGATCGCGATTCGCGAGTTGGTTGGCGAAATTCTCGAGGGCGATGGTCACGTAGTCACCCTGGCTGAAGACGGCGAGGATGCGCTGGAAAAGTTCAAGCGTACCTGGCATGAAATCGTGTTCAGCGACTTTCGCATGCCTAAAATGAACGGCATCGAGCTGTTGGGCGCCATCAAAGAGATCAACGAAAATACACAGTTCGTCATCATGACCAGCCACGCATCGATCAATAATTCCATCGACGCTCTCAAGCTGGGCGCTTTCGACTATATCCTCAAGCCATTCGACGATCTGGACGTTGTCACAGATGCGGCAAATCGTGCCATTGCCAACCTGTCCGGTATTCGCCGGCAGCAGGATCTGGTCAATACTTTGGCCCGGAAGAATCAGGATCTCGAGAGCCTGAACAAGGAATTCAGGGAGCTGGCGATTCGGGATGGGCTTACCGGCCTATTCAATTACCGCTATGCGCAGGAACGACTGGAGGAAGAATTTGATCGGGCAACGAGATTTGAACGTGAGCTCTCGGTGTTATTCATAGATTTGGATCATTTTAAATTCTTCAACGATGCGCATGGGCACCAGGCCGGCGATGAGGTCTTGCAGATCCTGTCCGGGTTAATGACGAAGTCTGTCAGAGAGTCGGATACCCTGGCTCGATGGGGCGGCGAGGAATTCATTGTTATCGCTCTCGAAACGGCTGAGGAAGAGGCATGCATGCTCGCCGAAAGAATTAGAAAATCAGTCACAGAGCACGCGTTCCCGAATGCAGAACAACAACCGCTCGGCATGATTTCTTTGAGTATCGGCGTCGCCTCGAGATCCAATGGAACGGAGAGCTATGAGAAACTGCTTCGTCTTGCCGACGATGCCGTGTATTCGGCTAAAGATGCGGGCAGAAACCGCACCGTCTTCTGCAGCGGCCCCAAGCAAATGAACGCGGTGAAACGATGAGAGGGGATGCGCCGCGTTGTGTTTGGAGCCCGTCCTGACGGGCGATTATTTAAAATCAAACGTGGTCTGTCCCCATTCGCGTTATAATGCCGGGCTGGACAAGGTGCGCCGGTGCCGTTGGCCGAAACATTGCGAAAGTGGCGGAATTGGTAGACGCGCTGGATTTAGGATCCTGTGGGGCAACCCGTGAGAGTTCGAGTCTCTCCTTTCGCACCATACTTCTCCGGAAAACTAACTCTTTGAAAACAAAGAATTTATCGGGCATACTCGATCTGGCTCGCAGGTCGGACTGAGTGTTTTATCAGTTGCTGTGTAGGATCGCCTTAGGATTTGATTGACTGTAGGATTTTCTGAGCGAGTGGAATAACCTTGTGTATTGCCGACCGAAGAAAATTCTTCAGGCGAGCAAAGACTAGGCGAGAGCACAGGGCCGCACTTCGTAGCGGTGAAATACTCGGTCTAGATCGGACGTAACTGAAGGGAAAGAAACATGTTGGTCACTGTGGAATCGACGGGCACATTGGGGCGGCGCATGCGCGTCGAGCTGCCGGCCGAACGCATTGAAAAAGAGATCGAGTCGCGACTGAAGTCAGTCGGGCGGACTGCAAAAATTAAAGGCTTTCGCCCGGGCAAGATTCCGGCGAAGGTCGTTCGACAGCGTTATGGCGGACAGATCCGGCAGGAAGTTCTCTCTGATCTGATGCAAAAGAGTTATAGCGATGCGGTGATCCAGGAGAATCTGAATCCTGCCGGCGGGCCGAAGATCGAGCCGGAGGCCGCAGAGAACGACAAGGGATTTGCGTACGTAGCGACCTTCGAAGTACTTCCCGAAATTACTTTGCAAGGTCTCGACAAGATTGTGGTGACTAAACCGGAAGTCGAGATCGCCGATAAGGATTGTGACGAGATGATCCACAATCTTCGCAAGCAGAAAGCCGTTTGGTCGACGGTGGATCGTCAAAGCAAAGAAGGCGATCGTGTCATTGTCGATTTCACTGGCACACTGAAGGGTGAGCCGATAAAGGGCGGCCAGGGCAAAGAAGTGCCGGTCGACCTCGGCGAAGGCCACATGCTGCCCGAATTCGAAAAAGCGCTTGAAGGATCGAAGGCCGGTGACGAAAAATCAGTCAAAGTGAAATTTCCGAAGGATTATCACGACGAGGCGCTTGCCTCGAAGAAAGTCGATTTCACGATCAAGGTGCATCGGGTTGAAGAAGAGGAACTACCGCCGCTCGATGACACGCTGGCCGAGCTGTATGATGTGAAGGAGGGTGGCCTGGCAACACTCCGTGCCGACGTTCGTGCCAACATGGAGCGGGAAGCGAAACAGCGAGTATCGGGCGAGATCAAGGAGCAGGCACTGAACGGCCTGTTGGATGCCAATCCGATCGAGATTCCGAACTCGCTCAAGGAACAGGAGATTCATTCTCTGCAACACGAGGCCATGCGCCGTCTCGGCATCGAGGATCACGACAAGGCCCCGCCGGCGGAAAACTTCGCCGAGGCCGCCGAGCGTCGCGTAAGGCTCGGCTTGCTGGTCCGACAGCTTATTCAGGACAATAATCTGAGCGTCGATACCGACCGTGTCCGCAAACACGTCGAGGAGATGTGCGCCAGCTACGAGAATGCCGAGGACATGGTCGCCATGTATATGCGTAATGAACAGGCCATCGCGCAGATAGAGCCGATCGTGCTGGAAGAGCAGGCGGTCGAATGGCTGACCGGGAACGGCGCAGTCAAGACCAGGAAAGTCGGTTTCAAGGAATACATGAACAATTGATTCGGGAACAATTTGGAGACACAAGTCTCTGAAGAGAAGACAACGGGAATTCTTATGAGCGCAAAAGCATTGAATCTTGTCCCAATGGTCGTCGAGCAGACCGCCAGGGGCGAGCGGGCCTACGATATTTACTCGCGTCTTCTGAAGGAGCGGGTGGTTTTCATTGTCGGGCCGTTTGAGGATCAGATGGCCAACCTTGTCGTGGCGCAGCTTCTGTATCTGGAATCTGAAAACCCGGACAAGGATATTCATCTCTATATCAATTCGCCGGGTGGGTCCGTGACCGCGGGGCTGGCGATTTACGACACGATGCAGTTTATTACTTCTGACGTCTCGACGATCTGCGTTGGCCAGGCGGCCAGCATGGGCGCGTTGCTCCTGGGCGGCGGCGCCAACGGCAAACGTTTCGCACTGCCGCATTCGAGGATCATGGTTCATCAGCCGAGCGCCGGCTACCAGGGCCAGGCAACCGACATCGATATCCACGCGAAGGAGGTGCTGGAGCTCAAGAGGCGCCTGAACGAGATTATGGCTCGCCATACAGGCCAGACGGTGGAGACCATCGAGAAAGACCTGGAGAGAGACAACTTCATGAGCGGTGACCAGGCCGTCGAATATGGCCTGATCGACACGGTACTCAAGCAGCGGTCCGAGATGAGCGGCTTCAAGGACAGCGAATCCGATTAATATCAGATACTTATATGCGTCTTGCGGGGCCAGGAGTCTGCGCGGTAGAAATATCCGTAGCGAGAAAGTGCCAAAGCGAGGACCGTTTTTCGATCTTTTGAGGCGCATAGTGGGATTACGTAACGAAAAAGATCGGGAAAATGGACCGCTGTGGTGCTTTCGCAGCAGGCATGCTTTCTACCGCGCAGACTCCCGGTTGAGACATGGTGCTTGGCATGTCTGGAGGTCGCGTGTTATATAGACATTCAGTCGTAACAGATTGATTTTTAGATACAGAGGTAGCTCCGCATGAGCGATGACAACCGCGGCAAGAACGAGGACGGCAAACTGCTGTATTGTTCTTTTTGCGGCAAGAGCCAGCACGAAGTTCGCAAGCTGATTGCCGGCCCGTCGGTCTTTATCTGCGACGAATGCGTCGAACTCTGTAAGGACATCATCCGGGAAGAACTCGAGGACGCGGGCGAGACCGGCCACGAGAAGCTGCCCAAACCGCAGGAAATCAAGGGTATCCTGGACGAGTACGTCATCGGCCAGGATCTTGCGAAGAAAGTCCTCGCGGTAGCCGTCTACAATCACTATAAGCGTCTCGATGAGCGCGCCCGCGAGGGCGGCAAAGACGAAATCGAGCTCGCCAAGAGCAATATTCTATTAATAGGCCCCACCGGTTGCGGCAAAACGCTGCTCGCCGAGACCCTGGCGCGCCTGCTGAATGTGCCGTTCACGATTGCCGACGCGACGACGCTGACCGAGGCCGGTTATGTTGGCGAAGACGTCGAAAACATCATTCAGAAGTTGCTGCAGAAGTGTGATTACGATGTCGACAAGGCGCAGACGGGCATTGTCTATATCGACGAGATCGACAAGATCTCCAGAAAGTCGGACAATCCGTCGATCACGCGAGACGTATCGGGCGAAGGTGTTCAACAGGCCTTACTCAAGCTTATTGAGGGAACCATCGCTTCTGTGCCGCCTCAAGGCGGTAGAAAACACCCGCAGCAGGAGTTCCTGCAGGTAGATACCAGCAACATTCTCTTTATCTGTGGCGGTGCATTCGCTGGCCTCGAGAAAATAATTCTCAGTCGCTCGTCGAAGAGCGGCATCGGCTTCGTCGCCGAGGTTAAGACGGGCGAGGAAGAGCAAAGCCTTGGCGAGTTGCTGCAAGACGTGGAGCCGGAAGACCTGATTCGCTTCGGCCTGATTCCGGAGTTCGTCGGCAGGTTGCCCGTCGTGGCGACGCTCGAGGAACTCGATGAAGATGCGCTCGTCAGCATCCTGATGGAGCCCAAGAATGCGCTGACCAAACAGTATCGTAAGTTGTTCGATATGGAAGGCGTCGAACTCGAGTTCCGCGACGATGCGCTTCGTGCCGTGGCGAAACGAGCGATGAAGCGCAAGACCGGGGCGAGAGGTCTTCGCACGATTTTGGAAAGCGTGTTGCTCGACACGATGTACGAACTGCCGTCGAGAACCAACGCGAAAAAAGTGGTGCTCGATGAAGCGGTGGTCCTCGGGGAGACCAAGCCGTACGTGGTTTATGAGTCGGAGGAACCGCCGACCACGAATGTCGAGCAGCAACGACAGCCGACGAGCGGGTCGGGTGGTTAAAAGCTGGTAAAAAGGGGTCAGAGCCCTTTTTCGCAGGATCGGTTTACTATTAAAAGGGCTCTGACCCCTTGGTTTACCGCAATGTCCTCTTGCGCTTGGGCAAGGAGACGGTTTCTGACAAATGAGGCTTCAACGACGGCCTGACGGCCAAGGGTCTCTGGCGCGTGTTGCACGGTCAGGTTGCAGAGATTTCGCTTGAAACGGAGCGAACAGTTCCACTTGAATTAGGGCGAACTGGACGCATTTCCCCCGGCATCAAGTGCAATACCCAAGAGAGCGCAGATTTGGGCAGTTTCTTTTGAGTGAGGGCGTATCCGGTGTCAGAGAAAGAACTAGAAAACCAGGTTGAGAGTGAAGAAAGCGACGCACCGAGCGAGTCGTCAGGCATACCCGTATTGCCGCTCAGAGACGTCGTCGTTTATCCGCACATGGTGATCCCGCTTTTTGTCGGCCGGGAAAAATCGATTGTCGCGCTCGATCTGGCCATGAACGCCGGCAAGAAGATTCTGTTGATTGCACAACAGCGGGCCGACCTGGACGATCCGTCGGTGGATGACCTTTATGATGTCGGTACGCTCGCGACTATCCTGCAGCTTCTCAAGTTGCCTGATGGCACGGTCAAAGTGCTGGTCGAAGGAGGCGAGCGAGCCCAGGTCGATACGCTGCAAGTCGACGATCATTTCGTGGCCACAGTTACAGTCCTGACCGAAGAAGGCGAGCACGACGCGCGCGAGATGGACATATTGGTGCGTTCGATCATTGGCCAGTTCGAACAGTATGTGAAACTGAACAAGAAAGTCCCGCCCGAGATTCTGACCTCTCTTGCCGGCATCGACGAGGCCGGCCGGCTCGCCGATACGGTCGCCGCGCACATGGCGCTCAAGCTCAGCGAGAAGCAAAAAATCCTTGAGATCCGGGACGTTAAGGTACGCCTCGAGCAGATTCTGGGCATCATCGAAGGCGAGATCGACGTCCTGCACGTCGAGAAGCGCATCCGTGGCCGCGTCAAGAACCAGATGGAGAAAAGTCAGCGCGAGTATTACCTGAACGAGCAGATGAAGGCGATTCAGAAGGAACTGGGCGAGATGGAAGATGCGCCCAATGAACTCGCCGATCTGGAAGCGAGGATTGAAAAAGCGGGCATGACGAAGGAGGCGAAAGAAAAAGCCACCTCAGAACTGAACAAACTGAAAATGATGTCACCGATGTCGGCTGAAGCCACCGTGGTTCGCAACTATGTCGACTGGCTACTGAAAGCACCCTGGAAAAAACGCGGCAAAGTCATCAGAGACCTGACTCGGGCAGAGACGGTGCTCGAAGAAGACCACTACGGCCTCGAAAAAGTTAAGGAACGCATCCTCGAATACCTTGCCGTGCAACAGCGCGTGAAACGTCTGAAAGGTCCGATTCTTTGTCTGGTCGGTCCGCCGGGCGTCGGCAAGACGTCGCTGGGGCAGAGCATCGCCCGCGCTACCAACCGAAAGTTCATTCGGATGTCATTGGGCGGTGTTCGCGACGAGGCGGAGATCCGCGGTCACAGACGCACTTACATCGGCTCCATGCCGGGCAAGATCATTCAAAACCTTGCTAAAACGGGAGTGAGAAACCCGCTCTTTCTGCTTGATGAAGTTGATAAAATGGCCATGGATTTTCGTGGCGACCCGTCCTCGGCATTGCTCGAAGTGCTCGATCCGGAACAGAACTCCACCTTTAACGATCATTATCTGGAAGTCGATTTCGACTTGTCGGACGTCATGTTCGTCTGCACGGCGAATACCCTCAACATTCCGCCACCGTTGCTTGATCGCATGGAGGTCATCCGCCTCCCCGGTTACACCGCGGACGAGAAGCTCAACATTGCCGAGCGATATCTCATGGCGAAGCAGATGAAGGAAAACGGGCTCAAGGAAGCAGAGCTGAAGATTACCCGCGGTGCCGTGATCGACATCATTCAGCATTACACCCGTGAGGCGGGTGTGCGCAACCTGGAGCGAGAGATTTCCAAGATCTGCCGCAAGGTCGTGAAATCGCTGCTTTTGAAACCGAGAGGTTCCACGGTCAAGATCACGCCGAAGAATATACCGAAGTATCTTGGCGTGCGGCGCTTCCGTTACGGCAAGGCCGAAGAAAACGATCAGGTCGGTCAGGTCACCGGCCTGGCCTGGACAGAAGTCGGCGGCGAGCTGTTGACGATCGAGGCAGCGGTGGTTCCGGGCAAGGGCAAGCTCACCCACACCGGGCAATTGGGCGATGTCATGACTGAATCCATCCAGGCGGCAATGACGGTCGTCAGAAGCCGGGCGGCTGTCCTGGGGATAGATGAGGATTTCCATCAGAAGTTCGATGTGCACGTTCACGTGCCCGAAGGAGCGACGCCAAAGGACGGCCCGAGTGCGGGAGTTGGCATGTGTACTGCGCTGGTGTCTGCATTAACCGACATCCCCGTAAGGAGCGATGTGGCGATGACCGGAGAGATCACTTTGCGCGGTGAAGTGCTGCCGATTGGCGGCCTCAAAGAGAAGCTCCTGGCGGCCCACCGCGGCGGCATCAGCACGGTCCTGATACCTGATGAAAACGAGAAAGACCTGGTGGAAATACCGAAGAACATCAAGGACAAACTGAATATTCTTCCGGTGAAATGGATTGATCAGGTGCTGGAGCTGGCATTGGTACAGGTGCCCACTCCGAAAGCGAAATCCGATGCCAAAAAATCGAAGGCGTCCAGCGCTTCGAAAGAGCAGAAATCCGACGATCTCGTCAGACCCCATTAGCTCCGCAACCCGCGAAAACACTGGACTTGTTGACGGTCTTCGGGCCAGTTGGTATAAGCTACGCGTGCTTTAGTCAGGCTGTACCTCTGGCGTGGTAAGGCATTGGCGGTTTCCAGGGAGATCGTCACGGGTAAGCAAACTCGCTCGAGAGTCATCTCGGACGGGAACGGAGATGCGGAAGGTCCGCATTGTTATTTCCAATATCAATCTTTAAGGGTGAATGCATGAATAAGGGAGAACTTATTGAGGCAGTTGCGGGCTCGTCGGGTTTATCGCGTGCGGATTCAACCAAGGCAGTGGACGCGTTCCTCGATACCGTTACCAAGACTCTGGCTGGGGGCGGCGACGTCTCGTTGGTCGGCTTCGGCACTTTCAAGGTCAAGGCGCGTGCAGCACGAATGGGACGCAATCCAAGAACGGGTGAGGCGATCCATATCAAAGCCAGTAATGTGCCTGGTTTCAAGGCTGGCAAAGGCCTGAAGGATGCCGTAAACTAGCGCGCCCTTCGGTTCTGGGGCGACAAATCGGCTGATTTGGCGCGATTTATTACGGCAGATCGAACACCGATATCGCGAATTAATCGCGGACCGTCTGGGTGCTTAGCTCAGCTGGGAGAGCATCGCCCTTACAAGGCGAGGGTCGGGGGT
>PVMK01121062.1_pt1 | contig 19399 bp, 20 predicted proteins | sample 1853481 | NCBI WGS metagenome assembly PVMK01 (sample SAMN08533507, study PRJNA380276) | Marine sediment metagenome, whole genome shotgun sequencing project. | reverse complement strand
TGACTGAGCTCCTTGGCGATCTCGATCAGCGTCTCTATCACTTTGTCGATATCTTCGGTGTACCCAACGGGAACCTCGAAAACCGGGCGGCCCCAGGCGTAGGTTCGGTTGGTGACATGCTCGATTTGACCATTGGGAACGAAGTGCACGCGGCCTTCGAGGTCGCGCAAGACGGTGACGCGCATGTTCACGGACTCGACCGTGCCCGTGACGCCACCAATCGTGATCAAGTCCCCGAGCTGATATTGATCCTCGAGCAGAATCAAGAAGCCCGAGAGATAGTCCTTCATCATGTCCTGCGCGCCAAAGGCGATCGCAACACCGAAGATGGCCGCGCCTCCGAGGACCGTCTTGATGTCGACGCCCGCTTCTTGCAGCACGAGCATTACGCCTAGTGCCACGATGATGATGCGGGACACGCTTTGGAAGCTGAAGGCCAGCGTGTCGGCACGTCCCGTCCCGACACTCCGGGCACCGCGGCGTCGGCCGACCAACGCCCGCGCGATCCCCCGCGCGGTCAGCTTGACGAAGACCAGCAGGAAGAGAGCGGCGGCAATGACCAGCAGCATGCGCGGACCACGCTCCTTGGCCCAATGCGCGATGTTCTGTGGGTGAACCGGGCTCTCGAGCCAAAAGATGCGCCGGCGGGCCTCCTCTGCCTCCTGCGCCTTTTCGTCGACGAACGCCGTGACATGCAGTTGCTCTTCTTCGAGGCGGGTATGCCTTTCACCGAGCGACTTGATGTACGCGGCGCGCGCCTTCCCATCGTCGTCCGTCTCGTCGAGCCTGCGGCTGATGCGACGGATCGCGATTTCCATCCGAGAGATCTTCTCGTCCGGGGCGTCGGCGTCGCGATACTTCTGCAGCCGCGCCTCGAACGCCTCGAGTGCGAGCTTCAGGTTTTCGAGCTCCTCCGCAACGGTCTCCGCGAGGTCCTCCTCGAATTGGGTCTGGTCCTCGAGTGCCTGCTTCCGCTCGACGAACTCAGAGAGCGCGACCTTCGCGATCTGGACGTCCCGCTCCGCCTCGGCGAGCACCTTGGCCGCCTGGAGTTGCGCCGCGGTCATGGAGGAGGAGCGCTTCGCCTCCTTTGCGCTCCGGGGTGCAATCGTCGGAATCGGCACGGGCAAGGGAATGAGGGGCGCCTTTCCTGCCTTGGCCGGCTCGGGGGTGGGTGCGGGCGCAGAAGGCTCGGGTAGCTCGATTTCGATTTCGCCGGTTAGCTCGCCGAGGGCGCGTTTCTCTATCGTGAGCTTCTCCTCGAGGGCTCCGATTTGCTCTCGGACGGCCCTCTCGCCCGTGAGCGCGAGATCGGTCTGCGTGTCGAAGAGGCCGTAGTCCACGTCGAGCTCTTCGAGCTCGGCGCGCACTGCCTCCACCTCTTCCTCGTCCGACTCAGGGTCTGCATCCAGCGCCTCGAGCTTCTCCTTCTTCTCGTTGCGCTCTTCGGCGATTTCCGCCATCCCGGCGGCTAAATTCTCGAACCAGTCCTCCCGGGAGCGGAGCTCGCTACGGAGCCAACGCAAATGCTGGGAGTCGAGCTCGATGACCTGGCGGATGCGCACGATGCGCTTGGCGTCCGAAGCCGCCTCGGGAGGCGTCGCATCAGCCCGGGGCATCAGTCTCGGTCCCGGCATCAGTCTCGGTCCCGATCCCGGCATCGTCCTGGGCGAGGGCCGGAGGCGCTGCCACGGCGCAGAGCAGAAGGGCGGTGACCCAGGTCCACAATAGCGTTGGTTTCATCTCGCCCTCCATCATACATCAGCGCGAAGCTGTGTCAGCGCCTCTTCGGGGGACAGCGTGAGCTGCCAGGGCGCCAGGACGCTGGGCTTGTCGACCGCCGCACGCCATGCGGAGAGGAAACGTTCACGTGGCCACATGGTCGCGCCAAATCGGGCCAGATGCTCTGTATGCACCTGGCAGTCGACGATGCGGAAACCCCACATCGCCAAGTGCCCGAGCAGGGTCGTGAACGCGACCTTCGACGCGTCTGGCTCCGAAGCGAACATCGACTCGCCGGCGAACGTCCTGCCAAGCGCGACGCCGTACAGGCCGCCCACCAGCTCATCGTCGCGCCATGCTTCGATGCTGTGCGCGTATCCGAGCTCGTGAAGCCCGAGGTAGCCCTCCTGAAGCTCGCGCGTGATCCACGTGCCCTGTTGATGGGGGCGCGGCACGGCCGCGCACGCGTTGATCACATCGCCAAAGACCGTGTCGGCAGTGACGCGAAGCTGCCCCTTTCGGACGACCTTGCGCAGCGAGCGCGAGACGTGAGTGCGCGAGGGCGTCAACGCGAAACGTGGATCGGGGGAAAACCACAACAGCGGATAGCCGCGCGCCGGCCACGGGAAGATGCCGTGCCGGTACGCGACCAGGAGTCGTTCCGGGGACACATCCCCGCCGACCGCCACGATGCCCTCTTCGTTGGCGTCTTCAGGGGCCGGGAACGAGAGTCCCTTGTCGAGCAGGTACACAGCCATCAGCGGACGCCGTATGCTAGCGCAACGCTGGGAAGGACAGAACGATATCGTCGTCTTCGACTTCGGCGAGCGCTGTCCCGCCTTCTGTCAGGCTTCCAAACACCATCGCCTCGGCGAGCGGCTTTTTGAGCTTCTGCTCGACGAGCCGCGCCATCGGGCGCGCCCCCATCTGCGGGTCGTAGCCGTGCTTCGCGAGCCATTCCCGCGCCGCCTCGCTCAGCTCCAACTGCACCTGCTTGTCGGAGAGCATGTCGCTGAGCAGAGCGACCTCTTTGTCCACCACCTGGCGAATCACGTCCTTGCCGAGCCCGTCGAAGTACACCGAGGCGTCCAGGCGATTGCGAAACTCTGGCGTGAAGATGCGTTCGATCGCCTGTCGCGTACGCCCCTTTGCGAAATCTGTGTGTTCGTCGCCGCCGAAGCCGACGACCTTCTCCGTCGCCTCGAAGGCCCCGGCGTTGGTCGTCATGACGAGCACGATATTGCGGAAATCGGCTTCACGCCCGTTGTTGTCGGTGAGCTTCGCATGGTCCATCACCTGCAACAGGATGTTGAACAGCTCGCCGTGAGCCTTCTCGATCTCGTCGAGAATCACGACGGCGTGAGGATGCTTGCGCACCGCGTCCGTGAGCAGGCCACCCTGGTCGAAGCCGACGTAGCCCGGAGGCGCACCGATGAGCCGCGACACCGAATGACGCTCGCCGTACTCGCTCATGTCGAACCTGAGGAGCTCGACGCCCATCACGCGAGCCAGCTGTCGAGCCAGCTCCGTCTTGCCAACGCCCGTGGGGCCGGCGAACAAGAAAGACCCGATGGGCTTGTGATCCGCGCGCAGACCCGCTCGGGCCAGGGTGATGGCGCTGACGACCTTCTCGATGGCCGCGTCCTGCCCGAAGATCACCTTGCGAAGCTCGGGGCCAAGCTCCTTGAGCTGGTCGCGCTCCTTCGCGCTCACGGATTCGACCGGGACGCGAGCCATCTTGCTCACGACCTTCTCGATCTCTTTGACCGTGATTCGATGCGTTCGCTCTTTCTCGGGGCGCATGCGTTCGAGCGAGCCAGCCTCGTCGATCACGTCGATGGCCTTGTCCGGCAAGAAGCGCTCGACGATGTGTTTTTGCGCGAGCTGCGCCGCTGCCTCGAGGGCCTCGTCGTCGTACTTCACGTCGTGGTGATCTTCGTAGTACTGGCGGAGACCCTTGAGAATTTCCACGGTGTCTTCGACGGAAGGCTCGTGCACTTCGATCTTCTGGAACCGGCGGGCCAGGGCCCGGTCGCGGTCGAGATGCTTGAAATCGGTGTAGGTCGTCGACCCGAGGCACCGGAGCTTGCCGGATGCCAACGCTGGTTTGAGAATGTTCGACGCATCCATCGAGCTTCCGGTCGTCGCGCCAGCGCCGACGATGGTGTGGATTTCATCGATGAACAGGATGGCGTTGTCGATCTCTTCGAGGCGCTTCATGATCGCCTTGAGCCGTTCCTCGAACTGGCCGCGGAACTTGGTGCCGGCGAGGAGGGCGCCCATGTCGAGCGAGTAGATCTGTGCGCCTGCCAGCACCTCGGGGACGCTGCCTTCGTAGACCCGCCGCGCAAGCCCTTCCGCCATGGCGGTCTTGCCCACCCCGGACTCGCCCACGTAGATGGGATTGTTCTTGCGGCGGCGGCAAAGCACCTGAACGGTGCGATCGAGCTCCTCGTCGCGGCCGATCAACGGGTCGATACGCCCCGCGGCGGCCTCGGCGATCAGATCGGTCGTGAACGCTTCGAGTGGGTCGCGCCCCGCGGACGACTCGTCCTCGTCCTCGTCGAAGTCGGCGTCGGTGTAGGCGTCGCTCTCGCCGGGGACGATGTCAGTCCCCACGCCGTGGGCGATGTAGCGCTTGAGGTCCAGAGCGCTCACGCCTGCCTCTTGCAGCACGAACGCAGCGTATGACTCCTCCTCCTTGAGGATCTGGACGAGCACGTTGCTGCCGTCGATGGTCTTCATCTCCGATGAGATCGCGTGAATCGCCGCTCGCTGGAGGACTCGTTCCACGGCCAGCGTTTGGTGCGGCTCCACCGTGACGGCCTCGGGCACGCGCGACAGGCGCTCTTGCATGAAACCCTCGAGCTGCTTTCGAAGGCGGCCAATGTTGGCGCCACACGCTCGCAGCGCCTTCGACGCCGCGGGGTCCTCGGTAAGGGCGAGGAGCAGGTGCTCGAGCGTCACGTACTCGTGGCGCATCAACCCCGCGCGGTCGAATGCTTTGCGAAGGGTGGCTTGAAGCTCTTTATCGATGACGGGACCGGCCATGGCTAAGTGTCTTCCTCCTCTTCGGGCTCCATCGTCAGGCGCAAGGGAAACTCGTGCTCGCGGGCCATTCGCTCCACGCGTTGGACCTTGGTCTCTGCGACCTCGCGTGTGAAGACCCCGGCGACGCCGACGCCCTTGTGGTGAACGTGGAGCATGATACGGATCGCATCTTGCTCTGCGCGATTGAAGACGGTGTGCAGAACCTGAACCACAAACTCCCTGGTAGTGTAATCATCATTGTGCAGAAGAACTCGGTAGAGCCGTGGGCGTTTGAGCTTTTTCTCCGGTTTGACCTGGGTGATGGTCCCGGCGTCGTTCTCGAACCTGTCGGCCATTCTCTATTTTAGCGCTTTCCGTGGCCCCGCCCAGCCCGGGATGAACAGGCGTTTGGGCAATCTAAGGCCGGTTGCCGCGATCCGCTAGGGGGTCACTCGAGCACGAGCCTGAGATAGAAAAGCTGGTTTTGGGCATTTCGGACGGTCACCGTCGAGTCGTTGGCTCCCTCGATGACGAAGCTATTGCCAGAGCCCAGCGTGGAGAAGCTGCCGTCCGGGTCGAACGAGGTGTAGCCGACGACGAGAGTCGGTGTCTGTCCGAGCGGGTGCTCGATCTCATACTTGCTGCATCCGCGGAACTCGAACCAGTAGCATTGCTCGTCCGTGATCGGCGGGAGCGGGTGTGACTCCCACACGCCATCGGCGTTCGTCATGTTGCAGGGGAGCTCGCCCATCGGGAACCAGCCGGTCCTCGGCCTCGCCGCAGGGATCGCCACACGCTGTGCCCCACGTGCCCAAGAGGGCCAAGAGGGACAAGAGCGTGAGGGGCCACCACCGTCTAGACCTGGGCATCGGCATCTTCGGGTGGGGCATAGTACGCGCGCACCGTTGCCACCAGTGATTCGATCGTTTGGTCAGGTGATGTGGCTGCGACGCGAAGGCCGAGCCGTTTGGCGGTTTCGGTCGTGACGGGCCCGATCGAAAAGAGGTCGAGCGTATTCAGCTGGTTCGCTGCGTCCTGCCCGAGCACGTCGAATAGGTTCTGAACCGTCGAGGAGGAGGTGAACAGGACAGCGTCGCCCTCGGCGGGATCGACGAGATTCCGGATGCGTATGACCTCTTTGGGCTCGGGCGAGAGGTTCTGATAGGCCGAGACGACGTCTACCTCGGCACCCGCCTCCCGTAGCGAATCGGGTAGGACCTCCCGTGCAACCTCGGCGCGCGGGAGCAGGATACGCGTGCGAGCGCCGAGGAGGGGCCGGAGCGCGGCGATGAGGCCCTCGGCGCGCGCGTCCTCGGGAACCAAGTCGGCGTGGATGCCGCGCGACGCCAGGGCCTCTCGTGTCTTGACCCCAATGGCGCACGCCTTGATGCCGCCGAGCGCCCGTGCGTCGAGCCCAGCTTCGCCAATCGCCGAGAAGACCGCATCGACCGTGTTGCTGCTCGTGAACAGGATCCAGTCGTAACAATCGAGATGGGTCACCGCATCCCGTAGTGGCCCGAGGTCGGGCGGGGGCGCGATGCGGAGGGTCGGCGCCAAGATCGGCTGTGCGCCTTCGTCGCGGATCAGCGAGGCGAGTGACCCCGCTTGGTGAGCCGCCCGCGTCACGAGAATGCGCTTTCCGAACAGCGGCTTGGTGTCGAACCAACGAAGCTTGTCGCGCAAGCGCACGACGTCACCGACGATCGTGAGGGCTGGCAAGCCGAGTCCCGCTCCGGCCGCGCGCTCATGGATGTCGGCTAGCGTTCCGGTGACCGTGCGTTGCTTTGGCAGTGAGGCCCATTGGACGACAGCCACGGGCGTGTCCGCAGGCCGCCCATGCTCGATTAAAAGCTTCATGAGCGAGTCGAGCTTGCGCATCCCCATGAAAATCACGAGCGTCTGGGTGGCGGTGGCGAGCTTCGACCAGTCGTGCCCGGCCCGATCCTTTTCGACCGATTCCGTCGCTGTTACGTACGCGACGCTCGACGCGAGCTCGCGGTGCGTCAGCGAGAGGCCCGCGTACGCGGTGGCAGCTAGCGGGGAGGGCACGCCAGGAACCACCTCGAACGCAATCCCCTCGGACGCCAGTACCTCGGCTTCCTCGGAGCCCCGGCCGAACAGGTAGGGATCGCCCCCCTTGAGGCGCACGACCGTCTTGCCCTTGCGCGCGGCCTGGGCCATCCGCCGGTTGATCTCGCTTTGCCGCTCGCTAGCCCGGCCCGCACGCTTGCCCACGAATACGAGCTCGGCGTCCGGCCTCGCCGCGCTCAGCTGATCGGGATGGACGAGCGCGTCGTAAAGAACCACGTCCGCTTCCCGCAGGCGTCGTAGCCCGCGCGCGGTGATGAGCTCTGGATCGCCGGGGCCGGCACCCACCAGGTAGACTTTGCCGGGTGCGTTCATGGCGCTCAGGTCTCGCCAGCATCGTCGGGCGGGATGATCTGCTCGGTTTCGACCACGCCCTTGCGCCGCTTGCGCTTCTGCACCGCGCGGGCCCTTACCTGGGGTCGAACGCCGCCCGCATCGTTGGGGATGAAGCGAATCTCGGTCTTCACTTCGAACGACAACGAAGTCAGAGCCTTGTAGAACTCGCCCGCCATGTCGGTCGCTTCCAGAAAATCGCGCACTTCCTTCGCAACCCCGCGAACCATGGCGTTTTTGGTCTCGTCGATCGATGCGAACACGTAGCCGATGATCTCCTTGGGGAGCTTGCCGTCCTGAGTGACTCCCCGAAGTGCGCTATCCGCGCTTCGCAGCGTTCCGATGCCCGCTTCGATGCCCTTCTCGACGGCTTTTCGTAAGGTGTCGCGAAGGACACCTTCGGACCAGCGGCGTTCCCGCTCTCCCTGTTCGGGGTCGGTGGAACCCTTTTCGTCGAATTCTTCAGGCATCATCGTTTCGCCGTCCTTTGACCTCCGAGGATCAACTGTCCGCAGCATACCTCAAGCACGCTCCGAGTGCAGTTTCATGGAATCGAAGTGGACAACTCCGCGTCGGATGCGTCACCGGTGCTCGCTCTTCCGCGTATGTGTTCCGAGCTGTCGACTCTTGCGTTCAAAAAAATGACCGGCTATACGAATAGCAATGGGCCAACGGGCAAGCACGGTCGAGGAGCTTTGGGAGCGCGCTGAGGAAGCGCTCGAGGCATCGTCCAAGCGAGCGGAAGGCTTGCTGACGCAGCTCGCGGCGGCCGCCGAGGAGGGGAGCGAGGCATCGCTCTTCGCCCACCGTCATCTCGCTGAGATTCGCCTGGAAGACAACCCTTGGAGGGCCGCGCTTCACCTTCGCCGCGTGCTCGCCCATTGCACCGACGACGATGTCGTTCATGCGCTCATGGGCTTGTGCCACGCACTGCTTGGCAACTATCAGGTGGCGGTCCGTTGTTATCGAGAGGCGTCGAGCCTCGCGCCGCAGACGCCTTGGTATCACCACAACCTGGGCCACCTCATGGATGTAGCGCTCGACGATCCCGCCGGCGCGGAGTGCCACCTTCGCCGCGCGTATCAGCTCGAGCCGGAGCATGACGAGATTATCGGCTCGCTTGCGCATTGCGCAGCGCGCCTCGGCGACCTCGAGCAAGCGCAAGCGCTTGCCGAGATCGCCATCGAGAAGGGCCCGTGCAATCCAGATCACCGCGTGCTCGTTGAATGGATCGAGGCCGGCGCTACCGACAAGCCCGCGGCGACTGCGGCGGTCCGCCGACTCCCCGGTGATCGTGTTGCCGAAACGGTCCAGCTCAAGATGAGCGAAGCGGGGTATTCCCGCGCGGAAATCGAACGTGCCACACAACTATGGTCCGACATGCAAGCGCACTGCGCGCTTCGCGTCACCAAGCCCGAGGTCTTGGCTGCGGCGCTCGAATACGCGATTGCGGTCGTCGAGCAGCGTCCGGGGTGCACGCAAGCCGAGGTGGCTCGGCGGTATGGCGTTGCTCCCACATCGGTGTCCGCGCGATTCGCCCAAATCCGAAACGCGCTGGCGTTGCGCCCGGGCGATCCTCGCTACGCAGCGTCCCGCTGAAAACTGGCCACCGCTCGGCGAATCGCTTATCCGTGGGGGATGCCCGCGCTCTCTAGCGCCGCGACGGTTTGCCGGGTTCTAATGAGACTCGATCGGGCAGGTGCAAGCGGCACTCTGCACGTTGATGGCGAGGGTCGCCGGGCGACGCTCTCGTTCGAGTCGAGTCAGGTCGTGGGGGCGAACGTCGATCGCCGCGTGGCCACGTCGCCTCGCCAGGTGCTGCAGAACGTCTTGCAGATGAGCGCATGGGAAGGGCTCGTCTTGCGGTTCGTGCAGGCACCCTCCGTGCCAGCATGGTGGAAGCTCGCCGACCCGATCCCCGCTCGAACACTTGCGCTGCAGACCATGCGGGCGGCCGTGAAGGGCGTGGACACGGCAATCGTGCGCTCGGAGGTCGGGGACGCTGTCTATCACCTCACCGAAGCCGGCGAAGCGCTCTCGCGCGGCGCAGAGCTTCGCCCCGAGGAGACGTCGGTGTTGTTTTGGCTGAGGCGTGGCGTGCCGGCAGAGGAGCTTTCAGCGCTTCCCGGATGTGGCCTCGCCGGGTACCGTTTTCTCTGGATGCTCAAGCTGATGGGCGCCGCTTCCCCGAAGGGAGGAGGCTCGTATCCGCTGCTTCTGCGAAAACGCAGAGAGCTGCGCAGGCAGGCATCGGCTCACGCGCTCCTCGACCTCCCCGAAGGCGCGGGGCGGAGGGACGCTCGCGTCGCGCTCCGCAAGCTGGTTCGAGATCTTCACCCGGACCGCTTTGGCGACCATGTGCCGCCGGCGCTTCGCCGGGCGTCCGGCGAGATCATGACCGCGCTTGTCAACGCCGAGGCCTGCATCGCATCAGGTCGCCGATAGCGTCAGGGCGAAGCGGCTAGGCCAGTCGCAGGGCTCACTCGACTCGTTGGTGTGCGTGCAACGAGTTGGCCGGCTTCCATCCGCCCGGTTCGAGAGTTGCTCGCCGCTCGAATGTGGACCGAACGAGGTCGCCATCGAGATCTCCTTCCGCGCGGAGGGTGATCGTGACCAAATCCTCGGTGCCGTCGAGCGCGCAACCGTCGCGGCTGGGCGTGTAGGTGTAGCTGTACCGGACCGGCCGGTCGGGTTGGAAGCCGAGCGCTTCCCATGTGGAGTGGCCCGCTTCGTCGCCCGCGAAGAAATCGACTGCTACCAACTCGACCGTTGGCACTGCGGGGGTCGGGCCGGCGCTCGGTGGTAGGCAGCGGCGCTGCCCGTCGTCCCAGGACGTCGCGTAATAGGCGGCCGCGCGGTCGCTCATTTCCTGGAGAAGCTCGGCGGCCTCGTTGATCTTGTTGGTGCGGACTCGGCGGAGGAACGTAGGAACGAATACCGCCAGCACGATGCCGATGAGACACAGCAGGAGTGCTGCTTCGATCACGCTCAATCTGGGACCACCACGCGGCAAGGCCGCAGGACTGTGCGAGGCCCCGACCCCCTTGGCAAGAGCCTAGCTGGCGTCTTCGAGGCCGACTGTCGCCTCGATCGGGTCTGCGACGAAGAAATAGAGCGTGGACGGCATGTACGGAAAGTCTTCCTGTCGACGAAGCTCGAACTCCTCGTTGGCACTCCGGAACGCCTCCGAGTATGCGTGGTCGCGGAGTTGCGTGAGGCGGATCTCGATTTGGGCTCTTACCTTCGGGTCGCGGATCACCGCGTACATCTCTTCGAGGTGGTGGAGCTCCCGATCCCGCTCGCCGAGCTTTCGGAGCGAGGTGGCGTTCGTGATGACGAGCCACGCCGGGCCAGCCCCGAGGCGCGCCGCCGCCATCATGTGCTCGGTGCCCTCGGCCTTGAGACGCTCGCGGTCCGGGTCATCCCTGGGAAGATTCGGCACGAGCTCGTAGACGAGGGTCGCTCCAGCGTCCCAGGCGAGGTCTCCGTCGCTCGGGAAACGCTCCACGCCACGGCGCAACACGTCGATCGCCCGCTCGATGAATTCAGGCGGGGAGCCGGTCGGGGTGTAGACACCTGCCACGCCGATCCAGCGGTATACCCGCCGGAAGTCCGGGTCGAGGGCCAGCATGGCTTCCCCGTAGTGGAACACGTGCTTGACGGCGCCCCTGTTCACGAATTCGTCGCCAAAGTAGATGAGGGCGCGAAGCCAGATCAGGTCCGCCACTGCCCGCCGATGACCCAAGCTCATCACCTGCAACCACTTGGGTGGTGGCAAGTAGTAGATGTCCTCGTACGCCTGCATCGAGAGGTAGTGGTCCATTGCCCTCCCGCGAAGCGACCAAACCCCCGCAACGATTCCCAGCATCAATACGATGGCAACGATCCGAGCCTTCACTCCTCCATCCTATCGCAAAAGGTGACGCGCTCCGTTTAAACGGAAAAGGCCGCGACATCCGTCGCGGCCCTTCCAGTGGTTAGCTCTGGTCGACTACTCGAGAGCCTGGAACGAGTTGATGCCGGGCGCCCGATAGAGCGAGTTGTCCGGGTTGCTGCCGGCCTCGAGACGGAAGGTCGATTCCGTGCCGTCGCCGTCCAAGTCGCCGTTCGCGAAGAACGTGTAGACCGCTGTGTCGTCTGGCCCGTTTCCGCAGGCGGTTGCCGCCGGGTCTGCCGTGACGTTGTAATCGAAGTAGATCGGATCGGCCGGAGCGAAGTTGAGCGCGGTGAACTCCGCTGCAAAGGTCTCGGCCTGCCAGTCGATGATGCGCTTGGCGTCGCTCGGGGCGCCGTCCTGGGGAGCGGTGCCGACCGTGCAGTGCGAGGAGGCCGCCACGGTACCGCCCGCGGTGACCACGCCCTGCTGCCAGTTCTCAGCCTCGTAGTACACGGCTGCGCCCTGGAACATCGACTTGAGGTTCGCGCCAGCTTCCGAGGTCTTCGAACGCTTCACGTAGTTGATGAATGCCGGGATCGCGATCGCGGCAAGAATGCCGATGATAGCGACAACGATCATCAGCTCGATGAGGGTAAAACCCTCTTTCTTCGAGAGTAGCTTGTTCATTTCCTTAGTTCCCTTTCCCCCGGGCCCAGTGCCCGCTTAACCTTGAGTTGCCCAAAGACACTGCAACTGCCGTGCCGATTGTCTCCAACCCCTCGCCAAAGCGGAAATTATTGACGAATCCGGGTTTCGCAGAGCCGGGAAAAGGCTCCGAGCGACAGATTTCGTCACCCGTAGGTGACGAAAATGGTCACTCCCAGCCGCCAATTGCAGTGGCACTGTTATAGATGTGGCTCGATTGGGAGTAGATTTCGAGGAAGAAAGTGTCGCCGTCTTCGTCCAGGTCACCCTGAGCCCGCGCTGCAAACCAATGGTCGTCTTCGTCCAGGTTGGTGTTGGCTGGCGCGGTCTCGCCAGGAACGCCGGCCACGGTCGCGTACTGGAAGCGGACCGGGCCGTCCGGGGCCGCCCCGAGCTGTTGCCACTCGGTGGTCGTGGCCCACCCGACCGGGTCGATGCCGGGAATCGTCGAGGGGTTGTACGTCCCCCAGTCGTCTCCATCGACTGCACAATACTGGCCGAACTCGCTTCGGTAGGACTCCTGACGTTGCTTGATCGCACCGAGGAAAGTCGCCGCTTCGGTCACGCGGGCCTTGTAGATGTATGCGGTGAAGCTGGGGATCGCCAGAGTTGCTAACACGCCCATGATGACGACTGCGATCATCAGCTCCGTGATTGTAAACCCTTGGTTCTTCTTCATTCCCATCCTCCGGTGCCCGAGGCGCTGTTGTACATGATGCGCGAGTCCGAATAGACCTCGAGGATGAACGAAGTGCCGTCTCCATTGAGGTCGCCTTCGGCCTGCGCCGCGTACCAAAGCGAGTTCCCATCCAGATTGCTGTCGGCCGGGGGCGCCGTTCCTGGCTGTCCCGCGACGGTTGCGTAGCGAAATCGCACCGCGCCGGGTGGGCTGAGCCCGAGCATCTCCCATTCGGCGGAGCTAGGCCACGCCACCGCGTTGGCTCCTGGAATGCTGGAGGGCGTATAGGTGCCCCAGTCCGTGCCGCTGACGGCCGCGTAGTTGCCAAAGCGGCTGCGATACGCTTCCTGCCGGGTCTTGATTTCATTGAGAATGGTCACGGCCTCGCTGACGCGGCCCCTGTAGACGTAACTCTTGAACGTCGGGATGGCGATCGCCGCCATGATGCCGACAATCGCAACGCCGATCAGTAATTCAATCGTGGTGAAGCCAGCGCTTCGCAGGTGACGCGACAAGGAACATCCTCCAGATCTCACTATATCAATCGCCAGTCACATCGCCCACTTCGGGCGATATGTGTTTTGCCAAACGATAGCGGAACTGCCGAAAGCTCATCCCGAGCAGCTCTGCAGCCTTTGTGCGGACGCCCTCGGCCTGATCGAGCGCGCGGAACAGCAGCTCCTTTTCGACATGGGTGAGGTACTCGTCCAGGTCGAAGCGACCCTCGGGGATTTGGGTAAGACTGACGGCCTTCTTCGAGGGATGGGTGTCGCCGAGATCTTCGCGGTTCACGGTGTTGCTCGGGGCCAGCGTGACGCCGCGCTCGACGATGTTTTCGAGCTCGCGCACGTTTCCGGCGTACGGCTGCTGGGCTAGCCAGCGCATCGCTTCAGGCGAAAACTCCAGACGTCGGCCCTGCAACGCCGAGTGCTTTTGGAGGAAGTACTCGGCGAGCACCGGGATATCCTCGGGCCGATCTCGGAGCGGTGGTGCCTCGATTCGGATCACGTTCAAGCGATAGAAGAGGTCCTCGCGGAATGTGCCCGCTTCGACTTCGGATTCGACGTCGCGGTTGGTGGCGGCGACCACCCGAACGTCCACCTCGACCTCGGCGGTGCCGCCGACCGGGCGGACCTTGCGATCCTGCAACACCCGCAGCAGCTTGACCTGCAGCGGCGGTGGCAGCTCGCCCACCTCGTCTAGGAAGAGCGTGCCGCCGTGGGCAGCCTGGAACAGGCCTTCCCTCGCCGCCGTAGCACCCGTGAAAGCGCCCTTGACGTGTCCGAAGAGCTCGCTCTCGATGAGGTTCTCCGGGATGGCGCCACAGTTGAGCACCACGAAGGGCCGCTCGGCGCGGGGGCTCTGAAAGTGCAGCGCGCGGGCGACCATCTCCTTGCCCGTGCCGCTTTCGCCTGTGATCAGAACACTCGAGGTGGCGTTCGCAACCCGCTTGATGAGGTCACGAAGCCGGTCCATCGCAGCGCTCTTGCCGATGAGCTGCCCCTCCGTCCACCGCGCTTTGATCTCGGCACGGAGCGTCTGGTTTTCAGCTACGATCGCGCGCTTCTCGAGGGCTTTTTCGAGTGTTGCAAGCAGCTCGTGATTTCTGAAGGGCTTTTGGACGTAGTCGTACGCTCCCTTGCGCATGGCTTCGACAGCCTGCTCCGTGGTTGCGAACGCCGTGACCATCAAGGTCTGGGTGTCGACCGAGCGCGCTCTCACAGCGTCTAGCACCTCCATGCCGGTGCCATCCGGCATCACGAGGTCGGTGATGACGACGTCGTAGGGATCGGCACTGCCGAGCTGCTCGCGTGCCGCGTGTACACCATCCACCGCGTCGACGCGATACCCTTCGCGCCGCAACAAAATCTGCAACATCTCGCGCAGACTGGCTTCGTCGTCACAGACAAGAATGCGTGCGGACACGTCCCCTAAACCCCCGCCTACATCCTACGTCAAAAGGCGTGTGCGGCCACGAGACTTGCAGCCGTCCCCGCGCCATTGCCTAGCTGAAACCAGTGCGGCGTCCGCCGCCGCCGCTCGGCGGTCGAACGCAAAGCCCGTGTAGGCTGCTGTACTCTACGTAGTAGACCGTGCCGTGCTCCCGGGAGGTGGCTTCGCAAAACGCGGCGTCGAGACGGAGTCTCGCGACCTCCGATAGCTCCATCGCCTGCCCTGGCTTGCCGATGTACACGGACAAGCTGTAGTCGTCTGCGACGGTGTACTTGCTCCCGTCGCGCTCCACCCCAGTTGCTGCCTCGAGCATGGCCTCGAACGTAGGTCGTTCCATGCGCCGCAGCTTTGATGCGAGTGGGCGGCTGGTCAAGCGTTGGGGTTCGGGGTAGGGCGCTACCGTGGCGAGCGGGGAAGAGGAGCTCTGGCAAAGCGAGGTCCTGGTGAGCGATTCGATTGGCCGCCTGATCGAGTTCTGGGGGTTCAAGCGCAATATGGGGCGGCTTTGGGCGATCCTGTATCTGTCCGACCGGCCGCTCAGTGCGCCAGAAATTCAAGACCGTCTTCAGCTCAGCAGCGGTGCGATTTCGATGACGCTCAACGAGCTGGCGCGCTGGGGAGTGGTCAAGAAGGTGTGGCTCCAAGGCGAGCGCCGCGATCACTACGCGGCGGAAGGTAATTTCTGGAAAATGATCTCTCGCGTTTTCAACGAGCGGGAACGGGTCGAGGTTCTCGATGCGATCGACATCATGGAAGACGCGATCGGGTTCTTGAAGGACAAGGCCAAGGAGCCGGAAGAGCGGGCGAGGGCGCAGTTCCAAGAGGAACGAATTCGCGAGCTCCTGGACCTCGCGCGGCTCGGCAGGCAGCTACTCGACGCCCTGATCAAGGACGCGAAAGTCGATGGCAGCCCATTGATGGAGGTGCTCCTCGGCGGGACCGACAAGCGTTGAGCGCCGCTCGCGCCTCGGCGAGATCCGTCTAAGCTGCGGCTCCCATGGATCCACTGGCTCAACCACTCCCGCTCCCGTGTGGAGTAACCTTACCCAATCGATTCTGTAAATCTGCGATGACCGAAGGCCTGGCCGACGCGGACGATCGGGCCACGCAGCGCCATAGGACGTTGTACGGGCGGTGGTCGGATGGAGGTGCGGGGCTGCTGATCACGGGCAACGTGATGGTCGACCGCCGCTACCTCGAGCGGCCGGGCAACGTCGTGTTCGACGGCAATGGCGGCCTCGAAGAGCTCCGTGGCTGGGCCGAGGCCGGCACGCGCGGGGGCGGTCATTTGTGGATGCAGATCGGTCACCCGGGGCGCCAATGTACGCGGATGTCGAGCAGTCACCCCGTCTCCGCATCCGCAGTGAAGATGCGGGGCATGATGGGATTGATGGCGGCCCCGCGTGCCCTCGAAACGGACGAGATCCACGACGTCATTCGAAGGTTCACCGATGTCGCAACCGCGGCCAAAGCAGCGGGCTTCAATGGCATTCAGGTCCACGCCGCGCACGGTTACCTCGTGAGTCAGTTCCTTTCGCCGAGGACCAACCAACGGACGGACGAGTGGGGCGGCTCGCTCGGAAACCGCGCGCGTCTATTGCGCGAGGTCGTCGTATCCGTGCGCGACGCGGTCGGTGCTGAGTTTCCCATTGGCGTGAAGCTCAACTCGACCGACTTTCAACAAGGAGGCTTCAGCAACGAAGAGTCTGCGCAGGTTGCGCGCTGGCTCGCCGACCTCGGCGTAGACCTGTTGGAGATCTCGGGCGGCAACTACGAGCAGATGGCCGTGATCGGTAGGCTTGGATCAGACGAGGAAAGGAAACGGGAGAGCACACGGCGTCGCGAAGCCTATTTCCTGGAGTACGCGCGCCTCATTCAGCAAGCCGCCCCGGATCTGCCGTTGATGGTAACCGGCGGTTTTCGCTCCGTTGGCCCGATGCGCGCCGCGGTGGAATCCGGCGAGCTCGATGTGGTGGGCATCGCCCGGCCGTTTTGCGTCATGCCGGACCTTCCCCGACGGGTGCTGAGCGGCGAGGTTGACACGCTTCCTTCACCGGAAAAGCAGTTGCGGCTCGGCGCCGGGCTTCTGGGAGGGACGAGCCCGATTCACGGCGTCCGCACGCTCAACGGACAAGCCGAACTCGGCTGGTTCTATCACCAGATCATAGAGCTGAGTGAAGGGCGTGAGCCACAGCTCGACTTCGGAACCTGGGCCGCACTATTTGCCCATTTCGGTAGGGAACTCGGGGTGGCGCGCCGAAGGACGTTCAAGCGTTCGGCTGCAGCGCTTCCCGCGAGCACCGCAACTCGCGTCTAGGCCTGCGCGACGAACTCGTGCCGTGGCTCGCGCGGGTGTTGGAGTGCGCGGGCTAAGAAAGCGAGTTGCTCGCGCCAGCATCGGCGCGCTTGGCGTCGCCATACGAGTGCATGAAACGCGTGGAGCTCGCCCTCGTAGTAACGCGCTTCGCACTCGACGCCCATCGCTCGGAGCGCGCGGTCGAGGCGGCGCGTGTCGTCGAGTAACGGGTCGCGCGTCCCGATGGGAACGAAGAAACCGGGGAGAGGGCGATCGGGTCGTTCGCGGCGCTCGAAAACGTGAAGCGGGTCTGCCAGATCGAGCTCGCCGGGAGCAGGGTCGTGAAGAGTGCCGAGGTACGCTTCGTTGATGCCCTCGAGGATGTCGTTCACCCATCGAGGCAGCTTGCGTTTGCGGCTCAGGCGGGCGGGGTTGGTGACCTGAAGCGGAGCGCACGCCGGGACCACGGCCGTTGGCACCAGGCCGGTAGCAAAGGCGCGCTGCGCAAACGGCTCGGGTCGCCGGTAGCAGCAACAGATCGCGAGGGCAGTTGCGAGGTTTCCGCCAGCCGACTCCCCGGCGAACACGAGGCGGCTCAAGTCGCCGCCGTAGGCTTCCGCGTTCTCCGCGGCCCATTCGAGCGCCGCACACACGTCGGAGACGGCCGCCGGATATGGGTCCTTGGGAGCGAGCCGGTAATCGACGTTGAGCACCAGGTACCCGGCGCGCGCGAACGCGAGACCCATGAGCCAATGGGTGTTCTTCGACAGGAGATTGAATCCGCCTCCGTGGATGTAGATCACGATCGGTAGGGCGTCTGGCCGATTCGCCGGCCGGTAGATATCGAGGGCGTGGCGGGGGTCGCCAGAGGGCAGGTATTCGATATCTCTGATCACCTGTACGCCGTGCTTCGCCGGGTTCGCCATGGGGTGCAGGCGACCGAGCCGCGAGAGGCCCCCGAAGAAACCTTCACCGATGAGCGCATTGGCGTGACGCCGAAGCCGCTTGCGCACGCGCTGAAGGCAGGACATTTCCGAGGCCCTGGGGGACATGAGAACTTTTACCACGGTCGTGCGAATCCTCGCGGATTCCGCCGAGGTCGGCGCGTTTGGCGGTTTTCTTGGGGCGGTACGGGTCCGGGCGTATCCGTGGAGGATGGCTTTCGCGGCCCGAACATCCATGGTGGCACTCGCCGCCGCGCTCGCCGTCGTGAGCGTGACGGGCACCAGCCACGCGGGCTCCTACGGACAGATTGACGCCTTCGTGGTCCGCCAGAAGATCAAGAAGGACCTCCCGAAGATCAACCGTTGCTACGAGTCCGCGCTTCGCTACGAGCCCGATCTTGCCGGCAAAGTCTCCGTGCGTTTCGCGGTCGTGCGCGCGGGCTATGTCAGAGGCGTGCAAGTCGTCGAGAACACCACGGGCAACGACAAGGTGGAGCGCTGCGTGGCCCGCGTCGTAAGCGCGATCCGTTTTCCCCGACGCCGTACCGGCAAGAGCCTGCGCTTCACGTTCCCGTTCGTCTTCGCGCCACAAAACACCCGCTAGGCCATCGTGAGCCGCGCGGCCGGTTGTTTTCACCGACCCATGGGTCGTCACCGGGTCAGATCAACGATTCTGAGTCGTACTACTAAAAAGTTTACATAATATACGTTCTGCGAAATTCGGGTGTAGACACAATATAGAAGTGTCGGGTTTGTGCCAGATAGAAATGTCGGGTTTACCCGCCCCCTATGGACTCCGAGCTCGTCGTCATGAGCCGGCGCGAGATCGAGCGAGCGCACGTGATGCGTGCGATCCAAGAGCGTCGGCTTACCCAGAAACAGGCCGCTTCGCAGCTCGTGTTGAGCGTGCGTCAGGTGGAGCGGCTGTTCGCTCGCTACAAGCGCGACGGACCCACTGGACTCGTCTCGCGTCGGCGTGGCCAGCGCAATCACGTCTTGCCTGACGGGCTGCGTGAGGAGGCCCTGTGCATCGTCCGGACGCGGTATCTGGATTTCGGCCCGACGTTGGCGCACGAGAAGCTCGTGGAGGCACACGGCCTTCGCCTGTCGGTCGAGACGCTCCGAAAATGGATGACCGAAGACGGGATCTGGAAGACCCGTGCGCAGCGAAAGAAACGCATCCAGCAGCCGCGTCACCGTCGCGATTGCTACGGCGAGCTCGTGCAGATCGACGGCTCGGACCACCACTGGTTCGAGGACCGCGGACCTCGCTGTGTGCTCCTGGTCTATGTCGATGACGCGACCGGTAAGCTCATGGCGCTCCGGATGTGCGTCTCCGAATCCGCGTTCAGCTACTTCCACGCGACCCGTTCCTACCTCGGGCGTCACGGAAAGCCGGTCGCGTTCTACAGCGACAAAGCCGGGGTGTTCCGCGTCAATGCCAAGCGCCCGAAAGCCGGCGACGGCTTCACGCAGTTTGGGCGCGCCATGAGCGACCTCAACATCGACGTAATTTGCGCCAATACCCCGGCGGCCAAAGGTCGCGTCGAGCGCGCGAATAAGACGCTTCAAGACCGACTCGTCAAGGAGCTCCGCTTGCGTGGAATCTGCACGATGAACGACGCGAATGCGTACTTGCCCGAGTTCATGGACGACTACAATCGTCGCTTCGGGCGCGTGGCTCGAAACGACCACGACGCGCATCGGCCCCTGCTCGAGCGCGACTGTCTCGACGACATCTTCACCTGGCAAGAAGAGCGGCGCGTGACGGC
>PVMK01120866.1_pt1 | contig 19402 bp, 14 predicted proteins | sample 1853481 | NCBI WGS metagenome assembly PVMK01 (sample SAMN08533507, study PRJNA380276) | Marine sediment metagenome, whole genome shotgun sequencing project. | reverse complement strand
ATCGCGGACGCGAAAGCGGATGTCGCGGATGGCACGCTAGTGCCGCAGGACGACCCGGAAGACGATGATGAGTAATGCGGCGGGCACATGGACGTGCCCGTCATCGCTCACTGGCGGCCGTGTACCGCCACGGGCGCACTACGACCCCAGCGCTGTAGCGCGTGTGTACCCACTAGACACGTCGTAGATGGTGTGAAGAGGCCAAGAAGGTGTGCAGAAGAAACGTACAAGGAACACACCGTAATCCGCCCTGGAAACGGCGCTGTACGCGTGCTGGCCAGCCAAACTTCAACCGAGAAACCCATTTCTTGGTGCCGAAGACATGATGCAGTCCGAGCGCGTATGGGACCGACTTTTGACCCTCCTGTATACCTGCGCGAGTTCTCTTCAGGTGTATGTGTACCGATCTGACCCCAATGGCCAATCCATTGGCAGTTTTATCTGGAGGGGATCGGCTTGCCCGGAATTGCCCGAGGTATTACGCGACGTATTTCGGGGCGGCGACTTCCGGGTACTCATCCGTCAGAGGCGACGGATGGTCTTCGCTGGGAACATATCCGTCGAGAGGCCGCGAAATGGCGATGTCACTTAACCGCCCCCAGCATCCCCCTATCGCCGCCCCGGCGCCCTTTTATTGTCGCCCTCAGTGCGCCGCCTCGCGGACTTGGAGTACTGTCAATAACTGTACGCTGCGGGATGGGTGGCAACCTTGCGGCGTCAGAACGGCAATGCTCGGCCTCTACTGTGGGCACAGCACGGAGTGGGCGCCCTTACACGAACCCGCTTATGCGCCTGGGTCGTCTCGGTTATCTGGGCCGTCCAGTGATTGACCGTCCGTTTCCGCGCCCGCTCAAGGCTGGAAATCTGCCGCTCAGTTGGTAGAATTTCCCACGACGCCGCGGGGCTCAGGCGGCGAAGTAAGCTGACAACACCGGCCGAGCGGAGAACACAATGTACGCAGAACTCGCAATCCTCGCTGCATTTGCCTTTCTCTTCAGCGTTGTCGCCGGTCGGGTCGAACGCACGTTCATCACCGGGCCCATCGTGTTCATGGTCTTCGGGTTTCTTGCGGGGCCACTCGGTGTCGGTTGGCTGGAAGCCGATGTCACGAACCGGGAACTTCGGATGCTGGCCGATCTGACGCTCGCGCTGGTGCTTTTCATCGATGCGGCCAACGCTGATCTGTCCGTGCATAAAGCCAGCACCCTCGTTCCACGTCGCATGCTTCTGTTCGGACTTCCGGCGACAATCGCACTCGGCTTTCTTGCCGGTCTGCTGTTATTCGACGGTATCGGCATGTTCGAGCTGGCAATTCTCGCCACCATGCTGGCCGCCACCGATGCCGCGCTCGGCAAAGCCGTAATCACGAACAAGGCGGTACCTTCCCACATACGGGAAGGCCTCAACGTGGAAAGCGGCTTGAACGACGGGCTTTGCGTTCCCGTGCTGTTCGTATTCATCGCCCTCGCGGAAGCCAGCGGTGTCGAGACCGACAGCACGGCGCTGGCGTTGACGCTCGTGGCCCGGGAAATTGGCATCGGCCTCGTCGTGGGTCTCGGTATCGCGGCGCTCGGTGCGGCGATCATCCAATGGTGCTGGAAGCGTGGCTGGATAACCGATATCTGGCTGCAGATCCCGGTCGTCATGCTCGCCATAACCTGCTTCACGGTGGCCCAGTCGCTGCACGGCAGCGGCTACATCGCGGCATTCGTCGGCGGACTCCTGTTCGGGTTCTTTGCCAGGGAATCCACGCACAAGCTGGTGCTGGCCGCGGAGGGGACAGGGGAGACCCTGGCGATGTTGACGTGGATCGTCTTCGGCGCCGCGGTGATCGGCCAGTCCTACCAGTACTTCACCTGGCAGGTGGTGGTCTACGCGCTCCTGAGTCTCACCGTCATCCGCATGCTGCCCATGTTCGTCTCATTGGCAGGGACGGGTGAGACGACGGAGAGCAAGCTGTTCCTCGGCTGGTTCGGTCCAAGAGGCCTCGCGAGCCTCGTCTTCGCCATCATCGTGTACAACACGGATCTGCCCAATAAGCAGATTCTGGGCATGGTGGTCATCTGCACGGTGTTCCTCAGCGCCATTTTGCACGGCGTGACGGCGAATCCGCTTGCATCCGCACTGGCCGCAAAGGTAGCGCGAACCGGCGGGGGCGCCGGGCAGTGAGATTCGCGTCGTCGCGGTCGGATATCGACAGCCCGGATCGGTAGGGTCCCCAATCACCGAGACGGAATCGTTCCTGCGTCCTCAGGCCGGCTCTTTCACGCCGAACAGGTAGCGCTCGACGATCGCAAGTGCCATCCCTACGTACAATGCCGCAGCGCCAATCAGCAGGGCTCGAATGACGACCTTGCCGACGAAATCCGCGCCCGGGCCGAGACTCGAGGCCACCAGGATGGTCATGGCGGTGGCTGCCGAGCCCGCGTATTTGGACAGTGGGTGATCGGAAAAAATGAACCTGGCGAAAATCAACATGGTGGCGAGCCACAGAACCAGAAAAAAATGCAACTCCGGCACGGCGACCAGGAGCCAGTAGACCACGATGGCAGCGACCGCCCCCAGGAGGGTGGCACGAAACATGGTCACACCCATCGACCAGCCGGCCGACTGCTCCGCGGCCAGGCTGAGTATGCCCACATAAACGACCGCGAGTAGTTCGCCCGTAAACTCGAAGGCGATGAAAAAGACGACCAGCGGCAACACCGCCAATGTGCTCTTCAGCGCGGCCGTTGCCGCGGCTTCCGAGTAGCCGGGTTGGAACTCGTAGTCCGGCGGCTCGGGTGACCCCGGCGGATCGGGGAACAGCACGTGGGCGACCATGAATATCACAATGGCCAGAGCGGCGGACAGTCCGAAGTAGAGAGCAAAAACGATTGCCAGCGCCTCGTGTGCCGAGCTCATCATGGGCAATATGAGGACGGACAACAGGCAGATGAGGGCCAAGATAAAGGAGCCACCACGGTTGATCAGGTAGTAGATGTTGAACACGACTAGTCCCAGCATCGGGACATAGATCATCGGATAGGGCTGCAGAAACAGTGTGAAGACCAGCCCGAGAAGCATGGCGATCAGCACATAAAGGATCAGGTACCCCTTCCGGTGCGTGAGCCCCGGGATCTTCTTGGACAGAAAGACGATCGTCAGGAGCGGACAGACGAAAAACAACGGCCATGCCATAGCGAAGGAGATGGCGGTGGCGGCGGTGCTGGCCACGGTGAACCGCACGATCTGGGCCGTGCGCAGATCCGTGGTCCAGGGAAAGAATCGCGAGGACCGTCCAGCGGCAAGCGTCGATGCCTCAGTAGACATATGACATGAAGCTCATGAACCGGATCCAGAGCCAGCCGAGCGCATTCAGCAGGAAATTGCTCTTCTTCGTGTATATCTGCACGTCCGCCTGTCCGCCCATGTACAGGTAGCCGACGACACGTTCATCGTCGAAATGGATCACCACGGGAAAGCGCTGGGCGTCCCTCAGCCAGCCACTGTCCCCCTTCACCTTTACGAGCCCGCCGGCAAAGCCGCTGGTCGGCTTCGCGACGGCGTAGCCCTTGCTGACAACCTTTCCCTTGAATACCTGGCCGGGCGCCACGTCCAGGACGATCTCCGCGGGATCGCCGAGTTCGATGTTGGCTAGGCTGTTCTCGCGCAGATATGCCTCGACCCAGGCCTTGGAGTCGGATACGAACGTCATCACGGGCACGCCCTTCTTGGCGTAGTGCCCCACCTCCAGCTCGAGGTTCGTGATGCCGCCGTTGGACGGTGCGTAGAGCGTGGTATCCGCCAGATCGATGCGTGCCTGCTCCAGGGCCGCGACGGCATCCCGGATTATGGGGCTATCGTCTCCGCCCTGGCCCAGCAACTCCTTGGCCTTTTCGAACTCGGCGCGGGCGTTCGCCTCCTGGGCAAGCGCCGCTTCCTTTGCGGCCTTCGCGTTGTCACGCGCGGCCTTCGAGGTCGCGCCGGGATCCTGGTCGAAGATCCGCTCGATACGCTCGTGATCCTGCTCGGCCTTGAGTCGGCGGGCGCGGGCCGCAGCGAGCGAGGCTTCCGCTGCCGCAACATTCGCGGTATCCGCGCCGGTCTCCTGGCCGGCGATTTCGAGACGCGCCTCGGCACGCTGTACCGTGAGCTCGTACGGCCTGGGGTCTATCTTCGCCAGCACATCCCCGGCCTCTACGAGCTGGTCCTGCACCACGTTCACCTTCTTGACCTTGCCCGAGACCCTGGGCGTGATGGCGACGATAAAACCGTCCACGCGCGCCTGGTCGGTCCACGGTGCGACGCGGTCGGCCGATATGTACCAGAGGAACAGTAGCCCGACGACAATCAGCAGGATGCGCGTCCAGCGTGCCACCGGGTCCTGCGCCTTCGAGGTATCTTCGCCCGCTGCGGCGGCCGAATCCTGTTCGGATTGTGCGCTGGCCTGATCTTCGGGGGCGTCGCTATCCTGAGATTGATTGCTCGTTTGCTTGTTGGTGTCGTCGTTCATGCGAGGCTCCCGTTTCATATGCTGTTCGAGTCGTGGCCGATCTTACCCCTGGAAACGCAGTGCCACCAGTTCACGTCGTAGCACCGGCTGGTTACCGCAGGCGGCGGTTTCGCTGCCATTGCAGGAATGCGATCGCTGTCATTTCATCGGTCTTCAATGCGAATGCCAGCAATGTGGTGCGAACTCAATCGGTCAACGCAACATTCTATTCAGCGCTAATAGATTGTTTTGCTTTAAGTGCCTCGTACTTTCGTGCGAATTCAGGGTCAACGTGTCCGATCGTATCCCAAAGGCGTGATAGGTAGTCTGGAGGGAATGAATAAACTGGAAGATCGTCTTTTTGGATCAGGCCGCGCTGGTCGGGCAGGAGTCCATAATAAAGAGTCATTAGTATATCACTACTTGCCCATGGGCTACTGCGAAAGTAACCATGTCCATTTCCAGTCTCAGCACCCTCGGCATCACTAACATTAATCAAGCTAAATTGATTTTGGAGGTTGACCATGGCCTTCTTACCGGATTCTGTCATTTTCCCGCCGGTTTCTCCGAACATCTGCCCGACGCGCTCACGGCGGGTTAAGAATTGCGATACACCAAGCGCTGTATCGTGTTCGGACATATAAATGGTCAGATGTTTTGTGGTTTTCAACAGTCCATCTGCCAGATAGGCATCGAAAACACCTCGATCCAGATCACTACCGACAAGGATTACATTGCGAATACGCAGTTGTTCGAAAATTTCGTCCGCCGACACTTGGTGGTGTTTAAGAGCTAGCTGCTCCATAGCTCGTGTTACTAGTCGTGTGCCATTGCTGTAAGCAATCACGTGAATATTCTCGACATTGGTGTACTTTGCGATGGCTTCGAGCAGCAAGCGGAAATTTCTCGCGAAACCAGCTGAGGTATCCGAGTCCTTGATATAGGCAAAACTGCTCGGTGTAGATGGCCATGCATAGGCAATGAACGCACCTTTATAACCGAGAAAATGCCAGAGCTCAGCGGTAACTAGCACCGGGTACTCATAAACGACCTTGAATCCGTGTACGAAGATGTATACATCTTTCTTCCCCGACTGAGCTAGTTGTCCGTTTATCGCATCGGCGAAGCGCTGGGTGGCGTCAGGCGGAGGGCTCCCACCAGTCTCCAGACTCAGATCTAACCAGAACGGAACTGAACTTCCGATGATGCCCCACTCTTCTGCGGCAGTTATTTTGATCGGATACTTTTCTGTCCTGGATTTCAGCATCGAGAATTTACGGACCTCCTCCCACGTGTATTTATTCTCTCCAAACTCGACTTTAGCTACGCCAACACGAAGTATCCTGCCACGGTCATTCAGATAGAATTTCTCTTCATCTTCAGGACCTGCGGGCTGGCGGTCGGTTGCAAACAGAATGCCGCGATAGGGAATCTTCTCAATGGGATCGTACTCCGGTAGCGGATTTATGAGGCCATCGCCGTATATATCAGGCGCGGGCATAAGCTCAACCTGGTCGACCGGTATGCTCGCGCATCCAATTACTGTTGTGCTCAAAATAAGCGACATGATTGTCACAAATGTCAGTATTCGCCTCATGATTTTCCCCTTTCTTCCATCAGTTCTTGTTTTTGCAAGGCTTTATACCCCTTAACCAAAATTGATATTCAAGGTTTTAGGCCCACTAGTTTATTTTCTGACCTTCACCGAATCTAAATCTTAAATATCCCCACAACAAACCTAGAGCGCCGTAAACAATGGCCCAAGAAACGCTGTTGACCACTTCTAATAAAAATCTTTGATCCTCGGTTATTGGAGAATTATCAGCAATTAAATGAAGAGCAATCGCTACTCTGATACCTGCTAAATCGTGAACAAAACTTAAGTAAAAACAAAACTGGCCTAATGTTTCAGATATTGGCCATGCTAAATGCAAGGCATATAATCCGACCGAGGCGTATGAGACCACCAGGCCAAACGAGACACCGACGATTGTACTTCTGAATATCTGTGAACTTTTGCGAGCTGCAAGCCACACAACAAGCGGAACAAGCCAGAAAATATTTAAATATATTTCATATCCCATCTGCAAAAACACACCTTGGAATGCATGAAATATTTTTACATGCTATTTCCCGATACAATCGAGAAATAGGCCACCAGGTCAGTTCCGTATCCGCGTTATACCCGGTCTGCTCCGTATAAATGTCGCTGTCTTTCACGCCTGGCTTGTTTACTCTCCAATCAGGTGTGGGGATCCGCGGCTTGCCGTCTTCATAGATGATTCCGGTGTCGGTCTGATTTTTGTCTTTGTCTGTCATTCTTGTCTCCTTAAGCAGCTCTTTTCTAATTCACGGGGAGCGTCAGGATGGGATTAGCTCCTGGCACCGTTCCGGCGGTCACGGCAAACATGGCAGTAAGCAGGGCAAAACCCTCCCGTGACTTCAGGTCGTTGTCCTCAATGTAGAACCAATAACCACGATATTTGGTTCGTATGGTTGCGTTTGAAGGTTCGCCTGTTGAGCTCTTAATGACAAACGGGGTGTCTTCCTGAACCGACGACGGAACGATAAACACATTCCCTTTGCTGATCTCTTCTTCAGGAATCTGGACGGCGGCTGATGAAATTTGCATGATCTCCATCATCGAGCGACCTCGAATACCGATCTCCTGCCAGACAGCCTCGGGATCGAGTGCTGCCGGCGACTGTCCAATATATGCACGTCCCTTCTCGATCTTGGTGAATTCGTGATCAAACATCGAATATGCATTCTTGTCCGTGTCCAGTTGAAGTAGGCTTTTCAACCGCTGAGCATCAGGAGAATTAACGGCGGCCGGTGCAAAACGTAGGGCTATGCGACGGGAGAAAGTGTGCAGCTCATACATACCCTTGCCATTCTCAACCAAATCCCCACCGGCGTTCTTTGCGTACACGATCGAGGCGACCAAAAGGGCCTGGGATAAAGGGTCTTTCCCTATAGGCCCGATGGGGCTCGACCAGAGGCCGAAACCACTTGAGGGTGCAAAGTCGACCAGGCCCTCAGTATTGAGCTTCTCTACCAGCGTTAAAGCTTCAAGAAAATCGCCATAAGATTGAGGAGCCGAGGGATAGGTCGAGTATTCGATGGTGACATTTTTCAGCCCGTTGATTCTCCCGTATCCCTGTCCGAAGTACTGCCCCGCTGTTGAAGCCGGCATCAATCAGCTGCAGGATCTGATTAGAGCTCAGCGGCGCCATCAACAACCCGTAATATCCACGCGACTCCGGGAGCGAAAAGGTAATCGTCGGGCTTTCGGAATAACCGGCACGGCATGAGGCCCGTAAGAATTCGATCGCCCGTCAGGTAACGTAGCCGAGGCCCCTAGATTTCCACTCAACGTAAAGTTAGTGGATATACTCGATACCTGCAAAAAAACAGGCGATTCCAAATAGCGCATGCGAACCAGATTACTTAGCATCTGTGCGTCTGAAGTCTTGCGGATAGCATCGTTAAAATCCTCAAAACTTGATTTGTATACTTTTGCTCCGATGCGCACAACGAGAGCATCGTGACCAGACCTATAGGCTACAGATGAGTACCGTCGACGATTTAACCTTACGCCCCGTCATGAATTTACTCTCGTTTTAACTTCCATTTTCTTTAGCCTCCGCTTTTCAAATGACTCAAATCATCTGTAGGGGCGACCCTCGCGGGTCACCCCTACATAGTGGTTGACGTCGATGAGCTGTTACAGCATCCAGCCGGTAAAAGGCTTGCGCATGCCCCCTGCATGCATGAATTCCGCCATTGTCGTGAAATCCCACACATTGAGACGAACCGCATTCTGGATGGCGGACGCATGGGGAGGAAACTCTGTGCATTCGAGTAAGATCGCGCTAACATCCGGATGTTCCTTGACCATCTTTTTCGCCAGATCGACCAATTCCTTCTCAAGCTTCTTGGGACTGTAACTGCCCGCTTCATGTGTAACTCTATACATCTCCTCGCCGCCTTCGTTGCCGTAAACCACGATTCTTTTCATATCCTCATCCGATACTCCGGAGTTCTTGAGAGCAGGTGATGGCATTAGCAGCTTCTTACTTGCGGTCAGAACACCGACCTTATTGTTAGCTCCGACGCTGGTCAAGAGCATGGGGAGCTGCATCAGAGATCCATTGAAGAACTGAACACCGGGGTCAAGAGACGCGGACACCTCAGGCTGATAATTGGCGAAGAAACCGCAATTGCCCGATGATCGTGGTGACGCCCTGCATCGTGAGTCGCTTGCAGGCAGCTATAATCTTTTTCATGACCACCGGGTGTGGCTTATCTGCCAATATCCAGAAGGGATCGATTTCCTGAATCGATTCATACAGAACGGGAAAATTAAATGTCGTTGGATTGCCCACATCACCGGGCATCATCGGAATGTTGGCAGGCAGTTGGACAATGCCCACGGTCGGGCCATAGATCATTCTCCCGGGCCAGCCGGTCACGACGTCTTCGTCGCCATAACCACGCTGCTCGTTGTAGAGACCTCCGCGCTCGGCCTTCCAACGGACTGAGGTATCTGGAGACTCTGGCTCTGGCGGTGCTACAGCGGCACTCGCCTCAGAAGATACCAGCGTAGCTCCCGCAGCTAATACAGAGGCTCCAGCAATCGCACCGGTGGAGGTCGCCAGAAAGTCACGACGGGAAACGTCTGACTTGGTTTCCGCTTCATCTAAACTTTCGTTGTTAGGTGGTTTAATTTCATTTTTCATTTGCATTCTCCTAACCTTATTTATCTTCGAGTAGCTCAACTGCATATACCGACAGGCGTTCACCGTAGAGCTCATTCATCACACCTGACAGGGCAGTTTGATCAAGCAACTTACCGATCAAGATAGTCATCGGTTGATTGTTTGAGGTAAACGCCCGGGTCAGGACCATACTGCCAAGGCAGTCAGACCAGCTGTCGTCAACCAATGCGCTTTGTTCAAATTAATTGAACCCATAATTGCGACACAATCGAATTTCTTAATCATGCCGCTTTTTTTCATTTTGTTCTCCCTCCTTCGAACCTATAAGTATCCGCTCAAGCAGGCGAGGTGAATTTGATGTAGGTCAGTAAAAACACGCCATATCAGTAGGGGGATACTGATGGTTGGGGTGTTCTCATAATTGTTATGACAAAATACGCCCCTGAATCACCCCGAGTTTCTCGGAGACTCTTTTGTGTGAGTGAGGCCGCAACAGCAACTGGAAAGGATGGCTGGCATTTTTTCCATCTGCACAATGAAAGCCCAAATTCTGCTTCTTTGGCCGGGTCCTGCTATACGCCGTGACTGGAGTTGTGGGGCCGGTCTTGGCTGAAAGTCGGCATTCGCTGCGGTGCAATTTATAAGCACTCTGATCGGCAATCCGAAGGATCGCTGTTGGCCTAGCCGCAGGCTGAAATGGACGAAAAAGGGGTGAAGAAAAGGACCTTATTATGGTATTGACTAACAGGCTATCCCAGCAAGGGTTCCGAACATTACTCATTGTTTTTACTGGTGTCGGTGAGGGGACTCGAACCACCGACCTACTGATTACGAATTAGAAAAGCGTCCAGGCGGGTGATTTTTGTCTGCGGCCTGGTGACTTATTGGTGACTCAAGTAACCTCGGCGCGGGCAGGTGTGCTGTAAGTGCTTGATTCCTGGCGCGCCCGGAGGGACTCGAACCCCCGACCACCTGGTTCGAAGCCAGCGGTTCCGGGTGACGAACGACCGCTACCGGCCGAGGCTGTGTAAAAAGTCGTGCTGATTTGTGTCGGTGGGAGACAATCGGTGAGAACGACTGTGTTTCGAGCAGCTATCCCAAGTTTTCCCCCACTCAAGCTCATAAGATGGCGAAAAGATGCTGATTCGTCCCACCGCCAACGATTGGCCGGACTTTTTACACAGCCTCGGCCATCTCCGGACATACGGTGCACCCAGAAACCAGGCTCCTGAACGTCCGCTGCTACCCCGATTGCCGCCGTTCGGTGGTTACCCCCGGACCCAGACGGTAGTATCTTGATAAATCAGCTGCCGGTTCCGAAGAACTAGGGGGAGTTCTTATGGCAGTGAGTCCCTCACGCAAACTTGCCGTCATTCTCCATGCCGATGTCGTGGGTTGGCCCTCGAGAAGTTGCGTGTGCGAGACAGCCGCTTGTGGCGGCTACAGAGGCTGGTCGCAGATTGTTTGAGCGCCCGGCCACCTGCGTAACGAACGACTCCGGCTTCGCCGGCGTCAATCTGATCGAGTCACGCTATTCTGCGAATGGCTGTCAAAAGCTGCCATAAACGAACAGCGCAGGGCCCACGAACTGCAGGTCGAAGCGCACGTTACCGCTGGAGCTGCTGTTCTCCATGTCGATCTTGTAGTACTTCAATGCGCCTCCGATCCCGAAGGAATCCGTGACCTCATATATCACCGCGCCGTTGGCCTCGATGAGGTATCCGCTGAATTCATCGAGCTTCAACCAGAATCCCAGCAAACTGAAGGACGTGATCCATTTCGGTGCGAACTTGTAGTCGTACTTGAGTCCCAGATGGGGCAGAGGAAGCGTGAACGAGCTGGTCGACTCGGTGTGCTGACCGCCGATGAAGGGGGTTCCGTTGACCGAAATGAGTCCGGTCATCGTGATGGTCGCCTTGGCCGTGGCGATGTGCAGTCCGGCCTGAAACGAAAGATCGTGGCTCTCGTCCCGTATCATGGAATATCCGTAAGTGATACGGCCGATATCGAGATCCAACTTGCTGTCCAGTTTTCCGGAAGCGATGATGGTGCCGCCGACATCGAGAGGTATGGATGTCGAGGAGCTACCGCTTCTATCAAGCTGAAACCACTCGAGATGAAGCTGGTGGCGGGGCGCAAAACGCCAGTTGAAGGACAGCCAAGCCGAGGCCGAGTCCTTTTCGAACCCGAGGTCGTCTTCGAAGTCGAGATCGCTACCCGAGCTGCCGGATGACCCCACCCTGACCGTGGTGTCGACGTATGGGAAGTAGCCGCCGAAAGCCACCACGAACTTCGAGTCGAACATGGAGTGCGAGCCGGCAGCATTCTCCGACTCGGCGGCAAGTGTCCGGGCGGTGAACGACGTGCACCCGACTCCGAATGCGATGAGCACGGCGATCGTCCACCCGCGTCCGAGAACGGATCGCGTTGCCGGAATCCCCATCACCCGCTCCCGGGCTTGTTGTTGTTGTCTGCGGCCCTTCGCCGGGAGTCGGCACTTCGCCGAGCCGCCGGGGAGCCATCTCAGCCCCGTCTTCCATGAGGGCGCCTCGTACGGAATATTACATAATCGGGCGCCCAGGTAGAAGGCGTTCGAAATCAGCAGCGGTGTTCAGACAGACTTTTCGCGTGGCTAACTCAGGAACCTGGACCAGTCAATGCGGGCACGTCACCTACACAGCGGACATTCGCGCAGACGAACGGCAAAAGACCGCTTCGGGTCGGTTTTGGTCGTTTTCGAGATCGCACCATTGCGCAGCGATAATCCTCGCCTCCGCTCGGGGCTGCTCGGTCGGCCGTTAACGTGGAACGGCTGCTTCCATGGGTGCTTCTCTTCGGCACTTGACCGGGACCAAACCACCGTCAGCATGGTCCGCCGGCGTTACCTATGTGTTACCTAAATACCGACAACTGCGACAAGAAATCGAATAAGTTGTTGAATTTACTGGTGCCGGTGAGTGGACTCGAACCACCGACCTACTGATTACGAACCAGCCAGTTCTCAAAATCACGCCGCCCGACTTGAGGCCGTCGGGCGTCTACATAGCGTCTACACGGGCCTGGAGGCAAGAGAGAGGGGTCGCGTAACTTGTTGATTTTATGGTGGGCCGTGCAGGATTTGAACCTGCGACCACCTGATTAAAAGGCAGGTGCTCGACGGCTCTCAAACTCGCTGATAGCACTTCGTTTTCTAGAAGTGGCAAGGCTCGGTCAGTGCACCATTCCCTGGCCCCGATCCCCGCACGTAAGTCGGCTCGGATTCAAACCGTGACGCGCTCACGCCGAAACGGTACGTCACCCCCATCGGGCTCGTCCAGCTCGCGCGCATAGCGATGCCCGCTGTAGACGGCGCTGGCGAGCGTGGCCGGGGCCAGGCAATCGCCGATCCGGGTGACGCTCGTGATGCCGTTGGCTTGCAGCGCCTCGGGACGACCGGCCAGGTCCACATGGAGAACGTCGTCGGGAAGCCGCGCCGTCACCAGCACCAGCGATTGCACCGATCGGACGACGCAGCGCTCGCTGAAGACACACACGAGCCGCACCTCGCGACCGTCGAAGCCGTCCAGGGCATGACTGACCACGATCTCGACGCCCAGATCGATGAGCTTCCTCTGGGTGCGTTGCTGCTCATCGGTGAACACGCTCCATGCGCTGACCAGGGACTGCGGCGTAACCAGGGTCACGGCATGGCCATCGCGGCGCAGCTTCTCGGCAACGACGGCACCCATATAGTAGTGGTCGTCGTCGTACACCAGTACCTCGCCCTCGAGTGCTCTGCCCGCGAGGATGTCGTCGGGAGTGTAGATGTGCTCCGGGGGCCCGAGATCCGTAAGAGGAGCCTGGTGCCAGCGACCGACGCCATCGCTTCGCCAATGGGCGCCGGTGGCAAGGGCAATGCGGGAAAATCCGAAGGACAGCAGATCCTCCCCTGTCAGCCTGCTCGCCCGATAGATCTCCACATTGGGCATCTTCTGCAGCTGCTGCACCCGGTAGTCCCGTACCCGCGCCCATTCCTCCAGACCCGGCAGGCGCGATTCCGCCGTCACGCGGCCGCCGAGCTCCCTGGTTGCTTCCGCGAGCGTGACTGAATAGCCCCGTTGTCCGAGAGCGCGGGCGGCCTCCAGGCCGGCGGGCCCGGCTCCCACCACGAGCACGGCTTCGTCGGAGCCGTTGACGGCGATGCTCTCGGGGTTCCAGCCACGCCGCCATTCCTCACCCATGGTAGGATTTTGCGTGCAGCGAATGGGAACACCCCGGCCGTCGCCGGAATAGCAGATATTGCAGCCGATGCATTCACAGATATCGTCGAGCCGGCCCTCGTCAATTTTCGTCGGCAGGTAGGGGTCGGCAATGGAAGGCCGGGCGGCGCCGATAAAGTCGAGCACACCGCGCCGCACCTGGCTCACCATGGTGTCGGGAGAGGTGAAGCGTCCGACGCTGACGACCGGCTTGGTCGTCAGGGATTTGACGTAGGCGATCTTCTCCTCGAGCGCAGCCTCTTTCACGTAGCGGGAGCTGCCCATCTCCAAGGAGTATTCCTGGACGGTGATATCCCAGAGATCCGGCAGCTCGGAAAGCAGAGAGAACATTTCCCGCCGTTCTTCCGCGCTCTCGCCGGCGCCCGGGTCGGCGGCGAAGCGCACCGCCACCGCGCAAGCGTCACCCACTGCCTCCTTGGTCTCTTCAATCAGCTCGCGCACCAGGCGAACGCGATTGGCTAGCGACCCTCCGTACTCGTCGGTGCGCGTGTTCAGCACCGGCGAAAGGAAGGTGTCCAGCAAGTATCCGTGGCATGCGTAGACATAGACGATGTCGAAGCCTGCTTCCTTCGCACGCCGGGCCGCCGCCAGGTGCCAACGGCGGAGCTCACGGATGTCCGACTTGTCCACTGCACGGGATTGCACCGGGTCGCAGACGCGTCCGCCCGGCAGGCTCTGAACGCCTAAGGGCACTTCACGGGTCAGAGAGTTGGGCGACGCCACGCCGTCGCCACCGTGCCAGAGCTCGACGCCGGCGAGCGCGCCGTGAGCATGGACCTGCTCCACCATGAGCGCATGGTTTTTGATATCGTCCGCGTCCCACAGGGTTGCATAGGGATATGGTGCGTCATCTGAGGTGGGATGGATGGAGCAGTATTCGGTATTGACGACGCCCCAGCCGCCCTGCGCCTTGGTCGCGCGCATCGCCGCGAGAGTTTGCGGCAACACGAAACCCATGCCACTGCAGTGGGGCACCTGGTAAAAGCGGTTCCTGGCAGTCACCGGTCCGATACGTACCGGCTCGAAAAGAATGTCGTGACGGGGATCTCTGGACACGGTCGGTACCAGTTAACGCATAGCGACAGTTCAGAAGTCAGGCGCTGGCGTGGCTTTGCGCCGGGCGGGAGCAAAAAAGGGACGCTCGACAACGCGGCAACGGGCCATGGTGCGCAGCCACTTGAGCTCCCTGTGGATGTAGATATCCACCCACAGGTTGCCGCGGATACTGTCGCCGTAGGGAAGGATCAGTGATGCCAGCGCCAGGTTGCGCTTGCAGGTGGGCGACCACATGGCGGAAGTGATGTGTCCCACCAGCTTGCTCTTCTTGTAATAGACGAGCGCGTCGTTGCCGGGTTTGTTGCCTTCCACGTCCAAGGCGACCAGGCAATATTTGGATCCCCGCTTGCGCTCTTCCAGCAACGCCCGCCGGCCGTTGAAGTGGCCCTTGTCGAAATCCACCAGCCATCCGAGGCCGAGCTCGAAGGGCGAGCGGCCGCGGTTGGTGCGCAATGCCTGGTCCGCGGCCATGAAGTCGAGGTTGGTGGCAATGAATCCCGCCTCGATGCGGGCGAATTCCAGGGCCTGGGAACCGATGGGCGTAATGCCGAGCTCTTTGCCGCCTTCCATAAGCCGGTCCCAGAGCGACTCCGCCATGGCCGGCGCAATCCAGAGCTCGTAACCCAGATCGCCGGTAAAACCCGTACGCGAAACCATGAGGCTGTCGCCTTCGAATGGGAAGTGCTCGAAGTGAAACGGTTTGATCATCTCCACGCCGGCAAGGCCGAGGCGCTTCAACACCGCGCACGATGTCGGACCCTGCAACGCGAGCGCCGCGACATCTTCGCTGATATCGTCGACGGTCACATCGAAACCGATGACCGAATCCTGCAACCAGCAAAGATGTCGCTCCTGACTGCAGAGGTGGAACTCGCTGTCGCTCAAGCGAAACAATGTTCCGTCGTCGAGCACCTTGCCGCGGTCGTCGCACCAGACGGTGTAGGCCACCCGGCCCGGGCGCAGCTTGGCCACGTCGCGGGTAACCAGACGGTTCAGATATTGCGTCGCGTCCGGACCCGCGATGCGATACTTGACCATGGGCGAGAGGTCGAACAACGTCGACGCATTCCGGACCGCGAAGTACTCGAGCTCCACATCGGTGAAGACCTGGACCGTGGTGTAGCCGGCCCAGCGGGCCCAGTCGTTGGTGCGGCACAAGCGCGAAGTGCGCGAATGAAAAGGTGTGGGCAACGCCGCCACGCGCGGGTCCGGATGCGGGTCCCTCATGGCCGCGCTCATGCGGCCTCCTTCAGAAGGACCTGTCGGGCGGCGTTCATGCCGGCGACACCCATGACCCCGCCGCCGGGGTGGGTGCCGGCGCCGCACAGATAAAGCCCGGCCATCGGGGTTGCGTACTGGGTGGCGCCGGGGACCGGGCGCAACATGAAAAGTTGATCGAAGCCGAGCTCACCGTGGTGCCAGTGCCCGCCCGTCATTCGGAAATCGCGCGAAATCCACAGGCGTGAGCAACTGTCGGGCGATGACATGCTTTTCGATGCCGGGGGCATAGCTGGCGATCACGCCGAGCACACGATCCGCGAAGCCGTCCTTTGCCGCCTCCCATCCGCCCTTCAAATCGTAGGGCGCGTACTGGACGATGGCCGACAAGACGTGCTGGCCCCGGGGCGCGAGACTGTGGTCGTTCAACGACGGGATGGTGATTTCGATGCCCGGCGCCTCGGAGTACTCACCGTACTTGACGTGGTTGAAGGCGCGTTCCAGATAATCGATCCCCGGCGCGACCAGTAGACGCGCACCGAGCTGACTCGCGTCGAGTCCATTGAAGGATGGCAGGGCATCCAGAGCCAGATTGACCTTGGCGCAGGCACCGCGCAAACGGATGTTTTTGACACGTCGCACGAAGCCGGTGTCGAGGTGCTCGGCCCCCAGCAAGTCGATGAAGGTGCGGTGGGGATCGGCGTTGGATATGACCGTGTCGGCGTCCATCTCCTCGCCGGACTCCAAGACCACTCCTGACACACGATCGTTGTTGACCAGAATTCTTGCCACCGGCGCATCCATGCGCAGCTCCGCGCCGGAGGCGCTGGCCGCGCGAGCCAGCGCGTCGGATACCGAGCCCATGCCGCCTTCGGGAATCGCAAGGCCGTGCCCGGTGCTGTTGCGCGCCGCGCCGATCTGCGCAGCTAATCGATAAAGCCAGGTGAGGACGCTTTCCGGCGAACGCGGGCCCAAGCGTGTCCCGAGGATCGCATCGAAGGCGAGGGCGCCCCGCAGGAGATCGGTTTCGAATTCCTCCTCGAGCAGATCCGCAACATTCATGGGACCGATGCGCAGCAGCTCACGCATGTGGTTGCGCCCCAGGCGTCGGATCTTCCAACCGAGCTTGAGCAGACTGCGGCGGTCCGACCAGTCCCGGGTACCGAGACGCGGGGGCGTGGTGCTGAGAAAAGGCTGCAATGTTTTCGCGATCCTGTCCAAGCGTTGCCGCAGCTTCGGCAGGGCGGCGGCATCTGCCTTCGAATGCACGGCGAGGGATTGCGTGCCTGCGTCCGCGCCGGACAGAGTGATGTGCCGCCCGTCAACCTGGAGCGCCACCGTGGCCATGTCCCGGGTGGAGAATCGCAAGCCCTGCCGCACAAGATTGAGGTCGGATATTACCTGGGAACTCAGCTGGTGCAGAATGTGGGCGCAGGCCGATACCCTGAACCCCGGCGCGATGCTGCGGGTAACGGCCGCACCGCCCGGCTGGCTGGCCGCCTCGAGCACCAGCACGCGACGCCCGGCGTTGCCGAGATAGGCGGCGCACACCAAACCATTGTGGCCGCCGCCGATGACAATGGTGCGCTGCCGGTCGGTCATGGGCCCGTCAGCTCCGGGTGCCGTACTGCAGAGGCTGGTCGCGGGGCACACTCTCGTCGAGTTGTGCGCTGGGCACCGCCACCTTCGCGTGTGCCGGGTGACGCAGGTCGCGCAACACTTCGCGGGCGGCGTTGGCGCCCGGCGCGCCCATGACGCCGCCGCCCGGGTGGGTGCTGGATCCGCACAGGTACATGCCCTTTACCGGCGTGCGGTACTGTGCGTAGCCGGGGACGGGACGGTTGAAGAACAATTGATCCAACGTCAGCTCGCCCTGGAAGATGTTGCCTTCGGTAAGCCCGACCTCGTTCTCCAAGTCCATGGGAGTGCGTATCTCCGCGTGCAGGATCAGATCCTTGAAGTCGGGACTGTGGTTGGCGATCTGGTCGATGACGGTTTTTCCGAAGGCCTCTCTGTTCGCGTCGTCCCACTCTCCGTCGGCAAGGGTCGGTGGCGCGTACTGAACGAATACACTCAAATAGTGCTTTCCAGGAGGTGCCATGGTGGGATCGGTCAGGGTCGGAATCACCATATCGACGTAGGGATCCCTGGACCATGTGCCGTTTTTCCAATCATCGTAGGCGCGTTCCAATCGCTCTAAGCTGTCCACGCAATGAAAGTCGCCGCGAAGCGCCGGGCAATCCCGCGGCACCGCTGGAAAGGTCGGCAATCCGTCGAGAGCGATGTTGAGCTTTCCCGAGGATCCCCGAATCTTGAAATGCCGCACACGGTGCACGAACTCTTCGGGCAAGTCCTTGGCATCCATGAGGCCCAGGAACGTGCGTTTGACGTCTGCGTTGGAAACCACGGTCCTGGCGCGTATCTCGTCACCGTTATCCAGCGCGACCCCGGCCACTTGCTCGCTTTCCACGCCGATATGCGCGACGGATGCGTCGCTGCCGACTTCGCCTCCGAAGGATTGCAGCGCCTTGCTCATGGCCTGGGTGATGGCACCCATGCCGCCGCGGGCGAAACCCCAGGCGCCGATAACGCCGTCCACCTCACCCATGTAGTGGTGAAGCAGCACGTAGGCCGATCCCGGTGAGCACACCCCCAGGGCGGTGCCGATGATGCCGCTGCCGGCAAGATTGGCTTTCACCACATCGGACTCGAAGTAGCCGTCGAGGAACTCCGCGCAACTCATGGTCGCGAAGCGAATGAGATCGTACATCTGCGCCTCGCCCAGATCGTAGAAGCGCTTCGCAATGCTCAGAAGCCCGAGCAGATCCCGCGGTCTGTACGACGTCGGATCCGGCGGCGTCATCATCAGCAATGGTTTGATGAAGCGGCAGTAACGCAGTACCTCGATGCCGAAGCGATCGTAGGCCTCCGCATCGCGTTTCGAGAAGCGCGCGATCTCGCGACGATTGAGATCGTGGTCGCGGTAGCTCGCCAGGTAGTCACCATCCCGGGTGAGCAGCAGGCCGCCCTCGTAGGGCGTGATCTGCAGGCCGTGACGAGGCAAGTCGAGATCACGTGTGATCTCCGGGCGCAGCAGGCTGCACACATAGGAGCAGTTGGAGTACGTCCATCCCGGGTGCAGCTCGCGGCTGACGGCCGCGCCGCCGATGTACGGGTTGCGTTCGAGCACCACGACCTTGAGTCCCGCCCTCGCCAGGTAGCAGGCGTTGGTCAATCCGTTGTGACCGGCGCCGATGACGATGGCATCGTAGCTTGTCATTTCGATGTGCTCGCGCGCTGACCCAGGTTTTCGATAGTGCGATCGACCGCCGTCTCGAAAATTTCCAGCGTCTCGCCCAGACACGTGTCGTCGTGGGCCGCCGACATGAACCACGGCTCGCGAGAGTCAGGCTCACAGATGATGCCGAGATCGTGCAGCGTCGGCGCCATGGTGTCGTAAAACGTGTAGTCGCTGTTCTTCCAGTCGCGGTAGTTGCTCGGCGGCTGGTCGGCAAAGAACAAACCACTCATGGACGGATGGCCGGAAAAGGAGTGCGGGATGTCCCGTGCCGCCAGTATTTCACCCATGCCTTGACGCAAGCGCTGACCATAGTCGGCGATCGCTTCCAGCGCGTCGGTCTCGTCCAGTATTTGCAATGTCCTCTCCGCCGCGG
>PVMK01114449.1_pt1 | contig 19402 bp, 15 predicted proteins | sample 1853481 | NCBI WGS metagenome assembly PVMK01 (sample SAMN08533507, study PRJNA380276) | Marine sediment metagenome, whole genome shotgun sequencing project. | reverse complement strand
GTTTTCAAAGAACCCGATTCCGGTCTCCCTCTAAAATGCGATATGTGTGAAAGCGATCCGACACTAAAAGAACCCTTGTGTGTTCAGTGGTGCTTGGCTGATGCCCTGATTTACGAAGAAAGGGAAGAGGAAGTCGAAGAAGAGGAGGAGCAGGAGGAACTGGAGATTGGCTTGGAATCATTGGCAGACAAACATGGATTGGAAAAGATAATGGATACCGTTGCCCGAATGTCAATGAAGGACTAACGTTTTAACAGGGTGTGGAAGAATGTTCACCCTAACGTTGCAGATGGACGTTTTTCTACACCCTGTCAAAAAAGAGGATTAATGAAGACAGTGGAGACTGTAACCCCCTTCAAAGAGATCATAGATGAGATAAAGGCGAGCGGTGGAGACGCCTTTAAAAGATGCTTTCAATGCGGATTATGCGATACGGTTTGTCCTTGGAACAGGGTTCGATCCTTTAGTATGCGTAAGATCGTTCGAGAGGCGACGTTCGGTTTGACTGAGATTGAAAGTGAAGATATCTGGCGTTGTACCACCTGTGGAAGATGCCCCCAGCAGTGCCCCAGGGATGTGAGACAGATAGAGTCCGGGGTAGCCCTACGAAGGATTGCCACGGAATATCAGGTTTTCCCGACGGCCGTCAAGCCTGTCCGCATCGCGAGCGCAAGCCTCGTCGGCGAAGGTAACCCCTTGAGTGAAGCGCGAAAAGACAGGGCCAATTGGGCAGAAGGCTTTTCTGTCAAAACCTTCACCGAGGGGATGGAAATTTTATATTTCCCCGGTTGCTACTTAAGCTATGACCCAAGATTAAAAAAGGTGGCCAGGGCCACAGCCGAGATCCTCAACCGGGCAGGGGTGGATTACGGGATACTGGGCGATAAGGAGAATTGCTGTGGAGAAAGCATCCGAAAGACGGGCGAAGAGGAATTGTTCAGACGCCTGGCCAGGGAAAACATCAAAACGTTTATCGATAATGGGGTGAAGAAAATCCTTGTTTCTTCCCCCCATTGCTACCACACCTTCAAAAACGAGTATCCGGAATTTATGGTGCACTTTGAGGTGGTTCATCTCTCTCAATATTTATTCGAGCTGATTCATGAGGGAAGACTTGAGTTGAACAAGGAATATAGGAAAAAAATCACGTATCATGACCCATGTTATCTGGGCCGACATAACGACATATATGACGAGCCCCGGGAGATTTTAAAGAAGATACCGGGTTTAGAGCTTAATGAGATGCCTGATTCGCGGGTAGACAGTCTCTGTTGCGGAGGGGGCGGCGGCCGGATCTGGATGGAAACGCCAAAGGGGGAAAGATTCTCCGACCTCAGATTAGAACAGGCCATGGAAGTCGGGGCTGAGGTGCTGGTGACTTCCTGCCCATATTGCATCGCCAACTTTGAGGACAGCCGGTTAACCCTTGATGTTACCGAAAATCTGGAGATAAAAGACATTACGGAAATTATCCGGGAAGTGATTTAGTGTCTGTCCGGAAACGAAATCCGGACACGAATGAGTTTCCAATTCAGAAAGCCGAAAAGACCTGATGAGGAGAACCTAGAGAAGTGGAAAAAGAACAAATTGAACAGCTTTGTGAAAGTTTTGTGGACAGTAATTTTGGAGACGTAATGGTTGTTGGTGGAGGGGTCAGCGGTATTCAAGCCTCTCTTGATCTTGCCACTGCTGGTTTCAAGGTTTACCTGGTTGAGAAAGAGCCGAGCATCGGCGGCCATATGGCCCAGCTTGACAAGACTTTTCCCACCAATGACTGCTCCATGTGAATACTCTCGCCCAAACTGGTCGAGGTCGGCCGGCATCCCAATATAGAGGTTCTGACCTATACTGAAGTCGAAAGTCTAGAAGGTGAAGCAGGAGACTTCAAGGTAACCCTGATTAAAAAGCCCAGGTACATTATAGAGGACAAATGCACGGGTTGTACGACCTGTGTGAAATACTGTCCGATCGAATACCCGGATCAATTTAATCAGGAAATATCGAAGAATAAAGCCGTCCATGTATACTTTTCTCAGGCAATTCCCCTTGTCTCATATATTGATGAAAGCTGTATTTATCTTAAAGAGAAAAAATGTCGTATTTGCGAAGGGGTGTGTCAGAATGAGGCCATAGATTTCAAACAAACGGCGGAGAAGGTAGACATAAATGTAGGGGCGATAATTCTTTCTCCCGGCATTGAGCCATTTGATCCAAAGGTGAAGGATGAATATGGCTACGGAAAGTTTGAGAACGTGGTCACCAGTATGGACTATGAACGGCTGTTATCCTCCACCGGGCCATACGAAGGTGAGGTACTGCGTGCTTCCGACAAGAAGCATCCCCATAAAATAGCCTGGATTCAATGCGTCGGTTCCAGACGGGTTACCCCGGGCGAGAACAGCTATTGTTCAGGCGTATGCTGCACCTATACCCAGAAACAGGTGATTTTGACAAAAGATCATGACACAGAGACAGAGTGTACAATATTCCATAACGATATTCGTTCCCATGGCAAGGATTTTGAACGATACTACCAAAGAGCGGAGGGACTTCCCGGGGTTCGCTTTATAAGAAGCTACGTCTCAATCGGAAGAGAGAATCCGGAAACCAAAAATGTAACGCTGAAATACGCGACTGCCGACGATGGCGTAAAAGAAGAAGAATTTGATATGGTGGTGTTGTCCGTTGGATTGAATCCTCCTGCTGATTATGAGGGGCTGGCAGATAAGTTTGGGCTCGAACTCAATTCACACGGATTCTGCAAAGCAATTCATTCCAATCCTATTGAGACCACCAGACCCGGGATTTTTGCAAGCGGAGCCTTCCAGGGTCCTACAGATATCCCCGAGGCGGTTTTTACCGCCAGCGGGGCCGGCGCCCAATGTGGTGAATTCCTTGACTACAGGCGAGGGAAACTGGCCAAAGAAAGGATATATCCGCCGGAAAGGGATGTCTCCAAAGAGGAGCCAAAGATAGGCGTCTTTGTGTGTCATTGTGGGGCTAATATCGGAAGTGTAGTAAACGTTCCTTCCACGGTTGAATATTCCCTAACCTTACCCAATGTTGTCTACGCCCAGGAACAGCTGTTTTCATGCGCTACTAATTCTGCCAAGGAAATAACAGACTTGGCAAAGGAAAAAGGGCTCAACCGAGTGGTTATCGCTGCCTGCTCCCCCAGGACCCTTGAACCGTTATTCCGGGATACCCTTCGGGAGGCGGGGCTTAATCAATATTATTGTGATATGGCGAATATCAGAGAACATTGCTCCTGGGTCCACTCTAAAGAAAAGGAAAAGGCCACTGAAAAGGCAAAGGATATCATCCGGATGTCGGTCGCACGAGCTTGTCATTTGGAGCCATTACAGGAATTTGATCTGCCGGTAAACAAGACGGCCCTGGTGGTTGGTGGCGGTATTGCCGGCATGACCTGTGCGCTCTCCATAGCCAACCAGGGACATGAAGTTCAGTTGGTGGAAAAGGATAAAGACCTGGGGGGTATGGCGCGAAGAATTCACACCACCCTGGAAGGAATGGATGTTCAGACATATTTGAATGATGTGATACGCTCGGTTTATGAGAACCCCTTGATACATGTATCCCATGAAGCCACCATCACAGACGTCGCCGGTTATGTGGGGAATTTCATAACCACGGTGGAAACTGAAGGAATGGTCAAAGAGATAAAACATGGTGCATCCGTCATCGCTATCGGTGCTGATGTATATAAACCTACCGAATACCTTTATGGAGAAGATGACAGGGTAATGACCCACATTGAGTTGGGGGAGCAGATCGCCAAAGGAGAAGAAAAGGTCCTTAATGCCGAAAGTCTGGTGATGATCCAATGCGTAGGCTGCAGAAATGAAGACAGAAATTACTGCAGCAGGGTATGTTGCAGCCATGCAGTAAAGAACGCCCTGAAACTAAAAGAGATAAACCCCGAAATGGATATCTACGTTCTCTTTCGGGATATGAGAACGTACGGGTTCAGAGAGGATTTTTATAGGGAAGCGTCGGAAAAAGATGTCAAGTTCATCCGCTATGAGCCGGAGGATAAACCCCAGGTGGAAGCAACTGAGGAGGAAGGTCGGCCTGTGTTAAGGATTACCGTGCCCGATCCCATTTTGGGTAAAAAACTTGTTATCGATACCGAGTTGCTTTCTTTGGCTGCCGCTGTTATTCCCTCTGCAGGAACCAAGGAAGTCGCCGGATTATTCAAGGTAACCTTGAGCCCGGATGATTTTTTCAAAGAAGCCCATGTCAAATTAAAACCGGTTGAGTTTGCTGCAGATGGCGTTTATCTTTGTGGAACGGCTCACTACCCCAAGCATATACCGGAAACGATTAACCAGGCTTATGGCGCTGCCGGCCGGGTCTTAACTCTTATCTCACACGATACAGTCGTAGCCTCAGGTGCTGTTTGCGAGGTAAAAGAGAACGATTGTGTATCGTGTGGGGCATGTATTACAGCCTGTACGTATGATGCCATAGAGTTTCGTGAGACACCACAGGGCAGAAAGGCCTGGGTTAATCCTGTTCTCTGTAAAGGAGACGGCCTCTGTAACGCAAAGTGTCCAACAAATGCTATCGTACTAAAGCACTTTACCGATGAAGGGCTCTTGAGCCAAATTGATGCGGCGGCGTAAGGCTTGTAAAAGTCCACTAATGAACAAATAAATAACAATAACCAAAAGACAAATAACAAATAAATCACAATGACCAAAATCCAAATTTCCAAACCTTATGATCTTGAAGAATTGAATTGAAAAAGATCCTTTCATCAATATTGGAGAAATCAAAATAACAAACGATTATTTTTTTTGGAATTTGAATATTGAGTTTTGGAATTTCCGGTTTATCCGGGCCAGGAGGTGAGAACGAATGAGTACAGGTCTTAAATTTAAACCAAAAATACTAGGTTTTGTTTGCCATTGGTGAGCATACGGCGCTGCTGACCTGGCTGGAGTTTCCAGACTACAATATACAACTGAAATCAAGCTTATTCGCGTCATGTGTTCCGGTAGAGTCGACTTGGGATTTATACTCAGAGCCTTCTCAAATGGACAAGACGGTGTGTTTATTGGTGGTTGCCGGTTAAATGAATGTAATTATATTACTCATGGAAATTACGATGCACTGGGCAATGTGTATCTATTTAGAAAAATAATGGAACATATAGGCCTGAAACCGGAAAGGTTAAGGATCGCATTTATGACTTCCGCTGATGGAAACCTTTTGGCCGAAGTTACTGATGATTTTACCAAGGAGGTGATGGAGTTAGGACCACTTGGGAAGGGCGAAGGCATAGACGAAAAGGAATTGAAGTTCAAACTTGAGGCCGTAAAAGAATTAGTCCCCTACATTAAGCTGGTGGAAAGGGAGAGGCTGAGAGTACCTTCTAAATCGGAAGAAGCATATAATAAATTTTTTACCAGTGACGAGCTAAACAGGTTATTTAATGAATTAATTGGTGATAAACTGGCAATAAGCCAAATTATGTTACTTCTGCGAGAAAAACCCCTTCCAACCGGAGAAATTTCTGAGATTTTAGGCCTAAACCCGTCTGAAGTATCAAGACACATGAACAGTTCATCAAGACACGGACTGGTCAGGTACGATGAAAGCCGGAAGTGCTTTGCTCTCGCCTAAGGGCGTGCGCAGGACCTAAAATGAAAGAACAGACAGTTGATTAGACAGTTAACAATTGAGTTCAGTACAAAAGGCACAAGAAATGTTTTATAATGCGCCTTTGCGTGAGATATTTTCTGTTCTCTCCGAGCCGTAGGCTTTACGAGCAGGAGGCCGGTTTATCCGGGTTAGGGGAAAGAAGAAGATTAGGAAAGCGGTTATGGATAACGATAGAATCGATCAGATAATTGATAAACATCAGGGCGAAGCCAGTTCACTAATTCAAATATTACTGGAGATACAGAGCGAAAATCACTGGCTTCCCAAAGAAACATTAGAGAGGGTCAGCGAAAAATTACAAGTCCCTTTAAGCCGGATACAGTATATCGCTACCTTTTATAAAGCCTTTAGTTTAGTTCCTAAAGGACGTCATGAAATTCACGTTTGTGTGGGTACTGCCTGTCATGTTCGTGGTGCGACGCGAGTCCTCGACACGGTGCAGGACCTGACTGGAATTAAACCCGGCGAAACGGACTTGAATTTGAAGTTCAGCCTGGAAACTGTTAACTGCCTAGGTTGCTGTGCTCTAGGACCGGTGGTGGAAGTCGATGGGAAAACTCACGGTAAGATGGCGCCGGCCGAGACGGAAGACGTTTTAAAAAACTATGAGTAGGGGAAAGTTATGGCGCGGTTAAATTCGCCTGAGGAATTAGAGAAAGCCAGACAAAAAATATTATCCAAAAGAGACCCAAACAATCTTTGCATTTCAATATGTGCCGGCGCCGGCTGTATTGCCTCCGGTGCAAGTGAAGTCATAGCCGCCTTTAAAGAAGAGATTGAAAAACAAGGCTTAGGAACTGATGTGGATACCAAAGGAACCGGGTGTCCTGGATTCTGTGAGAGAGGACCTGTGGTGGTTATTTATCCTGAGGAGATATGCTATCTCCAGGTAAAGCCTGAAGACGTTCCCGAGATTATCTCACAGACCATAAAGGAGAAGAAGGTTGTTGAGCGTCTACTCTATGTTGACCCAACCACAGGTGAAAAAGCAATCCATGAATCTGATATCACCTTTTATAAGAATCAAGAACGAAACGTCATCTGCAATAACATCAAGATTGACTCTAAGAGCATTGACGACTATCTGGCAATTGACGGTTATTCCGCTTTAGCAAAAGCACTTTCCCAAATGACCTCCGAGGAAGTAGTGGAGGAAGTCAAAAAATCCAACCTGAGAGGAAGGGGCGGAGCCGGCTTTCCAGCAGGAAGAAAGTGGGAAGGATCCCGCAATGCCCCTGAGCCAATAAAATACGTGATTGTCAACGCCGATGAGGGTGACCCAGGGGCATTTATGGATAGAGCGCTTCTTGAAGGAAACCCGCACTCAATCCTTGAGGGGTTGATCATCGGAGCCTATGCCATCGGGGCCCACGAGGGCTATATTTACGTGCGACAGGAATACCCCCTGGCAGTAGAGAATATAAACCTCGCGATTAAGCAGGCTGAGGAATATGGTTTTCTGGGGAAAAACATCCTGGGCTCCGGCTTTGATTTCAAAGTTATAGTACACAAGGGGGCAGGCGCTTTTGTCTGTGGTGAATCAACCGCTCTTATGACTGCATTGGAGGGCAGGGTAGGAGAGCCCAGACCGAAGTATACCCGCTCCAACATCAAGGGCCTTTGGGAAAGACCCAGTGTGCTGAATAATGTTGAGACGTGGGCGAATGTGCCTCTTATCATCAATAAAGGTGCCGACTGGTTTACTCAAATTGGAACCGAAGGAAGCAAAGGCACGAAGATTTTCTCCCTGGTCGGTAAGATAACCAATACCGGTCTTGTGGAAGTCCCCATGGGCATCACCCTGAGAGATATTATCTACAAAATTGGCGGTGGAATCCCTGGCGGCAAGAAGTTCAAAGCAGTGCAGACCGGGGGACCGTCCGGCGGATGTATCCCTGAGGAACTGTTGGATTTGGAAGTTGGTTTTGATGAACTCACCAAGGCCGGTTCAATGATGGGGTCCGGTGGTATGATCGTAATGGATGAAGATACCTGTATGGTCGATGTCGCCAGATACTTTATTAATTTTCTCACGGATGAATCGTGCGGCAAATGCGTCCCATGCCGTGAAGGTTTAAGGCAGATGCACAGGATTCTTACGAATATCACCATAGGAAAGGGAAGAGCGAGCGACATTGAGCTTTTAGAGGAGCTGTCCGAGACAGCCGTTGAAGCCTCCCTTTGTGCTTTAGGTAAGAGCGCCCCTAACCCCTTTCTAAGCACGTTACGCTACTTCAGAGATGAGTACGAGGCTCACATCAAGGAGAAGAGGTGCCCGGCATTGTCCTGCAAGGAGCTGATCTCGTATCATATTGACCCGGTTAAGTGCACGGCCTGTATGATTTGCGCAAGGAAATGCCCTGCAGTTGCGGTTATAGGCGGCAAGAACAAAATCCATGTAATCGACCAGGAGAAATGCACAAAGTGCGGAACCTGCTTTGAAGTTTGCCCCCCTCGCTTTGGTGCGGTGAAGAAGATTTCGGGTGAACCTGTTCCGGCTGCTATCCCTGAAGAAGAAAGAATTATAATCAGAAAGAGTAAAGAAAAATGAGTGAAATCCTTTTACAGATTGATGGAAGAGAAGTTGAAGCAAGGGAAGGGATGACCGTTTTGGAGGCAGCCCAAAGTGCAGGGATATTTATTCCCACACTTTGTCACCACAAGAAATTGGAACCTTATGGGGGTTGCCGAATTTGTATTGTAGAAGTAGAAGATCGAGGTTGGACAAAGCTCGTTGTTTCCTGCGTCTACCCGGTAGGAGAAAATGTGGTAGTAAGAACCAGGTCTGAGAAGATAGATAAAACTCGCAAAATGATCTTAGAGCTATTGCTGGCGCATGCTCCAGATGCCTGGGAATTGCAGGATTTGGCTAAAGAGTATGGAGCAGACAAAGACCGTTTTGAGAAAGAGGCCTCCTTTTGCATTCATTGTGGTCTATGTGTAAGATATTGTGCTGAGGTCAAGAAGAAGAACGCTGTTGGATTTATCGACAGAGGAATAAGGAAAGAGATAAGTTTCATTCCGGAAATAGCCGCTAAGGAGTGCTGGGACTGCAAGGAATGTTTTCCGCTTTGCCCCACATCGGCACTACAAGCAGCTTATGTTTTAACCAAAGCGCTAAGTTTCCCCCAGGAATAGGCAAAAATAAATGATAGCCGTTCACGGGTTCAAAGGTTCAGGGGTTCAAGGTTCCATTCTCGTCCCTGGACTGCATTTTGTGATGTGTATTTGCGAGCAAAACATCAGATTTGTTAGACCAAATCCAAAATTCTAAACCAAATTGCAATTACGTGGGGAAATAAGCATTTTTGAAAAAGACTTCGGGTCTTTAGGGCTCACGCAAAAATACATTCACAGAGTTGGCGCACAGATTTAGATCAGATTTGGCTGCGTCGATTGAGCGAAACCACAGGAATAGCAACACTCTTCCGAGGATTTCACGATTGAGGCGCGGTCGAAGATGATCTGAAGATGGCATGCGAAAATGTGAAGTTATTTTTGCGTGAGCCCTTAGTACCTTTTTTGCCCTTAACCCTGAACCTTGAATCCCTGTCGAAGATCCCGCAGGGCGGGGAACCTGTGAACGGTTACGATAAATGAAAAGCGGGGCATCTTTTTAAAAGTTAATCGGCAGTAGAAATGGTGCAAGCCAAGTAATGAAAAGACCCGCATTTTGAATGCCCAAAAATGCGGGTCTTTTCATTTCCTAAGAAAATATGGGGATTACATCTACCCGTTTCTGGGCGGTCAAGAACGAAATGTCTGCAATCCACGATAAATCAAAAAACATCCCACGGATTCAGGTGATCTGGAAAGGGAAAAAATGAGGTACGGAGAGACAGGGTTCAATTTAGAAATTGATCTATCTCGAGGGAGCATAGAGAGGGTAGAAACCGACCCAGGATTAATGGAACTTCATCTGGGTGGTCAGGGTACTGCAGGGAAGATATTATGGGACAGGGTTCCTCCTGAAATTGGACCTTTTTCTTCAGATAATTTGCTGATATTCAGTACCGGTCTTTTAGATGGCACCCCTGTTATCGGTGCCAATCGTACCGCGGTTGATACCTTTTCTCCCCAGACCGACCGTTACTCACATTCATTATTTGGAGGATTTTTTGGACCGGAACTGAAACATGCCGGTTACGACAAAATAGTCATTCGCGGCAAATCACCCAACCTGGTTTATTTGTGGATAAACAATGACAAGGTGGAATTACGTGATGCCGGTCATCTAAAGGGGAAAGGCGCTCTGGAAACGGGAACCCTCATCAAAGAGGAGTTGAAGGATCCCAGAGCCCAGGTGGCTGCTATCGGTCTGGCCGGAGAAAACAGGGTCTTTATGGCAACCATCGAGCACGCCAACTCGAGCGCCTCTCGAGGGGTGGGCGTGATTATGGGAGATAAACGGTTAAAGGCCATAGTTGTTCGTGGAACAAAGGATATCAACGTTGCCCGACCGACTGAACTTTTTGAGATATGCAGCCCCATGTATAGAGAAATTCATGACAGCGAGTATTGTGGAGATCCAATGGCTCATGAGGATGACGAAGCGTTCCACCTCGATAATTTTGCCTGGGGAAATGCACGAAAGCGACTAAAGGGTTATTGGAGCAAAGAACGTGAAGAGAGGTGGGCGGCGATAACTCGCAAGGCAGGTGTTCGATGGACCAGTTGTTATAATTGTCCAAAGGATTGCCATTTAGCGATTTCCTACCGGGGGCGGCACAGATTTTTTATGAAATGCTACAGCAAACTGACCTATGCGATGGCGGCATTTGAAGAACTGGATTTTAACTATGACATCCTTGGCGTTACCCAGGAATACGGACTGGACGGATTTTCGACGCCGCAAGTTCTGGCCTTTGCCATTGAGCTTTATGAAGCCGGTATTTTGACGGATGAGGACCTGCCGCAATTTCCCGCTGCCAACGCCGAAAGATTTTTCTATCTGGTTGAAAGAATCGTTCGGCGGGAAGGGGTTGGAGATGTTTTAGCCAATGGGGTTTATCATGCAGCGCGTCAGATTGGCAAAGGCGCAGAAGAATATGATCATAATACCATAAAAAAATTTGAACAGTTGCCTCTCAAACTGGGAATGATAAATTATCCCTATTTTCTGATGTATGCCACCGGTGAGAAGATGAATATCACTCAGATTGAAGGATCGTATCCACAGGTACCCATTGCTGATAAAAAAGAGAGGAAAGCGTTTGTAAAGGATTGGGACGGAGCACCTGAGAGGTTCAAAAAATGGTTTATGGAATGGGAACCACATACACACCCCTCTGTTGAAGCCTCTGTCAATATTTGTGATTGGAATGAAATCATGCATTATATTGATGACGCCATAGGGACCTGTGCCTGGTTGTCGTCATTTAGAGGCCAATTTGGCGGCAGGCCGCCGTATCATATTTTTAATTTACCAAAGTTGATATCGCTCGCAACCGGGATGGATCTTGGTTCAGACGAACTGTGGAAAATAGCTGCCAGGAATCGACATCTGGTGAGAGCCCTTAATGTAAGAAGAGGCCTGAGAAGAAAGGATGAGAAACCTCCCAAAGACCATTGGAAGAAAAGGGATCCTGAGATGGAAACCAGGCTGCTTGACGCGTATTATGAATTCAAGGGGTGGAATAATGAAGGTATTCCTACAAAAGAGACATTGGACAAAATGGGTCTGGATTACGTGAGCGAAGACTTCGGACAAAGAGGGATTCTAACAGATGGGAAAAACGAAAACAGTAAAAGAAATAAAAGTTGATGTTGATAAATGTAATGGTTGCCGTGCATGTGAGATGGCCTGCTCCGCATTTCACACTGTGCCGAAATATAGCGGCATTAATCCGGCAAGGGCTAGGGTTCATGTGGTTGTAGATGAACTGAAAGATGTGTATGTGCCCATACGCGCTGGTGATTATACTCAATCAGAATGTGCTGGAAGAGATGTTTATACGATTAACGGAAAGGAATACGAGGAATGTGTCTTCTGCAGGGCCTCCTGTCCATCCAGGGAGTATTTCAAAGAACCCGATTCCGGTCTCCCTCTGATATGCGATATGTGTGAATCCGATCCGCCTTTGTCAGAGCCATTGTGTGTTAAGGTGTGTGGGCCTGACGCCTTGACTTACCAGGAAAGGGAAGAGGAAGTCTCGGAGGAAGAGGTTAAGCAGGGGGAATTGGAGATAGGGTTGAAATCACTGGCAGACAAATATGGATCGCAGAGGATAATGGATACCGTGGCCCGAATGTCAAAGAAGGCCTAAGCCCTAAAGGGAGTTTAGAGAAATGATAACTGCAGGTATCGATTGTGGAGCCAAGAACACCAAGACGATGATCATAAAGGATGGAGACATAATCGGGAAAGGCTTGGTTCCGACAGGGTTTGACCAGGAAAAGGCCGTCAATAACTCCCTGGAGAAGGCCGTTGAGGCCGCGGGGATTTCAAGAGATGATATTGACAAGATCGGCGGGACCGGGTCTGGGAAAAACGCCATCAATATGGCTGACAACTCGGTCAATGATATCAAGGCCATGGCAAAGGCCGCAAATTTTTTCTATCCCGATGCAAGGACTGTAACAGATGTGGGTGCTGAGGAAGTACGTGTTGTCAAGATCGATCAAAATGGAAATGTGGTCGATTTTGCCATAAACGAAAAATGCGCTGCTGGTGCAGGTTCTTTTATTGAGGCCATGGGAAGGGCCCTTGAAACACCGCTCGAGGAAATGGGCCTGCTGGCCCTGACATCGGACAAAGAGATCCCCATGAATGCCCAGTGCACCATTTTTGCGGAATCAGAGGTTGTGGGTCTCATCCATTCCAAGATTGAAAAACATGACATAAGCAAGGCAATTCATGACGCCATGGCAAGCCGTATTGTATCGATGATTCGAAGGGTTGGTGTCAATGAAGATGTGGTCATGATGGGGGGGGTGGGATACAACCCCGGTTTTGTAGAGGCCATGAAAAGGGAACTGAAATTGGAAAAAATGTTCATTCCTGATGACCCTGAGTTCGGGGCCGCTGTGGGTGCAGCGGTTGTGGCAGCAGAAACGGCGTGAAAAAAGTCGGGATGTCTTCCAAGGTTGAACCAATAACGAATAACAAATAACCGGCTTCTGCCGGAGGAGATCAAGATGGCCGAAGAGAAGAAACAAGAATTCTGGAGATGGACAGAGTCCAACTGGAAGAGTCCTGATATAGACTGGAAAGAAGCAGAATTTATTACCGCGGGGATAGATGTGGGTTCTGTCAGTTCTCAGTGCTGTATTGTTGCAGACGGACAAATCCTTGCCTATGGAAATATGCGGACAGGATCCAATAGCCCCGAGAGCGCAAGAAACGCCATGAATTTTGCACTGGATTGCCTGGGCCATATGCCGGAAGACAGGATTGATTACTGCATTGGAACGGGGTACGGCAGGGTCAATGTGCCCATGGCGGATAGATCCATTACTGAGATCGCCTGTCACGCCAGAGGGGCAAATTTTATATATGGCCCCGAAGTTCGCACCGTGCTTGATGTGGGCGGACAGGATATCAAAGCCATTCAGTGCGACGAAAATGGCAAGGTGACCAATTTCCTTATGAATGACAAGTGTGCCGCGGGAACAGGAAGGGGCATGGAGGTTTTTTCAGATTTGCTGGGAGTGCCCATCAACGAAGTTGGGGAACGTTCCTTTCAGGTGAAGGAAGAACCGATAGCAGTTTCAAGTACATGTGTGGTCTATGCAAAATCAGAGGCAACAGGGCTTTTGCGAAAGGGATGGACAACGGAAGAGGTGCTTGCGGCCTACTGCCGGGCCATGGCAGAACGTATCTATTCCCTTGTGGAGAGGATCGGCGTAACGCCTGAGTTTGCCGTGACCGGAGGAATGGCCAAAAATCGTGGGGTAATGGACCGGTTGATGCCAATGATCAAGCTTGAGCGAATGAAGACGGGGTGGGATACACAGATCGCCGGGGCTGCCGGCGCAGCCCTTTTTGGGTATGTCTTGTGCCAGAAGGGAAAAGGAAGGAAGAAATAGAGGGGTTGCGAGTTACGGGTTGTGCGTTGAGAAGCGAAAATAAATTATCCGGAACGCGCAGCGCAAAGGCGAGGTGGATTTATGTTAGCGAATTACGGATATAAGGATGCGTCCGGCGATTTTTTTATCACCATCGATACAGATAAGTGTGATGGGTGCGGTGATTGTGTTGCAGCCTGTCCCCCGGATGTCTTTTTGGTCGTTGACGAAGACCCAAATGACCCTTTACGGGATAAACCCGTGGCTATGGTGGCGTCCGATAAGAAGAAAAAGCTAAAATATGAATGCGGCCCCTGTAAACCGACGTCTGACCGCCGTCCGCTTCCGTGCGTAGCGGGATGCAAGACAGACGCCATCTCCCATTCCTGGTAACAGATCAGGGTAAACCACTTACCGCGATGACCGATGTATTCCGAGGTACCCAACCTTTGACCATCAGGAACCAATCCCCGGTCACCCCCTTTCGAGAGAAACCTTACGAGCCAAATAAATCCGATCAACGATGGACAGACTGTCCGGGTGCCGTCCGGTACAACCATTTTGGAGGCAGCAAAAACCGCAGATATTTACATACCCGCCCCCTGTTACCATCCTGATCTGTCGGAAGCCAAAGAAGCCCGGCCGCTTATGATGGTCATTTTACCCTTGACAATAAACAGGAGTGTTATACAATTATATATGAAGTATCGGGACGTGGCGCAGTCTGGAAGCGCACCTGAATGGGGTTCAGGGGGCCCGGGGTTCAAATCCCCGCGTCCCGACCATAAAAGCAAAACAAAATGAGCGGGCTAGCCGGAAGGCTTCTCGCTCATTTTTTTGCTTTGTGTACCCAAATGGGCTCTCCCCTTGCTATGGTGTGAAGCCAACCTGCCTTGCTGTATCAATTTGTGATTGACCATATGATGGCGATAAACTGTAACCCGTCATCAGCCCTTTATTACTGATTGTTATACTCTGGCCACGGATCACTGGCCTTATTTCTTTGTGAGACGGTATATGCCGTCCCAGGTCTGTGCGGGATCCACGGGCGGATTTTTCTTAAAGGACTCACATCGATGAATGTAGACTTGGGACGGGGTCGTTTTTCCATCAGGTATTCGTTCCAGTTTTAAAGATTCCTCAAAGCTGAAAATGGCTTTATCCCATTCCATCTTGAGGTAGTGCCCTATTCCCTTTTCAAAGACATCAAAAAGCGTTTTCTCCTGTTCGGAGAGATCTCCTTTCATGGCGCAAAGCTCATAGACCTTGACGGGCTCAGACCGGCCCGCTACGGTAATCTTATCTATAAAACGGGCTTCCACCATATCAATAACCTTTTTATTGTCACCGCCTTCTACAGCTATCTCCTGCCCCAGTGTATACTCACTTACTAAGATATAGACACCATATTGCTTCCCGGCCGCTTCCAGACGTGCAGCAAGATTTACCGGATCTCCCATCATGGTGTAGTTCATACGCGTGGCGCTCCCCATGTTTCCAACGATAATCTCGCCCGTGTTGATTCCAATCCGCGTCTTCATCTCGTGTACGATCTTAGGCCATTTGTCACCTGGCACCCACTCCTCAGATGGCAGACCCTGGGTGTTGCGATCAGATTCATCCGGTCTCTGGCTTTGGCTGCGCCACTTTTTGCAGAGGTCAACCAGGCTATTCTGCATGGCAAGTGCCACCCGGCAGGCTCTCAGCGGGTGATCAGGAACATCCATGGGAGCTCCAAAAAAGGCAATAATAGCGTCACCCTCATATTTGTCTAGGGTCCCCCTGTCGGCAATAAGGATATTTGTCATGCTGGAGAGATATTCGTTGATAAGCTCCACCAATTGCTCGGCCGTGAGTTTTTCTGAAAAAGTGGAAAAAGCCTGAATATCGGTAAAAAAGGCCGTGATGGATCTGGCTTCACCGCCAAGCGTGGGCATGGTCTTGCTTTTGTACATCTCGTCGATTATCTCGGGGGCAAGGTAGCTGGAGAAAGTGGATCTGAGAAATTTCTTGTCTTTCTGTTCTGTCAAAACCTTGAAGATGACGATGGTCACAAAGACTATGATGTTGGAAAACAGAAGCGGCGTTGTGTTCAAAAACAGGTTGGAGTGATTAAAAAGGGTGAAGCTTGTGACAAAAGTGCCCAAAAAGAGCACGACAAAAATGAGGCTGTTGACCCGCACACTGGTTAACCCGTAGACAAAGCTACACAGGATAGAGAGACCCAACAGGATCAGAAGGTCAAAATTAGGGATGTCTGACGACATTGTTAACAGATTTTGAGTAATAATGGTATTAAAGGCACTAATGATGGTGTTGATGCCGGACATAGTGCCATAGGGGGTTTGCTGCTGATCACCGAGGCCCTTGGCAGTTGCCCCTGTAAAAATAAACTTGTTGTAGTATCTTTGAAACTGCTCCAGATAAAAATCCATTAGAGAAAGGATCATCTGTTTTTCACTCAAAAAATACTCCGGGGCCTGACCTACTTGACGGCCGAAATCAGGATATGCCTCAACAAGGGTCTTAAACGCTCCGGGTGCTTGAGGGACATTCGCAAAAAAATTGAAATAGAAGAAATACTTACCCTCCTCGGGATATCTGTTCATATAGTCCAGAAGGTTCTTCTCGTCCTCGGCCTTAACTCCCAGATCCCGTTTCACCTTTTCGTATAGCGCAAGGGTTTTTTCTTCACAGTAACCATAAAACCACTTTTCAAGGGCCAAAATATCATAGCCCGGTTTTATCTTACCGGAGTTGTCCAGCTCAGGGATGTCAGGCAAATCACTAATGGTATAAACGTCCCTGTAGCTGCCTGTAGGAACAGCCGTAAACGCGCTCGGCTCTCCTGTCTCCGGATCACGGTAGAAGGTCTTCTCTTTTCCTGCAAAATTAATATAATAAAAACCCGTTAGCGGGGTTTCTATGTTTATATCTGTTTCTTTGTAAAAAACAATCTGGATCTTTTTTGAGCCGCTAATTTTGGCCGCATCGTAGACCTCCCAGCCATCCAGGATCTCAAGACCTTTGTCTTCCTTTCGGAGTATATGAATGGGAAAGAACGGGATCTTTTCCGTTGTGTCAAACCCCAAAGAAAGCTGGTTGACAAGGAACTTGAATAAGTTCTTGTTGTATTCATAGTCTTTTGAGGGGTTCTTGATTTGCGTTGAAATATTATTGCCAAAATCTTGAATGAAGAGCGCTTCCTGGTGTGTGTCTTTATTTAGTATAGGGGTCTTGGCGGAATTTATTATCACCCTATCATCTTTGATGGTGATATCGTTCTTTCCAATGCGGTAGTAGCGTTGAATCAGGGAGAGTACGACTGTGAATATGTTTCGATATGATCCGTCACTCATACGATAGGTGTAGTAGAGTGGGAAGGAGCGGGTCACCCCATCATCGTCAGGCAGTACGTTTATGACGGCAGGATGGGCGTGTTTTAAAAAAGCGGTTAGTGTGGGTTCTAAGGAATGAAACACGACAGGGCTTTCATTGTTTTCCATGGGCTGGGAATAATCCTTGATGATCTGTTCATTAAATCGGATACGACTCCGGTAAAACTCCGTGAGTCCTGAGCGAGGCTGTTCTACCAGCTGCAAATCAAGATAGACGTTATTGTATTTCTCAAGAGCCTCTGCAAATAAGCCATCCATCTCCATAAAGGCGTCTTCAACCTTGCGCTGGATTCCTGGATCGGATTCAAATTTTTTTGTAATAAATAGAGGAACTGTTTCAGGTTTAATAAATAGGATATCGATCATGACTGATCGTGGAGAAAACGTTTCGATCTTGTCCAGAAAACTAGCATGGACATGGCGTTTCCACGGCCATTTGCCGATGACAGCAAGAGACTCCTCATCATATCCGAGGAGCATCACCTGGTCAGAAACCAGCGGATTTTGCTCATGAACATCGTACTCACGGAGGAAGAAAAACCCATTAAGCAGGCCCTTTCCATGGATAGGAAGAGCCTGGTCCGTGTGGAGATGAAATGGATCACGGCAAAGGTCAGAAGACCCACTATGAAGAGAGATATGGCTTTTTTGAACATTGGGAATCCCTTGATAAAACCGGGAATCAACACGGCACGAACAGGGAAGCACCGCAATTTCAGCGCCGTGAAATAACTGAGAGATCTAAGATTCTTTTAGTTTTGGCATGAGGTCATCGCGACTGAGATATTCCCGGTAATCTTCTTCATGATGTTCAAGGATATACTTGAGGTATCTGATACTGGCTTCTATGGCTGACATGTAAAGGTCCTCGTCAATCCCCCAACGTACCCTGAAGTGATCGCGCATATATTTGTACACGCCTCCCAGTTCACGGCGGAACCGTTCCATAACCATATCAAAAAACCCTGGGGTATTTCTTAAAAAATCCAGCTCGCTGCCGATCCCCTCAATATTCGCTTCCTTGAATTCATAATAGAGAAAGATGAGCTTTTCAAGATAAGTACGCTCAGCCATTTGACCCGAAAGATCTGCGGTCCCTAACATTTTTCCGAGAGCCTCATGTTCTTGAGACAAAAAAGAAATTTCAGCCAATTTTACATCGAGCCCTGTGCACCTGAGAATGGCATCGCAAAATTCCACATCTTCTTTTGAATAACCCTTATCCATAAGGTATTTTTCCATAAACGCGATGCTACGCCCGATGTGCACAAGCGTGTATTTGGCGCCTGGCCCCTTCTCACCGCGCGCCAATATATAGCCTGAGTCATGAAGCAGGGCGCTTATCAGAGTTAATGTCACGCCCCTTTCTGAAAAATTTAGGTTTTTTATTGTTGCACCATGAATAATTCTCGCCGTTGCAAGAAGGGTGTCAGTGGTATGTGTAAGCTCATGGTAGAACGTATCACATTTTTGGTAACCGGGATAGAGGCCTTGAAAAAGGTCGAGAATGTCTCTAAATAATAGATTTAAAGGCTCAAAATCAAATCGGGGAAACATCATCAAGACCGTATGCTTCACTTCATCAAAGACATCTTGCGGGCTTTCCATATTGACGAGTTGGCTTAGTCGGTGGGTTGCTGATTCCATAAGTATCTCAGTAGAATTTTGCATTTTAAGGGTACACTATCTTCCTTGATTTCTCTTAGTCTAAAATAAAAAGGCTTGTTTGTCAAGGGCCGTAGTGGTATACTAAAAGGGTAAATTGAGAATACCGGGAAGAACACAAAGAGAAAAAGACGGCAAAACTTATTTCATACGTCTCATGTGCTTTTTGCTGAGTGGTGGGCCGTAGTTTCAAAAACCCCCGATAGACATGTTTGACTTACCCGCATAGCAACGCCTCGTACGAAAACAGGTACCATCAGCATTGCTGAAGATTTAAGAGAGAGGCTGGCTTTTTTGCTTTGTGTACCCAAATGGACCCTCCCCTTGCATGGTGTGAAGCCAACTTGTCTTGCTCTATCAACGCCAAAAAACACCCTGTTCTCCCCAACCCATTGTGGTTGAGAAAAGATAAATCCCATATCTTGAGACTTTTTTCTTGACATAACCCATCCACGGTCTATAAAGTTCATCCCATGAACCATGTTTCTGAACAGAAAATCTTTTATCGGTTGCTGAAGATCTTGAGCCAGGAATCCAACCTTGGCCAGCGGGATATGGCAAAAAAAATAGGCATCAGCCTCGGCAAGGTAAATTACTGCATTTCCGAGCTTGCCGCCAGGGGTTGGATACAAATCACCCGTTTT
>PVMK01121785.1_pt1 | contig 19405 bp, 11 predicted proteins | sample 1853481 | NCBI WGS metagenome assembly PVMK01 (sample SAMN08533507, study PRJNA380276) | Marine sediment metagenome, whole genome shotgun sequencing project. | reverse complement strand
GAGGGATCGAGGCCGAAGATGTGTTGCCCGTGCGGTCGAGGACGATCGCCGCACGATCTGCTGGAATGCCGAGGCGCTGACATGCGGCTTCGATGATGCGGAGGTTGGCCTGATGCGGGACGACCAGGGCAATCTCGTCGGCACGGTGTCCCGCACTCTCGAGCGCACGCCTCGAGGAACCGATCATCGCGCGCACGGCACCCTTGAAGACCTCGGCTCCTTCCATCTTCATCTTGCCGCCGAGATTGGCGTAGAGGATCTCGCCCAAACTCCCATCGACGCCAACGTCTGAGGAAAGCAGCTGCCCGTCTGCGTCGCTACAACCTTGGAGCACGACGGCGCCGGCACCGTCACCAAACAAGACAGCTGTACTTCGATCCGTCCAGTCCGTGATGCGGCTGAGAACATCGGCGCCGATCAGCAAGACGCGCTTCGCGGGATTCGCCGCGAGCAGGCTTTCGGCCACAACGATGCCGTAGACGAAGCCCGCGCACGCTGCGTTCAGGTCGAAGGCACCGCCGCCGATTCCAAGCGCTTCGTGAACTCTTGCCGAGGTCGCCGGTACGGTTTGATCGGGAGTCGTCGTACACAGAATCATCATATCGATCGAAGCGGGATCGACTTCGGCGTACTCGAGAGCTTCCCGGCCGGCTTCGATTGCCAACTCAGCGGTGCTATCGCCGATACGGCGTTCGCGGATGCCCGTGCGCTCGCGGATCCACTGGTCGCTCGTATCGAGCTGAGCCTCGAGATCTTGATTGGTGAGGGTCTTCTCGGGCAGAGCCGTGCCCCAGCCGACGATTTGTAACCCCATCGAATGCACTCCCTTGCTCGCGCAGGGCTCGGGCGCTCTCGCGCGCGGAGATCACGACTCTTATCGAACTGACAGGAGGAGACTCGCGTTACGGTCAGCTCGCGGGGCTCGATGGCTACGCAGGCGCATCGATGTATAACAGGTTGCCTCCGTGGAAACCAACTGATGGGTTCCCTGCTATGGGCGAAGCTCCGCGTCAAACAGGCCGCGGCAAGGCTTCACGAAGCCAGGAAGGCATCGATGGCGACTCGCGTGGGAGCACTGGGTTGCGCACCCAGGCATTGGACGGACAGGGCGGCGGCGGCCTGTGCGTAGGCCAACGCGTCCTCCAATTGCAGATCGCGACACAAGGCGGCCGCGAGATTGCCGTTGAAGACGTCACCGGCTGCAGTGGTGTCGACGACGTCGACGACATGGGCCGGTACGATCTTGCTGGATGCTTTGGCGGACAGGAAGACACCTACCGCACCCAGTGTAATCAACACCGTATCGACACCGCGATCGTGAAGTTTTGCTGCAGCAACCGCAGCTGAACTTTCATCCTTTACCGCAATGCCGGTTAGAAGCTCTGCCTCTGTCTCGTTTGGCGAGATGATGTCGAGCAGGGGGTAGAGTTCCATCGGCAGCTCTTGCGCGGGTGCCGGATTGAGGATCACCCGGCAATCCGCGGCCGCACCGATCTCGGCAGCCCGCATGACAGTTTCCAGAGGAATCTCCAACTGCAACAGCACCGTGTTGGAAGCTTCGATCGCAGAAGCGGATTGCTCGATGTGTGCGGGTGTCAGGCATGCATTCGCACCGGAGGCGACACCAATGCTGTTCTCGCCATCGGCGGCGACAAAGATCTGCGCCACTCCGGATGGAGCGGTGGGGTCAACGATGACATGCTCGCAATCGATGCCATCGGCCGCGAACCCAGCCAGTGCCTCGCGACCGAAAGCATCGTCTCCGACGCAGGCGAGTAGCGACACATCCGCACCCGCGCGAGCGGCGGAGACCGCCTGGTTTGCTCCTTTCCCCCCCGGCGCAGTCTGAAACTGGCCTCCCAAGATGGTTTCTCCGGGCAGCGGGATTCGCGGAACCTGGAGGATCATGTCGGTGTTGGAGCTGCCGATGACGACCAGCTTTGACATGGTGCCAACCTCTAAGCGATGCGCGAGTAGATGATCAGACCGAGCCCGAGACCAAACAGCGCAAACATCGCAGCGATCAAACCGTTGGTGCCTTTCGGCGAATCCTTGAATTCCTTCCAGATGAATACGCCCCAAAAGGCGGCGACCATGGTCGCACCCTGACCCAGGCCGTAGGAAATCGCATAGCCAGCGGCACCTGCGGCGATGAAACTGAAGCAGAAACCGACACTCCAGATGCTGCCGCCCAGAACGCCCACCAGATGCAATCGGGTGTTGCCCTTGCTGAAGTAGTCACCCATCGGAGCACGCTCGCCGCTGATGGGCTTGTACATCAGGGGCACCAGGAAGACGGCGTTCGAGAGCAACAGACCGATCGCAAATACCACGCTGGCGCTATAGGGCGTCATGAGACCCGCCTCTGGATTGGCGAAATCCGTCGATATGGATGCGGCTACGAAGCGATAGAAAAAACCCATCGCGATACCCGCAACAATCGAGATGCCCAGACCCTTGCCGACCGATTGCGCGGCATCCCCGGGTAGGCGCCGGTAGATGACAGCATCGATCAGAATCGCCACGACGATCAGGGCGACACCGATGAACAGGAAGACCGCATCACCAACGGGAGCCGCGAGGTAGTTGGCGATGACTCCGATCACCAGAGCCAGGCCGATCCCAACCGGGAAGGCCACCGCCATGCCGGCGATGTCGATCGCCACCACCAGCAAGATATTGGCCACGTTGAACACGACACCGCCGAGCAGTGCCTTTGTGATGGCGTCGCCGCCGGCCTGGGAAATATCCGGCAGAAAACTGCGGCCTTCCTCGCCACTGCTGCCAATGCTGAAAGCGAAAACCAGCGTCAGCAACAGCACCCCTATCGAATAATCCCAGTAGAACAACTGAAACGGCCACTGCTGGCTGGCAAGCTTCTGGGTGTTCGCCCAGGAGCCCCAGCACAGCATGGTTATTACGCACAGAGCTACGGCGAGCGGGTACGACTCGACAACCAACATGGCGATGTCCTCGTTGATGAAATCAGACGCGGGCCATCAGGTGCTTCGCCGAAAGAGCGGTCGGGCATTCCAGAGCGAATAGGTCAATGCCGCAAACGGCACGAACGCTGCGACTCCTGAGAACCAACCCCGGCCTCCCTCGAAATCGAGCACGCACCAAACCAACATCCCCACTGCGATCTGCGCAGTGTAGACCGCCGCCCAGGGCCACATCCACGAACGCATCCGGTAGAAGCCAAAGGTTCCGGCCGCGTAGATCGCCCAGTGGGGAAGCGCTGCGACCTTGGCCGCCCAGCCGGTGACGCGAATTCCGAACCAGACCTCCTGATCGACCGCTACCGGTTTGACGAAGAGATCCCAGGGGAGATAGATGAATGTCATGTAGCCGCAGAAGACCATCAGGACGTTGATCCAGATGGGGCGTCCATCGAAAATTGAGCGCAGCCAGGTCACGCCTGACTCGAAGCGTTCGGGGGTTGGGGCACCGTCTCGCTTCGTCCTCTCTCACTGAGATCGCGGAGGAAGCCGCAGAAGAGCTGCTTGCCCGCGACCATGACGGGGCACACGGTCAGCTCGACCGGAAATTCTTCGCCGCCTTTTCGGATTGCCGTCAACTCGTCGATGTGTTTGTCGATGATGCGACCTTCGCCCGTTGCCAGGTAGTGGTCCAAACTCTTTCGATGGGTCTCGCGGTGGGCCGGCGGGATGATCAGGTCTGCGACCAGCTTGCCGCGCACTTCCTCGCGTGTGTAACCGAAGATCCGCCGCGCCGATGGATTGAATTCCAATGTGATACCCGCTTCATCCATCACGACGATCCCCTCGAGCGCAGCTCGCATCATGGCGCTCCGAACGGCTTCGAAGCTTCGCAGGGCTTCATCGGCGAGCCTGCGTCGCTGGATGGCAGCCGCCAGCGCCCAGCCGACCACCAGTAGCGCAAAGTACAATGGCATCGCGATCACGAGCAGTGGGGTGGCAACCTGCACGGCGATGTCGTCGAGGAGCCTGCGCGGAACCAGCGAGATGAACATCCAGGCCTGCGGCTCGCGGGCTTGCGCGGCGCCACTCGAAGCAGCCGGACGCAACGCAACCACATCGAAGTAGAAGAGCCCCTCGCCGGCTTCCACGCCATCCTGCGGGCGCGTCAGCAGCTGCTCCCAGACTTCGGGGAAGGTGCGCTGGAAGCTCCTTCCGTGCTCGAGCACGAAGCCCCATTCGACCTCGGGCCGGTGCTGAAGCCAGTAGCCTTCGGAATCGACGATCATGCGCTGAATGCCGGCCTCGTCTGCGTTCGGTTCGAACGCGCGCAGGAAGTGCCCGCCGTGTGCATTCAAGACGACGACTCCCCGCCGCTGTCCTGCGCGGTCGTCGATCGGTGTCGCCAGTCGGACCACCGGCTTGTAGGGTTCCTCGATCACACCACGCTCGACGTTCAAATCCATTCGGGAAATGAACACCTCGCCAGGACGAAGGCGCATGGTGTCGCTGAAATAGTCCCGCTCGCTCTTGTCCTCGAGTTCGCTCTTGGGCGTGATTCGCGGTCCGCCGGCCGCCTGTTCGATGTGAATGACCTCTCGGCCTTCGCTGTCGATGAATCGAATCTGGAAGTAACCGGGCCGGCTGCGCACGAATGCCAGCGCGCTCTGCTCGAGCGCCGTGATCCGATCCGGCGACTCATCGCCGGCGGCCGCAGCGACAAGTGCGGCGATGAATTGGAGATCGCTCGTCGCGATCTCGAGCTCGCGCTCGACCCAGCGAACGCCGCGCTGAATGACGGTAGCCTCCTGGGCGACAAGCCGTGCGCGCGCTGCCCGCACCTCTGCGCGGTACTCGAGGATGAAGGCGAACAAGAATACGACCGAGAGAGGCAACATGACCAATAGAACCAACCGCATCGAAACGCTCGAGAAGCCGCGCAGCAGTCCGATTTTCGGTTGCGCCTCTAGTAACCACGAGTCTTGCGGTTGCGCGCCCATGGGAGAAGCGGCCTCCATTTTGACGTGACCACGCGATCTCGCGGCATCACCGCACGCCTCGCGAATCGCGCCGTTCGGTGACGGATTCTATCGCAATTGGCGAAGCATTCGCCGCTCGTATCGTCAGTGTTGTTTGATCCGGGTGCCCCAATTTCGGTATTAACCGGGAAGCCGAGCAGCCCGATCTGGCGCTCGCGCTCGAAGGAGACGACGTGAGCGACACCACCACGGCTGTAGAAGCGCCCCCTGACGCACCCAAGCGACTCAACATCTTCGAGCGGTGGCTGTCGATCTGGGTCGCGCTGTGCATGGTCGTGGGTGTGGCACTGGGAAAACTACTCCCCGGCCTAACAGACACACTCCGGCGGATCGAGTTCGGAGACGACAGCCAGATCAATGTGCCCATTGCAGTTCTGCTCTGGTTGATGATCTATCCGATGATGCTGCGGATCGACCTCGCCAGCGTACTCGGCGTGCGCCGCCGCCCGCGCGGGATACTCGTGACACTCTTCGTGAACTGGTTGGTCAAACCCTTCTCGATGGCCCTGCTGGGCTGGCTCTTCTTCAAGCACCTATTCCACCCCTGGATCGGGGATGCGCTCGCAGATCAATACATCGCGGGCGTCATCATTCTCGCCGCCGCTCCGTGTACCGCGATGGTCTTCGTCTGGTCGAACCTGACCGGCGGCGATCCCGCGTACACGCTCGTTCAGGTCTCGCTGAACGATCTCATCATGCTGCTGCTCTTCGCACCGATCGTCACGTTCCTCATCACCGGGGCCAGCAATCTCACGGTGCCCTTCGAAGTACTGCTTTATTCGGTGGTCATCTTCATCGTCGTTCCTCTGGCTCTGGGTTGCCTCAGCCGCACCTTCCTGTTGCGGAAGAAGGGCACTGAGTGGTTCGAGAACCGGTTTCTTCCCACCTTCCAACCCGTCACCACCATTGCGCTGCTGGCCACCCTGGTGCTGATCTTCGCCTTCCAGGCGGAAAACCTGACGAGCCGATTCTTCCACGTCGTACTGATCGCGGTCCCGATCTTGATTCAGGTCTACTTCAACTCCGGCCTCGCTTACGGCCTGATGAAACTGGTGCGGGTGCCACACAACGTGGCAGCTCCAGGAGCCCTGATCGGTGCGAGCAACTTCTTTGAGCTCGCGGTGGCGACGGCCATCGCCTTGTACGGGCCGGAGTCCGGTGCGGCCCTGGCAACCGTTGTGGGAGTTCTGGTGGAGGTGCCCGTGATGCTCTCCGTCTGTGCCGCGTGTAACCGCACCCGACACTGGTTCGCCGAGCCCATCCCGCTGCGCTGAACCCCATTGCAAAATCGCTGATTCTCCGAGATCATCGGCGGCCAGGTCCCCTGGGGGGGGGCGAGGCGATAAGCGCGAAGCCGCGACACACTCACACCCAACACCCATTCGGCCGATCTGTACTCAACGCTCGCGGGCGGGAAAACGCCCATTCACCAGCAGGGGCCAGGACGTAGTGAACATCGGAATCATCATTGGCCGGATCGGCGATGTCGACGGCGTTGCGCTCGAAACCGAAAAGTGGATGCACGTCCTCAACCGGATGGGGCACCAGGTTTTCATCCTGTCTGGATGTTTCAAGAGCCACCCGGTCCCGCCGGAACGCGAGCACTTCTTCCCGATGCTGTCGTTCTTCTCGCCGGAATGCGAGTGGGAGCAGAATCGCGCGTTCTTCTACCCGCCCGACGATCCCGATCAGCTCTTCGACACGTTGGAGAACAACGCCCAGCGCGTCGCAACGGAGATCTTCTCCTGGGCGCTGCGCAACAAGATCGACGTGCTGCTCTCCGAAAACGCGTCCGCACTCCCCTGCCACCTCTCGATGGGACTCGGGATCAAGCTCGCGGTAGACAGCATGGACATCCCGGTGGTCAGCCACGATCACGACTACGCGTGGGAGCGCGGTACCCGATACGATTCGCCGTTTCAGGAAATCACGGATCTCGTCCACGACGCCTTCCCCTTGCGCTCGGCACCCCATGTCCGCCACGCCGTGATCAACTCTGCCGCCCAGGCAGAGATCAAGCGGCGCTTGGACATCGACGCCTACGTGGTCCCGAACGTGATGGACTTCAACGCCCCGTTTGGGGTACCGGACGACTACAACAGCGATCTCCTCGAAGAGATCGGCTTCGACCACGACGACATCCCGGTCTTCCAGATCACGCGAATCGTCGAACGGAAGGGAATCGAGGTCGCGATCGAACTGATCGGACAGCTCGACGATCCGCGAATCAAGCTCGTGATCACCGGAAGTGCTGCGGACGACCAACGAAAGGGCTACTTCAAACGCCTCGTCGACCAGGTTAACGAGCAGGGAGTCAGCGATCGCGTGCGCTTTGCCTATCACCGCATTCTGTCCCAACGCGGAAACAGCCCCGATGGCAAGAAGATCTACTCCCTCTCCGACGCCTACGCGTGCAGCGTTGCGTGCACCTACTTCAGCACCTACGAGGGCTTTGGCAACGCCTTCATCGAGGCGATCCTCGCGAAGCGCCCGATTTTCGTGAACAACTACAAACCGGTATTCTGGCCCGATATCGGGAGCAAGGGGTTCAAGTGCGTGATGCTCGAGGACAACCAACTCACCGACGAAGCCATCGCAGATGTCGATGAGATTCTTCACAATCCCGAGTTGCGCAAGGAGATCGCCGAGCATAACTTCCAACTCGGTCGCGAGCATTTCTCCTACGAGGTGCTCCAGGACAAGCTCGAAGAGCTCTTCAATTTCTGAGCTCACCTAACTGAGTCCGAATACGCTGGCTCGCGATACCGTGAGAAAAGGGGTCGGTGTGGGCCAGGGACGACATCTGCTTACCGATGAGATGCTCGCCTCGCTGCGCGAAGAAACGGTTGCGACCTGGTTCGACCTGGGTCTCCTGCTCGATCGATTGCGAGAAGACCGGCCACGGCCGCCGGGCCACACCCCCACGGATTTCCCGACCTTCAAGAAGGGTATCGCGTCCGGTATCGGCATCGTCACATTCGATTTTGGGATCGACGGCGTTTCGATGGAGATTGCGAAGTACGCCGAAGCACTGCGCCTGTCGCTCGGAAACCCGAAAATCCACTACATCGCGGGCCACTTCGACGAACTCCTGAATCACGTCATCGCCCCCACCGATACCTGGCACACCGTCGAAGCCATGCAGGGTTTCGACAACTGGCCAAGCTATCGCGATTTCTTTTCACGAAAACTCGAGCGCGGCGGCCGGCGTTACAACGAGCTGATCGGAACGCTGTGGTCCGAGGTGTTGAACACCTGTGAGAAACTCGGTGGGATCATCGAAGAAAACGACATCCGACTGCTATTCCTCGCAAACACCAACTCCAATCCTGGAAATGTCGGCGTCGCGCTGGCGACGGTCTTCGTCTCCGAGCATCTCGGCATTCCGGTCGTCAACAACTGCCACGACTTCTACTGGGAGGGCGGCGCGAGCGCGGTTGAACGCGCCGTAGACGGAACCTCCCGTGGCCCGCGCGATCACTTCTTCACCAACTCGCACGTGGGCGAGATCTTCTCGATCATCGAGATGCTCTACCCGTGGGAGTCGCGCAGCTGGTTTTCGGCCTGCATCAACAAGGCCCAGGTCGATGCATTGAGGGAGCGTTTCGGCCACAACCCCGCAAACGTCGCCGAGATCGGAACCGCGATCGACACCGACCGCTACACGATCCTCGATCGTCACCGCACGAAGGAGGCGTGGAGCCAGGTTGCCGAGATCCTGAGCGCAGGCCGTGCGAAGCTTCCCGCCCGCGCGGTTAGCGATGTCCTCGCAGCCAAGAAATTCACTGCCGAAACGCGCAGACCGATGTTGATCGCCGGGAACAAGCAGGCGAATGTCGACTTCGCGAACGCCAACACGGTACTCCTGCAGGCTACCCGCATCATTTCCCGCAAGCGGATCGAGCTGAACTTCAAGCTGATCGAGAAACTATTCGGCAACTCACGTTTCCTGAAGACCTTTCTCGATCATCCCGAGGAGAAAATCACGCTCCTGATCAGCGGGCCGGTCGCACCCGGAAACGACGCCTATCTGGAGCGACTGATCGGCGAGTTTTCGAAGCTCGTTCCACGCCTCCCCGCAGCGGTGCGAAACCGCGTCTACGTCGCCTTCCTCTTCAGCGAATTCGATCAAAAGGAATTTCGCGCGCGGCATTCGGAACCGATTGGGATGCCTGAGCTCTACAACATCGCCTCCCTCGCCGTGTTGCCGAGTAAAACCGAGGGGCGCAGCCTGCCCCTCATCGAGGCTGCGGCGTGTGGCGTCTTGATCCTGGCTCGACGTTACGAACCCTCCGAGGTCTTCTCTGCGGTGGTCGGCGAGAACCTCGCCAGAGAAGATCGCCTGGACATCACGGTCTTCAAGGGCGCTCAGTTCAAGGACTCGATCATCGAAGATCTCTCAGAGCGATTGCTGTCGACCGATGGCCCCGAGGACATACGCCGCCACAATCGTCAGGTCGTCGAGCGACGCTTCAGTATCGAAGTCCTGACGTGCGATCTCAGTCAGATCCTCGAGAGACTCCACCTCCAGCTGCAAGAACCGAAGCGCTGGATGAAGCGCGCGAACGATGCGATGCAGCAGTTTGCGGAGCGGGTTGCGGTGAAGAGTCCGAAGCTCGAAGCATTGCTCGAGACCCGGCAACGCGAGTACCTGCCGGGCTTCGGGCGAATGGGCTTCATGCTGATGCTGAAATCGCTGATCGATCCCAGTTACTTCCGAATCGAAGAACAGCGCTTGCGCGGAATGGCGTTCGAATTCGCGATGCAGCTGATGCACGAGACCAGCCAGGCACGCGACCTGGACCCTGGGGATTGTGCGGACTTCTACAATACCGTCGACAGCCTGTTTCTGGTTCGCGATGGCGAGTTGCCGATTCAAGTCGACCACTCCCTCGCCTACAGGCACCGCAATCGGCGGCACTATGGTTATCGCGAGTTCACGCCACAGGAACTCACCGGTGTCATTGCATCGATCCATCGGGACGCGTTCGGCCCACTGCCCTCGATCGAAGTTACGCACGAGGCGACGCACCAGATGGCGAACTGGGCTGCGATGGTGGAGCGCTGCTTCGGCGGCGGCGTTCCCGAGATCGACGACCGCGATTTTCTGTACGAGCGCCTGGGTGAAAATGTCCCGGTAGCAATCTTCACCGGAGCGTTGACCGAGCACGAACTCGAAGTCTTCGTACTGCAGGCTGCGCGGCGGCGGCTGGGCCTCGGGATCCACGAAGAATTGACGGAAAAGTGGGCCCGCCGAATCGAACGTCTCGCGCCGATTACGATCATCGAAAGGCGGGAACGGCTGCCGGGTGGCGTCAGCGCGCAGTCTCTCGAGAAGTATCTGGTGGAGTGGGCGGACTGGGAGCTCCGGTTGCTCTACGAGCGCGGCGCCTGTCGCGTGGTCGCCAGTGAACAGGTCTCCGTGGGGATCGATTTCCGCCAATTGGGTACCGAGGCCATCGATGTGCTCGATGAAGTCCGCACCGCGAAGGGATTCATCGTCGCGCTGCGCCCTCACGCAGCGATGACCACGGATGCCGCGACCCTGGATCGCTTCCACATCGGTCGCGCCACGGATCCGATGACGGCGAATATCCTCGGCATCACACTGGGTGCGAGCTACGTCGCATGGGCACCGGCGGGCTTGCGCCCGACCCTCGCCTACCCGACGCCGGTGCAGACCGCGAAGAGCCTCAGCGATACCCTCCACACCCGGGGCTTTGCGCGGCTGCGAAAACGCCTCGGTGACTCCAAGCTGCGGGCTGCACTTCGCAAGGATGCGATCTCGCGCGGCTCGCGCGTCGAAGACCTCCTCACCCGGCTCGGAGAGTCGAAGCGCTCGAAGCGAGGACGGGTCGAAGCCGAGGCGCTGAACGGCGTCTACACCGACGGCTCCCCGTGGTCGGGCGTGATTGCGTCGGTTCCACCCTCTCGGCGGCCTCTTCGGTACGCGATCCTGTCTTCCAACCGAGGTAACCAGACGGTTCCCGAATTCGTGCGGCGCTTCAATCGGTCGCGCAGCCGACGCGCCCGAATCGCGTGGAATGGCGGCTACATTCTCAACCCCGAGCTGGTGGGAAAGCTCGGGCTGCCGGAGAGCTACATCGGCTCTCCTCTGGGCTTGATCATTTCGAACGGGAAGCTGTTGAGCCCACCGCTCTTCAACAAACCCGCGTTTCTGGTCGGGGAAGACCGGAAACTCTCGATTCGCCGCGTGAGTTGCGAACAGGGCCTGACTCTTCGGGCCCGTCGAACGACCGTCGAACTCGGTCCAGAAACCCGAAATCTCGAAAACCCGGGAGCCGATCCGTGTTTCTACGATCTGTTCTACGATTCAGCGACACTGCCCGGGGACGGTCGCTCGATCGTGCGGCTGGTGGGCAACCGAATCATGGAGATCGCGAACACGAAGTCGGGTGAGAATCCGCCAGTCCTCCCCGTCGGCCTCGTGATTTCGTTTCCGACGGGCGGCGTCCCGAGCGAATGGGAAGTCGGCCGGACTCTCGCAATCGAGGTTGCCGGGCTGGACGGCATCGCAAATGCAGTCGAGGCCGGCCCACTTCTGCTCGACGATGGCAAGATCGCAATCGATATGGAACGCGAGGGATGGAAGACGCGAGCATCGATCCAGACCCAGGCCGCGCGGATCGATTACCTCGACATGCGGGGTCCGAAGATTGCAATCGGGCTCGACGATCGGGGCACCCTGGTGGTCCTCGCGGTGAACGGCCGCATCCGCGAATCGGTTGGCGCAACCCACATCGACATGGCGGAGATTTTGTTCGAGCGCGGGATGCGGAGTGCGATGGGATTCGATCCGGGCGGAAGCGCGACGCTCGTCGTCGGCAAGGAGATCCTGAACATTTCGCCCTACAATCACGACTACGAGCGCAACGTCTACTCTCTGCCCCCGGAACCCCGCAGTGTCGCGAACGCAGTCGTGGGCTATTGATGCGATGCAGAAGAGCTCTCCTCCAATTGCCGCCCGTCGTCACCGGTGCCGCGATATGCGCGATCGCCTTCATCGATTGCTCGCGTTGAAGCTGATCATCCCGCTGCTGGGGCCCCTCCTCGTGATCGGGATCGTAAGTTGCAATTCCAATCAACAAGAACCGCCGCGAAGGCCGGATATCCTCTTCGTCATCCTCGACACGCTGCGCGCCGACCAGGTGTCGAGCTATGGCTATCACCGACCGACGACGCCACAGCTCGATGCGGTCGCTGCAGCCGGCGTACTCTTCGAAGACGTCACTGCACCCGCTCCGTGGACATGGCCCAGCCACGCTTCGATCTTCACGGGCGAGCCGCCTTGGATTCACGGTGCGCACGGAGCCCCCTACCACGAGTCCGAGAAGCAGGCCGGAGACGCGAACCCCGTCGCCTACGGCGGAATCCAGGTCACGCAAATGAGAGAGGAGCTACCGACACTTGCGGAGCGGCTCGAAGCCGGCGGCTATTACAGTGCCGCAATTGCCACCAACAACTGGCTCGACGAAAAGCTTGGCCTGACACGGGGCTTTTCGCGCGTTCAGATCTTCGATCGCGACGCTGGCGTCATCGGCGCGGCTCGCGAGCAGATCGACCAATCGCCCGATCGCCCACTTTTTCTTTTCGTCAATCTACTCTCGGCCCACCTCCCCTATCGAGACGGCCCTGGGATTTGGAGCATCGACGACCCTGCTTTCTTCGTTCCCAGCACATCACCCGACTGGGCGCGCCCGTATCTTCGAATCGAAAAACGGCCATTTGGGATCGATCTGAATTCACTTGGGACTGGCGGCGAGAAGGTCGGCATAGAGCGTTACCTCGCAGGCGATCTCGCAATCCCCGAGCGCGGATTCAAAACGCTGCGCGGGACTCTACGATGCGAGTGTGCGAGCCGCCGATTTCAGTTTCGGCCAGATCCTCGAAGCCTGGACAGCTCGATTTCCAGAGGGAATCGTCATTGTCGCTTCCGATCACGGGGAGGCGTTCGGTGAGCATCGACTGATCGAGCATCGACATGGCGTCTACCCCGAGGAGCTAAGGGTTCCACTGGTCTTCGCTGCACCGCGGCGAATTGCAGCGGGCCAGCGAATCGCTGCTCCGGCCAAACTCGAATCGATCTACGCAACCATTCTGGACCTGGCCGGGATCGAGCAGACAGCGGAATCACTGCTTCGCTTCGTCACCGAGATCGACGCAGTCGGCGCGAAGCAGGCATCGAGCGCAGAAACCCAGCAACCCATTCACGCTGCAGTCTGGCCCAACCAGGGATTGAGCGAGCGCGTCGGCGGTCGTTTTTCGAAACTCTGGTTTCAGTTTCGAGAAGCCAGCGATGCGGTGATACTGAGCGACTCAGGTGATGTCGAGTTTTACGATCTCGAATTGGATCCCCGGATGCGAAGAAATCTGGGGACGGAATCCCTTACGCCTGCGCGCGCCGAGCTACTGCAGCGTGCCCAATCGAGATTCGAGTCCGTCCGTGCCTCGACGAGTTCGGAAACGCGCATCGAGTTGGATCAACAGATGCGCCAACAACTCCAAAGCCTTGGCTACGGAAACTGAGGCCGCCGCCGCAATTCCCTTGCGGCGCTAGCGCGTGTAGCCCAGAATCACGATCGATCACTCGCAGATCTACTTTTCGACTTGACGGATGAAAGGTGGTGAAATCGTGCATCTTCACTTGATCGCATCTGTCTTTATGGCCATTTTCCTGGTTGTTGGAGCCTCGGCCCGCGAGTCGCATGCGACAGCCACCCAGGCAGACGCCGTCTTCTTTGACGGAAATTTCTACACCGCAAACCCGAAGCAGCCCTGGGCCTCCGCAGTCGCCATCCGGGGAGATCGCATCCTCTACGTAGGAGACGAGGCCGAAGCCTCCGAGTTCGTCGGACCCGGGACCGCGCAATATCGATTGGAAGGGAAGCTCGTTCTACCCGGGCTGATCGATGCGCACACCCATCCGGGTATGGTCGCCTTATCGGTAGATGACTTATCGATCGACGATGCGGAAACGAAACCCGAGCTGATGCAGGCGATCGCGAAGATGGTCGCGAGCCACCCCGATCGTCCAGTCTTGATGGGCGGATCCTGGCGCAACGAACTCTTCGGCGAGCACGGCCCGCACAAGCGCGATCTCGACCGCATCGAGTCGTCGCGACCAGTCGTCTTGTACGATTGGTGGGGGCACAGCGTCTGGGCCAATTCCAAGGCATTGGAGATGGCTGGTATTGGGCGCGACACCCCGGACGTAATCCCCGGTCTCGCCTTCTACCAGCGAGACAAAGACGGCGAAGCGACCGGCTGGATTACCGAGTCGGCAGCGTCAGTCTTCGTGAAGAACTTCCAGGGAATGACACCCGCAGTCGAGAAATCCCTGATGGGCTTCCTCCAGTATCTGAGAGACCTTGGAGTCACCACCGTCTGGGATGCGGGGAATTTCGGTTGGGACGACGAAGTTCTTGCCGTGATCTCCCGTTGGGACCAGGAAGGCGTGCTGCCCCTGCGGTATCACGGCACCTACACGCTCTTCTTGCCCGATGACCTACCCCATGCCGTCGCAACGCTGAAGCGGATGCAGAAGGCCTACGGCAGCGACCGCGTGCGGGTCGACACGTTGAAAGTGTTTCTCGACGGTGTCATCGAGACGCGCGCGGCCGACATGTCCGAAGACTATCTGGACACCCCCGGCAACAGCGGTCGCTCGTTGCTGAGCCAGGCACAGCTGCGCCAGTTGATTCTCGACCTGCACGCAGAAGATCTGGACATGCACGTACACACCGTCGGGAATCAGGCGATCAAAACGACGCTGAACGCGGTAGGAGAGGCGCGCAAGTCCCAATCCGAGCCACTCAAAACCCAGGTGACGCTGTGTCATCTCGAGGTAATGGACGATTCGGACTTCAATCGTTTCAAGGACCTCGGTGTAATCGCTTCCTTCACGCCACAGTGGCATGGAGGGGATGAAGGAACGGTGCTGGAGCTCGCCATCGGGGACAGGGCACGCTCAATGATGCGCGCCCAACCGCTGATCAGCGACGGTGCGGTCGTCACCTTCTCCAGCGACATCACTGGCGAGACCGAGTGGAAGTCCGACCGGGCAGATCCGTATCTGGGAATGCAGATCGGGCACAACAGAAAGGAGGTCGAGGGTGGAGCCCAAGCACCTCTGGGACCCCCGCTCAGCGAACGCCTCCGCCTCGACTCCCTCGTCGACGGTTACACGCGAAACGCCGCGTTCCAACTCGGCCGTTCCGATCAGCTGGGCTCCATCGAAGTGGGCAAGCGGGCCGATCTGCTCGTGTTGGATCGCAATCTATTCGAGATCGACCGCTACGACATCCACAAGGTGCGGCCCCGTGGCCGTGTGGTTGGATGGCGAGCTGGTCCACGGAGATCTTACGCAGCCCTGAAATCGATTTCCGCGTACGCCGTCTATTCGCGCGATTCGATCTCGCGGATCTTCAGGTAAATCACCACCGCCAGCAACACCATGAAAGTCAAGGAGACAAGGAGACCGTTGCGTCGGAAGCGATACTCGGCTTCGGCCGCTTCGATCAGCTGCCGGCCCTTCTCGGCCGCCGCGCGGCCCAGTGTTGCCACATCATCGAATTCGCTCTCCTCGAAGGTGTGGATACGCGATCGCGCCTGCCTCAGATGGTCTCCCAGTTCCTCGACGGTCGCACTCAGCGGATCCACGTCGAGTCCCTTCTCGGCGAGTGCGTGCACCGATTCGCCGAGCGACTGCGATGCGTCCGCCAGGGTGGTGATCGAAGCGTGGAAGTACTCCGCGGTCCGCGTGCACTCGGGATTGTCCGCCGCGTACTCTCTGTGGCACTCGTAGCAGAGTGGATTCGACGCCTCGCTGAGCATCGAATCATCGGTCTCGGCAACAGCGTGATTACCGTGGCACTTAGCGCACTCCGGCCAGCCATTCTCGTCGAAGGCCTGTTTGTGTTTGCTGCCATCGAAGAGCTCGCCGTTGCCGGCATGGCAGGAGCGACACACCTGCGAGACGCTCGCCACATCGGGCGGCATCGCGGCGTGATTGCCGTGGCAGTCGTTGCACGCGGGCGCACCGAGGTCGCCGCGCTCGAGCAGTGCGCGGCCGTGGACGCTGCGCTCGAAGTCCTCGAGCTGATCCGTCGGCAGCGGTTCGCCATCGGCTGTCAGATAGCCGCGCATATAATCGGCGTCGGCGTGGCACTGCCCACAGGTGTAGGGGACCTGCTGGGGGTGCACCGGAGAGAGCGGACTCCTGGGTCCGCGAATTCCGTGAACACCGTGGCAGCTAACGCACTGCGCCGCCTTCGAGTCTCCCTCGCCGAGGAGCAGGAGGCCGTGCCGACTCTCCTTGTACTTCGCGTACTGATCGGTGGGCAGCCCCGGATTGAAACGCCGCATGAAGACCGGATCGGCGTGGCAGCGAGCACAGAACCCCGCGATCCAGCTCCGATCCTCGTGGCGCGCAGGCGCCTCGGGCCAGCGCTCGTAAATTTCGTCCGCCATCATGTCGTCGTCCGGCGCGCCGCCGTGGCATCCGGCGCACGACAGCCCGCGGCGGAAGTGAACATCGCTCGCGAACTCCTTGAGATTCAGGTGAGGCGGCGATCCCGCCGACTCCGGATCGCTCGAGAAGAGCGTCTCCAGATCCTGGGTAGCGGGGTCCGTGTGGCACACGACGCAATTGTCCCGCATCAAGAGCTCGAGTTTCCCGATGGGAAGATCGAGCCCAAGGATCTCCTGCAGATGGCTTGGCTCGCTCATGAGTTCCGCTTCCACCGCCCGGTTGAAGAACCCCTTGGCCTGTGCGGGCAGGCCCTCGAAGTACTCGACCGCGTCGGCATCGATCAGCGCTTCGCCAGCGTCTCCGCGAGCGGAGAACAGTGCGCGCAGCTCCGGCGACGGCGTGAACGGGGCCTTTTCAGCGACCGCCTCGACGGAGCCGAGCGCCTGGACGCACGCGAACAGCAGCAGTGTGGCGCGTGGATTCCTCAAGGTGCACCTCCACCGGGCGCCGCGGCGCGGCCGGAGCGAAGCCGCGAATAGCCGATCGCCACCACTGCCAGAACAGCCGCGATTGCGCCCGCTGCGAGATAGGAAAATCCTGCGAGCCCGTTGAGAAGGGCGTGCAGGAGCACTGCGGCGCTGAAGACGAACCAGCGGTGCCGGAAAACCGCGACACGCAAGAGCGTGGCCACTGCGACGATGGGCAGCAAGATCCAGGCGCAGGTGCGGGCCACCGCCTCGGGATCGGGAAGCTCGCCGTCGCCACCGCCGAGGTCCCACGCCTTCAGGGTGAGAAACGCGATGAACAGGATTGCGCCCACACCGAAATCGGTGAAGGCGGGCGAGTTCTCGCCGCGCCGCGCCTTCCGATCCAGCCACGGGACGAGCGCCCAGATACCCAACAAGACACTCACGAGCAGGAGGCACACCTGCGACCCCTCCAACCCCAGCAGGTGAGGCGGAAACTCCCGGAGGAGCTGATAGATCCAGAGGAAGTACCACTCCGGCTTGATTCCCGGGAATGCCGGCGCCAGCGGATCCGCCTTTTGGCCCCAGCTCCCACTCGACGCCGGGAATGCCGGCGCCGTAGGGCAGCAACAGCGCCAGCGCGAGCAGCGCAGACAAGGCGATCAGCCACATCAGTAGATCGCGCAGCGCAAAATTCGGAAAGAACTTCATGCCGCGCGGCGCCTTGCTATGACCGATCGGGGGCGCCATGCCCTGACGCTGGATGAAGATCAGGTGGCCACCGATCACCCCGACGGTGAGGATCGGCAGCACACAGATGTGGAGCGCAAAGAAGCGGTACAGCGTGTTGATGGTTACGTCCGGCCCGCCGCGCATGACCTGGAGCAGCCAGTTGCCGATAACCGGAACGGACTTGACCGAGTCCGTGCCAACGGCAGTGGCGAAGTACGCCAACTCGTTCCACGGCAGGAGATAGCCAGAAAAACCAAACCCCAGCGCCAGCGAGAACAGAAGGAAGCCGGTGACCCACGTCAGCTCGCGCGGTGGCCGGTAGGCTTTGAGCATCATGGTGCTGAACATGTGCACCACGAGCGAGACGATCATCAGGTGGGCGCTCCAGCAGTGCACGGAGCGGACCAGCCAACCGAAGGGCACCTTCGTGGTGATGTAGTGGATGCTCTCGTACGAAGTGGCCTCACCGGGTTGGTAGTACGCCAGAAGCAACAGGCCCGAAATGATCTGCACCGCGAAGAAGAACAGCGTGGTGCCGCCCAGGTAATACCAGAACATCGGGTGGACCCCGACCGGCACCTCTTTGTGTTGGAGGAATTCGATGAGCGGCGAGACACCGTACCGGGTGTCAATCCACTCGAACAGACTCCTGTTGCCGGATGGGCGGTTCATGCCTTCGCCACAGACACCGTAATGCCGCCCTCGGGGTCGCGCTGAATCCCGTGTTGCGCCAGCGGCCTGGGCGGGGGGCCCGCCAGCACCCGTCCTTTGAGGTCGAAGCGGCCATTGTGACACGCGCACCAGATGATCGCATTGCCGGGCTGGTAGCGCACCGTGCACCCCTCGTGGGTGCACTTGGCGTCGAGCGCGTGGAGTTCGCCGTCGGTATCCTCGAACACCAGCACCCGCGAACGGCCGACCGGGATGATGGCGAACTTCTCGTGCTCGAGCTTCGCGATTTCGGCGCGCGTCAGCCGGACGGGGACCCGTCGGACCGGAAAGAGGCAGCGGCGTCAGATAGCGAATCACCGGATAGAGTGCGCTCACCAGCCATCCCACCACACCCACCCGGAGTAGGAGATCGAGAAAGCTGCGGCGCGAACGCGGCCCGGAAATCGTGCTATCCGTCATTGAATCCCCCTTTGACACCCTTCGTTTTCGTTTCACCGAGAGGCCGCAGATCCGATCTGATTCGGTCGGTTCCCGGTAGGCATACGCTTTTGGCTGTACGCCGTCAATTCTTCACAAACACCTCGACCGTTCTTCTCAGGGAGAATTCTGGCTCCCATTCGCGGCCAGGCCACGTTGCACAGATTCTCGTTCTTCCCTGGTTCCAACGTCAATCGTTTAATTTTCCCCTCCAGCTCAGAATCGCACGCTAGCGACCGTGAACCATCTCGTCCTGCGTCATGTTGCCGATTGTTTCATGAAGCGACTCGTGGTGGTAACACTTCACCGAGCGAGCGATTTCCCCCTCCAGGTCCCAGGGGCTGGGCCAGTTCATGCGGGCAGGACACGATCTGGGGGGAATATTCACCAACGCCCTCACTGCTCAATGCCTGGGGGGATTTCACCGATAGGACGATAGGGATTTTTCTCTGATTTCGGCGCCAGAGGGCCGTGTGGGATGCGTGTGATTCGGTCGGTAATCCAGTTCTGTCGAGCTTTGCGAGGACCCGCGGAAGACGCCCCGGGCGCGTCGGAACTGGTGTTGCAGATCGACGAGCTCGAACGGCG
>PVMK01125848.1_pt1 | contig 19407 bp, 20 predicted proteins | sample 1853481 | NCBI WGS metagenome assembly PVMK01 (sample SAMN08533507, study PRJNA380276) | Marine sediment metagenome, whole genome shotgun sequencing project. | reverse complement strand
TACGAAGTACGTATTATGGAAATGTGGGAGTCTCTTTCAATTATAGAGCAATTAATAGATAATATTCCCGAAGGTGATTATAAAGTAGCGACCAAGGTGGTAATTAAATTACCAAAAGGAGAATATTATCAAAAAGTGGAAGCTGCGAGAGGAGAGCTAGGCGTTTATGTGATAAGTACTGGGACGAAAAATCCCTATCGTTTGAAATTCAGATCTCCTGGATTTTCAAATATTTCATTATTAAACCATATTGCAGTTGGTGGAAAAATAGGAGATTTAGTGGCATCTATGGCAACATTAGATATTGTAGTTCCCGACATCGATAGATAAAATAAAAAATGAATGTATCATTAAGCATTACTAAAACTATTCACGATTGGCTTTATAGCGTTATGCCCGAAAGTGTAGCGAGTATTACCGAAATGGTATTAATAGCGACAGTTTATTTAGCTGTATTTGCTGTATTTGGTTTGTATTTAGTTTTATTGGAAAGAAAAGTTGCGGCATGGTTTCAGCTCAGACTAGGGCCAAACAGAGTTGGTTTTCAAGGTTTGTTACAAACCATGGCAGATGCACTTAAGCTGGTTTCAAAAGAACTTACAGGAACCGAAAGGGCTGATAAATTTTTATACAATTTAGCCCCCTATTTTGTTATTGTTTCGGCGTTAATGGCATTGGCTGTTTTTCCGTTTACTCAAGAATTTCACGCCTTCGACATTAATATTGGTATTTTCTTTTTAATAGCTATTTCTTCCGTGGGAGTAATTGGAATTTTAGTGGGAGGATGGAGTAGTAATAACAAATTCTCTTTAATTGGTGCTATGCGTAGTGGGGTTCAAACTATTAGCTATGAACTTTCTATTGGCTTATCACTCCTTACTATGGTGTTGTTGACAGGAACCTTACAGATTTCGGAAATAGTAGAAGTACAAAAAAATGGCTGGTTGATCGTTCAAGGTCATATTCCTGCTATAATTGCTTTTATGATTTATATGATTGCTGGTACTGCCGAAACCAATAGAGCTCCATTCGATATGGTAGAGGCCGAATCAGAATTAGGCGCTGGTTTTCATACAGAATATTCAGGGATGAAATTCGCTTATTTCTTTTTAGCTGAATTTATAAATATGTTTATCATTTCGGCAATTGCAACCACTATATTTTTTGGCGCTTGGTTATCGCCCTTTGGAATAACAGAATCAATTCCGTGGTTAGGTGTATTTTGGTTTTTAGGTAAAACACTGGCCATAGTGCTTTTAATGATGTGGTTTAGGTGGACATTCCCTCGTTTAAGGATCGATCAATTGCTGACCCTTGAATGGAAATATTTGCTGCCTATGAATTTGGTAAATATCGTGATAATGGCAATTATTGTTTGGCTCAACTTAACAATTCAGATTTAAGAATATGAGTTATTTTTCAAATATATACAATGGAATAAAAACGCTACTTACTGGTATGAGTGTTACCGGGAAGTATTTTTTACATGCGAGAAAAGGAGCTATAACGCAACAGTATCCAGACAACAGAGATACTTTAAAAATGTTTGATCGTTTTCGTGGAGAAGTGGTTATGCCTCATGATGAAAACAATGAACACCGTTGTACCGGTTGTCAAAAATGTGAAATTGCCTGCCCAAATGGTAGTATAGAAATTATTTGGGATCGAAAAATAAATCCAGAAACCGGTAAAAAGAAAAAAGAAATAGATCAGCACATTTATCATTTAGGGCTTTGTACTATGTGTAGTTTATGTATTGAAGCTTGCCCAACAGATGCAATTGTTTGGGCTCAAAATTATGAAAACTCAGTGTATGACAGATCCTATTTGACCAGAGTGCTGAATCAGCCAGGATCTATATTAATGGACGGAGTAGAAGACTAAAATTATGGAAAGGTATATATTTTATATAGTAGCATTGATAATGGTCATTTTTGCAATTGCTTCGGTAAACAGTCGTAATATGATGCGTTCTGTTATCTACTTATTATTTGTATTAATGGGCGTTGCTGGGATTTTCTTTTTAATAGATTATAATTTCCTGGCTGCGGTTCAGCTTACTGTTTATGGAGGAGGTATTATTGTGCTGATGATATTTTCAGTATTACTAGTACATCACATAGAACTGAGACTAGAACTTGCTAAAACCTCTAAACGAATCCTAACTGCAATTGCGTCTTTAATAGGAATTGGTGTGTTTTTAACAATCATCTATTCCTATGATTTTAAAGTAATCGAAAATACTTATACCACCACAACTGCCGAAATTGGTGAAAAATTATTAAGCTATGGAGAAGGTGGTTTTATTTTGCCTTTTGAAGTAATCTCTGTGTTATTATTAGCGGCTATGATTGGAGCTATTGTTATTGCTAAGGGAGGAAAGCTTGCCGAAAAAAATGAAAAAATATTATGATCGCCGGAATTAGCATATACGAAATATTAACTCTTACTACAATTCTTTTTTTCATTGGCGTGTATGGGTTTATTACAAGAAAAAACCTGATTTCTATTTTAATTTCTGTGGAATTAATTTTGAATGCCTCGGTTGTAAATTTTGTGATTATCAACAAGTATTTATATCCAGATGCCTTACAAGGAGTTTTCTTTTCGATATTTATTATTGCTATTGCAGCAGCAGAGACCGCTTTGGCTATTTCAATAATAATAAATTTATATAGACAGATTGGCTCTGTTGAAGTTAAGGACATAGAAATCATGAAGTATTAATATTTTGAATTATGAATATTAGTTATATCCTATTAATCCCAATTATTCCATTAGCAGTATTCCTGCTTCTAGGAATTTTTAATCAAAAAATTAAGCCGGCAATATCTGGGTATATTGGCGTGCTTGGATTATTGGGTTCAGCCGTATTATCATTCTATGCTGCCTATGATTACTATTTTGTTAACGGAAAAGTAGATGGAGTATACCAAACTTTTGTTGAAAAAACAGTTTGGATGAATTTTACAGACACGCTTCATATCGATATGGGAATTTTAGTCGATCCCATTTCAGTAATGATGCTTATTGTGGTTTCTGTCATATCCTTAATGGTCAATATTTATAGCAGAGGATATATGAAAGGAGATGATGGTTACACTAAATTCTTTGCATTCTTAGGACTGTTTTCGTTCTCCATGTTTGGCTTGGTATTGGCGACAAATCTTTTCCAAATTTATATTTTCTGGGAGTTAGTAGGGGTTTCCTCTTATTTACTAATTGGATATTACTACACAAAACCATCGGCAGTTGCCGCAGCAAAAAAAGCATTTGTAGTAACACGTTTTGCCGATCTGGGTTTCTTGATCGGGATTCTTATCATTGGGTACTATACCGGAACCTATGATTTTGAAACACTTAATAATCCGGAAGGATCTGCTATCTTAAATTGGGCTTCTACTTCGTTTATGGGATTATCTGTTATCACCTGGGCGTTATTATTAATATTTCTTGGTGGTGCTGGGAAATCAGCTATGTTACCATTTCATATTTGGTTGCCCGATGCAATGGAGGGTCCAACACCTGTTTCGGCATTGATTCACGCAGCAACCATGGTCGTTGCTGGTATTTATCTGGTAGCCCGATTATTCCCCATGTTTTATTTTGTAGAAGAGGGTTTTGCGCTAAATGTAGTCGCTTATGTTGGAGCTATTTCCTCCTTGTTTGCAGCAATAATTGCTATCACACAAACCGATATTAAAAGAGTTTTGGCATTTTCAACTATGTCCCAATTAGGATATATGATGCTAGCCCTAGGGGTTTCTGGTTACGACGGCCACGAAGGGGTGGGATATATGGCCTCTATGTTCCATTTATTTACCCATGCCATGTTTAAAGCATTGTTGTTTTTAGCTGCTGGTTCAATTATTCATGCTGTTCATAGTAACTATCTGAAAGATATGGGTGGATTGCGAAAATATCTACCTATTACTAATGCTACCTTTTTAATAGCAGCATTAGCGATAGCCGGAGTACCTCCATTTGCAGGCTTCTGGAGTAAAGATGAAATTTTAGTTGCTGCCTACGAACACAATCAACTTATATATTATATCGGTGTACTTGTAGCTGGTCTTACCGCTTTCTATATTTTTAGGATCTACTTCGGAATATTTTGGGGTAAAGACAGAGTATACGAACACAAGCCAAAAGAATCTCCGTTGTCAATGACCTTCCCACTAATGGTTTTAGCTTTGCTAAGTATCACAGTAGGATTTATTCCTTTCAGTGAGATTATTACAGCCGATAAAGCTGGTTTTGAAGCGCATTTAAATTATCCATTGGCTGCTGTTGCTGTGGGGGTTGGATTGATAGGAATAATACTTGCCTGGGTATTTTATAAAAAAGAAAATAGTCTGTCTGATAAATACGCAAAAGCATTTGGCGTGTTTTACAAATGGGCTTATCATAAATTTTACTTTGATGAATTGTATTTGTTTGTCACTAAAAAAATATTATTTAAACGTGTTTCAGCGCCTATTGCTTGGTTCGACAAGAAAATAGTAGACGGAACCATGGTAGAAATAGGAAATAAAACAGTACAAACTTCTAATAAAATAAAAGGAATCCAATCTGGAAGACTCCAGGATTATGCATTTGCTTTTATTGCTGGAGCTGTTGTTTTGGCCTTAGTGTTTATTTATTTATGGACAAACTAATTAATTAATATGGATATATTATCACTTTTTATCATAGTCCCTTTAATTACAGTTTTAGCATTAATCTTTGCTAAAGGGTTAAGACAGTCGCGTATTATTTCAATGATTGGAAGTATTGTCCAGTTTGGTATGTCTATTAATCTTGTCTTTGCTTATTTTAAAGAAAGAGCTGTCAATGATAACATTATGGTTTTTAACAAAGATCTGGTTTGGTATGAACAGTTTAATATTCATTACAATATAGGAGTAGATGGGATTTCGGTTGCATTATTACTTTTAACGTCCATTGTAGTGCTTGCGGGTGTATTCATTTCATGGAAAATGAAAGATCTGCCTAAAGAATTTTTTGTTTCACTTTTAGTGCTATCAATAGGTGTTTACGGATTCTTTATTTCTATCGACCTATTTATGATGTTCATTTTCTTTGAAATTGCAGTGATCCCTATGTACCTTCTTATTGGTATTTGGGGAACAGGTCCTAGAGAATATTCAGCGATGAAATTAACATTAATGCTGATGGGAGCTTCTGCTGTTTTATTGGTTGGAATATTAGGAATCTACTTCAATTCGAATGCAGATGGAGGCCCCTTAACTTTTAATATTTTAGAAATAGCACAGGTAAATATCCCTTATGAGGCTCAAAAAATATTTTTCCCACTGACTTTTATTGGTTTTGCTGTTATTGGAGCATTATTCCCATTCCACACCTGGTCACCAGATGGTCATGCTTCTGCACCAACTGCAGTTTCTATGCTTCATGCGGGGGTGTTAATGAAATTGGGTGGATATGGTGTGTTTAGAGTAGCGATGTACTTATTGCCTGAAGGAGCAATGGATTGGTCTTGGTTCTTTATTATCCTTTCAGCAACAGGTGTAATATATGGTGCTTTTGCCGCCATAAAACAAACAGATTTAAAATATATAAATGCATATTCATCTGTGAGTCACTTAGGGATGGTTCTATTCGCCTTATTAATGCTGAATAAGACGGCTTGGAACGGAGCTATCTTACAGTCACTTTCCCACGGTTTTATGACAGCATTATTCTTTGCATTAATTGGTATGATTTACGGAAGAACTCATACTAGAGATGTTAGAAAATTAGGAGGATTGTTAAAAGTGATCCCTTTTATTTCCGCTGTATATGTAATTGCAGGTTTGGCATCGTTAGGGCTACCTGGATTTAGTGGATTTGTTGCTGAAATGAACATTTTTGTAGGTGCATTCGAACATGAAGAAATGTTTTACAGAGTCGCCACTATTATTTCAGTTTCAGCTATAGTAGTAACGGCTGTTTATATATTAAGGGTTGTTGGGATTATGTTGATGGGGCCTGTTAAAAATGAAGCATTTTTAAACTTGCCAAAAGTAACCTGGTATGAAAAAACAGGTATTTTATTGTTGTTGATTCCAATTGTAGGAATGGGAGTTGCGCCACTATGGTTAAGTAATATGATATTAGAAAGTTTACAGCCTTTTATTCAAGGTGTATTATAAAATTTATAAATAAAAAAATGGATTTTAGTAGTTTTTTATTAATGAGACACGAAATAGTTCTTTTAGCAATTACACTATTGCTGATTGTTGCTGAAATTTTTATGCCTCAAAACAAAAAGAGCAGTGTCGTACATTTAGCGATATTCCTATTTGGAATTCATACTATTACAGGATTCTTCGTTATTGATGAAGGTAGTATTTTTGGTGGAATGTTTAGAACAAACGGATTGATCCACTTCTTTAAGAACGTTTTAAACGTTGGTGTATTTATCTTATTGTTGCAATCTGCAGATTGGATACAGGAAAAAATTGTGCAACAAAATAAAGGAGTCGAGTTTTTTGTATTGATGTTTTCTTCTTTATTGGGAATGTATTTTATGATTTCTGCTGGAGATTTCTTAATGTTTTATTTAGGACTAGAGTTATCAACCCTACCTGTAGCGGCATTAGCTGCTTATGATACCGTTAAAAGAAAATCTAGTGAAGCAGGTATTAAGCTAATATTATCTGCTGCGTTAGCCTCTGGTGTATCATTGTTTGGGATCTCTATGTTATATGCTACAACAGGATCCATTTATTTTAATGATATTGTGGAGGTCCTCACCTCAACTAACTTATCAATTTTAGGATTAATTCTGTTTTTTGCAGGACTGGGATTTAAAATATCATTGGTTCCATTTCATTTTTGGACTGCAGATGTTTATGAAGGAGCTCCTATTAGTATTGCTTCTTATTTGTCTGTAATCTCTAAAGGAGCGGCTGTTTTTATCTTAATGATTCTATTATTTACGGTACTGAAACCGCTAATGCATATTTGGGAGAATATGGTATATGTAGTTGCAATTGCAACCATGTTCATTGGAAACTTATTTGCGTTACGACAACAAAATATGAAACGTTTCTTGGCTTTTTCGTCGATCGCACAAGCTGGTTTTATATTATTAGGGATTATAACAGGGAATCAATTAGGTGTTGCTACGGTGGTGTATTTTGTCTTGGTGTATGTATTTTCAAATTTAGCTGCTTTTGGTGTGGTACAAGCTATATCATTACAAACAGGAAAAGAAAATATGAAAGACTATGAAGGGCTATACCGAACCAATCCTAATTTAAGTTTAATCATGATGTTGGCATTATTTTCGCTGGCAGGTATTCCGCCTCTTGCTGGGTTCTTTGGAAAGTTCTTCTTATTCACGGCAGCGGCTAGTAAGGGATATTATATACTAGTGTTCTTAGCAGTAGTAAATGTTACTATTTCTCTATATTATTATTTATTGGTTGTTAGAGCCATGTTCTTACGAAAAAGCGATACTGCCATTCCTTTCTTTAAGAATAAGCTATATATGAGATTAGGTCTTATTTTAACTGTTTTAGGTATTTTAATACTCGGTATATACAGTCCGTTGTACGAATATATTTTTGAATTAAGTAAAAATTTTAATTAACGAATTATGTCATTAGGAGGAAAACACTTATTTGGAAGTATAGAGGACCAAAGGGTCACTTTTGTTGAAAAAAAGATAGAAGAAATTCGCAAAGATTTTTTAAAAAAACTTTTAGAGCATAATGGATTTGAAGTAATTGTTCAGGAGGAAAAAAGAAAAACGGAAGAAGAGCCTCAGCTCTATACAGTAGCAGTAACCGACATGGTTTTTAACCCAACCATTTGGGTATTTGAAAGAAAATTAAAAACCTTTGACGGCTATAAAGTAACGCCAGATTATTGGAATCAGGTTTCAGAAGAAACGGCCCCTCAATACTGGAAAAGCTAAGCTCCGCCACAAGTAGCTCCGGCTTCCTCCAAATTGGCTATATAAATATCATACCGAGTTCCTGTGTTCTCTCCATTAACAACAGCATTCCCATCGTTATCTTCACATACTTCAAAGGGTGTTGTTTGAGGCGAATCACATATAGTGCAAGATTGTGAGTCGTCGTCTTTACAGGAATTAATTATAAGCATAACTATTATAAAAAAGGGATAGATTGATTTTTTCAACTTAGGGTGTTTTATTTTGTTTTTAAATAACGGTGTTTCTTTTCTAATGTTATTCGGAGGGATTAATTTCTTCAGGGTCTATTGGTTTTCCTAGATAAACTAATATATATCCATTTTCAATTTCATCAATTTCTTTGCTAAAAGACGAAATAATATTCAATTTTCCTTTAGAGTCTTTCAAAAAAATTGGGATTCTGTTTTTATCCTTTTCTGTTATTTCAATCAAATGTCTATAATGTTGTTGGTCTGTTATTGGAATTTCGTTGATTGAAGGGTAAATTTGAGCTGTTTTGGTTAATAATGCAAAATCATCTGTATGTGAAAACAAGCCTTCTTTTGGATTATTCTCGGGATCATTCTTTTCGTCTTCGGTTACCAATCTAAAAGCTCCATTCTCCCCAAAATGATTTTTAAACTTATGGATCGCATATTTATTTATATCAGCACTCCCTGTTAATGCCATTAAATATCCTATATCGTTTAATTCTATGTTATCCTCCAAAGTATCTGAATAAATATCAGTAGTTAAGGCTTCTAATCCCAAGCTTTTTGCTTTTGCAATATTGGTATGGTTGCTATCAATCAATACAACGTGGCGATCATTCATTTTAAGATACTTCCCAATTAATTGAGAGACTTCCGAGGCGCCAACAATTAATATTCCATTTGATTTTTTTAAAAAAACCCCTGTTATTCTGGCAAATAGTCTGGCTGTGGTTGCATTTAATAAAACAGTGCCAAGGACTATCATAAAAACTAAGGGTGTAATATATTCTGCATCTGCCACCCCTTTATAGACGAGGGTGATTCCAAATAATGAAGCAATACTGGCCGCCACAATTCCTCTTGGACCTACCCAGCTTATAAATAGCTTTTCGTTGAATTTTAAATTAGATTTATAAGTGCTTAAGAAAACTCCTGCAGGGCGAATAATTAATATTACAATAGCAAAAAGAATAGCTGTTTTCCAATTATAGATAAGCCACAAGTCTTCCATGTTAATGTTTGCCGCTAACAAAATAAATAAGATTGAAATAAGGAGAATACTAAGGGATTCTTTGAAATAAAGTAAATCTTTTAAATATTTTGATTTAGAGTTGCCTAAGACCATCCCCATAACTACAACGGCTAGTAAACCTGACTCATGAGCAAAGCTATCTGATAAAACAAAAACACCCAAAACAGATGCTAAGGCAAATACATTTAGTAAGTAATGAGGAATCCACTTCTTATTAATAGTAAAATTAAGAGCATGTGCGAAAGTGAATCCAAATGTTGATCCAAACAACACAATCTTTCCAAATTCAATAAAAGCAGTTTTAGTAAATTCTTCTCCCGCTCCAACGCTTATGAATTCAAAAACAATAACTGCTACTAGAGCACCAATTGGGTCTATTAAAATCCCTTCCCATTTCAAGATGGCCGATACATCCTTTTTTAGAGGAATATTTCTTAAAATGGGGGTAATTACTGTTGGCCCTGTTACAATGATCAATGCAGAAAATAAAAAAGAAATCTCCCAACTCAACCCAAATACATAATGTGCGGCAATAGCAGCTCCAATAAATGTAACTAAAGAGCCTAAGGTTATTAGTTTTGAGATAACTCCTGGGCCAACATTTTTAATTTCTTTCAGTTTTAATGTCATTCCACCTTCAAAAAGAATAATGCTGATAGAAAGTGACACAAAAAAGTAAAGGTTTTCTCCAGCAAATAGTCCTTCGTGACCATTCCATACGGGTTCTATCCATTTTGTGCCATCTTCAGATAAAAATTCAGCAGAAATTGGACCAACAACAAGACCAATTATAATAAGGGGGAGAATTGATGGAATTTTAATTCTCCATGCAAGCCATTGTGCTAATATTCCTAAAATAATAATTCCCCCTAATTCAACCATAGGTAAATATTTTTGTTAAAATACTAAATTTAGCTGAATGATTTTATTAGATAATAATTTAAAAAATACAACACAAAAATGGTTTTTATATATTTAGAGAAAATTAATAACACTTAGCCGCTATGAATATTTCTTTTCTTATTCTTTTGGTTGGTTTTGCAATTGTAGCTATTGCAGGTCATCAAATCGCGAAAGTTTTTCAAAAGGTAAAGTTTCCTTTGATAACTGGGTTGATAATAACCGGGATTATTGCGGGGTCCTCGGTGTTAAATTTTATTCCCTTAGAAACGATTCCAAAACTTAATTTTTTAAACGATATCGCACTGGCGATTATTGCTTTCTCTGCAGGATCCGAACTATACCTAAAAGAATTACGAAGTCGAATTAATAGTATAAAATGGATGACAATTGGGCAACTAACCATCACTTTTTTACTTAGCTCAACCGTTATTTTTTACGGAGTTTCTTACATCCCTTTTATGGCAGAATTATCACCTAGCGTCAAAATGATAATCGCTATATTATTTGGAGTTATTTTTGTTGCAAGATCTCCTTCTTCTGCTATAGCGGTGATTAATGAATTACGCGCCAATGGGCCTTTTATTAAAACATCAATAGGTGTAACTGTTTTAATAGATGTGATGGTAATTGTTCTTTTTGCTATTTGTTTTGCCTTAGCAAAAGCAGTTATTAATGGTGAGGAGTTGGGTGTTACTTTTTTATTGTTTTTAGCAATTGAGCTTATTTTATCTTTTGGTTTAGGAATTGTTTTAGGCTGGATTCTCCAATTTTCGTTATCTCTAAAAATCAATAAACATATTAAGGGTTTGTTTATTATAATAGTAGGCTATGGAACCTATCTGTTTGCAGCATTTGTAAAAGGAAATACCGAAAACATATTTAATCACGAAATTGTTTTAGAACCTCTTCTTATATGTATAATTGCCAGTTTTTACATTACTAACTACAGTAAAAATAGAATTGAATTTGTCGAGCTTCTTGAAAATATAAGTCCAACAATCTTTATCATTTTCTTTACCTTAACAGGCGCCTCACTTTCTTTACAAACCTTGGCTCAAGTATTTTGGATTGCTGTCGGTTTGTTTGTTTTACGTTTAATTACCTTGGTTCTTGGGGGAGTTTTTGGTGTTGTAGCGGCAAGAGATAATAAAAAGTATACTTTTATTTCCTGGATGCCTTATGTGACTCAGGCTGGAGTAGCGTTAGGATTAACCACCCTTATTGCTGCAGAATTTCCTGCTTGGGGCTATGGGTTTCAAGCCATTATAATTGCGATCATTGTAATAAATCAATTAGTAGGTCCACCCCTATTTAAATTTGCTATCAATTTTGTTGGTGAAAGTCATTTAAAACACAAAAGCCATGATTACGATGGTGTTAGAGATGCCGTAATATTTGGTCTGGAAAGTCAATCTATTGCTCTTGCTATGACATTAAAACAACATAATTGGGTGCCAAAAATTGTGACCCGTACTAAAATGATTGAAGGAAATAATAATGATTTTGAGGTTGTTAGGATTGACGATATTTCTTTAGATTCTTTAAAAAATCTTCATCTTGAAAATGCAGATGCTATAGTTTGTTTAATGTCGGATAAAGAAAATCTAGAGGTTGCTGAACTTATTTACGAGCATTTTGGTACTAAAGATATTATAGTTCGATATAATGGTTCTCGATTTTTTCTAGAAAAATATAACTCATTAGGGGTTCGAGTAATGGATCCATCATCTGCAATGATAAATTTACTAGATGATTTTGTGCGCTCGCCAAATGCTACTTCTATTTTACTAGGTCTTGATACTTCGCAAGACTCAATAGACGTAGAAATAAGAAATAAAGATATTCACGGATTGACCCTAAGGGATCTGCGTTTTCCTACAGATGTTATTGTGCTCTCGGTAATGCGAAAAGGGCAAGTTATTATTTCTCACGGATATACTAGATTACGCTTGGGTGATATTGTGACCTTGGTAGGTACATCAGAAAGTGTAGAAAATGTTCGATTTAAGTTGGAGTCTTAATAATATCACAAGGTTTTGCCCTTATCCTTTCAATTAATTACCTTTGCGGCCTTATGAATTTATACCCTATTGAGGCTGGAAATTTTAAGCTTGATGGTGGCGCTATGTTTGGTGTAGTTCCTAAGTCTCTTTGGTCTAGAACCAACCCTCCTGATAATAACAATATGATAGATATTGCCGCCCGTTGTCTACTTATTGAAAATGGGGGCAGGCTTACACTTATTGATGCTGGAATGGGGAATAAACAATCAGAAAAGTTTTTTGGATATTACTTCCCTTGGGGTGATTTTTCGTTGGACACTTCCTTAAAAAAGTACGGGTTTCACAGAGATGATATTACCGATGTTTTTTTAACACATCTTCATTTTGATCACTGCGGAGGAGCGATTCAATGGAATAAAAACAAAACAGGCTATGAACCCGCTTTTAAGAATGCTACGTTCTGGAGCAATAAACATCACTGGGATTGGGCAACGAAACCCAACCGAAGAGAAAAAGCTTCTTTTTTAACAGAAAATATTCTTCCTATGGAAGAAAGTGGTCAATTGAAGTTTGTTGCTAATCCTACTTCAGATTTTTCTGAGAAAAATGAACTGGACTTTGGAATTTTCTTCGCCGATGGGCATACCGAAAAACAAATGATTCCCCATATTAATTACAAAGGAAAAACTATAGTTTTTATGGCAGATTTACTACCTACTGCAGGACATTTGCCACTTCCATTTATTATGGGATATGACACAAGACCTTTATTAACCTTGCCTGAGAAAAATAAGTTTCTTCAGATGGCAGCCGATAATAATTATTATTTATTTTTAGAGCACGATGCTCACAACCCTATAATTACCGTAAAACATACCGAAAAGGGTATTCGCCTTAACGAATGTTTTGCTTTTGATGAACTATTTAATTAATTAAAAAAATGAAAATTTTAAAGACCTTTTTATTTGCCACAACAGCAGTACTTGTTTTATCAAGCTGTGGTAGTAGTGTGGCCCCAATTGAAGCTACACCTATTGTTAACGCCAATCTTCAAACGTCAAAAACCGCTACTCTTGAGAGTGAGCAGCTTAAAACCTGGGGGGCAGCAGATTTAGTAACCGACACTATTCCGGGAATGAGTGTTGATAAAGCATATGCTGAAATTATTCCGAATTTAAAAGGGAAAAATGTTATCGTTGCAGTTATAGATAGTGGAATTGATATTGAACATGAAGATCTGAAAAATCTAATTTGGGTAAATAAAAAAGAAATCCCAAATAATGGAATAGATGATGACAACAACGGGTATATAGACGACATTCATGGATGGAATTTTCTAGGAGATATTGTGGGAGAAACCATGGAATATACCCGCATTCTCATAAAATATGACGATAAATTTAACGGAAAAGAAGAGTCAGATATCACTGAAGGAGATAAAGAGGATTATGCTATTTATCAAGAAGCTAAAGCTGAATATGAAAAAGAATCGGTAAAAGCTAAAGCAAATAAAGAAAGATATGGTCAAATGATTTCGCAAGTAGAACCTGCCCATAAGGCTATTTCAGCAAAATTAGGTAAAGAGGATTATACGTCTGAAGATTTAACAGCAATAAAAGGCCCAACCGAAGAAGAGCAGGGTCAAATTGGGATGTTAACACAAATGTTGGGATATGGAGGAACTGTTCCTGAGATCATGGAACAATTAACTAGAGGAATAGATTATTTTGGAGGAAGATTAGATACTCATTTTAACACCGATGAAAACTTTAGAAGTGTATTAGGCGATAACCCTGATGATTTTAGCGACAATAAATATGGGAACAATGACGTAGATGGTCCGGACCCTGAGAAAGCGGATACAAGACACGGAACACATGTAGCGGGGATTATTGCAGCGCAACGAAATAATGGCATTGGAATGAATGGTATCGCACAAAATGTGCAAATAATGGTAATTCGAGCTGTCCCAGATGGTGATGAATATGATAAAGACATTGCATTAGCAATAAGGTACGCAGTTGATAATGGAGCTAAAGTAATCAACACAAGTTTTGGAAAATATTATTCTCCACATCCTGAATGGGTTTGGGACGCTATAAAATATGCATCTGAGAATGATGTATTAATTGTAAATGCTGCAGGAAATGAAGGTATTGATCTTGACCACAAGCAGGTTTATCCAAATGATCAAGTAGGTGCGGGCGAAGAAATTGGCGATACATTTATTACTATTGGAGCCTTGAACTATAAGTACGGAAGTAAAATGGTTGCTACATTTTCAAATTATGGTATTTCAAGTGTTGATGCTTTTGCTCCGGGTGTGAAAATCTGGTCAACAACACCTTTAAATACCTATGAGTTTCTTCAAGGAACTTCTATGGCCTCTCCTGCTGTTGCTGGTGTAGCGGCATTAATACGTTCTTATTTTCCAAAACTTTCGGCTAAACAGGTAAAAGACGTTTTAATGAATAGCGGCTTGCTTTCAAGTGCGCCTGTTATTTTAGGTGGGGAGGAAGATAATATCGAAAACTTTAATACCATTTCTAAGTCTGGAAAAATGGTAAACCTGTACAACGCTTTAATCTTGGCAAGTAAAATTCAATAACAGATGAAGTTACTTTTTGGTGGGTTTTTCGCCCTATTTACAGTTGTTGCTTCAGCACAAAATAACACAAGTTATTGGCAACAAAGGGTTGATTATAAAATGGAAATCGATTTGGATGTCGACACCCATCAGTATAAAGGAACTCAAGAATTAATTTATACAAATAATTCACCCGATACAATTTATCGGGTGTTTTATCATTTATACTTTAATGCTTTTCAGCCGGGTAGTGAAATGGATGTTCGGTCAACTTCAATTTCTGGTTCAGACGGAAGAATTGGGAGCGAAATTTCTAGGTTAGGTTTAGATGAAATTGGATACATAAAGGTAAGTTCACTCGAACAAGATGGCGCTTCTTTAGAATATGAAGTGGCGGGAACAATTTTAGAAGTAACTCTTAACAAGTCTATTTATCCAAATTCAAGCACATCTTTTTATATGAAATGGGACGCACAAGTTCCAATTCAAATTAGAAGGTCGGGTAGAAATAATGCAGAAGGGGTTGCCTATTCTATGGCGCAATGGTATCCAAAACTAGCTGAATTCGATTTTGAGGGCTGGCATGCAGATCCGTATATAGCTCGTGAATTTCATGGTGTGTGGGGAGATTTTGATGTAAGTATTAAACTGGATGGAAATTATATTATTGGAGGAACTGGTTATTTACAAAATGCAGATAAAAATGGATTAGGCAAGAAGTCTAAAAGGAAGACTCGAACCTGGCATTTTAAGGCTCCAAATGTTCATGATTTTACCTGGGTGGCAGATAATGAGTTTATTCATGACACCTATCAAGGACCTAATAACGTAACTTTAAATTTTTACTATAAAAACAATCCTGAAATAATTGAAAATTGGAAAAGCCTTCAACCAAAAACAGCCGAAATTATGAGTTATTTCAACACTCATATTGGCAGCTACCCTTATAAGCAATATGCGGTTGTGCAAGGTGGCGATGGAGGTATGGAATACGCCATGTGTACGCTCATAACCGGTGAACGTAATCTAAATAGCCTTATAGGTGTTACCGCACATGAAATGGCACATAGCTGGTTTCAGTTTTTATTGGCTACCAACGAATTAAAACACGAATGGATGGATGAGGATTTACGACCTATATTTCAGGATGGGCTATGAATGATGTGATGGACAAACAAAGAAAACCCAACAAAAAATTCTTATGGAAGTTACACATACATTGCTACTTCTGGTTTGGAACAACCACAGGCCACACATGCAGATAGATATAGTAGTGGGCAGGGTTATGGAATTAGCGCATATAGCAAAGGAGCGGTTTTCCTGTCGCAATTAGGTTATGTGATAGGAAAAGAAAATCTCGATAAATCTCTAAAGCGATATTATAACGAATGGAAATTTAAACATCCCACTCCAAATGATTTTATTCGAGTGGCTGAAAAAGTTTCAGGAGCAGAATTGAGTTGGTATTTAACAGATTGGACACAAACAACTAATACCATTGACTACGGTGTTAAAAGTGTTGTTTCGGAAGTAAATAACACAACTGTTGTTTTAGAAAGAATTGGTTTAATGCCTATGCCTTTAGATATTAAAGTTAAGTACGAGGATGGGGCTCAGGAATATTTTTACGTCCCTTTACAAATGATGCGTGCCGAAAAGCCTAATCCCTATTCAAATGAAAAATGGACTGTTCTGCCAGATTGGGCTTGGGCAAATACAAACTATTCTTTTAAAGTTTCTTCAGATAAAAAAGTTAAGCGAGTTACAATTGATGCGAGTGGTTTAATGGCAGATGTCAATCTGGTTAATAATAGTTATTTAGTAGAGTAATTTATTCTATTCCTGAAAAAATTTATTAAAGTTAGCTTCATATAATCTGGGGGGAGCTTTACTTTTTAACTCATCTTGATAGATTTTATCTTCCCAAACCAATGTAGTGCCCATTTGCTCATTCATTTCATAGGTGTCATGCCGGGAAGCATAGCTGGCATACAAATAGTTTTTATTTGTTAGTGCTTTAAAAAACCTCATTACTCCTCCTATTATGTAATATAGATTTTCATTACAGTCTGCGGTTATATCATAAGCATAAAAAACAGGATTCTTTTCTTTTTTATAATTGATAAAATTATGTTCAGATAAATCTTCCTCTTTAAGGGTCTTGTTTCTAATTCTATTATAACAAGTTAGGTTTAAAGGAAAATAAACGCTGTGTCCTGAATAATACCCTGAATTATCAAAAATTATAAAATTCAATTCGGGAAGTAACTCTATTGCTTTTAAAATTAGATCTTTTCGAATGGGTTTTGAAATGTGTTTTTGAACCAAGGAACATCTAATAATATCGTCAATATCCGAAGCATATTTAATGGTTCGTAATCTTTCAGTAGAATGTTCCATTTTAGATTTGATCCAATGCGGATTTGGTAACTCATTTGAGACTGAGGTTAAAGAATATTTTCTTATATCAAAATCGTAAAAAGTAGGAATCGCAACAGGAGCGTTTAAGTTTCGTATAACCTGGTAGGTATAAAAGTGATGTCTACCATTTCCTCTTCCTTGTCAGGTTTTAATAATGTTTCGTTTTTTTCCCATCTAATAATAGTTCTAATATCTACGCCAAATTGAGCTGCTAAATCTATTTGTGAAACAGCATAAACCTTTCTGTAATCTAATAACAATTGTCCAAGTGAGCTGTATTTTTTCATTAGGATTGAGAATAATTCCTTTAAGTAAAGATACGCATTAAGCACACACATGACATGCGATGTCATATATCAGGTTTTATTTCCACAATACTTTTGTAAAAAATTTAAAAAATGATTCAAACCAAGCTCCTAATAATGGAATATGCAGCCATAAATGATCACGCTCAGAATCATTGGAAATTAAGCGCAATACAAGGAATTAAAAACCTGCTAACACAAATAGATTTTAATGCAGAAACAATTCCTCTAGAAAACACAAAAAAATTGAAAAAGCTTTTGACTTCTTTAAAAGGAAGTGTCCTGTCCAAAGAAGAGTTGAGTATAGTTGAAGAATTAATAAAATTATAGTACCAATGAAAATAAATTATAGGCTTGAGGTAGAATACCAGGTTCTTGGAAGCTAAATAATATTTGTTGCTAAACAATCATGACACGGCATGTCATATAATACCTCAAAACACTAAAGTATTTTTGTAATGAAAAATTGTTTAAGTTGATTGATTGAGATTGGTTGGATTTTTTACTCCCAATTTTAAGTGTTAGGGCGCGAAAGCGCCCTTTCTATTTTAATCCTGTTTTTAAATCAATATCATACTAATTTTATATTTACTTTATAAAATAGTTCAGCTTCTTTTACTAGCCCCAATCTTTTATCTTTCTTATTTTTACAAAAACAATCATCTTCATGAAAAAAATAGTTGCCATTCTTACTATAGCTTTGTTTGTTAACATTGCTTCAGCCCAAAAAATGTCTCCTTATAAAATCTACAATACGAAAGGAAAACAGGTTTCTTATAAAAAAATGATGAAGTCCCTTGCCAAAAAGGATATAATATTGTTTGGAGAACTTCACAATAATGCTATCGCGCACTGGCTGCAATATGAAGTAACTGCAAAGCTTCATAATTCCAGGCAACTTATATTAGGAGCAGAAATGATGGAGGCCGATAATCAAAATGAATTAAATTACTATTTAAAAGGCGAAATTGATTACAAAAAACTGGATACTGTAGCAAGATTATGGCCTAATTATAAAACAGATTACGCTCCATTGGTCGATTTTGCCAAAGACAATAAATTGTCTTTTATAGCAACCAATATCCCCAGAAGATAAGCAAGTTTGGTTTATAAAAAGGGGTTTAAGTCATTGGATTCGCTTTCAGAAAAAGAAAAGGAGTGGATTGCCCCATTACCCATCCCTTTTGATAGCGAATTAGCCACTTATAAAGACATTCTTAAAATGGTGGGGGACCATGGAACTCCTGAATTGGTAATGGCTCAGGCTTCAAAAGATGCTACAATGGCATATTTTATCCTGAAAAATTATAAATCAGGAAGTTTGTTTATCCATTACAGTGGTGCTTTTCATTCCGACAGTTACGAGGGGATATTATGGTATTTAAAAAGAGAGAAAAGCGATCTGTCGTACGGAACAATTACAACGGTTTCTCAAGATGACATACATAAGCTTGAAGAAGAAAATATAGGTAAAGCAGATTTTATAATTTGCGTGGATAGTAATATGACGAACACGTATTAACTGATGTGAAAGTATTTAAAAAACAAATAACGCATGTGATCTTTTTAGCAATATCGCTATGGCTTATTGCTTTTTTATGTAGTAATTATCCTTCATTGCTAGATGGTGAGTTGTGGAATATTTCTACAAAAACCTGGTTGTATTTGGCAATTTTATCGCCAATACTCCATCAGGTTTATGTGCTGGTTGCTGGCGATTAGAGTTATATTATAATACACTATCAAATAATTTTGGCGAAAAGGGTTTTTTGTATTATAAAATTGGCTTTGCGATCTTAATCCTTTTAAGACCTATTACAATAACTTTTTTAGCTATTTCTAATTATAATACTTTGGAAATTAATCCAATACTTAGCTACGTGCTTTCAATTTTTTTATTAATACCTGTTATTTATCTGATTTATTCTGTAAAAAAATATTTTGGAATTGACAGAGCTTTCGGAATCGATCACTTTGAGCCCGAAAAATTAAAAATAATTCCTATGGTTAATAGGG
>PVMK01176429.1_pt1 | contig 19408 bp, 20 predicted proteins | sample 1853481 | NCBI WGS metagenome assembly PVMK01 (sample SAMN08533507, study PRJNA380276) | Marine sediment metagenome, whole genome shotgun sequencing project. | reverse complement strand
CACATGGGTATCCCCTTGTCTCGTCTAAATAATCTCCTTTTGATGAGTGTCTATATATTCTGCATAATCTTTCACCGGTTAAGCTGTCTTATACGGAATGAACCTGTTCTCGATTTCCATATATGACCGGGCAGCCACAATAAAAAACGCGGTTGGCCATGCCAGGGGGCGTATTGATGTTGGGGATATCATTCACAAATAATTCAGGGAAATATTTTGCCCCGTCAATATCAATGACTTGTGTCCGCATTTTTTCCAAATAGAACCGGGCTTTTTCTTTTTCCTGTTTGTAATCTTCCTTGTTTTCAAACTTTCTTTTGGCAATCTTTGAATAACAAATGCTCAACCATGCAAACCCGAGCGGCCATTGCGCCTCTGTCCCTTTATTTTTATTAGGGAAACCTTCGCTGCCGGCTTCATAGCAGGCCATTTTTAACCCTGAAGGCAGACGCTTTATCCTGATTCTTTGATCAGAGCCGTTCCAGTAAGCATCGTTTGGATACCGGGCCAGTCCCTGCTTGCGAACCAGTAAGGTCTCGATATTATGAAGAATGGTCTGCTCCTGTTTGGGAGAAACAATCTTATATGGCCAGATCAGGCTCAGTTGTGCCATGTCAACCTGCCTGTTCTTATCCGGTTCTTTTAAATCACTTTTTGATTCTGCGGGAAGGATACGGTTCAGCATCTTTCTTCCGTATGCCAGCTGCTTGTGATTGAAAAACAGATCATTGTCATGAAGATCACGGATTCTTTCCAGTCCCGCAAGAACAGCGCCAATCGATGAGGCGTGATGCTCGGGTCCTTCTTCCCAGATACCAAAGTCCGGGCAGTCCCACCATTCCAAAGTCTCTAAATACCGGGTGATCTTATTGATCAGATACTTATCATCTCTGCCCGCATTGCTGTCGAGTATGGGCAATTGGGTCTTTTTTATCAGGTCACCGATCTCATATAAAAATTGTCCAAGCATATCCAGCTGATTATGACCCCACTGGTCTTGTAATTCATTGTAATTGTTCGGGTCATAACGGGCATGCAGGAACTTGTAATTGGCATCCGGTTTTTCCCCAATGCCTGAATGAATTTTCTCCTGAAATCTGTGGAATATCTTAATGGGGACTTTAATCATCCTGTAAACATCCTGAATAAAGACCCAGATACTCAAAAGCTTTCATGACATACAAACCCGTCTCTTATCCAGTGGGCGCGGTAATCGCCTTCGACTGAAGCAGAAACAGAGCCATTCGGCCAGACCAGGCCTCTTAAGGTGGCGAGGTGGGCTTCCACTTCAGGCCTGTATTCAGCCAGAAGTTTTCCTTTATTGTTTGTGAGTGCCATGTCAGCTGTTCTCCCCATTAGTTTTTATCTTTATCAGTCATAACCTGTGAATTTACCCCTGTTCGCATTGATATAGTGATAAAGCAAAAATATGCATGCGCCTGCGCTGTTACACACCTGTAAGTGGCTTGCTTGATTTTACGGCTTACGCTATTGCTGCAGCATGGATCTAATAAATATATAACAGTCTGAATCTGAACCAGGCAAACAGGAACCAAAAAGAAAAAATTGGAAGGGGATCATGTCTGCCATTGACTCATAAAGAGACGAAGTTAAAATAAGGAATTAAATATTTCAAAATATTAAAGATTAATCGGTAGAATACGATAGTTTTGTAGAAACGGTGTTAAGTAATTAAATAGTGCAATTGCAGGTTAAAAAGAGAGAAATGTGGTACTAACCGGTACAGACATTTATAAAAAACTTTTTTTAAAAACTAATTGCGGCGATTGCGGTATTCCGTCCTGTTTTACTTTTGCCACAACCGTAGTGGCAAACAATGTGCCCTTGCGTAAATGTCCCCATATTGATCCTGAGCTTGCTTCAAAGTATCAGCAGGAACTTGATAAACAGCAGGGTTCAGGTACATTTGTTAAAAAGGACGTTGCAGAAGAAGCACTCGATTGGTCTAAAAAGCGGTGTTCTTCCATAAAGATTGAAGATCTGCCGGAACGTATCGGCGGAAATTTGAAACAAATTGCAGGAAAAGAAGTCCTTGAGCTTTCTTATTTTTTGGACACAGTTCTTATTAGCGAAGAAGGGATTACGAAACAAAATGGATCTGAGCTGAGCCATCTGGAGCAGGTCTTTATTTACAACCATATGGCACAGGGAGGCAGTTCACAGCCTACGGGAAGATGGATATCTTTGCAGGACCTGCCAAACTCAACCCCAAAGATTCATTCCATTGTCTCCTATGTTGAAAAGCCGCTTATAACGTTTTGCCGGGAAAAAAGACGAACTTCTGGCTATGAGCCGGGCCATAGGCGGCGCTAAAACGGCTGACCCCAACATTTCTGCTGACCTGGGTATACTGTTTAAGCCTTTGCCGCGTGTGCCTTTACTTCTTTTGTACTGGGATGCTGTTGAGGATGAGGGGTTTGAAACGCAGATAAAACTTTTATTTGACGAAACAATTAAAGAGCACCTGGATATTGAGTCAATCGTTTTTCTAAGTGAAACCCTTAAGGATTTTTTGTGTGGAGAGCATGATGTTTAAAAGCCTAAAGGTTTTGATGCAAATCAAAAGTTAAAAAGGTGGAATTTATGAAAAATGTATTTTGCATAACAGTTGTTTTAACATGGTTGTTGATTTTGTTTCCTGCTTTTCAAGTTTCGGCAGGTTTTAGTCTCCCGGACGATGCGTATCGCATGTCTGAGTTGGAAAACGCCACTGAAAATGCCATCGAAGATGACTGGCCTTTGGCCTTTGTCCTTAGCAACGAGAATACTACCTGTGGTCTTGCGACCAATGCAACCATAGCTGTTTTTAATGTGCTCAGTGAGGATTGTATTATTGTGTACGTCCACGCGTCCGATACCGAAATGAACAAGCTTCCCAAAATTGTTTATAAGGGTCTAACATCCAAAGAATCCGGCCGATATGTTCCTAAAACGGTTATTGTCAATGCTGAGATGAACCGCATTATTGATGTCGTGCCTTATAACAGGGGACAGGCTCATGTTGATCGCCTTCGCCAAGCCGTGGAGAAACTTTCTATAGAGCCCACCTTTTTTGAAAGTATGAAATACAAGTTGATGAGTTTAATTGAGTAGTCCAGGTAGGAAAAATGCCATTGAAGCTGGCTGGTGTCGGAACGCGTAAGAGAAAACTGAAGAAGATATACTATACCGCCAGTGCGCTAATCAGGATGTGACCCTGATAATTATGTAAGGAGTGTGCCGGGGTAAGGTCAGGATATCCTACATTAGATAATGCGTGAAACTCCATGCAACTAAAGAAATTAACATAACAGCTGCAAATAACAGGGTAAAAAATCCACTATTATCTTTTTTAGCAGCTTGTTTTTTTTCACCATTCTCTTGCTCAAGGATTTCAGCATCAAGTACATCGGAGTCGCAAACACTGTCGCAGTCTACCATTTTATAACTTTCTATTATCTTATTTATTATCACTTTTGATTAACTTATAAAAATATCATGAGAACCTGTTAAAGTAAATCTAATATAATAAACCAGGCTGTTAATGGATATTATGATAATGATGGTTGCTATTCTTTATGAAAAGGGTTACACCTGAAATGTGAAATCAGGAAGAGAATTGCAGTCAAACCGGAACTGACAACAATTCACCCAATGTTGAGAAAACAACGGGATCAGGGCTATACACTTGGCAGGGGAGGTTAAAGATAGAGATAAACGTAAAATTGTTGATTAATCAATAACATACAGTAATTTCGGAGAAATGATGTTAACAAATGAAATCTTTAAATACTGCTACTGGATCAGTGACAAAACTCTTTTCAATCTTAAGCAGCAGATGCTTGAAAAAGGAATCCAGATGACTGAAGCCAAACAGAATCCCTGTGAGGCCCTGATCGGAGAGATTGGTTATGCTGAACCTGATATCTGGTCAACCATCTGTAAGTTTGATGCTGCGCCCTGGTACAGTAAATCAAAATTTATTGGCAAAATACTTTTGTGCTCATCATTTCGTCTGGAAACGGAGTATGAGCAGGACCTTGAAACGACTATTACACCTGTGTCTTTTGATCATGAGAACTTTTTAACTGAAGATGAAAAGAAAGTGCTGATAGATAATCCTGTTTTTCAAGATAAAAAACCATCAGATTGGGATAATTTTCCAAAAGATATGGGTGCGCAGATAACTAAAGGTTTGGCTAAAATAACAGGCAAGCCTGCGGGCACGTGGGAGAACCTGTTTCAGGACTGGACCGCGGTTCACGCAAATTTTGTTTCTCCGCAATACCGTGCTGATGAAACTTATCTAAATGCGCCGTATTCAATCGGCAGCTCATTTACCATCAGCAGCTGCTGTATAGAGCTGTTTAATTTGATTGAATCAGACGAGAAGGCACTTTTAGTACGGCCCTGTACCGGCGCGGTAATGATCAAGGTGCTTGAAAAAGACCGGTATTACTTTGTCAGGCTGATTAAGAATAACTAGATCACAAATATTTTTCCAGCGGAATTTAAACTTGACAGTTTTGGATTATTTGAAGATGTGCAGGTTGTAAAGATATTTTCAGAAACCCTGACTGCTTTCAAAAACAAAGTAAATTCTCATAAATAATTGATAATATCCTGTAATTACATCATAAGTCAAAAATTACCCGCATAGCGGGCTGCTTTAAAATGCCCCATGGGGGCGTGCTTCAAGGGCAACGTTAGTGTCAATGGTACTACTCTTCATTGATACCTTGCCAAAGGCTAGGTTTTCATGAAGACAACCAACTTGTCACATAAATATTTACATTTATTATCTAAGTGTATAAACATATGTACTTTTTATATTATATTTGATATATACTTTAAAAGTTTTTGACTTTGCAGTTCAATCAAAACGCTGTGTCCTTTGTTGTTCTGCGGTGAGATTCGTTTTTGATTTATTAAATTTATGGTTTTCTCCAAAACCCGGATTTCTCTGCGAGAGAATAGGTTTTTTATTTTTAATCGGAAAGGATTAATTTGGAAAATTTTAAAGAATGGCTTAAGCCGGAACTGATATGGTTCATCGCAGGACTCATAATGTTTCTTGCGGAATTTGCCATGCCGGGCCTTATTATCTTCTTTTTCGGAGTCGGGGCATGGCTTGTTGCGCTGATCTGTCTGTTTACAGACATTTCAATTAATATCCAGCTAACCCTGTTTCTTATAGCTTCTATTCTTCTGCTGGTATCGCTTCGCAAATGGCTGAAAAATATTTTCGTAGGACGTACCGGCCAAAAAGAAAGTGATGATGAGATTTTACAGGAGTTTGTCGGGGAAAAAGCCGTTGTTACCCGGGTGATCGATCCTCAAACCGGGGGAAAGGTAGAGTTTCACGGTACCAACTGGAACGCAGAAGCAGATCAAATAATTGACCAAGGCACATCCGTAGAAATAATTGGGAAAAATAATATAACACTTAAAGTGAAAGCTTTATAAAGGAGGGAAACCATGAATATCTTGACAATTATCATTCTGGGAATTGCTGTACTGATCATAGTTGCATTTTTCAAAACAATCAGGATCGTACCTCAAAAATCCGCTTTCATTATAGAGCGGCTGGGTAAATACAGCGCCACCCTTGATGCAGGCCTGCATATCCTTATTCCTTTTATTGATAATATATCCTATAAACATACCTTGAAAGAGCAGGCTATTGATGTTCCGCCTCAGACCTGTATTACAAGAGATAACATCTCCGTAGAGGTAGACGGTATTCTCTATCTTCAGGTTATCGACCCCAAAAAAGCATCATACGGAATAAACCGCTATCAGTTTGCTTCGACCCAGCTGGCACAAACCACCATGAGAAGTGTGATTGGGAAGCTGGAACTGGATAAGACCTTTGAAGAGCGCGAGACCATTAACGTGTCTATTGTTGACGCGGTTGATAAAGCATCTGAACCCTGGGGGGTTAAGGTCACCCGCTATGAGGTGAAAAACATTGTGCCGCCCCAGAGTATAAAAGATGCCATGGAAAAACAGATGCGGGCCGTCCGTGAGAAACGTGCCGTGATCGCTGAGTCAGAGGGTGATAAACAGGCAAAAATAAACCGGGCAGAAGGCGACAAACAGGAACTGATCGCGCGGTCTGAAGGTGAAATGCAGAAAAGAATAAATGAAGCAGACGGACGGGCAGGGGAGATCGAACGTGTTGCCAAAGCAACCGCCAATGGTTTGCGTGAAATTGCTCTCGCAATAAATGAACGCGGTGGTATTAATGCGGTTAACTTAAGAATAGCAGAACAGTACGTCAATGAATTCGGTAACCTTGCAAAAACAAATAACACCATTATTCTGCCGGCAAACCTCACTGACCTGGCAGGCATGGTTTCTACCGTAACATCTGTACTTAAAGACCAGACAAAGGAAGGATAAAGGAGTAGGGGAGAGGGTTCAGGTTTACTGCCATGGTTCTACTTTTCATGGGTCCCTCTCCAAAGGCGAGGGTTTTTATGAAGACAATAACGCGGAGAGTCTTTTTCCAACCTTTAAATAAAAGGGAAGGGTGTGGTCTAGCTTAAGGGGTCAAACCCCCACTTGTTACTTATCCCTGTTCTCTCGGTGACGGACTGTTTTCCTGAAAGTCCTTAAGATCTTCCTGACCGCTTGTTACCATATCCAAAAGACTGTTCACCAGCGATTTCATGTTTATTGCCTGGGAAAAAAGCGATCTGCTTGCCGACGCAAACTCCTCCGAGCTTGCTGAATTCTGCATAACTACCTTTTCCATACCGGAGACAGTTGTGCTGATCTGACTTATGCCCAGGGACTGTTCTTTGCCGGCAATGCTGATCTGATTGATAAGGTCTGAAACTTTCTCACTGCAATCAAGAATTGTTTTCAAAACGTTGTTTGTCTCCTCAGCCTGTTTATTTCCGTACTCGGTTTTCTTTTTGCTTTCAACGATCAATTTGCTGGCAGACCTTGACTGTTCAGAAGCCCGTTGAGCAAGACTTCTTATTTCCTTCGCAACCACTGTAAAATCCTTTCCCGCTTCTCCGGAACGCGCAGCTTCAATAGCGGCACTTAAAGCCAGAAGGTTTGTCTGGAATGCGATTTCTTCAATAGCTTTTGCGACTTTAGCAACGTCTCTGTTACCTTGATTAATTCTTTCCATGGCTTGCATAAAGCTGTCCATCGACTCGAGTCCTGCAGCAGTTGTTTTATAGACTTCACTTGACAGGCTGTTTGACTCTTGAGCATTGTCAGCATTATGCTTTGCCGTTACGTTAAGTTCTTCAAGTGATGCTGATATTTCCTCGATAGATGATACCTGGCCAGAAGCTCCGTCAGCAAGCTGCAGGCTTGATTCTGCGATCTGATTTGATGAGCCGGATACATTTTCAGCTATCTGGTTTAAAGAAGCGGTGATTTCATTTACCGGGCTGCTGACCTTTCGCGCTAACATAAAGATCACTGCTGCACACAGAATAACGATGATGGCGGTTATTGCTAAATTAGTACGGGCAAGCTGCCATACAGGCGCATGGAGTTCGTCGATGCTTGCCATGGACACTACTGTCCATCCAAGTTTAGTATTCTTTTTGAAGCCGGCTCTCATTTTAGTCCCATTGTGGACATATTGAAGAATTCCCTTCTTTTTTTGTTATAATTTCATTGCCAAAACCTGTGTCTTTAACATTAACCTTCATGATCTTTTCTTTATCAGGATGTGCAATAATCATTCCGCTGTTTTCAAACACAAACACACCGCCTTTTTTACCTATCTCTATGGTGTCAATAAATTTATTCGAAAAAGACGGCAGGTCAACAACAGCATAGAAAATTCCAATAATTCTGTTGTCCATGCTTTTAACAGGAGCCGCTATGGTAAAAACCGGATTGTTGGTCTTTTTGTCAAGTTTTACGGATGTTATTGTGACATCACCTTTTATTGAGGTTCTGAAAATATTTGTGTTCTTTATGTTTTTGGTTTCACTTAAAAATTTCTCTTTATCCGACTCTTTCCTTTTGGAGCTTGTTACCACATAACCTTTAATATTGACGAGGGCTATTTCCTCATAGTAGGGATAACTATGATTATAATTTTTCAGGAGTTCCTGCACGTCATCCATGGCAGAAGAATGTCCTAATTCTCCTTCTCCCCGCCTTTCTGCCATGACCAGACACAGCCTGACATTACTGTTTGATGACAACAGAATCACATCCTGCCTTCTGTTTTCAACCCATGAGGTTGTGTATTCCAGAGTAGAGGATGCGATTTGCTCAAGCTGTTTGGTGAGCAGCTTGTCCAGCATATTTTTTGAGTTGAGAAAAGACAGAAAAGCAGTGGCAAGTGTGCCTGCAAGAACAAGGGACAGGGCAGGTATTAACAGTTTTCCCCAAAGACCGATTTTCATCTCATTGCCTTTATTATAAATATTTTTAACGGAACCTGTTAAAAATATTCAAAAAACGAGCCGGAATATGGTCAGTATCTGTCTGATAAAGAGTCTGAAAAAGGTAAAGATAGAGTACAAATGATCCAAAACTGCTGCAAATATTTTTTTGTTTAAAAAAAGTAGTACCACGCTTATTAATGGTTTGCAACAGATATTTGGCATAATAGCATGGGGAACAGGGCTACACTCTTGACAGGCGAAGTGAAAAAAGAGTTAAAGTCTGCTCCTGGCTCAGTTCTTAAGAAATAGCGTGATTAAAATTTAAAAAGAGAAACGGAAAATCCAGGAAATCCAGGGACACCATACTGTTTTTGGGGAAAATAAACCGGACCCCAGATGTTTTTCCAGCGGAATTATAACTTGACAGTTTTGAGTTACAAAGGTAAATAAAACTTTTAATGAATTAAAAAGTCATATTTAATTTAAAAATTAAAATGATTACCATGTTGAATCCATAAATTTAAAATAACTAACCAATATTAAAAGGAGAGTGAAATGCCAGGAACTCGCATAAATTTAAGAGAAGCAGCTGATATCACGCCGGCAATTGAGATGCTTGTCCAGACGTATACAGACAACATGCCTTATCCTCATAAATTCAATGATGCTTTGTTAAAATGTGTGCTTACCAACCTTGATTTTGCCGTCCGGAACAACCTTTGGCAGGAACATGTTGATCATGAAGTGGCAACCCTGAGACCAATTTTAGAAATGATCGGCAGCTGGATACCTGAAAAGGGGACCGGACCGTGCGCTTTACGGGATGTTTGAGGGTAACTCCTGCAATTACCAGCTCTTTGAAAAAATTGAAGTCAGTGAAGGACAACGCCTGTTTCAGTGTCCCTATAAAGAAATGATAGAGATTACCAGCGTTTTAGGGACCCAGGAGATCGTCTGGGAAGATGTGTGCAATAAATGGTGCACCCCTCTCTGGAAGGGCTTTGCGAAAGTAATCGGCATTGAAATTGAGGTCACACCCGGCGAAACCTGCTGTGTGAAGCTTAAAAAATAAGTTCGGCAAAATTTGCAGCAATATTAAAATACAAATAACAAAAAAGGGCCTTTAGCGGGCCTTTTTTTGTTGCCAAAAACATTGTTTTAGGGAATAACAAAATTAACGCAAAGACTGTACTGCCAGACCTTTAAATAAAAGGGGAGGGTATGGTTGAAGACCATCGTAAGGGCAGTCTGTGTGACGATGTGACGATATCTTAAAAAAATCTTTGAATCTGAAAAAAATATTGTGAAGTTGGTGCCCTAATTAAGATTTGATCCCATAACACGTATGGCTTTTTTTAATATGAAAAATAAAAAAGATAATTATACCTGCTCAGATTATCGACAGGAGATGATCCTGCTGGGACTGAGAAAACAACTGAACGATGATTGTTTATCGGATAAAGAACAACAGCAGGTATTGGATCAGATTGAGAAGCTGGAAGAAAAAATGGGTATGCAATGACCTGCTAAGGATTCGTGGAGAATTGTATAGAGCAAAGCGATCAACAAACGAAGCGCTTCTTTAAAATATTGTTCTTCAAAAGAAACGCTTTAAATACTCACCTTCTGTTCTTATTAAGATGGATAGGTTGACAGGCGGCAAAAGATTCTATATTTATGAACAAGAGAATACCAACGATATGATAATTTAATCATTAAACAGGAGGGAGTGTAATGAAGGTATCCATAGACTACGGTCTTTGTATGGGGGACAGTCACTGCAGTGAGATATGTCCTGGTGTGTTTGAATATGATAATGACAAGACTGAAGCGCGCGTGTGTGTTGACGTTGTCCCTCCGGACCTGGAGGAGAAAGTCCGTCAGGCTGCAGCAGAATGTGATCCGGGTGCGATTACTATCGAGGAATGATAAAGGGAAACGGATGTTATAGCCCTTGATCTGTATTTTTAAAACCAAAAGAAGGGAGGCGGGTATGTCTGAAGATAATCTCAAAGGCAGTCTGTATGACGATGACGATATCTTAAAAAAATTCCGGGAATCTGAAAACCGCTATTTACAGCAGGTAACCATTACTAAAATTAATGGTTTATGTCCTTACGCTCACAGGGAAGGCGAAAGTTTTCAGGTAACGAACTGTAATAATGATGGTCTCTGCGGCGCTCTTTACAATCAGCTCCATCCCTCTATTTTGACGCTTCACTACCGGGGCAGTCTGCCCTGGCAAAAAGGTGACAGCTCCATAAAGGCCATGTGTCCGGAGATGAAAGTTCAGGTGGAAGTGAAACGCATTGAGAAAGAAGATCTGGAATTCTTAAAGACCGAATCCGAGTTTAAAGATATGACGGGTAGAGGGTTTAAGTCTCTGGACAAGAACCAGACCTTTATTGAGATCCTGGGGGTTGAATATTATTGTGCCTGGGGCCATAGAGAAGGCCAGCGGTTTGAGATTGATCCCTTTAACACCGGCAATGTCTGCGGTTTTTTATACAGCAAGGTCTATCCCTATCTTAATGTTCATCTGTCAGGCGCATCAGTACCCTGGGCAATGGAGGATAATGTGATGAACTCTGTTTGCCCTGATTCCTACAACCAGACTTCATTTCGGCTGGTGATTGAGGAAAGAAAAAAAGAATAACTGCATATTTAATTCCGACTAATTGTTGGTGTCGGCTTCGCCTGTTTAATTCGTACATCTGTTTAATGGGTTTTGTGCCTGGCCCGGATCAGTCCGGGTCTTTTTTGTTTCAAAAAAGACCTTATTAGAATATGATGTTTAAAAGCTGAACCATTGAGATAATGAATGAAGGGAATGTTGTTTTGGAAAGTAAACTCTGCGGAAGATGCCTTAAACCCGTTCCAGTTACATTTACTGCTAAAGATATTTGCCGAAATTGCGGTAATTACTGGCGAAGTGAAGAGGAAATAAAATTAGAAGCAAATCAAGGTAAATCGCCTAAAAAAATCTCCCCATTTAAATTAATCATTTTTGTGATTGTTCTGGGCATCATAACCGCTTTAATTGCGCTGGGACTTGTTAATTTTCTAAACAATCAGCGTCGGACTGAAAGTATGGCAATCAGTTCTTTATTAAAGGTTGCGCTTGATGATTATGCTGCTGAAAACAAAGTATATCCGGATAAAATTGAAGACTGGTCAGATATTGTTTATATATGCAATTTAAATATTAAATTCAAAAACACACCTTTAAAGCCCACAGCAGAAGCTGAAGGTTTGAAATTTATAAAGTACACAGCAATAGATGCCGGCCGAAGCTATAAGATGCGGCTTGAAGTCAGGGGAATTCCCCCGGAATACCAAGGGGAAAGATAATTGAGATCAGCCCGTCAGGGCTCAAAAAATTAACTGGACAGGAATTGGATTAAGTTTTTAGTTATGTAAGGTCAGAAAGTTCTTCCCACCGTTCATACAGTTTCGGCAAATCATCTTCAAGCTGCTCCATGCGGTGCTTCGCATGTGCAACCTTTTCACCTTCGTCCTTATAAAACGCGGGATCAGCCAGCAGAGCATAAATATCCTGCTGTTCTGCTTCAAGGACTTCGATCTGTGCGGGCAGAGCCTCTAATTCTTTTTTTTCTTTAAAGCTCAGCTTTTTAACTGTGTTTTTAGAAGAAAGATTCTTTATCTTTGGTTCTTTTATTTTGGATTTTTCGTCCCTTTTCTGAGGACGCTGATGAAACCAGTCGTCATATCCCCCGACATATTCTGAAACTTTTCCATCTCCTTCAAATGCAAAGGTGCTGGTTACCACGTTGTTTAAAAATGTCCGGTCATGACTCACAAGCAGCACTGTGCCTGAATACTGGAGCAATAGATCTTCTAAAAGCTCTAAAGTCTCAATGTCGAGATCATTGGTGGGTTCATCCAGACACAGAAGGTTTGAAGACTGAGCAAAAAGTTTTGCCAGGAGCAGGCGGTTTCGTTCTCCGCCAGACAGACTTTTTACCGGGCTTCGCGCGCGGTCAGGTGCAAATAGAAAATCCTGCAGATAACCATAAATGCTTCGGGACCGGCCATTTATGATAATGTTTGAATTGCCGTCTGCTACATTTTCAGCTAAAGTCTTTTCTGGATCCAGCTGATTTCTAAGCTGATCAAAATATATAATTTCAAGGTTGGTTCCCATGCGCACTGTTCCGCTCAAGGGTTTAAGTTCTCCGAGCAGCATCCGCATCAGCGTGGTTTTTCCGGCTCCGTTAGGTCCAAGAATACCAATCCGGTCATTTCTCATGATTCGGGTTGAAAAATCCCTGATAATTGGCTGGTCAGAATAGCCAAATGATGCATGTTTTACTTCGCACACCACCTTACCGCTAAGCCCCGCGCCCTGGATGCTCATGCGGACATTCCCCTGCTGATTACGGCGCTGGCGAAACTCTTCACGCATTTTCTCAAGGGCCCGTACACGGCCCTTCATTTCTTGTTCTTCTCGCCCGTATTCCCTGGCGGACCCAGCTTTCTTCCCGGGCGAGTTTCTTATCAAATTCTGCCCGGCTGGTTTTTTCTGCAGCCTGTTCTGCTTCTTTTCGTTTAAGATAATCGACGTAATTTCCCGGCCAGTTTAAAAGTCTGCCCCGGTCAATTTCAACAATACGGGTGGCCAGTTGCTGCAAAAATCTTCTGTCATGGGTTACAAATAAAAGGCTTCCATCAAAGCCCATCAAAAATTCTTCCATCCAGGTAATCGCTTCCATATCCAGATGATTTGTGGGTTCATCTAAAAGCAGAAGATCGGGCTGCATAACTAAGGCCTGGGCCAGCAGGGTGCGTCTTTTCCACCCAGCTGAAAGTGAGCTGAAGGATGCGTCTGCATCAAGATTGAGTTTTGAAATAACGGTTTCAATCTTCTGGTTGTACTGCCAGCCGTCTTCCATTTCAAGCTGATGCTGAAGATCGCCAAGTTTTCCGGTTAAAGAGGCCTCACTGTTTGAGCTGAGACTTAAGCTTAAATGATGGTAGTCGGAAAGAATCTTACCAAGTTTACCGATGCCGGCAGAAACCACGTCGAAAACAGATCCGGGGGTATCCCCAGGAACTTCCTGATCAAGATAGGAAACACGAAGTCCCTGTTTTCTTTGGATAGTTCCATCATCGGGTACAAGATGCCCCTGGATTATTTTTATAAGGCTGGTTTTACCTTCACCGTTTCGACCCAAAAGACAGACCCGTTCACCCGGATCAATAACCAGGTCGAGATTGTCAAGGATTGGCTGGGCGCCAAAACTGAGCTGAATATTTTTTAGATCAATTAGAGCCATGATTTATATTTTTTGCTATCAAGCAGCCTGAATTAAATGATTAATTATAACAAGATTATTTGGGCAGGGCACAGTTGCTAAAGGGCAGGGCAGATAGGTTAATTTATATTTTGGTAATATTATTCTTGCCAGGTTTCTTTTTAAAAATATTTGGTAAATCGATCCCGAAATAACCCAGACACATAATTAGTATAGCAGCAGCGGCTGTTTCATCCAGATTACCCACGAGCGGGATGTTGTCCGGAATTAATTCTATAAAACCGGCGCCGATATTTAAAAGGTACATTGTTGAGATCAGGCCTAAACAAAAAACAATAAATCCTCTCATGATTATAGCTCCTTGCTGGGATGTTAATATATTATTCCACACCCTGACTTCGCAGATACTCTTCATAATCACCGCTGTAATCAATGATACCGTCCGGAGTTAACTCAAGAATGCGGGTTGCCACAGAAGAGACAAATTCGCGGTCATGACTGACCAGAGATGAGTGTTCCCGGATAATTTTCCAGGGCATAATTAAGGGATTCAATTGATTCCATGTCCATATGGTTGGTGGGTTCATCCATGATCAGAACATTTGGCTGCTGAAGTATCAATTTACCGAAAAGCATCCTGCCCTGTTCACCTCCGGAAAGAACATTAACCGGTTTATTGATTTCATCCTGTGAAAAAAGCAAACGTCCAAGTGTGCTTCGAAGCACCTGTTCTTCATGTCCTTCGGGTTTCCACTGGTTCATCCAGTCAGTAATGGAAAGATCCATACTGAATTCATCAGTGTGATCCTGGGCAAAATAACCGATCTCGACATTTTCCGACCATTGAACTGATCCGCTGTCCGGTTTTAAATCATTCACCAGACAGCGCAGCAGGGTGCTTTTACCAATACCATTTGGCCCAATGACAGCTATACGCTCTCCAGCCTTTATGCTCAGGTCCAAATCCTTAAAAAGGCAAAGGCAGTCATAGGATTTGCTTAAGCCTTTCGCTTGCAGGGCAACTTTCTGAATTTTCTTTCGCTGCTCAAAACGAATATAGGGGTTAACCCGGCTTGAAGGCTTAATCTTCACAAGTTTAATATTTTCTATCTGTTTTGCTCTGGAAGTCGCCTGTCTGGCTTTTGATGCATTGGCTGAGAAACGGCTGACAAAGGTCTGAAGTTCTGCGATCTGAACCTTTTTCTTGGCATTGCTGTCCTTTATTTGCTGTCTGGCCTGGGTGGCAGCAATCATATATTCATCGTAATTGCCGGGATATATACGCAGTTCTCCATAATCCAGATCTGCCATATGCGTGCACACACTGTTTAGAAAGTGCCGGTCATGTGAGATGATGATCATGGTACTGTTTCGTTCGTTTAAAACTTCTTCCAGCCAGCGGATGGTATTAATATCAAGGTTATTGGTGGGCTCGTCAAGAAGCATAATGTCCGGGTCAGCAAATAATGCCTGTGCCAGCAATACCCGCAGTTTATAGCCCGGTGCAACCGCGCTCATGAGCCCTTCATGCTGCTCAAGGGGGATGCCTACACCTAACAGCAGATCTCCTGCTGTGGATTCTGCTGAGTAGCCGTTCATCTCGGCAAATTCCGTTTCAAGCTCTGCCACCCGCAGGCCTTCTTCATCGTTCATGGATGGAAGGGAGTAAAGACGTTCGCGTTCTTCAATAATTTTCCAAAGGTTATCATGTCCCATAATAACCGTATCGATAACTTTGCAGTCCTCAAATGCGAATTGATCCTGGCGAAGTTTACCGATTCGTTCATTAATTGTAACTGCGACTGTTCCGGTTGTTGGATCAAGATCATTTCCCTAATATCTGCATCAGGGTTGATTTACCGCATCCATTGGCGCCAATAAGCCCGTAACGGTTACCGTCACCAAATTTAACTGAAATATTTTCAAATAAGGGTTTTGGACCAAACTGTAAACTGATGTTTGAGGTTGATATCATTTGATCTTTCTAAAATTTATTTTAATCTTCAAATTTACGCTTATTAGACGAAACAGACTGTTTATGGGTTTGTTTTCTTTATTAATTATTATCATGAATTGTTGAAAATTATACAGACTGTGGTTATATATACAGTTTCCTTTTTGAGCTTATCTTAGTGTGTATTTAACATTTTAAGCTTTAGCTGGAAAACTAAACAGTATAACATGTTTGTAATTTATTGCATTAAAAATATAATGATCTGTTTTTTAAATGGGATTTTTGTGTTTTCTAAATGCCTCTTAGGGAAGGGCCGAGCTCTAGCTCTTAACCTTTTCTTTTGCACGATAAAGCGGGGTAAGGACAAGCAGGACAAATGAGCTTACTATCATAGCTGTGCCAAGACCAAATCTATCCGCAAAATAGCCAATCACAACGGCTATTATCCCTGAAAAAAGAGAGGTGACTTGAGATTCGGCAGAAAGTGTCGTAGCCAGGATATCCTGATTGGTCATATCACTGACATAGGCTATGCCCATTGGTTTTCTGAGGTTTTGAATTATAAATATTCCGATATATAATATTATCGAGATAAGCAAAAGATCCAGGTTGTAAAAAATACCTATCAGCACACCCATTACTAATCCGGCAAGCATACTTATATTTAAAGGCACGATGATATGCTGAAATTTCGTTGCGATTTTGCCTGATTTTCTTGATGCAAAAGCGGTTAGGATATAAATGAAAAAATAGGCTATTCCTATGACAAGCGCGGTTCTCTTATTTTCTTCATAAACTAAAAATATTGGCAGAGATAATGCAAAAGCTGCTAACACAGGCTGAAGGTAATCTTTTGTAGCCCGGTGAAATCCGCTGAATACGGACAAACTGCTGATGACTCTTAAGGTGGAAATATTTATAAATGAATGAATTGATGTTTTGATCACTATTACAAATTTAGTCATTATCTCTGAGCCTGGGTGGTGTTTAATAACGCCGTCCAGCTCTTTTGGATAACTGATCATAAGCAGCAGATTAATAAGGTAGGGTAGAATGGAATAAGCAAAGATATATTTGTAGTCAGCGCTTAAGAAAACGATTCCACCTGCAATTAGCGCTGAAACTGCAGAACCGATTTGAGACCATGAACGGGTATCACCGTAATAATGAACTTTTTGATCCTGCCAGTTATTAATTTTAAGATACTCAAATATCATGGCTTTATGTGTCCCGGTCCGGCATGCTTCTCCAAAAGCAAACAGTATCATGGCCGGAATGAATAGCAAATAGCTATCAGAGTAAAAAAAGAGCGCAAATGAGATAATATAAAAAATAAATGAGCAGATCATGGTTTTTCTTCTGCCCATGGAATCGGCAGCAATACCGGTTGGGATCTCAAGGATATTGGTGGATATCTCCCGGATTGCGTATAATGTACCGATCTGAAGGAAACTAAGACCCGCATCAATAAAAAAGAGGATTAAGAAAGGATCAAAGAATTTCAGGTTTTTTAAAAACCCATAAAGACAGAATTTATAATACTGCAGGTTTCTTTGATATTTCTTTGACATATTCTATTACTATCTGCCGCAAGATTTGTTTGGTAAGGTTATATGGCTGTCTTTTTTATCCTAAACAAGGTATCAAAAGGGTGTGAATAGTGCAAGTTTATGGATTAAGAGTCTATATTCATTTTTGAAATTATATAAAAACAATTAATCCACCATCCATTGTGTAATAATTATTCCTAACACAACATATCGTAGTTTTTCTTGACGAAATTGAAATTCTTTGATAAAAAGTTAGATAAACAAAACATCGGTGTTATTTTAGGTGACAGAGATAGGTTTAGGGTGAGGAGATTTAAATGCAAGTGATAGCAGTTGCCAATCAAAAAGGAGGGTGCGGAAAAACAACTACTGCTATTAACCTCTCTTCTTCACTCGTCATCAAGGGAAAAAAGGTTCTGCTCATTGATTGTGATCCGCAATCCCATGCCACAATGGGTCTGAATGTTGATGCAGCAGAGTCCGGAAGCCTTTATAACGTGTTGACAACCCGAACTGCTGAGCAACTTTCAATCGAAGATGTTACTGTAGAGATAAAAGATAATTTTGATATAGTTCCGTCTGACGCTCTGCTAAGCGCAATTGAGCAGGAATTTGCCGATCTGGATAGCCGTGAAAGCAGCCTTCTGCGGGCACTTGGAAGACTTTCAAAGAACTATGATTATGTTGTACTGGATTGTCCCCCCAGTATTGGTCATCTCTGCATAAACTGTCTTAGAGCCTGTAATATCGCACTCATTCCAATTGACATGTCTCTTTTTTCACTTCGCGGTGTTGCCCGCCTGACAGATATTCTTGCAATGCTGAGTAACGCTGTTGGGCATCAGGTGGATTGCCGCGCATTGATCACTATGTATGATTCCAGGACAAGATATTCCCGTTTGGTGCTTGAAAAAGTCAGGGAACAGTTCCGTACAAATGTATTTGAAACTGTTATACGTTATAATATCCGCTTACGTGAAACTGTGGATTATGGCGTACCTGTTTCAGACTATGACCGTATGGCCATAGGCCATTATGATTATTCCATGCTGGCTGAAGAGATACTGTGTTCTGCTGGATCAATTCCAAAGGGAAAGATTGATAAAAGTGTTCAGGGCTATATTCAAAATGTTTCTGATAGTATCAGCACACAGGATCACGCTTTGGGCACAGTACAGATGATCCGCATTTTGATACCGAAGTGTCCTCTTATTCTCAAATGGTTGATGATATGGTTTCGGTTAATTCAGACTTTTTTGATGAATATGAGGATGAACTGGACCCGTAATAGAATAATTTGTAAAAGTTTGGACCGGAGTGTTTTGCGTAAGCCCCGTTATGAGGGCGGGGTTGAGCGATACAAGCCAAGAAAGGATACTTTCCGCAAAATGCTGCGGAAAGTATCTCGGTAGTTATTTTATTAATTTTAGATACATGCCGCTCAACTCCGCACTAAAGTGCGTAGTCTGCACGGCACGGTTCCGACCAATTTTAATTACCGGGAGGCTACGCCTTGTAGGCGGAGAGCATCACTTGATCAGACAGATCTTGCAGCAGAGCTCAGACCTCACCTGGCCGGAGTCGTTTGCGCAAACCCCGTCAGTATGCGGGGTTGAGCGATACAAGCCAAGAAATCAATCTAATTACCGGGATGCCCCGCCTTGGCGGTGAGCATCACATCAACTCATTATTCTATGCAGCAATCCTGACAATCAAAAAAGTTAATAATTCATATTACCAGAAGTATCTTTGAATCATTTTCAGAGAAAACAGAATCAAGACGTTTGGCACGTACTGTTGACTATTGGTTTTGTCAAGGTTACGAATGGTTATGTGAAAAAGGCAGAGCCGAAACCCTGCCGTTTATTATTATATTACGAAATCGTAAATCAAGTCATGACATCTTTTTCCTCTGCAATTTGTTTCACAAATTATTGCGTAACTTAGAGAAGCATTTTTATCAGCTAAATCAATCTTCCTCTATTAATCTCGCTTAACAAGCTTACCATCTTTCCACGTGCCACTTTCAACTGTGCCATCAGAAGAAGTATAAGTACCCTGCCCATTAAAATTACCATCTTTAAATTCGCCTACGTATTCATTGCCATTAGGAGTGGTCAAAGTGCCCTGTCCATTCTTTTTATCATCTTTCCATTCACCTACGTATTTATTGCCATTTGGCCAAGTATAAGTGCCCTGCCCATTAAAATTACCATCTTTCCATTCACCTACGTATTTATTGCCATTTGGCCAAGT